>Ga0179593_1388419_pt1 | contig 20343 bp, 12 predicted proteins | sample CZODoug2_1_08_16_FD_185931 | JGI IMG/M metagenome (GOLD analysis project Ga0179593, IMG submission 185931) | Vadose zone soil fungal communities from Angelo Coast Range Reserve, California, USA - CZODoug2_1_08_16fungal (PacBio error correction) | ecosystem: Environmental > Terrestrial > Soil >...
TCGAAAAAAAAGCGGGGGGTTGCGGGAGGCGGTAAGCGGTGAAGCACGCGGGGACCCAGAGAGAGAATTCAATCAGATGGAGGATTTGTGAAGGAAAACGGGGAGGAGTAAAGGGGATGCGAAACCGAGGGAACAGTGGAGCGTGCCGGGATGTGCCATACCTTGGTATGGGGACCAGCCTGCATGTACCTAAACAAGTGGTCCGTTTTTCTTCGAACTGGGGGTGTGAGGTCTTCTTGTCGCCTGGGATGGTAAATGTGCAAAAAAAGGGGATTCGGCACCAGCTTTTAAAAACGGGACGCATCACCCCGCGTTTACAAAAAACGGGAAGAATCCCTCTTCCACATCATAGGATCGGACTAACAGGAAGGAGGGGTGTGAGCCAGTGGTCTACGCCCAGTCTCACCCTACAAAGTGTAATGTGACAAACCATTGCCACCGGAGGGTAAGGGCTTTGAAGGTGGCTCCAAGTTGTTCATGTCGGGGGAAAGGTAACGAAAAAAGATGGCCGGGCCTTGCAAAACTCACTAGGAAAACCGCCTTGCCGCGTTGGGTGTCGAGAGAGAGGAAAAGCGGGGAAAAAGGGGGTCCACGGAATGGGACTCAGGGGACGGCGAAAAACTTCGATATCTGCTCAAGAGCAGTACGACGCGCAGTCCGGAAGATTTATTAACTGAGAGCGCATAGTGTGGGGGGTCTAAAAAAGTACGGCAACATGCTTGATGGGCATGGGGGACCCGGGGAAGGAGGAAAAGGTTGCAGGGGAGATCTTGGTGGCGTAAGGGTCTGTTTTAAAAGGGTCGAGTGGGGTGAGAAAGGGGGAAAGGCGCAGGGGGCCAGAAGAGGGAGCTGGGGATTGGCGGAAAAGGGGGGGACTTAACTAAGCATCCAGGTCTGGGGTGCCGCCTGGTACTACCAAATTCCGAGGAAAGGCGGACCGAAGGAGATTACCCCGGATCATAGTCACCATCCTTTTTAAAGGAGGCACTGGATTCCCTGAGTCACCTCTATCTTGGGACCCCGTGAAAAGCAGGAGGGCGTTCAGGCAATCTTCACGGAGGACATGTAAAAACGAAAGTTACCAAATCAATTGAACCAAGGGGAGGCCAGCTTGGGGTTCAGCGTGTTGTACCTTCTCGGACAAGAGCAGGAGAAGAGGAAAGAATTAAACCTAGTCAATGTCAGGCCGAGCCGTGTCGCTGAAAATGAAACCGGTCTTCATAAAAAAAAAGCCGGGAGAGAAGTGGATAGGCGTAAAGGGACACTCGCATTCTCAGGTAAATGCAAAAGGAGGAGTACCTGGCCTCTTGGGAAGGGGAAGTTATGTCCTTCTTGGCTGGAGCTCATGGCCAAGGGGACCGTGCAATCGATCTGGGTAAGCCAAAGGGTTTAAGGAAAAAACAAACTGAAGGAAAGGGGGAAAGTACAGATCGGTGTAAAAATGGCCTAAACTTCCATCTAAAAAAGAAAGAAAAGACGGAACCATTAAAACAAGACGCGTGGGTAAGTACATGAGAATGTGCGAAAATAAGACGATCCAAGAACCGAAGTAGAAATGACCGGGAAAAAAGGAACACAGGGCTCAGCTACACAAAAGATAGGATTAATCAACTGAAGAAAAATGAGATCTAGTGAGGAGGGTTAAACGCGACTTTCAAAAGCAACTTCAAAACACTTGGGGCGAATGGATTACTTTCCAGTTCGGAAAAAATTAAACAATGTTTCAGAAGGGGCCGGGGGAAGAAAAGGGGAACTCGGGGGCAGTTTGGGGGCCAGCTAGAGTCACTAAGGGAAATGGCTAAGCCGAAATATGGGGGGGGGAAAGTCAGGTTCCTGAGCCCGGGGAGGGAATCTCGGAAAACTTAAAAAAGTTGTCGTCATCGGAACGAGGCAAACCTAACGATATGGAGCGCAGAATGTCGTGTCCAAAAAACACCGAAGGGAGAGGTCCAAGATTACTTCTGTCAGGGGCCAACCAAAAGACGAAAAGTAACAGGAGAACAGTTAACAAAGCAGAAAGCCAAATAAAAAAAGTCGGACGGGAGAAGAAGGGGGGGGGCACAGGGGGCGGCTTTTAGACAGAAATCTAGGAGAAAAGCTCATTTAAAGACGGAAAAGAAACATTCGCCAAGAACGATAAGTGGCGACTTAGGGGGAGGTGACACTCTTCAGGGAACAGTGGGAAACACTCGGGAAAATCCGCCAACCCCACCACAACACCACCCAACACCGCTCGGAGCTAACAGTACTCGGTTTGGACGCGGCGTCAGGGTTCCCCAAGAAAGAAGGGTCGGTCTCGGCAAAGAAAAACAAAAAAAAAGCCTACACAAGAAACCGACACCTACCTTTCTTTGACGGGGTCATGGCTGCCTGGAGTGAACCGGTGGGGTCCGTTTGTAGAGCGGGACGAGACACGCTCAAGGATCAAGGCGCGGAGCCGGCCGGCTGACAGGGCGACAGATGAGGGAAGGTTTGATAAGGCTGCTGGACATAGGGTCCCAGGGGGTCTTTCGGAACTGTTCTTCCAAGCAGCCTTCAAAGCAAACGCTGGCGGCAGAACCGAAAAGTTTTTCGCAACGGAAGAAAGGACAGCCCAAACCACCAAGACTATGGGCCTCCTAACAAAGGACCACGTGCGGGGGGGGAGGGGAAACCTGGACTTTCTTAAAATCGGGTCCCTAACAAGGAACGGGAACCCGAAAGTGGGGGCGAATAGGAATGGAAAACGCCTCCCTTCTTTGAAATTCACCCAACAGAGAAGGAGGGAAAAATGGAACAGTCTTAATTGCCGAAAGGCAGGGCTGAAAGGGCCTACCCTAAGAAACGGAAAAAGGGGCGAACGTCTGTCCGGAAAGCCAGAAGGAAAATAAAGTGCGTATCGGGGCTGTCTTCTTTACGCGAGAAAACTGGAACTAGAATGGGACCTAAAGGAAAGCGGGGAGGGCATGGTTCTGGAAAGAGAGGTGGGGAGTTTACTCCACCGGAGCAAGCAAGACAAGTATCTCTCTGGCGGGGGGCAAGGCCGTGTACCCAAATTTGGGCCCGTTCGAAGGGAAGAGAATAAAAAAGAACCAGATAGGAAGGAGGGGGCATTTCCCTTTCGGACCGGCTGGAGGACCAACGGGGTAGTGGGGAAGGTAAGACAAATGTTAGGAAGGGGGCGTTAAAAAATACTTCCCTCGGAACAACTTATTTTCTAAGGGGGAAGAACACGTGGAAGAAACCAAAGAAAAAGAAATCCTGAAGGCGATTCGAGAAAACATCCTGGCAGAAGAATGACGCTCAGAAGCAACCATAGAAAAGGGGGGCAATGGTCACGACTAGAAAGGACGAGGGAACACTGCAGACCTGATCGTCGGAAAAAAGGCAGGGGATTACCTCAGGGACTGGCAACGAACTTTCCGAGTTCATCGGCGAACCCAAAGCCATGTCCTAGAAAAGGGAAGATATTTCCTAATGATGGAAGATCAGCCCTAGCTAAAGTTTAAGTAAACTAGAACGGGGCGAGGGACGATGGGAGGAATGAAAAAAACAAAAAAACCCAACAGGGGAAAAGTCAAAAGTCTCGTCCGAGGTCCCAAGGACGATAACAGACGGGGGGGGTGTTAACTTTTGTGGGGGTCTCTTCATCTAATCTTAGCTGGTGAGGGAATCTATCAAACAACAAAGGATTGAGAGAAGAGAAATGTCCACGAGAGAAAGGTACCGACTATTCCACCCTTCCAATTGAAACAAAACAGCCCTCGTGTGCATGGGGCACGGCTGGCTCGTCTTTGCCGGAAAGTGACTGCAGCCAGAATGAGAGAGAATGTTTCTACCATTTTCACAATGAAGATTGCTTAGGGTAGGCCTTCCATCATTGGATCCCTAATCTTCCCGGTTCTTAATCAAGGGATGGGTGCGCCGAAATGTAAGAAGTGCAACCCGTCTGAGAATCCGGTATTGAGGAGGGGCGGGGGAGTTTCTAGACTCTCATTTCTTCATTTCCATCAGGGCGGTTGAAGGGGGGCTGCAATTCAACAGGGGGTGTCTGAAAGCCTGGATTGTAATAACAGGAAATTCGCAATGATTTTCTTCGAAACGGCGGATCTACGGATCCTGGGGGACGCTTCAAGGCGGACGGACTCATGCCCGATGAAAAGGGAACGCGAGTTTCAAAGCTTCTCAGTACTTGGGATTCTTACTGCCCAGCAAGGGTCTCCAGACGGGTTCTCCAAAGTCTTCAACATTTCTTAGGGGAAGGAGACGGTTGAGTCAATAAGTAGTCCAAAGGAGAAACCTTTGAAAAAGCCTGGGAGCAAAAAAAAAAAAAGGCGACGAGATTTCCTTGCGTGCGTGAAAAATGTTTTAGTCCAGGCAAAACGGGAGAGTTAACCTCCGGAAAAAAAGAAGACGTGATCAGGGCGTGCAAGGTCACGGGAAAAGAGTCGCTACCGGACGCGCCCGACCGGCTTCAAAAAGAGAGAGAGAGGAAGGACTGCAGCCCGTGGGGGAGACTAAAAGGTAACGTAGCCTTCCTCGCCATAACGAAAATCCCTGCAGCCAGGGGGAGGGGAGGGGTTGTGAAGTAGGTTCTCTTCAAAGGCGAGGAGCACGACTGAATCGGGTAGATGGAAGGTTATTCCGGACTTGACCAATGATCACATTGTTGGCCAAAGAAGGGGTAGGTTTCAGGACGGAAACACAGTCTCTGAATTGGAAAGTTAGGAGGGAAAGGGGTATTTCACGCCGCATCCTTTCTTTTCACAGGCAAAAATCTTTTGAAATAAACTATGGGGGTTCCTCCCACAGGAGCGAAATCTGGGACTCTCTGAGCAGAAGCACGTCAACTCACACGGAACAGAAGCAGGCTCGTCGGACTCTAGTATGACAGAGGGAGCTTGGGACGCTGACCCTCTAACACCTACCGGGAAGGGGACTGATGAGTCAAATGACCCGCTACTACTTGCGGAAAATGCAGGGGGAGAGGGGGGGGTCGAGGGCGGGGATGGGTTCAGAACAGTATGGAAACTTGGCCTTGACCAGACGCCATACCAGCCTGGGGAATCTCGTTGGATAGCTACTGGCAGAGGGTAGAAGGGCCTGCGGGGAAGGTGGCACCGAGAAAAGGGAGTCTTTTACACGAGGGAGGACGAATTTATAAGACTCGTAGGAAATGAAAGGGAGATGGTTGGGGGCGGAAACAAGGCTATGGTGGCGAAGGGTCCTCAAAGTGCCGGGGTTGCCTCTCGAGGGGTGGAGTCGTACGTTTCCAGCTGAAGCTGGGGGTTGTGATACTACAGTACTGGTCGAGAGGCGAGCTGTTCTTTGAGGAAAACCGAAAGGCACTTTCCGCGCAGAAGCGTAGAAAGGTTGACGGTTGGACCTGGCGTACCTCTACAAAGGATGACTGCCACACCTATCAGAACGTTAAAGGGGGGGGGCTTCGCAAATCTTCCCTGCTGCGAACTAATACATTTCACCTGGCTGGTTCAGGGATCATTCTTACAATGTCACGAGGGTAACGGGGGGGGGGGGGGGGGGGGGGGGGGGGGGCCAGTACACCGAGGAGGACAACTCTTTTCAGATTGCCTTAGCGAAATCTCCGAAAAGAGAGAGACGGCCTATTGAATACGTAAGCCGGGTTTCCTCTTAGCAGACGTTTCGGGAATCGCCGGGCAAGTACGTCGTCTCTTCGACACCTGTACCTGCCCAAGCGGTCTCAAGGCAAGTGGCCGCCTGGGGAAGTGGCTCTCGCCGTTACGTCAAGAGGGAACTCGTCGCCTGATTTCAAAAAAACAAAAAGGGGTGGAGAGGATAAAGTACACTGCACAGAAATCATGCAGCGGCAAAAAATGGGAAAAGAGGGGTAGAAAAGCCGCCGAACATTCAACATTAAGTCCTTCGACTACGACAGGGGGTGCGCTGAGCAGGCCTCAGCCGATCCAGCGCTCAAGGGTGCCATGCTATCAACCGGAATCCGGTGCCAATGGCGACAGACACCACTCGCCGACGCCTCGGCCTCCCGTGCCGCGCTGGGACGGGAGTGGAGCGCCGAAAAAAAAATCAGAAACGGCGCGCAACATAGTTGTGGGAAATGCCGGGGAAAGGGCCATTGAGAAAGTCGACGGAACTGGACGGACTACGACCGGAAGGAGGGTGCACTTGATCGAGATTAGAAACGTGGGAGACAAGGCGAATAAAAAAACTGTGAGGCATGATCGTGTGGTCCTCCGACCGTCGGGCCTCGGGCAGGGCAAAAAAGCGTGGTGATCCCAGACGACAACCCTACTCGGAGAAGGGCACCGACCGTCAGGGTTCAAAACTCCCCTCGCTCGCTTTCCAAAGGGGCTTGACTGTCGTCAATCCAACCCAAAAGGGACGCATGTAAACCGATTGATAACATTGCGAAGCCAGGGGAAGAGCGAGCAACCTCTGCGGCCATAAATGAGCAGCAGGTTCCACCTAGCGGGTGAGAAAAAAAATCTTCGAAAGTTCTCCAGCTTAAAGCAATGCGTGCGCAGCTGTAAAAATAGCCTTGGACCCTGAGGGAAAAAATTCGCAGCCATAACACTATGAAGCTCCGCGCTCGAAAATCGCGCAAGGCCGGGTGTTCGGTCGAGATCCCTGCAAGGCCAGAAGGGCCTTAAACGCCAGATACCCAAAACAAAGACCGGGACCGAGGGAGGTGTCGGTGAAAATGGCGGCCGGAATCATTTTGTGGACCCGGAACAATTAATTAGGTATCGGGGGCTATAAAAAAAGAGGAAAAATACAAACCGAAAAAAATAGAGAAGAGCGAGGGATCGACTTGGTTGTCCAGTTAGGAAGAAATCGTTCCCGAGGGGGCAACGGCGTAAGACTCGGAAAGGGAAAAGCGGGTGGGGCCGATAACGACCCCTGGAACATCACGGTTCCACGAAGTAAAGTCACGCGACTATGTTGTCACAAGGAAGACCATTTCTTTGGGCGGTCCAACCTGAAGCATTTCAGAAAAAGGAATAACTAAAAGGAAAAAGCATAAAGTGGGGGGGGGGGACGAGCGACCTGGAAACTCCCGTTTGGAGGACAAAACCACTCCACAGTCTCCAGGAACTGGAAGCGTCTGCATTCCGAGGCCGGGGCGAAAAATCTAAAACGAACCAAAGAAAAAACTCTTGGCAATCTAACTTCAATTAGTGCATCTCGCTTGGGGACGCAAAGCGTGTCGCTCGTGTCTGGTCTGGAGCTGCGAGAACTTTACTGGGGAATAAGCGGGGGGCCAAAAAGACCTGATCAAGGAGGGACGGTTGAGAGGGGGAACTTTTTGTCGTTTACTAAAAACAGAACACCCCACAGACCACGGCTCCTGGTCGGTGGCGGGCCGGATTCCGGGGGGAAAAACCATCGAACGACAGAAACCGGATCAGTGTACATCGGAGTCCATGGCAAAATGGAAAAACCGAGAAATCCTTTTTTGTCAGGTAAGGACGACAAGAAAGAAATGCCGCGGCTGGGAAGTACACGAGGGACCGGCAAAAGGGCTGATGACGCAAGGGGGAGGGGGACCGCTCTACCAAACTCCTGACTTCCGCAAGGGGCAGAGTAAAGCGCCCGAATGGAAAGTGATGGACCAGCAAGGGAGGGGACCGAGATCGTGGCACGGGCTCAGCAAAAAGCCTGGACCATTTCATCCACTGACGCGGCGAGCAAGGCCAAGTGACCGGAAAAAAAAAAAAGCTGGCCTAAGGGTGGACATGCACGAGGCTCCTAGGAGAAAGCTCTCAAAAAAAAAAAAAAACGGCTCAACCTTTACCCCTCGGCGGAGAATGCTGGAAGGATCGCAGGAAGGCCGTAGACGGGGGGAACGAACTGGGCGCACGCTGTCGGACGCGTCACACGGTGGGGTCCGATCATCGGCCGACTTTCCCACTGAAGAGTCGCAATGGGTGGGGGTGGAACCCTTGAATTTCGAAACAAGAGGCCAGCGTTCGCAGTCCGAGTTGCACTCATCCTCCAAAAGGAGGGGAGAAAAGAGGATGCCAAAACAAACGGGTCTATGCCTCGATGAGGGCAGTCACCTGCCACATGGTTCAAAACCATTCGACCTCGGGCAAGGGAACCAGGCAGGAAAGCTGTAGGGGCCTGCACGGTGTCATAAGAGTCAGGCGAAGTCTATCCAAGGTGACGACACGCTGGATCGTTCATCCGGCCTCCATGACAAAAAACGAGCGGGCACGGGTTCGGCCAGCGGAGCAGGGGGGGGGGGGAGACTGATTATGGGCTGGAAAACTCGGGTCGACCAATCGTATTCGGAACTCTCTGCTTGCTAAGATCGTCATCTGGGGGCATTTAAAAAGAAAGAAAAGGGGGATTATGAGCCAGCAACGATCGCGGTGTGAAAGAGGAACAGGCAAGGGCTGGTCAAAGGATTCAAAAAAAGGCTGGGCGCGACTCTGCGAGAGTGCCTGCTGCTGTGGGGTAAAAGTCGACGGCGGCGGCCAGACAAAAAAAACTTCCAGTCAAGACGCGTTGACTAGGAAAAATCAGCGCTCAAGGGAGATTTGGTTGAATAAAGTCCAAGGTCGCGATTTCTCAGAAGCGCCAAAATGTACGCCATCTAACTGAATCGGGTGGAAATGTCGGGGAGTGGAGGTTCAGGCACGGAGAACTCGGGTCTGTACACCTGGTTGAAAGCGGTAAAAAAGCCAGGCGCAGAAGGTCATTGGGGGTCGGGGGGGAGGTCGTGGTGTAGAACTAAACACACAACTGGCAAAAAGCGGGAAGAAGAAAAAGATAATGGGTCGGGCCTTCGGCGTCATTTACAGAGAAGAAGACCGCGACCGTACGCACACTTAGTCTGACCAGCGCGGCTGACAAAATACGTAGGACGTGAACCGCGGGGGGGCCGGTTTGGGGAGGTAAAAGTGCAGCCAAGGCTCTTCCAGAACGAAAGGTTTCACCTGGCGACCGGGGGGAAGGGGGGGGAGTCCCGCCAGAACGTCGTTCCAGTAGCTAAAATTAAAAGGGGGTCCTCTCTGGCCAGGGATCCAATAACGGGGGGTGAAAAGAGAAAAGTTTCCACACAGCACGGTGTCGGTGGAGAGGCACAAATCAGGAGACTTGCAAAGGGTGCCGGCGAGGGGGGGAAATGTTATTGCATCCAGCCAGTTGCGTTCGACACGCTGTGGAAGAACGATGGACGCCCTCCGAAATCTTTGAAAAAGGAGCTCAAAACGGGAGGAACTCATCTGTTCAAAAAGCAGAGGATCAGGGAGACAGGTAGTTATCGGCGAGGGCCTGGGTCTGGAACCCGCGTCAACAGACATGGACCGTTACTTATCAGCCGTACATGACCTCGACTAAGGAAGAAGTCCTGTCGGGGGGCATTTGGGGGAGGGGGGAGGGGTTCAGGGAAGCCGAACCGGATGGACCTGGCCTTGAAATCGCCGCACGGTCACCGGATGCGCTTGTTCGACGAGCTGGAAAGGTGACGCGGGGAGGAATGTCCAACCGGGAACTCACACGAAGGCATTGGGACACGGATCAGTGCGCCTACTGGTCTCGGACGGGGAGGAGGAAACATGAGGTCGAAAGAAGCTGTTGTTTAACGCTAGGTGCCCACCGGACTTTCGGATTCCTTTGTGCCGAGGAAAAGGTTGCCGCGAGAGGAGGGGGGGGGCGGACTTTCAAGCGTTCCAGAAAACCTGGAGGCGAAAATGTTGGGGGGGGAGACGAACTACGCCTTTCAAAAAAAAAAAAAAAAAAAAAAAAAAAAAAAAAAAAAAAAAAAAAAAAAAAAGAAAAAAAAAAAAAAAAAAAAAAAAAAGCGCGGACGGGAGACTGGGGGGCTGGGGGAACACGTCCCTTTCCGCGGCCTCCGCTTCGGGGGTTGGAGACTGGCAGGAAGAACATTCAATCGACCGCGGGTGATAAAAAGGCGGACCACGATCTTAAGCCCCTCGGGGTGTGGATTCGCAACGCTTCAAAGTGCTTAGACGCTAAAAGGTCCTCCGTCGTCTGTCGAAAGGAATAAAAAGGAAAAAAAAAAAAAAAGCAGTCTGACAAAAGGTCACTCGGACGCATTGCCCGTCACGGCATTGTACCACTAGAAGCGACGGGAAAAGAGGGGACCGGCGCAAGGCCGGAGGACGTAAAAAAAGGAGAGTACATATCCGGGTGTCGCTGAGAAGGAAGCGGGACCGGCTCGCAGGCAAAGGGAGGGGAGCTTGAGCTATACCGCGGTCGTATCAGGGAAGCCGGATGTACTATGGGCTGGATACTCTGGGACTCATTGACGGGAAGAGAACGCTATGGGGGTGGCCTTGGGGTCTAACTCAACAAAACAACTGAAGGGTTATAGGAAAAAAATGGCCCGTAAATACGAGTGCAGCGGGAAGGGCACGTCTCCCATCCCAGACAGGACATACAAGGAGGCCAGGCCGTCGACTACGTGTTCATTGGCAGGAAGAAAAAGGGAATGCCATGCCTCCGCGCCTACCTTGGAAATTCAACGGTGCCTGCTAATCACGCTCTTCCTTTACTCACGGGCCCAACGTCTCGAGGTTGCACGGCCTCCGGGTCAAAAATTCTGACACTGCCGGCGGGAGAGTAAAAAATTGAAGGGGGGGAAAACGGGGGGCAACAGACTCTGACGGTCAGACTTGGCAGTACTACCTACCGCCGGAGTGAAGTTGGCAAGAGCGAGGGTCAATGAAGAAAGGGAATACCACGGCATTGGGAACCAGAATGTATAGGGGGGGGGGGTGCCGCAAATTCGGAAGCGGGGGCGAAAATCTTCATCCATGAAGAACAGAAAGGCGCTCGGCCGGGTGTGTACCGCCAACCCACAGCTCTGCAGGATTCAACAGTCTTAACCTGTCGTTCTCAAACAAAAAAGACTACAGCGGAAAAAGAGAGCACAGGGGCCGCCGAATCGTTAAGCCTGGGAGTTCCAAGGGCGGACCTGATAAGATGTAACAGATAAATGCTGGTCAACAGCTCGTCTAGATCACATTTCACGAACTAGGAGAAAGCGGATGCACTGGATCCTTTCAACAGAAGAGTCTGGGAGGGGGGACACTTCATTCATCCCTGACTACCACGAGACTCGACTCCGCTCTGCTCAAACAAAAAGGGGAAAGCAACGTTGACGCGGCGTGATAATGGTACAGCCAAGGCCATCCGGGCCTCCTTCCAACGAAGGAGACAAACTGATAAACCAACGAAACAAAGGCGTAGATTCGTATGGACGGAAGGATCAGTCACAGCAAGGTACAATTGATATCTTTGCTATACAAGGAGGGGGACATCAGCAATAAAGAAGAGATCGCCTAAAAAGCTATGACGATGGGCGACGTTTCTGAAACTGGTCAACCCGAAGGGGGGCGGGCTTCATCGTCTTCCAAAAGCTGGGGGCCGGGCGAGAAAACAACCACAGGCTGCAACATCACAGTGTGCACGAAGATCACAAGCCAGCGCGCTGGTGGCCTACGAAAACGGACAACACGTTCGGAACTGGAAATGGGGGCGGAAACGAGGGGGCCTCTCCAGAAAGGAAAAGGAAACCGGGAAAGATGGGGCACATCGACCTTTACCCTACGCCCGGCGGGACCTGCGCACATCCTCCATAATGTGCCATGGAAAGGGGGGAACTACTGTTACGAAAATGTCTTACCGGACAACCAATCAGGGGAAAAAAAAAAAAGAGGGATTCAAGTCTACGTCCGGAGGAACTCTTTGAAGCCTAACAGTTGAGGGACGGGCAAGGAGTACGGGGTAATAATGGAACGCAGCCAGCAAAAAAAGTGAGCATTCTAACTTGTGGACGGAGGAACAAGGCCGCGGGGGGCGTGGATACCTAACTACAATCACAGAAGATTAAGCGGACGTTCTGGAGAACATGACGGGGGGGACAATTGGGGTCTACCAACGTAAATCCGTGGATGAAGAAGAGAAGAAACCAGGAAGTGGGAAACGAATATCTCCATGGACGGAATAAGGGAACTACAGGGGGGCCGGCTACAACCCTGTCAGGACAGCCCCTCAGTCCATTTGGAAACTGGCTGGAGATGACTAGTCCGTGAACGGTCACGGGCTGAACTCTATTCCGGAAGTCTAAAAAGAACCCTTAACTATACTCAGAGAGGCATCAGAACAGCGCGAAGAAAGTATTACCGTAATCGGTGAACGGAAAGGGCAACGTCGATCGGGGGATGAAGATAAGGCACTGAAAATAATTTAATGCAAAGCCGCTGCCGCGATCACGCAAAGGATGATCATTTACCAGACACAGGGGTTGCACGCGGGAAGGAGTGCTGACCAACTGGCCGAGAACGGCAATCGTGAGTGTCTGCAATGCTGGAAGGAAAGAGCCCATCACTTACGTCCTGTAACTGGGGGGACTGCTGGCGCGAATTCTTACCTGACAGGGGGGGGACATTCTGACCACGGGAAAACGCGGTCCCATTAAACTATTGGCCTGGGGGGTCACCGTGTTCATGTTCTGAGGAAAAAAGGGGACCATCTATGAGGCGTCTCTCGTGGGATCCTCAACCAACCACACTATATTATGAAAGATATATATGTAAAGACAGACGAAACTCAGGCTATGCGCCCCTGCCACTTGTTCACAAAAAAACAGGAGACATAGGTTGGCCCCTTCTTAAAGGATCGTTTCACTTACTGGTGGGCAAGGAGTCAGCCAGAAAAAAGCGTGTAGATCAAAACCGGGGAAAACCAGGACCGGCCTTAGGTGGGAAAAGAAGGCCAGCATTAAACGACCTACTCTGGTAACGTTCGACTTCCATGATGAGAGGGTCTCCTCCAGAACTCTTTCAAAAAGTAAAGAAAGCGTAGGTCAAGAGGGTCTTCTGGTCTCGAAAATATCAGCGGCTTTTAGACTTCCTGGGGAGGGGGACGGCCCGCCACGATAGGTGCGGTTCCGTCCGCGGTCAGAAATGTCTTCTCCATTCGGAAAAAATATACGTCACCGGGGTGCATTGTTGGTAAGCCCGACCAAAGGATCTGACAGCCCCTTCCCTGTACCGACGGGAGGGTCACATCTCATCATAATTATAAATTTACTATGGTCGAAAGAGACACGGGTCCGAAAGCAGGTCTCTAAAGGCCGGCCATTTCTCGATCGGGAAAGAGCCGGGTTTTTTCGTTGCGAGACAAAGGAGGGTTCAAAGACCTGGGGCCCCCAACTACCGCCCCGACCAGGCCTAATATGGACTTGTGGAGGGTATTCAGGTTGAAGGGAAAAACAACCAAGGAGGGAATCTTCCTCACACCAGAATATTAAAGGGCGGCCTCAGGTTCCAGTTCTCTGCGCGACCGGATAAAGAGTCCTACGCAGGTATGTAGAAAAGAGCGGTCAAAAAGAAAGTCAAGAGACCCGAAAGGTGGCCTGTGGTCTGATTAACTGTCATCAAAGGCCAGGAAAGGGAAGCCAGGTCGAAAAAAGGTCCTGGGCTACTGCGGAAGGGGGGTGAAAGAACAAGTATGTCCAGGTCGAGCGAACTCTCCCGTGGTCCGTGTCAGGGCAAAAGGGGGAAAGGGCCAGACTAACAAGTCATCCACGTGTTGCACGGCAAACAAGGAAAAGGGTTTGTAGTAGGGAACAAAAGAGGGAGGCAGGCCCGGGGGGGCCGTTTAGGCTTTTACACCGGGATTGGGGGTTGAAGTGCGTTCAGGACCGCACCCGCTTTTGGAAGAACGAGTTCCAGAAAGCCACCGAGCGCTTAGCAAAAAGGACAGTCCGCCTCAATCGTCAAAGAAAGGCTTAAGAAGGTAGTGGGTGATCGGAGAGGAGCAAGGCTAAACCACGAAAAGAACAGATGGTGGGTCTCTGGGTTGAAATGATAGGCAGGAAATGATAAAGAAGGCGTAGGGAAAATGGCTCAGGGGGTCGATGTCGGGGCAGGGTCAGCGGACCACTTCCCTGGGGTCATTGACCCGAGAAGCCGCAAAACACTCAGTAGCGTGTTGGAGAAAATTCTGAATAGGGGGACAACTGGTAGAAAGGCCCCGGAAGGGCAGGTAACCGCGAAAGGCCTCTTGTTGACATGGCCTGGTTCCGAGCTAAAAGGTTAGACGCTCGGGGATCGCGCCGATCCTGTTGTCGAACAGACCGCTCTTTGGCAATGCGGCAGGGGGGACAGACTTGGCCGCAAATGCCGAGCTCGGGAGGGGGAGTAAAGGAATCGGGGTCCAGCGGGTCGGCCTCTGTTGTTGGAATAATGTAAGAAGTTCCATAAAAACTACCCCCCTAGCTGATATCCTGTTCTTTTTTACACAGATAAAGACTAGTAATCCGCGTGTGTTTTTGACCAGGATTCGGAATAAGAAAAGGTAATCTAAGCGAGCCCTAGGGCGGCAGGCCACCAGCATTACTCCACAATGTGTTGTTGATTAGCAACGGTCTAAAAAAGGAGGGATCCTCTATCTTGAAAACCTTGCACATTCAAGGCTTTACGTTTCCCGGCAAAGGACTGCATTCGAGAAGAATGGACGTCACGGACAATTTAACAACTATGAACCAAGGAAGGGGGGGCAGGTTGGACGGCGAGAAATCAGACGCACGAAAAAAAGCTTAGCCGCGAAAAGAGTATAAACCCCATCGGTCCTCTTACCGGGCAACCCGGGAAGGCAAACGGCAAGGTCTATCCTTTATCTGAGGCTGCAAAACCAGAAAAAGGTCCATGACAAAGGAGTCGTGCCTGGGCCGCCTGGAGGTCATGGCTTTATGGGAGAACGCTGTTCCGGAAAATTCCCTTGCACTCGATCCCGTGACTGCCATTTATCTCGCCAAAACAAACTTATTATTAGGAAGAGTGGAAAATGCCAGGCCAGATAGGGCAGCGGGAAAAGGCTAGATCGGAGCCAAGCCATCCAACATTCTTAAAGTCCGCGACGAAAGAAAAAAAATTGTCAGTTGGAAAAGGAACCATGCCGCAGACGAGCAACGCCAAAACCCGCAGAAAAAGGAGCAGAAATCTTCACTAAACACCCGGAGAGGCCGCATGTCACTCCCCCGTCTCCGCAGAGGGTGCTGCTAGAAAACCTTCAACAAATATGAAAAAGGGGGCCCGGCGCGGACAATGGGGGGGTCCAATTGCTTTATGCCAGTTAGGAATCTGACAAGTTTCCTACTTTAAGGTAAGAAAAAAAAAAAGAAGAGGTGCACGGCAGCTCTATTACTCATGTAAATCACGGGACCCAACCTCTGGGCAAGGATGATGGTGTGAATCAAATGAAGGGCACTCAGCTGGAGGAGGGGGAACTGTTTTCGGGCATGGTAGCAGAGGAACCATAAGCTCGGCAAGGGAAGGCGGGGACGCCAAGAAATGAGTCGGAACCATGGCCCTATGGAAGTAGGTCCGAAAAGCCAGCGAGACAAGAGGTAAAAGAGAGGAGAACTTACCGTCCTATCGGATCACTTTCCCGAGGTCCAAAGAAAATAAAGAAGGTGGCAGCCTAGCGGCGTTCTAAAAACACGAGGGAGAGTTCTTCAAGACAAGAGGGAAGGAAAAGTCGCGCAGCACTTAATGATTCACAAGAGCCGGTCAAGGTGAAAAAAAAAGGCCGTCAGTACGCTACGCAAGGGGCAGAACTACGCTAGGAGAGGGAAAAATAGCAAAAAGGCGGGTTTACGCGCTCTAGTTTACAAACAAGGGGGGGGGGGGGGTGTCCACCCAGACCAAGAGCACTTGAGAGCTCAAAAGGAAAACTCAATACAAAATGATAACCTACGCCGAACGGCTGGGAGTCATTGTAATGGAAAGGAACGATTCCACCGGAAAGGTTACTTTTGATTTTTGTCTAGAATCGGGTAAAGACTGCACATAAAATAAATGACGAGGACGCCGGCCGCTGAGACGGTTTGAGACTTGACAAAACTGGTCGGTTGCAAAGTCATTCTGTAACCAGAGGGGCGGGTCTTTAACCGAGTTCAATTCCAAAAGGTCTTGGCGAAGGCCCCCTCAGGATGCAGAACGGGCACTTTGTCCAAGCTGGACACAAAGAAGGAGCTAGGTTGAATCCTACACCTACCATTGTGTGGGAGTTTAACCGTTGGCTGGTCCTTTCTGCCACTTGGGCCTACAAAATAGACCCGCGGGACCCTGTGAAGGGGCCTCAAGAAAATGTACAACTCCTGCGAGGTGACAATTCAAAACCACATCCTCATTGTCGGACCAGGGAAAGAATAAACTGGTCCTAGCGGGCTGAACGCGGAAGGGGGAAAAAACGAGAGGGTCACGCGGAAGCGGTATGAAAGAAAGTCCAAGGGGGACAGACGCGCTTGGACGCATAACAGTTTTCTGGTCTTGGAGCGTTCAGAAAACTGAGGGAAGACGAACTTACCGCCCTCATCCCAAATTATCACTTCGGGGGGGGGGGAAAGGAGGAACGCCATCTTTGTTCGTGGACGAAACACTGGCCCTAAATACCTTCTGAAAGGTCTAAAGGGTAGGTCTACCCAAGGCCGGGGGGGAACATGGGAACCCAAGGTATCCTTGTGAGTAACTTACGACAGACCCCCAGTGATCTTCGATCGAGGAAAAGAGGCGTGAGTTGAGACCGTCCGGCGACCCGGCCCTGGTCTACTACACCCCCTAAGTCCCATTTACTAGCTGTAGAGGAGCTGGGACGCAAAAAAAAAAAACACGCGGAGATGGAAAGAGAACGGGGGCCGCCGGTTACAAAAAGCAAGCAGGACGAGCAAGGAATAAACTTCTGGACCATCCTTGGCGGAATAAGGAGAAGAAAGGGATCCGCTGGAGCTAATAGGGCCGGACTAAAAAACACCAGCCTTCCACCAAAGTTCCCCCCGCTGGAAAAAAGCATAAAACGATGCTAGGTCGCACCGAAAGGAAAGCCGCGCTGCCGAAAACTTTCCACAGAGTTCGAAGCGGTAAAAAGATCCAGCCTGTCTATACGTTCCGCTGTCTTGAATCTGCCGATCGGGAAAAAAGGGGCCTCCTGATGGGGAAACTTTGTGATGTACCTGAGTGGCTACTCAGGGCTGCATGAAACCGGAAAGTTGCATTCCTAGGGAGAGTAATACGGAAAAAGCTATGGGAAAGTGTTTGTGGGAAACCCCCGTGGTCAAAGGGGACGCGAAATCGACAGTCTGGCCCTCGTCTCGGTCAGAGAAAAGAAAACAACCAACTGAATATGGAAAATAAGAGTGCCAATAGAGCCCTTTAACTCGCGGAGGATTGGTGCTCCCCTTACAACAGGGGGGGGGTTACCAGACACACAAGGGACCCGGCCTGTTGTTCCCGTAGCATTAGCTGGGGAAGAAATTTGCGTGCTTAAAGGGAAAAGGGAAAGCGCATTTCAAAAAAAGTTAACCAGGAAACGGCCGGAAAGATTAGATCCGGAAGAAGGGCCCTAGGGAGGGCCCTGTTTCTCAACATTGGACCCGGAGGGAGAGCAGTTAAGTTTCAACTTTGAGGAAATCTGAGGTCATACGGGCTTCAGGAGAGGAGACTCTCGGGATGAAGTAAGAGGCTGGGGTGCGGGGATCGGCCAGGCAAATCTCGAGGTGCGAAGGCCGATGCTGGTCATATATTCGACCGAAAGTGAAAAGAACTGGAGGAGAGTACGGAGTCTTGGGGGGATACCTGCGGTCACCAAAGGAGAGACATAATCCCGCTTCGGTACGCCTTTAATATAAAGCATACTGTCTCAAAGCTTAGGTTCGTCTTACATTCCAACCACTGGAGGAAGTTCAGAAGAAGGAATGCGGGCGCGATCGTGAAATGAAAAACCCCAGGGGGAGTACGTCGGAGTTCAGCAAACAAAAGGGTCAAAAAAAGTGGGGTCCCCACAGGGCAGGCCCGAAAAGAAAAGGCTCCGAATAAGGTCCTGTCTTGGTTTCTTTGTGTGTGAAAAGACACATTGCAGTTCCGGGAAACCAAGTTGACAAGTGATAATGTAGTTGACCTTCTAGGGTCCACCTATTTAGAGCTAGCGGCGACCAACCTACCGCACCTGGGTGGTAAGGCAAAGCTGCGCTGGGGGGGGAAAAAAGCCGACGTATCGTGAAACACTCAGGGTGTCCCGGTGGGGTTAGGTAGACGGGCAACCTTCATCGCAGCAGCAATCGAAAAAGTCCGGGCGCAACTGCGGAGGGGGGGGTTAAGTCCAAGCTACGTAGGTCGCGAGGCTCACCTTCAAAGGGGTCAGTGTGAGGCCTGTTAGGCAGAACTTGAAAACAGGCAGCCGGGGGAAGGGGGGAAAAAGAACTTGAGGTGTAAAACGCGAACCACCCAGTATCTCGTACCGTGGTTCAAGGGTCGTAAGGTCACTTTATGGTGGTTCAGCATGTTGGGGCTTCGACGCCCCGGTGGTGGAAAGAAACGACCAAATCCCGCCCCCTCGGGGAGGACTTAAACGTGGACGGGGACTCAAAAGCCGTCCCATAGAGGACTAGGGGTAAGACGCTCATGTAGTGTATCTTCAGAGGTTCGCCCTTGTGGTACTGGGCCGCTCACATGAATCATACTTGCCTTGGGACGGAGATCAGTAACAGGACCCGATACTACGGGGGTCTCTGGTCGGTGGATCAGTGGTCCAGGGGAGGGGAAAGGTTCAAAAATAAAAGACACTGATGGCTTGGAAGGAATCTACTATCTTCAACCTGGGAGCTCCGTTTTTCGGGCGAAGCAAGGAGGGGAGGCTTTAGAAGGGGGAAGGCCAGGCCCGCAAAGGGGGGAGGATTGTTTAAAGGAGAAGGGAATGAAAGCGCGGCTCGGCGGGTTTAAAGGGATAGAGCAAGGTTTGTCGATCGGAGCGGTTGCCACCTAGTGGAAGAAAGGGGTACGATGGCAGGAACATTTGAAGCGCTCGGAGTGGGGGGCTAAAGGGTCAAGAGGTCACTTGTCGTCGCTTGTTGTGGGAGAACGAAAAATTACGCTGGGCAAAATCGGTAGCTGGGCGTTGGGGGGAGGAAAAGACGCCACGGCCGCCCGCAGAGTTCGGTGTACCTCTGGCAGAGACTAAAGGGAAACGCGACCAGAGGCCGAGAAGGGAGGCAACAACCGTCAAAACTGGAACCGCCGTTGGGGGGGAAACTGGAGGGGGCACCGGCTTAAATGAGGGATCAGCTCTACACCAGGGAAAAGAAGGGGTGCAGGGTTGAAAGGGCAGAGAACAACATGTTTCAAGAGGAAATAACAGGGGGGAAAAGGAAGGAATGGTAACCTATTAGAAGAAGGGCCGGGAAAGATTGGGAATGGTGGGGGGGGGTGGGGGGGTTTGGGAAAACTGTTCTCGCAATCTCTGACCGAGAATAGACTGGGAAAACGTAGTAGGGGAAACAGACGGGGAGGCAATTCGAGGGGGGGGGGGAGAAGGGAACTAGGTCCGCATACCGGGCAACGGGAGGCCGAGTGGGGGTAAAGGGGGGCTCATTACAGAAGCCCACGGTCGTCTTCAGAAAACTTCAGGGGAGAAGGGTTTGGGAAGGGAGAAATGCAACAGTTTAAGCAAAACCCTGCACTTATATGCGGTGCCAGTTTATCCTAATCACAAAAAAAAGTGAAATCTAGATAAAGGCCCGTCCAGTATGCATAGAGGGGATCACGTCCTAGAGACAAATCCCGAAAGGGGAAAAGAAAAGTCTCCAAAAGAGACTAAAAAGACATGGGCATGTACATGAGCCTTGAGCGTTCAGAAGCATTAACGGCGCCCAAAGGGGGACCTGCGATGCCTGGCCGGGGCCCGGCCTCAGTCGACAAACAGCCGTCCTCAGTCAATCCCAAGAGAACTGAATGTGGGAGGGAGAAAGGAGAAAGGCACCATCCCAAGAAGGGAAATCATGTGGTTCAATGCCTGACGGGGACATGACGCGGGGAAATGGCAGATGTGTGCAGGGACTTACAGTCCGCACGGAGGTGAAGGTTTACAATCTATTATCCTCATACTCTGACTAAAATCCCCAACCTCGGTTCCCAGGAAGGATAGGTTGAAAGAAGAACCGTGAGGGGCCTCGCGTTAGCGTAAGTGGTAGTCTTGAAAAAGCAGCTGCAACCCTAACGCGACGGGCGGCCAAGTGTATGAGGGTTTCGACAACTCCCTAGAAAAAGGCTCGTGAAAAAGGGAGTTTGAGGCAGCCAACAACAGCGAACGAAAAAAAGCAGTGAAACCGAGGAGGACATTGAAACTCCATCATCTCTCTGCTGCAACATGACGCGGAGAAAGGGAGAACTCTGAACCATTTGGCCAATATGCTTCGGGGGCAAAAAAAAAAGATCCTTCTAACAGGAAAGCAAAGACCGGACCTCGCGCAATCTGGATCACGTGTCAAAAAAGAAGAAGGTAGTCTGGGGAAAATTCGGCAAGGCCCCTTTAGAAAAAAGCTGGCCCTCTACG
>Ga0179593_1437081_pt1 | contig 20343 bp, 36 predicted proteins | sample CZODoug2_1_08_16_FD_185931 | JGI IMG/M metagenome (GOLD analysis project Ga0179593, IMG submission 185931) | Vadose zone soil fungal communities from Angelo Coast Range Reserve, California, USA - CZODoug2_1_08_16fungal (PacBio error correction) | ecosystem: Environmental > Terrestrial > Soil >...
GAAGGGGGATTACAAACAAAGACGGCGGGCAAGGGAAAACAAGCGCGTCAACTGTAGCATACCGCGACAGAACAGAAAAAAAAGAGCCTGGATGAAATACACCGGGGTTTATTCGAATGGGTACGTTGGGAAAACACCACCAGGCGGGAACACGAGTAGGGAAAAAAAATAAAAAGTAATGTCAGGGGGGGGACTTGTGGAGAGTGTGTGGCACTTTAATAGGTGGAGGCCTGGTAAGACGGGGGGGTGATAGGATGCGTAAACCATGTTAGGGGAGGAAAATATTGGTCGCTGGGGGGGGAAGCATGGAAGGAGTAAGGGGAAACTCATTGGGCAGGACCACCCGGGTCCCAGTAAGGCAACAAGAAAACGATGAATAATACGGGTGGCGAAGGAGGGGAAAAGAGGGGGAAAGGAAAAGGAAATGTTTGGGCCAGGAAAAAAATAGGAAAGTAAAGTCCAAGGGGCATTGGGGGGAATTGGGAGTGGAGTGGTGGAAACTGGTCCAAAGGGGGAGAAACAAAAAAAAACACTTCTAAAAGCACCCCGGTGGGGGGGAGTAGTAAATTTCCTTGTTCACCAGAGGATGAAGGGGGCCAGAAGCTCTTGTCCAGGTTCCTGTAAAAAAAAAAAAAGAAAGGCGGAAAAAGGCACCGAAAAGCCATGGGATGGGGGGACCGCTGGACGGGGGGATCCCGTTGGTAAGGACCCACTGACCATCATTTGGGGCTTCCGACAAGCCCAGTTCTCCACTTTGAAAGGGGGGGTATTGGGGAGGTGTGTAACACGGCCGCTTGGCAGAGGACAACAAAAGGAGGGGTCAACAGGCCTGGTGCGAAACCGTTTCCACGAAAGGCCAACCCAAAGGGCTGACGGCAGGTGTGCGATAACCTGGGGGACGAAAAGGAAACCCTCAAAGGAACGACTGCAAGGAACCGATCAAGGGACGGAGGGGAGAGGCAGGAAAGGCAAGCTGGGGGCGACAGAGCCCTGTTGCCGTGATGGAGCCACTTGGGAAAAGGAGGGGGACAAGGGCAAAAAAAGGAAGGGCCTGACGCCCATATGAAAGGGGGGGACCTGCAAAACAAAAAAAGAAAAACAGGAAATTTGAGTTTACGGAGGGGGGGGGGCCCCTCAAAAACCCAAAGCACTGAACCAAGAAGCTTAGGCCCAATTAAAAAAGGAAATGAGGGGGGGATCGGCCACCGTTAGCGTGCCCAAAGACCTGCATCAAGGCGCGATGGGGGCGAGCAACCCAAAGGGAGAAAATACGTGAGGGACGCAACAAGTCACCACAAAAAGAAAAAAAAAATAGGAGAAAGCGAAAAAAAGTCAAGTCTTGCCAGCGAAGAAGGGGGGCCGGGTGGAGGAAAATCAATATCACGGAGCACAGGGAAAGAGGAAGAGCGGCAAATGGGTACTAAACAATGCAAAAGAAGGAAGAAGGGTCAACGGTCCGGGGGGGAAGGATTGGGCACGTGGAAAGGGGGGGCAAAAGAAAGATCGCAAAAAAAAGAAAAAAAAAAAAGCGGGCGGGGAAAAAATGTCACCTTACAAAAACAAAGGACGTTCAGAAGAAGAAAAGGAGGTGAAAGGTAGCGACGAGAGCGAATCAAGATTTCGCTCAACAAAGCGGAGGAGGAAAAAGAAGGGGAAGGAAAAGGAAGGCGCTTTCTGAAAACATAGAGGACAAGGAAGGGTCCCAACAAAGGGGAGTGACCGTAACTGACCCAAGGGAAGGGGAAGGGGGGGGAACGAAGCCAATGCCGTGGCGTTCCTCGATCGAAAAAGATAAGACCAAAAAAAAAATCTCGGGAAAGAAACAGCAGAAAGTGGAAACGAAAAGAAATGGGGGAAAAAGGGACAAAGCAAGGGGGGGAGAAAAATGAAAATGTAGCGCAAGGTGGGCAAGACTGGGGTTCCAGGAAATAGAAACCCCGTCCATGGGGGACAATAGGAAGGGGGATCCGATTAAAAGGGACTAAAAAGTCCGTTTGGGGGGGGGGGGGGGGGGAAATTGTACCCGGGAAAACCTCCGGTATGATGAGAAGAGACAAAAAACTCGCGCAGGAAAAAAATGGGGACAAAGGATGGCCATAGGAAGACTGAAATAAAGGGGAACAGAAAAAAAAACTGCCTCTTTGAGCAAAGCATTTATCCCGCACATTGGTAGGGGGAAGGGGAATGGGAAAAAAAAAATCAGGCTCTGAGCCCTCCCCGGTAACCACGACGAAAATTAAATAAGGGAGGCAAAGGGAAGGGGGGGGGAAAGGAGGCGGGTTCCAGGGGGGAAAAAAAAGGGGAAAATAAGTGGGCAGCCAGTTTTGACCGTGTTTGAAGAAAGTATAAAGGGAGAAGGGAAAACATCAGGTGGTGTACGAACGAGGAGGAGAATAGATGAATATGACCCGCTAGGGGGTTCTTCGTGTGCAAAGGGAAGAGGGGGGGAGAAGAAAAGAGAAAGTCCCCTACTGGAAAAAGGAGGAACAGGGCCGAAAAAAAAAAACACAACCATCCCGGAAGGTGATGTGTTTTCACAAGAAAGCAAAAGGGCGAAAGAAAGAGGGGTGCTCCAAAGACCCACACACCACACACCAAAAAGAGATTGGAATAGAAGGGGGGACAAAGGGGAAAAACCAAATAAGAAAAGAAAAAAGGAAACTCAACTTCCGTTGAAATGAGGGGGGATAAGTTGGCGAGGGGAAATCCAATATACGGGGGGAGGGGGAAGTCGGAAAAAGGACTCACTTAAAAGAGAAAAAGATGCCAAGATTGGGAAGTACGATGTCGGCCACCCATAAAGAAAAATTCAAAGGATGGGACTGGGAAAGAAGAAAGTAGTTTGAAGAATAAAAGTGGTTTCCTGCAAAGAAGAGGCCGTTGGTGGGGTGGGGAGAAGAAATGAACCCCCAACAAATAAAGAAAAAAAAGGCCCCGCAACCAATCTTAGGGAGAATTGGGACAAATTTGGTAGGAAACGTGAGAAGTAGACAGCAGTTCGGGGCCAAAAAAAGGAAAAAAAACAGAAAACAACTGCAGCCATGACCGATAGTCAGGGAACACAAGCGTACTGGGTCAAGAGGGGGGGGGGGAATGAGGGGGAATGGCGTTAAAGAAGGAGTCAAAAGGAAAAAAAAAAGAAAAAATTTGAAGGGTGGCGTCTCCGGGACAGGACAGTTGGAAAAAAAAGCTTCAATCCAGGGAAAAAAAACACAGCCCCAAGCAAAAAAGAAGTCTTAAAAAAAGAAAGCTGGCAGTGGAGCGAGGCGAATGGAGAGAAAAAACCCTAAAGGAAGAAAGGGGGGAAACTATTGGGGGGTCGACGAGCAGCGTCCAAGGGAAAGAAGGGAGCAATCTCACAAACCAAAATCTGGTCAAAAAAGAAGAAGGGGAAGGGAAAAATTCAGGTAGTTGATGAAGGCTACCAAACAAATCTAACTAGCCAGAAGAACCACGAACGAGTAGAATAAAAGAAAAAGGAAAATCGGGGGTGGGGGGAACGGGGGGAAAAAGGGAAGGACAGATAAGCCAACCCGTCTTGGAAAGACCAGTCACGCCAGCCGAACTGAAGTCAAAAAGGACAGTGGTGGTGGGCTTGAAAAAAATGGTCAGGGGAGGAGTAGAACACAAGACGGAAAAACGTGTGGGGGTGTGGGGTGGCGTGCCCGGAGCCGGCCCATCCGATGTACGATTCTTGCGGAAAGGGGGAGGAAAAAAGAAAAAAAAAAACTGAAGGAGGGAGGGAGGGATCAAAAGGGGACCACAAATCTTGGGAAAAAAGGACGGTTGAGGGGAGGTCTACCAAGGAAACTGTACGGAGGTGGTTGTTTGGGGTGTTGTGTGGGGGGGTTTTTGTGGTTGGGGTGTTTTTTTTTTGTGGGTGGGGGAGGGTTTGGGGATGTTTTTTTGTGATCATTGGGGCACGGGGGGGCATTCCTGCATAGAGGGAGGGGGGGGGAGGGGGGAGAAAACACCATGAAAAAATGAAGTATAAAAGGCGAAACACACGGAAAAAAGAAATGGAAGCCTGATGAAATTATTGGATAATCCCTAAAAATGCATAAATGGGGGGGGACCATCAGGCAAGGGATCGAGAGACAAAAAACAAAAAACGGGGTGGAAGGAAGGATATCCAGACTAGGAAAGGCGGCCGGTTAACGAAAAAAAAAGCGGGCTCCGGCGGGGAAAGGGGAGTTGGTTGTCGCAAGGAGGCCCCATGGGGGGGAGGGTTGACTTAAAAAAACCAGAAAAAAAAAAGGGCAGGTAGCAACAAAGGTCGAAAAAGAGAGGGAAAGGGGAAAAAGGGTAGAAGGAAAAGAAGATCACAACAACGCTGGCCCCTCCTGCCAGAGGTGGAAAAAAAAGTAAAAAAGGGACCGAAGCCGGTCGGAAAAAGACCCCTGTACAAAAGAAAAAAATAGGAAAAAGAGACGGCACCTCAAAAACCCAATTACACCAGGAAAAAAAAAAAAAACACACAACGAAAGAAAAACAAAAGAGAAAACCCACCCTTAAAAAATTATCCCGCGGGGAGGGGGAAATCAGAAAGGAAATACATCAAACGCACCGTGTTCATACACACGCGGGTTGCAAAAGAAAAACCAAAAGGGGGTCGGGGGAAAAAAGGGGGGGGATGCAAAACACCAGATCAGGAATTGGTGGAGGTAAAATTGGACACCGAGGGAAGAGATAGCGTGCTGGTGTGTTGTGGTAGAAAAAAAATGGTAAGAGGAAAAAGAGGACAAGTCCTGGCCAAGGCAAAAAATCTACTGAGAGAATTGGATATCAATGTAAACGAAAAAGGAGGGCCGCAGGGAAAGACGACAGTAAAGAGATGGTGCCGGGTTTAGGGGGAGGCGAAATAAGGGAGGAAACACCGGAGACTCAGTAAAAAAAATGTCGAAAGGGAATGTGGGAGGGGCCTACCAGGTGGGTGGAAAGAACGAGTGGAAGAAGTGAAGAACTTGACAATGGAAAAAAGCATAAAAGATGAAAGGAAATGGGGTGGGGGGAAGAGGAGTATACAGAAAAATGCGAAGAAGGGGGGAAAAAAACAACGAAGGACAAAGGGACACTTTCACCGGAAAAAAGTGGTGAAAGTGGAAAGGGGGGGGAAGGGATTGACAAGGAGCATCGTGAAACATAGGAAAAAGGCCGACCGAGCAGGAATTGGACGGGGACGGAAAGGTCACCAGATAGGAAGGGGGAGGGGAAATAAACAGCGGACCGGGAAGGGGGCAGTTTGGGGCAGGCAAAGGGAGGAGCCAACGGGGGGCAAAAGGATCCCAGATTGGGTTTCAAGAGGGAAAAGGACCACAGATGGGACAGCAACGACAAGCTTGGGAGGAGGAAAGAGATAAGAAGAGACACTTTTGGCGGAGGGTGGGGAAGTTGTAGGGGGGGTGGTGGCAACGAAAAAAAAGGTGGGAGGGGGAAGAAGGCACCTATTGCGGGGGATATGGAAAAAAAAGAAATAAAAAACCTTTTGAACCGGTATGCAAAGGGGGGGGAAAAGAAAAAAACAACACTTTCAGTAGAAGTGAGAAAGAAAAAAATGGCCGAATGTACGGGGAACAAGGGCCTGTTAGATGCCGCAAAACAAAAAATCCGAGAAAGGGGAAGGTCGGAGGAACAGGGGGAAAAAAACTGGGGCAGATGTGGGGTTTTCAAGGGGGAAAAGGGTAACCGAAAAGCGATGGCCATTAAGGAAGGAGGCAATCAGGGCACGGCCGGCCACCCAAAGAGGCGCCAACAGAAGGAAGAGTTCTGGCTTCTTCCTAGGCCGTGGGGGAACCAAGGGGAAAGGAAAGCACAAGTCTATTGAGTCAGAAAAGAAAAAGAGTGGATAACAAGCCGTTCGTCAAAGCCCGAGGAGAGAAAAGAGGGAGGGCAACCATACTCAGTAATTGTCGAGTACCGAAAAAGGGGAATAGTTCATTGAAAAGGTCAAAAAAAAGAGGAAAGACCCAGACGCGACTCCGAAGGAAAAAATATGACAGCAAAAAAACATAGGTGGTCCTGTGACCTGGCAAGAAGGACAAGGAAAAAAAGGGGAATGACGCGGCAAAAGGGAAGAAAAACGATGCAGAAGGTACCATGGGTCAAACCGCACGGGTCAAGAAAAGGGGGCTATTGGAGGCTCGATGCACAAGGTGAATTGACATAGAAAAGAAAAAAAAAACGTCAAAAGAGAAATCCATGCCTGGGGAAAGAAGTCAGAGGGACGGAACGGACCTGCGCTATATGCAAAAACTGAGCAGAAAAAAAAAAAAGAGGGAACAAATTCTGAAAAAACAACCCTTGGAGGAGGAAAAAAAAAAAAAAAAGGAAAGTCAAATGTGAAAAAAAGGATCGTCACGAGGAAGCGGCAGGTCCAAAAAAGGGAACGAGACCCGCGGCTGGTAAGTGTGCAAACAAGAGCAAACGTGGTCGTTGATCGACGCATAGAAATCCCAAGACTTGTGGGGAACACACTCGGGAAAGAAGGACAAGCGGCAAGGAAAGGTTAGTAAATGCTGAACAAAAACCATCCGCGAAGAGGTGCGAAAAATTGAACGGGGTGAGCAGGGGTCCCATCGCCGTAAAATGAAACCGCTAAAAGATGGAAACAGGGGTGCCAGAACATACCCCCCAGCAAAAAGGGGGCGGGGATGGAACAAATAGTAATCAAGGGAAGAAAAACTTCCCATCAGGGGGGGGGGGACTGCTCTTGTTTGGTGGAAAAGTCCTAAAGCACGATTCTCCGGGTGAATGTCCAAGGGTGGGGAGAGAAAAACAGCCTGAGCTTAGGTAAGGATGCAGGTCATGGTCAAGAAGGGTAGCGGGAAAAAAAGAAAGGAAAGGGAAAGGCTCTGGTGAACCTATGGAAAAACGAGGGGAAAATGTTGTAGGGGTAATGGAAATGTGGAGCAACGGTAAAGGCCCCCAAAAGTCACATGAACAGCACATATTAAGGTCAAAGAAACAGAAGCAGGGGTGTTGTCGGGGCACCAAGTCCGAAGTGTGGGAAGAAAGGGAATTGGCAAAGGAATCCGGGTGAAAAAGGGTTGGGAATCAAGGCCAAAAAAGAGAAGACACCGAGGGGAGGTCCAGGCCAGATCTACTCATGCTCGATATTGCCGTGCAACATCTGTGACCAAAAAGGGGAAGAGGAGGGCAAGGTAAAAGTGGGATCAGTCCTCGCCTATGCAGAATCCCGAAGGTGTGCAGGGGGGGGGTCAAAAAAAAGTAAAAAAGGGGGGGGGGGGGGGGGGAAGGTCAAAAAGAAAGGGTTACCATCAAAAAAGGAGGAAAAAAGTATGCCTGGAACCAGACAAAAACTTGGCCGGGGGACCAAATAAATAGGGGAAAAAGGCCAAGAAAATCCCCAAGCAAACTTTCCGGGAGAGGGGAGAATGGACTAAGAGCCGGAAAAAGACCGGGGGAGATGGGGAGGGAAAGATGGGATCCAAGCGATCCCAACCCAGAGGCTTCTTCATGGGGGAGAGGGAAAACCTCGCAAAAAACAAACTACAAGGCCGAAGAAAGGGTGACAATAAGGGAGATGGAAGAAGAGTCAAACAGGGGGGGGGGGGTGGAAGATTCTGTGGATGGAAGGGGAAACTTGTTTGAAAAAAAAAGCCATTAAATACACACACAAAGTCGACCATGAAATCATCAGAAAAAAACCAACTGGAGGGGGGGGGAAATGGGAACAAACTTGCGAGGAGTCCATCAAGGGGGGGAAGGAAACAAAAAAATTAATCCAAAGGTGCTGGGGGGGACAAAAAAAAGATAAATCATGAAGAAACAAAAGCGTGAGGGCCTCAAAAAACCCCCCCTGGGGGGCAAGGGGAGAAAAACAGCCGAAGTTAAATCAAAAGAGGGAGTTTGAGAATCGGGGAAAAAAACGCACAGAAAAAACAACAAATACCCCAAGCCCAGCATCATGTCAAAAAAGGAGAAGGGTCCGCTTTAACCACGAGAGGAAAGACACAGAAAAAAAAAAGGCAACGACTGGGGGAAAAAAAGGGTACAAAAACGCGAAAGACTGCCGGAGTTTCCCCGCAAATGGGACAGAAACCTGACTTCCACGAAAACAAAGAGCCGGGAAAAGAAGGACCTGGACGGAAGAACTGACAATCACACAAAAAACACAACAGCGGGAAAGACTAAGCAGATCCGTAAACAAGAAAGTACAGGCCACCAAGGCTCTCCTGTCGGCGGGCATGAAGAAGAAGTCAAAGCCCGGAAAAAAGGAGAAATCAGGCAGGTCACAAAAAATCTCCAGAAAGAGGGGGGGGGGGGGAGGAAAAAGTTCGTGCGTCATTGGATGTCAGGAAGGACAGAGAAGGCAGTATGATGGCCCAAGTGTGCTGGGAAACTTCAAAAAAACGACGAGAGGGATAAAAAATTAGAAAAACTTCCCTTGGCTATACGTTAATGAGAGGGTTTGGTGGGGTAGAAAAAGACAGTTGGGGAGAAAACGAAGGTAATGGAAAAACGAAGGGTATAAAAGGTCTTCTTACCGCCCTACGAGGGGGGTTGGGGGGGGGGGCCCTAAAACAAATAATGGGGAAAAAAGAACCGCGGGTGGGAGGTAGGGGCACTCATGGATAAAAAAAAAACGGAAGAAGAATAAGATGGCCAAAGGTTCGAACAACCTTCCACAAAAGTAGACGAAAAGCAAAGGGGGGAAAGAAAGATAGGAAAAATTTACCGAGCGGAAGAAAGATCTACTCAACACACCACTGAGTGCGAAGAGAGTAGAAAGAGCAACTTTCCACGAGCTTTTCGGGCCCAAAATCAAAAACGGGGGGAGACAGGGCCCCCGGAGTGGGGGAAATCAGGAGCTAGTCGACCGTTTTCGCAAAAGGAGGAAGGGAAAGACCCTAAAAACCTCGGCTGGTAGACCATCATGGGAAGGGGGAAATACTAATGAGATAGAATCCCAAAATAGAAAAAAAGAGGGCCATGACCAAGCATGGGAAAGCTAGTACCATCGAAAAAAAGATAAACGGATGAAAAAGGGGGGTAAAAAAAGCCATAGAGAGGAGGGATAGAAGATGACAGGAAAAATGTCCAATCAGGAAATCATTGATCAAAAACCCGAGGGACTAAACAAAGAATCATCCCGAATAAAGGAAACAAAGCAAAAACCGAACAAAGCTTGGGGGGGGGGCCAGTCCTAAAAAAATTAGCTGTCGGCCGACGGAAAAAAAGATGCCCGAAGGGGGAGGGAGGAAAAGGGAGGGGAGACGGAAGAAATTCGAAGAGGGGTTCTTAATGCTCACGATCGGACGTATGACTGAGGGGGGGGGGGGGGGGGGGGATAGTACAAGTTGGGGGGGAAAGGAGAATCTCAAAAAAGGGGAATGGGCAGACAAGGGGGTGGCCAAAGCAAAACCAGCCGCATAGGAGGGAAAAAACCACATTGAAAAACCGTCTTCCGCCGCCCACCGACCCAGAGAAAAAAAGATGGCCGTGGGGGAAAAAAGATTCTGGGAAAAAGAAGCTAACAACATACAAGAAGAAGCCTGGGGGCTTGGTGGAGGGGGGAGGGGTAAAATCAAACAAGTGTGGGGTGACGGTAGATACTAAAAAAGAGTTTAACAAAAAAAAATGGTGTTGAAAGGAAAGGCCCAAGAAAGCCCGAGAAATAAGCTGGTAGGAAGAAATGATCGAAGCGCCTGGGAAAAATTTTGTGCCGGAAACGGGAAAAGAAAAGCGAGTTCAACGGGGGGGTCCCACGTACAAACAGCGGGGGGTGTGAGATGCCCAGGGGAAATGGGGAGGGATGGGGGGAAACTTGAAGCCTCGTAAAAAAAAATCTCACAAAAAAAAAAGGCCCCCAACAGAGGACAAACCTGGGCGGGGGGGGAAACTTCCTGAGGACCAACAGATCAGCATTGAAAAAAGAGCGGAAACAAAAAAGGGAAGGGGTGGGGGGACAGCAAAAACCTGTCAGCGCCATGCGAACTTAGGGGGGGGGAAAGTTGGTGGGAAGGACGGGGGAAGGAACATAATGTGCCGAAAGAGGAAACGGCGGAGAAGGAAAGGAAGGAAGAATATCCAAAAGGTTAAGTTTTCTGTTTTTTGGGGGAAGGACAGTTTGTGGGAGAAACCCAGCCAGTGGGGGGGAGGGCAGAGGAACCTATGGGGACAAAAAAAACGGGGCGGACAAGGGGTCGAAAACCCAAATTTTTAAACATGTAGGGAAACAAAGAAAAAACTGGGGAGAGGGCTGCCGGGCGAAAAAACCTGCGAATGGAATACCGAAAGAGAAAAGGGACGAGTGGCGAAAAACCAGATCCGCGGGGATTGCAAAATGGGAAGGAAGGGGAGGATCTCAAAAAAAAATCAAACATGCGGGGGGGGAGCACAAAGTGAGGTAAAACCTGTTACAAAAAAAAAGGAGGACATGGGAGGGGAACAATAGAATTCAGTACTCCAAGACCATCGGCGCCAGTCCCAAAAAAAGAGTTCAATAGTAGAGTGCGGTGACGAAGGAAGGGGTCCAGTGCAAAGCCGGGGTAGAACGGGGCAGGAAAGAAGGAATCAGGGAAAAATAAACTAGAACAGATCAGCTCCGTTATTAAAGAAGCAAGACGCCAGCAAAAAGCAAAGATTGGAAGAAAAAAGCAAACAACCAAACAAGGGCACCCGGATCGGAATACAAGTCAAAAAAACAAAACCCAAGTGACGCGCCTGAAAGTCAGGGAAAAAAAAAAAAATCTATCCAAAAATGTATGACCGGAACAAAATAAAGAGGAAAAGGGGTGGAATAAGATAAAGGGAGAGGGAAAGTGCAGCCCACGTGACGTTTGACCTGTGAGGGGTGAAAAAGGGGTACCGGCAAAAAAAAGGGGGGGCCTAGTTAAGACAAGGAAAAAGGGATGCCAAATGGGGGGTAAAATTGTAAAGAGAAAAAACACGAAAACACGGACAAAAATAACGTGCACATTAAAGAGGAAAGGAGACAGAGCGGGAGAAATATCGAACTGGTGAAAAAGAGGTTTTCGGCGGGAAAAGGCAGAAAAACAGAAACTCAAGCAACTCTCAACAAACATGAATTAAATATATGAGGAGTGGTCTAGGGGAAAATATGAGGTCGCGCAAAGAGAGAAGAACCTCAGCAGTCAACCAGGTTTCCCAGAAGAAAACGAAGAGAGGAAAAAACATGGAAAGGGAATTGGTCGAAACAGCCTGGGGGGGGGGAGGGGATAAATCATTGGAAAAAAAAAAATAGAAAACTAGGACCAAGGAAAATCAAATAGCCAGCGCCCGAAGGGGTGTCAAAGAAAAAAAATGGTACTTGGGAAAAAAACGCATCGGTAGGGGGACCAGCCGCAATGTACATGAAACAGAGGGACAGCCTCGGGGGCAGACAACCCCTCAAGAAGGGGGGTCTGCCAAAAAAAAGAGTGATCAGCGCACGGAAAAGCAGATGGGGAGAATTGGGTGGTGAATTGCCAAAAATAGCCTATCAAAAAATCGGGCGTGAGGGGGGGGATAGTACAATCAAAAAAGCAGACGGGAAAGTCTGTGGGACGAGAAATGTCGAAAAGGAAGGACGGGGAAAAAGAAGAAGTCCCCCTTGCGCCCCCGAGCAACCCTTGGTAGGGGAAGGGGGAAAAGTGAAACAAGGGGGAAACTGGAGAGTGGCAAAGAAGGAAATCAAAAATGAATTCCAAAATTCCCTGAGTACAGGGGGGGAGGGCTGGCAACGTTTTCTTGGTCATGACAAGGAAAGGAAATTGAACAAAAAACTCCACACACTGGGAAAGGGGGGGGGGACATCAAGGAAAAAAGCATTGCAGAAAACCGACATGAGAGGAACCAGAAGATGGGAAGTAAAAATTCAAAATGGAAAGTTGGTGGGCCGGCGAAGACATCAGGTTACATGAAAGGAATTACAGTCCAAAGGAAAAAAAAAAAGTTCGGAAAAAAGGAGCACGAAAAGCAAAACAAAAAGAACACAAATCACAGTTGGGATGGGGGGTTTGCCCAAGCAGATTTGCGAAAAACGAGGGGGGGGGTTTTCCGGAAATCATCCAACCATCAAGTTGCAAACAGAAGAGGGAATAAACTCACAAAGTGAAAAAACCTGTTGGAACCAAATTAATTCCAAAAGGGAATCCCCTAACGAAAACGTCAGCTTTTCGAAGGGGGTGTTGGATCAAAAAAACATGACGGGGTCGAAAACTCGGGAATTCAGGGGAGGCAGTACCTAAGGGGGAGAAAGGCCACGGAACCAAAAAATCACAAAAAAGGCCGACCGAAGGGAATTAACTGAAAAGAAACCTGACCCAAAAACCAATCAGGAGGCGGTAGGAGGTCATAAAAATGGTGGGGTGGGGGAAAGTCAAAACAAATGGCCAGGGGACTGGAACTGGGCCAATGGAACTGACTGATGTAACCCACAAAAAGTCAAAAAAACATCCTACAACAACTGACGGGGAAAACAAAAAGGTTGAACCATCGTGTAAGAACAGTGTAGGCGGGCAAACAAAACCGGGACTCGAAAAAGACCTGAGAAATCTCAAGCAAGGGGGGGAAATAAACATAGGAGGGCGTCCTCAGAAGAAGTGGGGGGTGGGGACCTGTGCTGAAAATCTGATTTGGTGGCAAGGAGCTACGACCCTAGGGAGAAGGGGGACACCAACCACCGGTGATTAAACAAAAAAGGACACCAACAAGCTTTCCAAAAAATTGTTTTTTGCTGGACCGATCCAAAAGGCTTCTTCGGTCGGGTCGGGACATAAAAAAAAAAAAAAAACCGGGGCCACCCGGGGAAGGGGCGATTGTTCCAAGAGGAAGGGGTTGAACCTGAAAGATAACCGAGTCAGCCCACTGGAGGAAAAACCAAAAAAAAGAGGGACCAAACTGAAACGAAGGAAGGGATAGTCCTTACAATCCAACCAAAAACCAACAAAGAGGACCTAATACCCTCGAGGAAAGTAAATTCAAGGACCAATAAAATAGGGTGTGGGTTAGTCCGCCAAAAAAAAGCAAAAGACAACCGAAAGTGCATTCTTCCGCGACAACGCCAGCGGGGGTTGTGTCAAGGGGCAAAAAAGCTGTGGAGGGTGGCGAGAGGTCATTGTGAAGAAGTGCACGGAAAAATCCGATGATATCAAGGTTGGGACCCGGGGAGGGGAGCATCATACTGGAGTAAGAGGGGAGGGCTGACTTTTAAAAAAGAATTTACTTAGACCGCGGAAGAAAAGGGGGAGTACCCGCTGGGGAATGGGGTGAGAAAAGAGGGGAAAACCAGGACCAACGCAAAAACCGGGGGGGAAGGGGGGGGTGCAGGGGGCTTAAAACCTGCCAAAAAAGCTTCGGGAGGGGGGGTTGGTGTTTGGGGGGGGGCCCGACAGCGGTGGAGTAAAAGGACCGTTGAGGCGTCGACAAATGGAGAACAAAAAACTGTAAACATAAAAAAAGGGGGGACCAAAACAATGTAAAAACAAAAAGCAAGGCGACGTGTGAGAACAATTGCCTTGGCCCGAAACGCAACCGATGGGGAACAGAGGAACTATTTGGTACTCTCAAAACCACAGGGGGGATGGAGAGAAGGAAGCCAAGAACCCTCTTGACCAGGAAAAAGGGGCGGGGCCAAAGCAAACAAAAAAGGGGGCAGAAAGGAAGAAAGTGTGGGAAAAAGGAATAATTCATTCATTTGAAAGGTGGTGATCAAACATGCTGCCGAAGGAAAGCCAGACGCGGGGGGGGGAAAAGGTAGCACATGAAGTGAAGGAAAAAAAAGGAGAAAGGGAGGAAAGGTAATAAAAAAATCAAAAAAGTCCAGGGACCTGAAGCTCAAAACAATGAATGTTAACGGAAGTGGAGAAAAGAAGGGACTACTAGAGGAAAAAAAGGGCCCCGGGAGCCAGAAGGAGAAGAAGGGGAAAAGTAAGGGGACACAGGAGTCGGAAAGTCAGTCGACCAGAAACCATAAGTCACACCCACGAAACAGCTTGTGACATTCAATAAAAACAGATCATGGAGGGGGAGGAGGACGAGCCACGGGTGGAGAATGGCTAGAAAACCCTAAAAACCGATCGGAGGTTGGGAACAGGAAGGAAGACGGACAAAAGTAAGTCGCTGGGGGAGGGGGGGGAGTAGAAGGGGTGACCCCATGAACAAAACGATACCAAGGTGGGGGAACGGTCCCAAAATTTTTGCAACAGGCGATAAGAAGCCCCGGAGTAACAAGGAGTCGGACTCAACACAGTAACACAACTACCGCGCCATCAAGTGGCCAGGGGGGGGAGGGGGTTCCTGAAAAAAAAAAGAAAGGAAAAGGAGATAAGCAAGTTTTAGAAAGGTTTTGGGCCAGGGGGGGAGGTGGGGGCCCGACGTGGGGGGGGTGACGGAGAAAGTTTAGGAAGAAGGGAAGAGAGGTTTAAAACCCGCAAAGAAGAGAAGTGGGGACACTTCAAAAAAAGTAAAAGCAGCGGATCATTGGGGGGGAGGGGGAAAAACAAGGGTGACGAAAGGAAAGTGGTGTTCCCACAAAGAAAAAGGGTGTAGGAAAAGGAGGGAATGGGGGAGGTGGAACTGGGTAGAGTAGAAAAAGCTTGAAAAAAAAAGGCAACCGATCAAAACACTGGGGGAATGGAAAGAAAAGATCAAAACCCGGGGTGCACAAACAGAAAGCGAGGCAATTGGGCCGTGGGGTGTTTGCAAACAGGCGCCGGTCAAGGGAAAGAAAGAGAAGGGTTAACGCGGCAACTGTGGGGAACGGGAATGGGTTGATAAAGTAAGAAGGGGGAGGACGAAAACGAAGTGCTCCATACCGGAAAGGTTGAGGGGGGTATTGGAAAGGTATTTGGGTGAACAACCAAACGTGCACAACAGAGGATTGCCAGCCCCTGTGGCAAGGGCAATGCTGAAAAGCTTACCAGAGGTGCGACCGAGGGGGAAAAACAAAAACAAGTTGAGGGAGGCCCGGTGCGAGACCAATTAGGTTAAAAAACTTTCAACAAAAAAGACGCATTTGGGAAAAAAAGGAGGGCCCAAGAAACACAAAAAAAATAGCCGCGAGTGTAAAGGAGGAATACGCATGCAAAAAACAAAACGTTGTGCCCGGAAACCTGTCCAAAAAAGGAGGAATGGAAGAAAGGCATGAACAGGTCCTGAACAGCCCTAGGGAAAAGGGACCTGCACCACCAGGAAAAACAGAAGTTTAATTGGGGTCAGGGGGGCAAGTGACGTGAATGGGAGCAAGAGGAAGGGGGTACAGGCCCACAATGGGAAGGGACAAAAGGCTCGGGAAATAGGTCTTCAACAAGCGGATGGAGAGGCCCGTTCGTCCAGAAAAAGGAAGACAGACCAAAAAACTGCACTAAAACAAAAGATTGCGAGCAACCGACCGGAAAAGGGAAGAGAGAAGGTTAACGAAGCAAAACAAACGAAGCACACCAATCTCGGGGGGGGAAAGGACGCGGTGATCAAAAAGGAAAAGACCAGGGGAGTGTACGGATGACAAACCTGCAAGACGTGCACGGCGACGATCCAGTAGGAGAAAGGGGACAGCAACAAGGGGAGGAGGGGAGGAAGTAAGGGAACTCAAAGTAAGGAAGAAGGGGTGCTGAAAGGATCCCTGGAGGCAACGGTGGAGGAGGTTTAAGTAAAACGCTAACCGCCGGATGGTTACCAGGGAGAAGGAAAATGGGGGCATGGAAAGAAAAAAACCCCCCCCGGGACATCGCGAAAAGTTTGACGGCAGGAAAAGAATTTCGATATAATCGAACACGCGAATGAGATCAAAAAAAAAAAAATGGGGGACGGAGGAAAAGACGATGGGAAAAAGATCAAACGCCAAGGGGGCGATAACGCAGGGAAAACAGGGTTGAGAGGGGGGGAAAAAGGGACCGTTACACAAGCGTGATTGTGCGACGAAACTTGGCGGAACGTCACGTAAGATCAAAGGAAATCCAGGACGGAGCTCCATGAAACCAGCAGCCGGAATTGAAAAATGTACGTTTGAAAAAAGAAAAAAACCAACTCCGGGGGGAGAGGGGGGGGACCTGGAAAGTCAAAGAAAAGCGTTGCCAGCATCGTTGTCACAATGAAACACCGATCAAGCCTGGTATGCAAATAGGGAGACAGCGGAGGACGCGATGGGTAGGGAAACAGACAATGGGTGGGTTTTTGGGTGACAACTGATTCAAGCAACTCAGTCCAGGACACGGGGGGAAGGGGTTGAAGGACGAAAATCTTGAAAAGACGGCAGGGAATTTGGAGGGCCGCCGAGATCGGGCGGAAGAAAAGGAAACGGAAGAAAAGCAAATCGGGGGGGGGATACTACTGCCCACACTTCTTGTGAGGTGCAGCCGGAAGGGACACGGAAGGAGGGAAGGCCCGCAAAAAAATGAACAGAAAGAAAGGAATAACCGGACAAACTTGTTTCAGCTTGACTAGGGAGGAGCAGGGAAAAACGTAGGGGAAAAGGGCAAAAGCCATTAAAAGGAAACCGGTGACAGGTTTACCGTCAAAAGGGTCCAAAAAAAGGCATGCAGGGGGGGCGCAACACAACTTCTGGGCGGAAGTATCGAGAGGGGGTCATAAGGGAAGGTCGTTGGGGGGGGGAGGGGAACCGGGCCGGGAAGGGGAAATCAGGAGTAGTATTCAAGTTAAAGGTACCAAGGCAAGGCAAAAAAGACCCGATTTAATATGGGTTTAAGGACAAGCATATGAAGAAAAACGGGGTTTAAAAGAACAGACACACCGACCTTTCCAATAGGCAGGGGGAATACCTAACACCGTGTGAAACTGGGGGGAAAAAAAAAAATGGAAAGGAAAAAGGCAGCAACAGAGACACGGTGGATGAGGGGAAAAGAAGGGCTGAGTTCGCAACCACCACGCGGGGGAGGTTGGCGGGAAGAGTAAAACCCATGCAAAAAAAGGAACCATCCCAAATAGGAAATAAATGGCGCTGGAAGAGTAGGGGGGGTGGGAAAAAAAAACTGCCAGGCCGGCGGAACTGACAGCGGTGGGAAATGCAACGTGTGAAGTAAGAAGGGCAAACCCATAGGGGGGGGAATGAGAGTTCGGGCCAGAGGGGGGGGGAAGCGGGTGTTGACTAGGGACCAAGTACAGAAAGAAAATTCAACCGAACAAACAAGCAACAACCCCTGCTGAGACAAAACGTACCTCGTCAAATCAGGGGGGGAAGGGGACACCAAACATGGCAAACATAAACGACTGCAAAAATAAGCCTGAGCACAAAGATGGGGACCTTTGGAAGAGGCGGGGACACTTGTCAACGAAGGAAGGAAAAAGCGAGTGGGGGGAAAGGGACGACTATTTCGAAGTCACCCAAACAACACAACAGAGGAAAACAAAAAAAAAAAAAAAGAGTCCTCAAAAAAAAAAATAAAAAAGGGGGGGAATCGAAGGAAAACAACAAGGCACACAGGTCGAAGGGAGGGTAGGCGGACTGCCATTTTTAAGACCAAAAATTCTACCAGGGGCACGGGAACATAGTCCTTTCAAAACCAAAACCAGAAGAAGTAAGGCCCGATCGTTAGAGAAAGGACTTCCCAAACACAAAAAAACCGAGACGCCAACAGTAAGGGAAGTAAAGCAAAAAAAAATTCCCGTCTGGGGGGACTCCGACAAAAGACATAGACGCCGCGAACACCGTATGGCAATCGTCACACCAGAAGAAAGCTAGGTAGGGGCAAAGGGCGGGGGCGGGGTGGAGCCATTTGAACGCTTCAGGGTCAAAAAAAAACTCGAGCATGGAGAAAAGAGCAGCCGTTTGGCCAACCAGTTTGGAGTGGGTAACCTATCTTATGTGGCAAAAAAAGAAGGGGGACCAGAGGCAAAGGGGCACTTAGGAGCCAAGACGGAAAAAAGGAAAAAAAGGGAGATTTTCCTCAACGGTTAAACCAGATGCAGGTTGAAAAAAAAAAATACCGGTTGAGCTTCAGGTGGCTGGGAATGTGAGAACCAAAGCACCACCAACGGGTCGACTTCCGACCAGGCAAAAGGGCTAAAAGAAGAGGTGGAGGGCGTCGCAAGCACTGGGGAGAAAAGAACGGAGAATAAACCCACAATTTCCAAAGGAAAGCCGGGAATATTAAACTTTGGGAAAAAAAACAGTTCGAAAAAGGGAGAAATATTGGGCGAGGGAACAGAATCGAAGGACAAACACCAACAACGGAGAGGAAAAAGAGGGAAAGACGCCTAGGTAACATGAGGAAAGTCGGGCCAAGGGACAATTTGTTAGAAGGGCAAGGGGGTTGAGGGTGGGACGCAGATGTCGGCCAGTGTTACAACCACGGGGTATCCCCCTTACAAGAACCAAAGGAAACGCTCAGGGATAACTGGAAAAAATTCTGGAAAAAAAAGTTCGGAAGGAACAGCAAGTCAACACAGACGGGGAAGGGAAACCGCGCCTGGGGTAAGCCCTTGGAGACCCGAAAGGAGAAATCATCCACCGGAGAAAGCAAATGGGGGAAAAAAGAAAGCTAATACAGACCGTGGAAAGGAAACGGGACGGTGAGGGCATTGGAGAGCAAACAAGAAGGCAAACAGAAAAAAATGAGAAAAAAACGAACAGGGGACGTCAAAAAGACTCCCTGGCGAAAAGACAATGCAAAGAAGGAGCCGGGGCCGAGGGGCGACGGAAAAACAAAAGGAAAAAATTCCGGGGAAAGGGGGACTGAATGCCTCGGACAAATCGGCGATAAGGAAGAGGGGTGGGTGGTGTGGGGAACTTTGTGCATAAAGACGATCTTAAGGCCGCAGTCACAGGGGGGGGCAAAAAAGAGCGCGCTAAGGTGCGGTAGCATGGCAAAGGGGGAACTCCTACGTGAAAAGCAAATACGGAAAGAGAGGGGGGGAGGGTTTCGGGGGGCTGCAACAAAGAAGGAGGGGGAAAAAACATCGAAAGAAAAAAAAAAAAACACCGTGTTTGAAGAAGGGGGGGCTTGGGGAACTCCGTGGGGGGGGTGGGACGGGGAGAAAGGAGGGGGGAAGAAAAGTAATGAAAAACGGAGTGTGGTACAAGAAAGACAAAGCAGAACAGTACCCAGTTTGTGAAAAACTTAGGCTTATCGCAAAAAAAGGCTGATCAGGTGGTGAAGTACAAGGGAAAGTACGAGGAAAACTGGGGGGGTGTAAAGGTGCCTTGGTTGGAGATGCGTTTGTGGGAAGGGGATGGGGTCATCGTGAGAAAAGCTCACCGGCAAGCCAGAGCAGGGACAACAAATGGGAATTGACTTCAAGGGACTTCCCAGAGCTGGAAAGGCACCCAAACGCAAAAAAACTTGCAAGGGGTGGGTGGAGAAGTCAAGACCGAAATCCAATCACAAAGGGGAGAAGATGGTGATGGGGGGGGGAAAAAAGGAAGTTGAAAGAAAAAGAAGCCACGAAAATCAAGCGCCATAGATAAAAAAACCAGGGGGTCGGTGAGGAATTATTGGTGCCAAAGGAAATGGGTCGGGGGAGAGAAGGTTACCCAGAAATGGGCCAAAGCGGTCCGGGGAGGGGGCGGAAAAAAACACCTGTCAAAAACGAACCGGGATCAATTTGGGGAACCAAAAAAAAAAGGATTAAAAAAGCACGTGGCGGGGAAAGGTACGTACCGTTGTGAAACGCGAGAATGTTGTCACAAAGACTCACCACAACAGAAAAAGAAAGTGATTCGGCAAACAGTAGGGGGGGGGAGCCAACACCGAAGCGTGGGTGTAAAAAAAAAAAAAAAAACGTGGGTGAAAAACCAGGGGGGAAAGGGAGGAAAAAAGGCAGGTTCAGTTCAAAAAGGAAAATAGGCCAAGAAAAGGGCAAACCTCTGAAGAACAGATTCATCAATTTGGGCACTGGGGGATGAAGGGGAGGGCCTAACGTGAAATGCACTGACAAACGAAAAGAATTAGGCTCAAAAAGCAGTCTGATCAGGGACCGTTAACCTGAAAGCGAAAATGAGGGGGACGCGCCAGACAGTGGACCATAAAGGCAAGACAATGAGGTGTGAGAGCACCGGCTGAGAAGTGACTGGGGAAATTGACACCAAAAAAAAAACAGAGGTTCAGCAACCCAATCAGGGCCGAGGAGGGAAAGAAGGAGTCTGGCAGAAAAAGGGAGGTTGGAGGCTGAAAAAAAAATGAAAAGAAGAACGGCGTTCATGGGAACTTAACCTCAAATTGCCTCACAAAGATAGGGATACCATGCCACGCAAGGGACGGCAAAGGATATTCAAACCCGATGGGGGGGAAAAGGGGTGGTGAGGGACAGAGCGCAGAGGCATGCGCCCCCTCGCCACATTCAAATCCTGGTCAGCGAGGGAAGCAGACGCTAATGGGGAGGCAACTATATTGACAAGAAGGATCCTAAAGAACAGAAAGAAAG
>Ga0179593_1492654_pt1 | contig 20341 bp, 19 predicted proteins | sample CZODoug2_1_08_16_FD_185931 | JGI IMG/M metagenome (GOLD analysis project Ga0179593, IMG submission 185931) | Vadose zone soil fungal communities from Angelo Coast Range Reserve, California, USA - CZODoug2_1_08_16fungal (PacBio error correction) | ecosystem: Environmental > Terrestrial > Soil >...
CGTGGGGGACTCCGAGACGTGAGTTACAGTGTCTAAAGAAAAAAATGAAAAAAGCCTACAAATTGGCCTAGGAAATGCCCGCAGTGGAAAAACTCATCGGGTCCAGAAGAGCCCAATGGAGGGGTTTTCTCTCGGGGGAACATCCTGTTGCCTCGATTTTTCCGACAGCATTCCAGCATAGGGTTTCGACAAAAAGCTCTGCGCAAAAGAATGAAAGTAGGGCTATGGCATCACTTATAAACAGTTCTACAGAGTCAACGCGGAGGGCCCATTCTACGGGGGTAATAAATCAAACAATGCAAAAGGAATGAGATGCGCTGATGCCAGGGTCGCGACTCGCTGCGGGGGGAGCAACTAGGGGATGAGGAAGTCGGAGGTCCTGGAAGAGAGACCGAAAGCTATCCCGGGAACTCCACCAATAAACCAGAGGCAGGACTCCTGTTGTGGATTGGGAGGACTGACGTTTGGACGACTCCGGGGGGGGGGAAACTTAAAACCTGACGGATTCGTCTATCGAGGGGTCCTATCGGGGCGCCTTAAAATAGTTTCCGAAGGGAAGAATACACCTGCGAAACGATAAAAACCTAACTCGATCTAGAAGATTAGAAAAACTGCACCAGAACATTTTATAGAAATTATCTTTGGTTCGGGGGGGGGAGTTCCTGAGGAAGAGGCAAGGCCCCTTCAAGGCACAAAACGCTTCCTTCCTTTAGGGCCTCACGGGGGTCAAAAAAAAGAATGGATCCCCTTAAGGGTGAGTTCATCCTCTTAAGGGAGCGAAAACTGTTCAGGGCGCAGGGGGGGGGGGGGGGGGGAGCCTACGGGGGGCAGATCAGTCTGTGGTCAAGTCACGAGGAAAGGGGGGGTGGTTTCTGAATTAATCAAACAAAAAGCACCCGCGAACCTTTACTTGTTCCCGGGTCTCAACGTCGAAGACGATTTAAATTCCCGATTAGCGTCATGAATTCAGTGGAAGTGGGGGGGAGGGGGGGGGGGGGGGGGGGTTCGGTTTCTGTTGGGGGAGGGGGCAAACAGTCTCTCCTCTCGGGCAGATCCCCTGACAGATCCAACCACAACCTTCTCTGAACCCTTCATTTATTACCACTCCGGACCTACATTGACGCTTCGATGGGGGGGGGAAGAGCCAAAGAAGGCTTCAGACCCATGTTCAGGGGGGCCAGAACGCACGAAAGAAAAAGCTGGAAAAGATGGAAGGGGTAAAACGCCGGAGCCTTCCTTGGGGGGGAGAACATCTCCTACGAAAAAAAGAATCCAGGCCGCTAAGATGAAGCACCTGCCTGCTTTGCTTTAGAGGGGGGACTAAATCAGATAGGAGGGAAACGGAAAGAAGGGTGTACGACTGCTTCTTCACAGCCTGGAACCTTAAATGGACCTGGAGGTCGAACTGGGAAGGAAGCAAGTAAAAAAGACAAATTACTAAGAAATGAACTAATAGTTAAGAAAAAAGTTATCGGGGGGCGGGGGGGTGGTCGTTCTAGGGGAAGGTTTCCGAATCGAGGTGAGGGTTCGGGAAAAAGAACCAATATATCCTAACGATGGGGAGTCAAGTGAATTTGGGATCTACCTTGACAAAAGAAAAATGCTTAAAGGGCATGGATCCCTTAACGACAAGCAGTTTGGGAAGAAAGAAAGGTCAGCAGGGGGGGTTGAACCGAAAAAGGTAGATACCCCAATTTCTGCAAGATGGTAAAGAAAAGGGTAATCCTTAAGGACGGTAAGAAGGACGGCAGGTTGGGGGGGAAGATAGAGGGAAAGAATCACACTAAATCAATGGTCATTTCTACGCGGGGGGGAAGGGCAGGCGGGACAAAGGAGAATGACTAAAGGGACCAGGAAGAGTCTTTCAAAAAGACCTCGCAACTCTGGGGGGGAAAAGGGAACGAAAAGGAAAGGGGGGTTCATTAATGGGGAGGGGAAAGGGGAAGGCAGGGGGATTGTGTCGGGTGGGCAGTACACCGCGGGGGGGGGACAGACAGGATCCAAGGAGATATTAAAGTGATAGTGCTCTACGTGATAAGAAACATGCATCGCGTGTGGGGGAAGGGTCAGTTAGAGATTAGAGGAGGATGAAAGGGCGTAGTTGAATTTTCAGGAGTCTATAGGGACTCCGATTTCATAATGGGCCATTCAGGAAGGTGGCGGGTAATTCCTCCATGAAAGATTACCTAAAAAAGGAACAGGTCACATTGTAGGAAAGGGGCACCCGATGACGACTCCAGCCCATAAACATTAAATTTCATCACGAGTCGAAAGCCTCCTTTGAGGAAGAGAGGGGTATAGAATGCTTGAGAAGTTCCCTTCTCCCTGAATCGGCCATCCCCCTACGAGGGGAAAAGTCATTTATTTTAAACCAGGGGGGTACCTACCTGGAGAGGGGAAAAAAAGTTTTACTAGGAGGTTGCTTGATCTGGGAGCGCCTGCCGATATTCAGGAAAGGGTTCCTCCAGGTCTGGGGAAATAAGGGGAAGAATCTTTCGGGGAGGGGCGGGGGGGGATCACGTTCCTACCGAAGTCCTCAAATCGAGACTTTCCTTCTTGTCAAAGGGAAGCAAATTCGTTTAGCCCTTCAAGGAAGGGGGGGAAATAGGGTGACAACCTATACATCCAGAGATTACAACAACAACAACGGTGGAGGGGGGGGGGGGGAAAAAAGAGAAAATGGGAGAGAGGGATCTGTGGTTCTCGGTCTACCCAAAAACGGGTCGGTCACCTCCCTTAGAGGGGGAGAAACGGCTCACTAGGTAAAACGAGAGTGGTACATGACTGGAAGACTACATAACTCGTCTTCCCTGAAGGGATCCTCTTATCTCCGGGGAGCCTCCTTTCATCAGAAAGGGTTGGGCGCTTCAATGAGGTGAAAAAAGACGGACCCCTGGGGCCAGTCTCATTGTCCGGCAACAATGGGGTGACTCAAACCGAAGAGCTGTAAAGAAAATTTCGGAAATAAGGCCTGATGAAAGGGTCCCTTGATTCAAAAAAAAAAAAGACCTCAGTAGGGGAGGACCACGTTTCTCAAAAAGGAGGGCGGCGCAGAAGGGCACGGGAGGGTAATCAAAAAAACGTTTTCTTTTGCAGAGGGGGGGGGGGGTGTTAGGGCGGGCCCGATTGTGCCTCTCAGACCGGGTCGAGTTGTAGGAAGCTTTTCGGTTCAGGAGGGGATACTGGAAAAAATGGGGAAAGGGTCAAATTCGGTCAAAGAGAAGAACTGCACCGGACAGGGAGATCTTGGAAAAAAGTCCCCAGGTCCGAAGCACGGCACATCTTTAGAGAGATTCCTGGCCTCGGGGATCTACGATTAAACGAATCCCCTGGGAGTGGAGGAATAATTTGTCAATTTGGCGCAAAAGGGGGGACGGGGCAGTACCTTGCTCTTAATAAAGCCATAGACGCAAATGACCGGGGAAAACCAACGAAAACCCCGCTCATGACCAAAGCCATCAAGGGTGCGGAGAGGGGGAACCGGGTGCGAGTTCGTGAGAATCGAAACAGGACGAAAGGTCAACTGACAGACAGAAAAAGAGGAGAGGGAACCCGAGGATCAAACTTTAAGATTAAGCCACCTCTGAAAAAAGAGATGCCTAAGAAGGGAATGTACACGTCTTACCACAAGGGGGGGGAATCATGTGGGGGGAGGGGGAGTTTAATCATCAAGCTGGTTTTTCCCACCGTCAAAGGGGAAGTTTGGTCCTCAAAGTTGAACAAAGGGGCTTCTCGGTGGGCCGTTTGCGGGGTGTAGTCCTTGGCAGGCCCTTTGGAAGGTGGGAAGCCCTTAGGGGGCTTGTGAACAATGGCAAGGGGGGGACAAAAATTAGGGATGCAAGAGTCGTTTTGGGGGGCAAAAATTAAAATCACCGAGATGTTCAGAACACCTCGCAGAAGGGGGGGAAGGGAACCTCATAATCCGATTCGCACCGCTCAGGGAGGAGGAAATTCCTAGCTATCTCATGTCACGGGGGGAAGGGAAGGGAAACCCGTTGCAAATCAACAGGGCTTAAAAACGGCGGCGTTGGCAAGAAGAGGGGGGGGGGGGACTTCGAACTTCAAGAACGCCCTTTACTTTTGGGATGACTTAGAATTACTTTACTTTGGAGCCGGAGAGAGTTGCCTGAGGGCAGGAAAAACTTCAGAAAGGCTTCAGGCGGAGAGCGGAAAAGAGTCTTCCATCCGGGAAAGGACGTTGCATGGGAGGGGTAAAGGAGAAAAGGAATGTGCTTAAATGAAAGGTTGGTGGGGGGAAATCTAAAACCCTGTGAGTCGTATTACCAGTTTTCGAGAAAAACTTATGGGGACTGTGACCCCCTTAGTAAAGTCTAGGGAAAGATAGGAGGGGTGCAGAAAAACGGTCCTTTACGGGAAGTGAGTCAACGGACCCCAGGAAATTAAGGGCACAAAGGTTTGCGAGTGACGGAATAAACCAACAAAGGGGCGAAAATTCGGGAAACCCTAAAAAAGAACGGGTCCAAACCGAGACCGCCGCCTCGTGCGTTTGACCAGAGTGGAGGAGTCTCACGTGGTGAGGAGAGTCGAGTTTCCGTCGGCTGGAACCACCTTCGAGATTGGTTAACTTGGAGGGGGGTGTTTACAGTGTAATCACCAGTCCTCGGGCACGGTTAAGGTTAACAGGGGTAAGTATCAGGAACCCGAAACATAAACTTAAGAAGTCTAACAACTGTGTCAGGAGGAAAAGTCCACTATCATTTATGTCCTCTCGTCTGCCCTGGGAGTCTCGGGTGGAGTCGTCTTTGCCGAGAGTAAGGAAATACACGGCAATGAATTTCAAGACGTAAAAACACTCGCGTGCAGATACAGCCGTAACGTCCGCTGACAAAAGACGGCATAACCCACCTCAAAACCCAAAAAAGGAAGGTCATTAATCAATTCCAAGGATGTGAAGAAAATCCTCTCCTTTGTAAAAGTTCAAATCAGAACATCTGCAGGAGTCTCCTCGTTAAAGTCCCTTAGAAAGATGGAGTGTCGTCGGGGCATAGGGAAAATCTCTCAGCAGAGAGACCTTCGTCTAAGTAAGGGGGAGTATGTATGGTAAAAACCGGGAGGGGTGTTGATTCTCCTGGAATTTATGCATGCTGCTTTCAACGGAGAGAGGCTAAGTGTTTCCAAGTAAGGAGAAGGCGAAATAGATGTCGTGACTTTGGTATGAGGCTGCTTTCTATAATGGACCTCCATGGGCTGAGTTCTTCCGCCTGATGCGATCGCTGGGGAAAGGGTCAAACCGGGATTTTATAAGGGAACATCCTCAAGAGGAGGTAACTTTATGGGGGGGGGCTGTCAATGAGTCTAACCCCAGACGTCCTCGGGGGGAAAAAGATTAGGGGGGAACAACAGTTCGGATAAAATTGAGTTAATCCTAGATGAGACCTTCCTGTCAACAATGCAGGCGTTGAGACACGCAACAGGAGGGGGGGGATAGAACCTTTAGGATGAGGAAAAGAATAGGAGGGGGGTTCTCCGGCGACCATTTGAAGAAAGGGGAATCGCCAGGAGTAAACAGACTTAAAAAAGAGAAAAGGTCGGCGCTGGCTACTTGATAGAAGCCAATCCAAGAAGAGTGACAAGAAAAAAGGACGCTGGGGGGGGGGGGCGGTTTCAAAATCCGCTGAGTGCCGCTTTGAAAGGTTTATCCAGAATGAAAAAACGATGACCTGTGAGAAATCGAAGCCCGCCACATGAGAATTTTAAGAGGAGAGTCGTTCAAGTCTCGGCAGAGTGAAATCCACGGATTATGAACTTCTATAGCACTCCAACTGATCACCCGGAGGGGATTACTCTGCTCTCAAAGTGGCCTTTTCCGTAAAGTGGTCTAGAACAGTAGGGGGAAATATGTTGGGATAAATACTTTCCTTTCTAAACGGCGTTACATTCATACTCTCTCAGTGACAGAAGGTTTGAGAAGGGGGGTGAATTCCGCCGGGGTGGCATACGCACTTTTCGGGGGGCCTCGGGGGAGACGTTAATTCTGGCGGGGGGGTCTAATCTATAGACCTTCTCACCGGAGAATTAGGTTATGGAAAAAAAGCCTACCTGGGGTCCTTCACATAGGACAAGAGAGAAGGATGTATCGCCGTGGTATCGTCATAAATATATACCCACGGTCGATTTTAGTCGGAGGGGTCGGGGGGGGGGGGGGGGGGGGGGGGGGGGGGGGGGGGGGGGGGGGGGGGGGGGGGGGGGGGGGGGGGGGGGGGGGGGGGGGGGGGGGGGGGGGGGGGGGGGGGGGGGGGGGGGGGGGGGGGGGGGGGGGGGGGGGGGGGGGGGGGGGGGGGGGGGGGGGGGGGGGGGGGGGGGGGGGGGGGGGGGGCCGTGTAAGGTCAAAGTTCCCAAGGCTTCACAAACGGAGATTCCTCCTTGGAGTGAAATCGAGGAAGACACGCTCTAGAACCCAACTCGTAGATTTTCGTTTCAAAGGGGAAAGGAGACTTGTCTCGATAGTTAAGGAGTTGGGGTCTATCTTTTGCTTTGTATTGTCTGTTGAGGTTAAGTTCAACGTCAAAGGGGGGATGGGGTCGGACCTGTGAGGGTCTACAGACAGGCCCCATAGTGGTAACTCCCTGTTCCTGTTCCACCGTGTGGTTCGATCAAGAGTGCGGCTTGAAGCCTCTTTATTTTCAAAGATACTCATGACTTTTAGTAAAGGGAAGGGGTGCAAAAATTATGCTAATACTGGGGCTCTCCCAAAAGGTGTGGGAAAAGAGCTCGAAGAAAGTCTGTTCATGATAAAGAATCGTATTCTAAGCCACATTCTTCAGTTTTAGAGCAGGAAAGGATCCCCAGCACCTGATGGGAGCGATGTCCTAGGCACAGAAAACTTCCGCTTTTGGGCCGTGAAGCAACTCTCACCCTAAAAGGAACCAATAGAAATCCTGGAGGGAAGTGCTAGCACACAGTCCAGGAGGCAGGGGACTCTTATCAGCCGGTGTTGTCCACTACGGTCGGGGGCTGTCCCAGGACCAGACCTGGCCACCGGGAAAGAGATGCAGTAGGAGGAGAAAAGCGCTTGGTCGTTAAGAAACAGGGATATTGGGTTTTTACGATACTAGGGTACATAATCTATTGGAAGTTTCCAGGTACTCAAAAGACCCTAGGGGGAGAAGGTGTTGTAGCGGAAACTGCATACGGGTGCGTAAAAGGAGACATGAAGATATAGGGCAGCAATCTCAAAACGAACACAACTGGGGCTAGTCTGGCTACAAAATAGACACGTGGAAAAAAGTTTTTGAAAGGGCCGGCGATACCGACCAATTAGGCAAACGTGACTTGGGGAGAGATCGGGAACTCCCTATCATGGGCAGGGGGAGGACCCATTTAAGAGCATCGCCGTATGTTCTAGCGCGATGGCGTGAGGAGACTGAGTAAGAGGTACCTTTCATGGATGGTGAACCACTAACCAGCAAACAAGGGGACCCGCCTCAAAATGCAAACTGGAGGGGGACTTTAAGGGAAGGGCCCGGATTGAAATAGGGTCCAAAGCTACTGAGAGAAAAAACAAATTAACAAGGCTTTAGAAGGTTCAAAAGTCTTAGATTTGCGCGGATCGGATCAATCTTTCGCGTCGGGGAACTGATTTGTTTATTATGAACGTTCAGCCGGGCTTTTGCAGGCAGGAAGGGAACGTACGCTTCCGCAGAACGATTCCCCCGTGAAATCTGGTTCACATTGGTCTAGGGGGACAAAAAATGAGGACAAGCCTTCAATGAAACCGAAAACGGGAGAGATCACGGAATCGAACTTTTAAAGTGGTCTGGGCGAGAAGGACGGAGGTTCTGTGGGTTAATGACTCCTTCAGCGGCTCCCGCTCCGAAAGGATGGATATAAATGATCACCCCATTGTACGCTGGGAGCTTTCCAGGTGGGGGGAGGTGAAGTGGTGCTTGAACGGCTGGTCAAACCTGAAAGCATTGATGTTCACTTAGGAATCCAGGCTTTAATAGAAGGGAACAGCTTGTCTTGAGTCTGAAGACATAAAAATCGTCCTCCTCTTCCGGCAACGAAAAGAAGAAGGGATTCAAGAGCAAAAAAGGGGTTTACAGACCTGTCCTGGACCTTTCTTCTATACAACCAGAGAGGAATAAAATGCAAACGTAGGTAAAAGAAACCAAGAATGCATGTAGAAGAGGGGGGTCAATAATACCAGGGAGACCCGAGGTCCTCCGGCTGCAGGCCAAAAACTACTGGACACTATTGTAACACAAAAAACACAGGACACAAAAAAAACAGAAAAACATAGCGTCTCGTCTGGTCAGAAAACTTCCCGGGCACGACAAAAAGTAGCCTTCCTCTGGCTGAAAACTTTTGACGGGGACTCGGGTGATCGAGGAAGGATGCTCTTGTAAAAGGGTCCAAGTCCTATTCCACAGGGGGGAAAAAACCTGATACAGAGGTCCCGGGAAAAAGGGGTTGAGCCGTAAGATGTAAAGAAAAAAGGGTCTGAAAGGCCCTTAGTACCTTTACACCACTCCACAGCAGGGATTGATCCCAGAAGGGGAGGGAAATATGCTCTCATAAGTGAGAATAAAGGAGGGGGATAGTTTAAAAATTAGTTGGGGGGTAAAAGGTATGGAGTACCTGTGAGAAAAAAAAGACCTTTTCTGGGGGGGGGAAAAAGTATGGGAGTGAGCAGCTGGGGGGTGAAGGTGACGTGGGTTCAAGTTCAATTATTCAACAGGAAGGGCACACATCTTCAGGAAGGTTGGATAAACCGAGAAAACAGGACTCTCTCGCACCCGAGTAGGTAGTACATCCCCCTAAGGGGCTTTCTAAAATTCCTATCAGCGTCAGAAGAAGAGTGGGCATTTTTAGGTCACCTTGTATCCATCTGATCTTGCACTGTCCCTCCTCGGGACGCACCGTACAAAAACTTCATTATTAAAAAACCTCATGGGGTTTATCGGGGAAATCGTGTTCTTAAGTTGAGTGGAAAGAGTATCCATAACGTTATCCATCCCTCCTCCCTAAAACTCTGAGAGAGGGGGGACGCCGACGAGAGGTGGGTCGTGGGATATAGGCCAAAGACGCTTATCGTCGCCATACTTCCATGAGTCCACCGTGCAAGGAACTTTTTGCGGGAATTCTCGAAGTTGGAAGTTTGACCCCTTCAAGGCTTTCCTCAGAAAGTATTCGATGCTGGGATAGGTGGGGAGGGGGGTCGAGTGGGGGTGTGGGGGCAATTAGCCTACCATGGCGTAATAAAGCTAAACATGCGTCAATTGTAAAAAAAGCGTAGGATACGGGGGGGTTTTCCGGGGTCGAAAAGAACACAAGGGGAGATGATGAAGAACACCTCGGAACAAGAGAAGGGACAACCGGACAAATGTACATTCAGGTAGCGAAGTCGTCTTCTACCCGCCCTGGCTTCCTCGCGAAGTGCGCACCGAAGAAAGAGAGGTCCCATCCAGGGGAAAGCGGTCTCGTTCGGGGGAAAAAAAAACGCTCTCTTATAGGAGTAGGGGGCTAATGCAACCGGCCAGGTTGCATACTTGGTCGGGGATCGCGCGGGCATGCGTCGGAGAGGGAATTTTCACAAAAAAAATGGCCACCAGGGGGGGGGTCTGTCCAAACGGGTCGGAGCGCGTAAGTGTCAGGGGGATGGCTCGGGATTTCGGGAAGGGTCGGCGTACTTCTTGAACTAATTGAGATGTATTCCCGGGGGGGGTCTGGGGGACAAGCCGGGGTCGGAGGAGTGGGTTACCACCCGGGAGTTTCAAAAATAAGGATTTAGGAGAACTTGTTGAACGTCAAAAAAACTTTCGGTGATGAAATCAAAGAGGGGGAGCATGTGGAAGGGGGGGGATGTTCAAACCTAGTGATGTTCACAAGTAGAGGCACCTCACATTCTTGCCGGCCCCCAGGTCTTGAGATGAACTGAAGGGGGAATGAAACACCGTGAGAAGGGGCGAAAAAGAATGGAGATGCACAATCAGCGCTTCTAGATTAGGCGCCTGGCGCGGAAAAAATGGGTCCTGCCACGGGGATGGGGCATGGGGAGGGGTGCCTATGGATTGCGCAGTAGGGCGAGGGGGGGGTCTCATAGGGAAGGATCGACAGTAGGGGGGTTTTTTCCTTAAGCGAGTGTAAATTGACTTCTGCTCTTAGCTAAAATTGCATCGGCGTCCTTTCACTCGGTAAACACGTTAAGAAAGGATATTACTAACCGGGTCGGTATGCAGTTCTTCAAAGAAACGCGAGGAATCGCGTTGTATGAGGTCGCGGAAGGGTTCGTACTGTCTTATAGACTCAGCAAAAGGACTTTGGGTTACTTATACGTCAAGATAGGGTGTGGTAAAGCTGGAAAACAGGCTAGAAAAGAATTACCGTCATCTGCAGTGGGCAGTCGGCGTCTGACGCTACAAAAATCTTCAGGGAAAAGTATTCCTCTCTATAAAAAAACAGGGTATTGCATGAGCCGGCATTTGTAAAAAGGTGCGAGTATATCCCTGTCGGGGGTCTTCTTCGATTATCGGCGTTGAAGGCAGAAATAAGGTACGCGTGTCTCAGGACAGGGCGAAGGGGGGGAAAAAAAAGGCAAAGATTCGTGAGGGGCAGGGGGGGAAAGGGTATCATTGCCAGGGGATATGGGGGGGTTGGAGCACTTCTCCTCCGAAAAAAATTGGCATAAGACCACAAGGGGCGTGAAAGCCTCAAGCCGTAGAGTGGTGTCACGAGTCCATGAAAAAATAGCGTAGATTTAAGTGGGGTCGGGGCTGGGACGCAACCAATGTGTCGCATCGGCTTCGCCAGGTTCCATTTCGAGCGGGGGTCTTCACCACTAATAAAACACTACGCCAACCCAAAGCTCACACTCTCTGTAGGGTTAGTCATGCGGACTCCAAGGAAGCAATCAATGCGCAGGGCATTTGTATTGTTTTCGGTCGGAAGGTGCCCATTCTAGTCCGCTATTCCGAGGGGAATATTCTACCACCAGTGTGCTAGGTAACTTCTATTGCTCGTCGCAGGAAGTCGCGGAAAGCATTTATTTGTGCGTCGGCAGCGATCGTGCGAAAAAAAACCACAACAATCTGGAGTCAGGGAGAAGAGTAGATTCTGTGGGAGGGAAAAAAGTACGCATTTTTCGCGGAGCTTCAAGCAGGCGACGACGAAGGGTGAGCGACGGTATCCTGGCATGAGGTCCTTTCGTACTTGGGAGGAGATTTTCAGTAACTCATCTCCGTGAAAAGGAGTAATCATAAATGTTTCTCTTTTGGTGGTTGTATGGTCAACATCCTGGAGGCATGTGGCAAGACCATCATGATAGGGGGCTGATCGTTGACAAATCGTTCTTGCAACCAATAATAGTTCATCGATCTCTGGCAACGTCTGGGAAAGCAAGTCACGTGAGAAGTGGGGGCCAAAGACGCCGGGATGCATTGCCCACTTTGGAATCATCCTCTCTAAATCTTGCCGTCGTGGAAAAGAAGCGGGGAGAGGGTAATTGTCCGTGGTCACTGAAAAAGATAGGCCTAGACCGTCTTGACTAAAAATCGTCTGGTTTGACTCGAATGGAAATTTACGGTTCATTTATAGTTCGGTGAAAAAAAGTGCTTTCATCATTGCCGTGGATCTCTCATAAAGATCATGTGGAAGTTGGAAGTCCCCTGGGCTTTGGGAGAAGGCAGAAAAGGGGTCACAATGTTACGAAGGGTTATGTCAAAGCCAGGGGTCTAAAAAGCGAGAACTGAGTCCGAAGGGCAAGTTGAATGGCCTGCCGTATGCGCTTAACCAGTCTGGAATCTGATGGGCGCGGTTCCTACGTTCTTTTTTCTTGTAGGGCAATTACTGCTATCTATCTAAATCGGTCGATCTTCCGTCGTCGTGTGCGGGTCTGCTGTAATCGGTAAAACCGCCCCGCAAAACGGCGGAACCAGCCGCCATTACTGTGTGGGGTGGGGGAATTCATATGTCAAGAGAAACCGAGTCTTAGGAAATCCGTCCAGAGACGTCGCGGTGATACGTACAGGGAGTTGCTAGAAAAGGGGGGCGTCAAGGACAGTGTGTTACGGGAATTGGTGAAGGGTCTTGGGCGGGTGAGGGGCTGGGAGGATGGTCGTAATCTTTTGTCTCCCAGTTCCGGAAGGGTTCCGCAGGGTAAGGGGGGAGAAACCTGTTTACTGGGGTGAAACCCTGTATATCAGACAAAAGGAAGGTATTGGTTCCGTGAAGTGGCAGGAGGAGGTCTTCTCTTCTTAGGGGGAAGGACTAGGTAGTTGCACCATTTCGAAAGCCTCAAGGACAGGTGAAGTCTAATCAAACCTGGTTGGTACGACCGTCTACCCTTGGGGTGTCTTAGAGACGGAGGTCTCTTAGAAACACTGCTATGGGGAAACAGGTTGGGTGTCTCGCTCGGTTTCTTTGTGAGAATCACGTAAGTAAGGCCTATTAAAGCCTGGGATCACGTATAGGAAAGTGGTGGCCTTTTGATGTAAGAAACTGCGAGATCCTTCGTATCAAAAAATATTATCATTTACAGGTTGAACTCCTTCTATACAAGACTCGAGTGCTGGCTCGGGGGGGGATATCCACAGCGGATCGAAGACCTTTTTTCCCAATCCTGCGTCTAACCAGGGTGATTACTAAAAGGGGGGGGCGTTGAGTCCTGGATGCTGGAGAAGGAATTGGAGGAGGAAGCGTCTTGGCGAGAAATCTTGAGAACGTTTATCTGCAGGTTTTGGCACCTGAGGGCTAAGGCGGGGGTAAGGTGGGCATTCGTTAGTTGTTTCGAAAAAAACCCACAATACCTCGAGACTAGCGCTGGTTGGAGTTCTAAGGACTCCTTGGGGGAAAAAAAGGCAGTACTTGCGTCAAAGACGTAATGCTCATTGCGAGAAAAATCAAAAATGCCCCCGGTCCGTACGATCAGCACTGGTTCGAACGTCTGAGTCCAAATTCTGCTGGGCGCGACTTCATCGAAGAATCGCCGAATGCAATTTGGACTGAAAACTGTGGTTACAGAAACGGGACAGAAGGGGAAACGGGGAGTGGGAAGCGCCGGAGAGGCGGAGGGTTGGGGAAATGCTTATCGATCATCTTATCGTGCAGGGCGGTCGAGAGGGGGAAGTGTTATCGGGAAGTCGGTGCGAGTTCAAATGGATGCTGGCGAAAGAACTATCGGCAAAAAGCTGGAAAGGGGAAGCAGATCAGAGGGGAGGTCCATAAATTAGTGGGCGGGGGAGGGAGGGTCCGGGATCGGGGCAGAACTAGAGCATGTTGACGTGGGGGGGGTTACCGGTCACACTGGGGAAGAGCTCTGAAAAAATAGGTGGCTAGCAAAAAGGGGTCTTGAGGGGCCTATTCACTAACTCTCTAAAACGAGGGGGCGTCGGATCGGAGCCGGGAGGCGCGTAGGGAAGGCTGGTTTGGGTAGATAAACTCTAAGCGTGTCCGATCAGAGAAAGAGGGGGGGTTCTCTAGAGGTGGGAAAGTCCCGCCTGTCGGATGAACGCGATGAAAAAACATCGTAATGTGGCAGGAACATTTCTTAGTACAAAACGAAGGGGGAACAACGTCTGAAACAAAAAGTAATAGCGGATCTCGCGGGTCACTCGGGAAGCTCATTTGGATAATCGGAGGTCTGGACTCTGAAGTCATGTAAAGTCAGGTAACTTCAGGAGGCGGGAAAAAAACCCGATCGACAAGAGGGCCAAAGATTGAGGGATGTTCAACCAGTGTTACCTTATCGATGGAGCGATTGGGATTAGGCGGAGGGGCCATTCTACGTCAGGGGAAAGATTCGAGAGCTCGATATTGCAATGGGGAAAAAAGAACTAGAGTTTCAAGGAAGTCAAAGAGAGGGGGGCACGCGAGTCCGTGTAAACAGGCTGGCCTGGAACTGACGCGACTCGGATTGCAACCTAGACTAAAAAGTAACGTCAGTTTCGGTTACTCGCCTCGTACGGGGAAAAAAGGGAAATTACACCGAGAACTGACGTCATCTCTCCCAAAATCGTATTGAGGAGGAAAGAGAGTGCGGCTGTCTGCGGGGGGAATCGACGAACGGAAAAAAGGGTACAAGCCGTCTTGTTCACGTGCCCAAAACCGAATTTCTTCAGGATTGATGTTCTCTGAGGGGATGCGCGTAATGGTGTAGCCGGGGGGGCGAAGGGACAAGAAAAAGATCGGACTCCTCTGAGGGAATGGATACGCTTAACTTCCTTTACGGATCAGTGTATGCAGAACGGTACCTATCGCAATTCCGGGAAGGAGGGGGGGAAAATTATTCCGGGGGACCGGGGGGGCTCAACGGCGTAGGGTTTTAAATAAATAAGTATGAGTCAATCGCGTTATGCAGCCGGCTTAACTTGGGGAAAAAAAGGAACCTTCTGCTTTTTAGCAGTAGACCGGGGCGAGAGATGTCGGTCTAGAAGAGAAAATTAGACCTTGGAGAACGGGTAAACGAGAGGTGTTGGATTGGTTTTGGTGTCCGGGGTTGGGAAGATGGTCTGCATCCATCAAACGGGCAAAGCTTGTAGGGTGAATCGTTGAGGGGGGCGTGTCAAGCTCGTACGGGTCACTTCAAATGCCGGGTTCTGAATGGAGGCAGAAGGTTTCACGCTCGACGCGAGGGTAAGGCACAACCGAAAGCAAATTTCAGCGCAGCAGCGAAAGCGTTCGGCCCGTCGGATTGCGGGCTCTAAGAGTGGCAGCGGACCGTTTAATTGGGGGGAAGGAATCGGCTTCCATGAATGGCGCGGAAGCCCGGATCAAGGCAGAGAATGAAAAATCTGCTTGCCTCTGAATGACACGCTAGCTATGTGTCGGGGGACAAGGGTCCTTCAGCGGGGGATTCGTGGTCTAAAGAAAGATCAAGTAAAATGGAACTCGGACTGGGAAACGATGGGCTTCCTCCTTAGAAAAAACGGCATCTCGCGCGTCTGCGAAAGATTTCGCCAGTCGTTAAAGGGGAGGGGAGGACGGCACTGCCTTCTTCTCGCACAAACTATCGCGTACAAAAAAGAGGGAAAAAGCATTGGCGGTATTCGCGAAGGAGACGGGGGGGGGGTCAGCTCGTCAAGGCGGATGGGAAAAACAAAAAAATGCTAACAGGGGAGTCGAAAGTTGGGTGCCACGGTGAGAGTTGGTGAAGGGCAATTATTCAGCCGGGGCCGCCCTTGGCTCTAGTGGACTCCGAAAGTCTACTTCTTTCAAAAAAAAAACAGGGCATTGACTTTTCAAAAATATCTTAGGTCGAAGGGGGGTGGGGGGAGGGAGGGAAATGCACTCGTCGTAGGTGCATAAGGAAGCGCTAAAGTAAAACAGAGGGGGGAAAAGCAAAGAAGGAATAACGTTTCTGCAAATTCGGAGGGAGTTCCTGCAGAAATCTGCGCACGCTTCTTCGGTCGAAGGCTAACGTCGCTAACTGGTCAACGACGGGCAAAAGTATGTCTTCGGGGGGGAATGCCAACCGGCGTGACAAGGTTAGGCTCTTCTGGCACGTATGATCCAGAGGTAGCGAAACGCATTGGGGGGGGGAACAACGACTTCTCTGACCAGGGGAGGAAGTTGGCTTTATATCGTTTGTGAAAGGGGGGGTCCAACGTCAAACCTTGTCGGCAGTGAAGTGCGTTAATTAAAGTGCAAAAAACAAAGGGATTAGCCATGGAAGGGGCGGCGCGAAACTCTTGTAAACGGCTATAAGTACACGATTGTACAAGGTCACCCTTCATGGCTTCAGATATGGAAACACATTTTTGGGAAAGATCATTTCTCGGGGATGGGAAATCGGTTTGGTAAACACATTAAAAGAAATTCCTCGAGCGCAAACTGAGAGACTTACTTTTCTAAGAAAAGGCGGTGCCGTTCAGGGTCAACTGTGGAGTTGCCATCCGTCCCGTCGGAAGGGTAAATCCTCCTAGGGTGTTAAAAGGGGGGATAGATCTTTAAGAAATCACCGACGAGATTGAAACGCTCACACGCGCTACACGGAAATATCTAACACATGCTTCTTCGCTTCTGCGATATCGAGGTTTAGGCGTATGAAAGGGACGTATAAAAGGGGGAGAGCTTTATCGGGTGCGAGTGGCTGGAGGGAGGGTTGGTTAAGAGGGGGGTTGAAGGCGGGGAACTTAATTAGTGTAACAGAGGAGTCCAACTAGGGTAACTAGCTAGATCGAGTCTACTAGAGTGATTCACTTGAAGACGATATGAGGCAAGAGAAGCCTGCTTGCTTCGCTGAGGCTTACCAGGGTGTTCTGGGGGCTGGGGGGTATTGCGAGTCCAGCCTGCCGTTGGCGGCATAAATGGCACCCTTCAGAGGGGAGGAGGGGATCCACTCTGGCACGAGAGGAATAAAACAGTCTTAAATTCGCGGGAAAAAATATGTGTTAAGGGGAAAAGGGGCTTTAGGCCACTCAACACAAAGGGTAGCGGGGGGGCAGTCAAAGCTTGTCAATTAGAAGTTTCGTCTGATGCTGGCGCGTGTAAATGAACTGTCAAGGGTGCAAGGCGGACTATGGGGGAGAATTTACTCTCCATCGTCTACTGTGGGGAGGGACGGGTCTAGGAGGATGTGGGGTGCCAGTTCCATAGAGACGCGGGAACTGCAACGGATCAGGTGTAATGTTACTCCCTAGACATGTGCTATAGGTTATGTCACCTCTTAGTGCGAAGTTGGTCAAAGGCAGGTAAGAATAGTCGTGAGGATTTCTCAGAAATTTTGAAGAGCGTGAAAAAGGCCGACGTTTCATGTGAAAAGGGGGTTTAGCACCTCGCGAGAATCCTCAGGACGTTATGGGTGAAAGAACTTCGATGTCAAAAAACCAGGCTTGAAAACCTGAGTGGCGCATTGGCGGCGATCGAGGAGGGAAACTAAGTGGAAAAGGAAACAGTTGCCTATTTACAGACGTGAGGTTCGGGGGAGTGTCATTTCATTTTCGGCAATTAATTGGCAGGGGAAATTTGCGGGTTCGCGTCGGTAGAAATGGGTTCTGCACCAACACTGGGAAATGAAAATCTTTTTTAGGAATACAAACAGGGAAAATTGGTTCCGGAAGGAATTCAGGGGGACACATGCAGGGAAACGGAGAGAGCAGTGTTCAAAACTCGGACTGGTCCAGTCGGTACTTTTGAGGCAAACAAACTCAACAGGTTCTCAAGGAAGGAAGAAATTTCTCTTTTTGGGGCTTAGGGGAAAAAAATGCCTCGTGGTTAGGGGGGGAGGGAGGCGGGGGGGCGGGGGGTATTGGGCCATCAAGTTTTCAAGATGGGTGGACGTAACGGGCGGGGAAAGAAACTAACATCTCTATTCGTCTGAGAAGGGAAGAGGTGATATTTTCAACGGACGGGACGCCAGGAGGTCTATACTACAGAGGGATGATTTCCTGAAAACATAAGGGGTTGTGCTGTTTGGGGTGGGGGGGAAATTAGAATCACGCAAAAACCCCTGACTCCGTTCGGGGGTAGAAAAAGTACGAATGAGTCTGCCGTAGCGTCACGTAAATATAGCACATGGTCCTTGAAGCTCCTTCAACCCGAGGGTACGCTAATTTCTGCGATCTCCGAACGGCCTTTCGTTTTCGAAACTAATTGTTATACACCTGCTTGCGGGTACCCTTTGTGTGCCGGGGAAAGATAGGTCCGGGAAGTTCTCCCTCACCTCCCCTTATTTTAGTCCTCTTTCAGGTAATACTAACTTCACTTACCTATCCAAAGGGGAGGAGAGAGCGCTAACTTTCATCTCACCCCTCGCCTGTTCCCGCGTTGGGTCCTGCTTTTATATACTGGCTCTTAAGGGAGTTTTAAGGTCTACGGCTGACGAAGACGCTATAGGGCTTCGTTTGTTGTGACTCAGAGTTATCCCCTGCGGTGCCGAGTCCTTGCTCCCCGAGGGCTGCAGGCCCATGCGCATTCAAGTTAAAAGCAAAGGTGGGCGATTGGGTGGACCCGGGGTGGCCAGCCGGCGGAGGCGAAAGGGGGGAAGAAGGAGGTTCGCGTCTCGCGGGGGTAAGCGTATGGGTATACGTGAGGCGTCTCCTTTGAAGGGGGTGGTCCGGAAAAAAAAAGTGACTCGTGAGAAAGGGAAAGATCGCCGGGAAAAAGCACTTGGGGGGGACCGAGGGTACTTCACAGTTCTGTCATAGAGGGCGGCATCTTCCGTGTCGTGTAGGGGGCACGGGGGACTCGAAAAAAATTCACGGGAACCCTCATCAAAAAAGCCCTCGCGCTCGCGGTGGACTTGACCTCATCGGAACACGCTCGGGGGGACCCCAACGGAGCGAGCCCGGCGGTGGAGGGTAAAAATCAGGCGTTCGCGTGAGGAAATGAGTCGCTAGGTGTCGCCAGGGACTGGGTTTCCGTGGACATTGGTTGACGGCATTAAGACCGTGGTTTAGTCACGCTTCCGGGAAAGTCGAACCGTGCGGGGTGTCACTACGAAAAAGGTGCGCGTGGCACAAGGGGCTCAAGTTTGGAGTAAGCTTGACCTGTTCGAAGGGGCCAGCACAGGGAGGATATGCGAGGTAGGCATGAAGGGGGAATAACAAGAATACCTTGTAATCACTCTTATGGGTGTCGCTGCAATGAGTCAGTACCCTTTAAACGGCTTCATGACAAATGAATTCGTTGACGGAACAACTGAAATTTTTACAGGGGGAAAGATTCTTGGGAATCTAAGACACCGCAAAGTAAGCACAAATGTCTCGTGTCAGGGCACTCTGGAAAAGAACAGGGCCTGTGGCTTTTTCTGTAAAGGGAGACAGGGTCTCATCACGAAAGGGGACTTACTATTTGTCGCAAGTTGAGGTCTTCAGTCACTCTGGTACCCTTCTTGGCGAAGACGGGACGTCGTATGAATACTCCCAAGGGGGAACTTATAAGAGGGAGTCCTTACCGTGTTATCAATATACAGATGTTCTTATTTTTTTTTCTCTTGTGTGGTTTCAAAGGGTTTACATAGAGTAGCTTGAATTCGGGAGGGGATAGGGTCTCGGCGCGTAGGCATAATGGGGCAGGTTGGGGAAAAAGTTTCGGATGGGAACTATGAGGTTCATTTAAAATACGGGGGTAGAAAAAAGAGCAAAACTCAAACATTGCGACATGTTAGATGGAAAAGGACTCCTTGGGGAAAGATAATGTTCTTCAAAAGAATCGCCTAAAGGCTTTCATTCATCGCAAATCGAAAAAGGGGGGGTGGTGGGGGGGGGGGGGGGGGTGGTGGGGGGGGGGAGGGGGTGGGGTGGGGGGGACTTTGAATGGGGGGTGGGGGGTTGGGGTGGGGGGGGGGTGGGGGGGGGGGGGGGGGGGAAAAATGGTCGTTTGTGCGACTAGCACGGTGGAGACGTTCTCGGCAAAAGGAGCAGGGGGGGTTTGACTGGGGGGGAACTCAAAGACTTCTCTCAATATAAAAATCGCCCAATTGATCTATCCCTGGTTTACTAAAAGTATCTCCAGAAAAATCAGATCGTGGGACTCGCTTATTTTGCTGGGGTCACGGGAAGAGGTCATATAACTTAGGGGGGCGCAAACGGTATGGGGGCATCTTCAAGAAAGTTGCGGGAGGTACCAAGTATCTAGGTGACCTGGGTCGCGGGAGTAAGAAATCCTCAACACCCTCTCGGATCCGTCACATTCAATTGTGTTCATGTAAGGAGGGGCGTGTCGGAGTTGCAAGCTTAGAAAATGGCTTCAAAGGGATTTACGCAGACAGTTGCGCGGCAAAACATGAGGCGGCTTTACTCACTTATCGGCTCCTCAAGGGGGAAGGGATACGAGCTAAAAATCGGGGTAGCGAATTTACGTAAAGCGTCGGGGTTGAAGGCTGTCGAATGGACTTTCAGGCTGGCGTGGTCCATAATTTGCAGGGGAGGAAACTTTCAGGGACCAACTGGAGGGGGGGAAAGTCTCAGTATCACCTACTACTCGTACAGTCGTTTTCGTTGTCCTATACGAGGGAGGAAGTGAAACTGCTTCTTAATGTTCTAAAGACTTAGAAAAAGAAAAAACGGTCTTCTTAACAGATGTAAAGGTGTTTCCCCCACAGATAGGGGAGTTCGTGCGTAAGGGTCTCCCTCTGCGTGGGGCAGGTAATCGGCATCTGACTCCAAAAAAAGCTGTAAACAGCTATCATTCGGGATTATCCAGAGGATCGAACGGGAGCGGTGCCGCAAAGGGGGGTCTTCAGGGGGGAGGGGAACGCTGGTCAATAGGCTGGATATAGAATGAGCGGTCCGTCAGGGAGATTGGTGAGGAACCAGCACTCTAGTAGTTGTTTACTGCTGGGGCCTGTCCTGACCGTAAGCTAAATAAAGGAAAATAGCGATGAAAGGCTTTAAAGGGGGGAGAGTGACCTCCGTCGTGAATGGGTCAGGAGACGCGCGGA
>Ga0179593_1722922_pt1 | contig 20339 bp, 29 predicted proteins | sample CZODoug2_1_08_16_FD_185931 | JGI IMG/M metagenome (GOLD analysis project Ga0179593, IMG submission 185931) | Vadose zone soil fungal communities from Angelo Coast Range Reserve, California, USA - CZODoug2_1_08_16fungal (PacBio error correction) | ecosystem: Environmental > Terrestrial > Soil >...
AAAAAAGGGTCGGCGGTCAAATTCTGTACAACTGGCAAAGAAAAGCGACAATAAAGTGGAGGCGAGGGGGGATCGATCACACGGCTAAAGGACACGCCGAACGGGGGAAAGCAAAGGATACGGAAGAGGTTATGGGAGGATCCTAATGCGGATGAAAAGGACTAACAGAGAAAATGAAATGACCTGGGTATTTCAAACAGACGAAAAAAAGAGGAATTTGTATTGCACGAGGGGGAGTACTGGGTCGTCGCAGAGCAGAAAGCGGAGGGAAAGGAGTGCTCCACATATCGACTAAAGGACGGGGGATTCATTGGAAGGAAGTGGTGATGGAAGAGAAGCAAACAATTTAAGAACGGCAGTGGGGGGGGAGAGGGTTTCCCGATAATCACTGCGCAACAACAACAGGAAACGCGTAATGTGAAAAAGGTGGAGGAACAAAATGTGCATAAGCGAGAAGAAAGGTTGGTTGAGATGGGCAAACTCGCGTAAGCGAGAAGGCTCGCGAGTTTAATGCGCAAGAAAGTCTACGTGAACGCGGTAAAGAAAGGTGAAACAATCGGAACAAACCGACCGGAGTCAGATGTTTCCAAAGCCAAAATCCAGCACAACTGGGGAGGACGCAGCGAATACTGCGCTGCTCGGGGAGGTTGGCGAACTCAAACAAAGCGACCGTGGTGGGAATCGTTAACTACGCGATCTGATTAACGCGGGGCGAAAAAGGGGAGGACGAAATACCAAGTTACCAAAAGAAAAATCAACTTCGAAACGTGAGAAGAGGGCTACAAAAGGCACGCAGGGAAATAGTGAAGTGGAAAAAAGGTGCTCGCGGCGTTTAAGATCAGCTTCACGGAGCCGATCTAAAATTCATCACAAGTGGTGCAAAACCAAAGATACGATCACTCTGAACGAGTGACATAATAGGACCGAAGCCGGAAATAAGGAGGTACAGGGGTGTCAGAAGTGTGCCACGGAACCGGAATCGTTACCGGGAGGAACACCGGGGGATGAAGTCGGAAAGAAGTCTAACATTGTTGAGAAGATCAGAATTCGAGAATAGCATGAAATCCTTCAGAAGCCCCTGGCTCTGCGTTAACCAAAAGACGAAAGTTGTGAGAACGCCGGAGAGCTGCCGTCGATGCTGCTAAAGTCCTGGGAACCACGAGTTTACCGTTTAAAGAACCGGAGGAAAAAAAAACAGGGCCAACGCAGACCCAGGCGTGACTAATGTATCTCTCGAAGATTCGAAAACCAGCGGAAGAGAGAAAAAGTCATAAAGGAGCCAAAATGAGAAGAGGTAGCACCACAGAGCCAGAAGGCAGCAGACAGCCCTGAGTATAGGAGCAAAATAAAGAGGAAATAATTATTGCCAGGAGGACATCGACAAGGTAAGCGGCGTGCCTTAATAGGGACACAAAACGTGTTAAAGGGAAAAAAAAAAAGTTGAGAGCCCGATTTGGAAATGACCCTGCAGGGAGGGGGTTAAGAAGTGACTGGGGGGAGTGGGTGCGTCTCAATAGGAAGTTAACCTCCGAGAGGAAAGAGCTCCCGCCGGGCGGATATTCTCGAGGCAAAAAACATCAAGATTGGTTAGCAATACAACTGAGGGGGAAATCCAAGATCCCGAACCTGGGGTAAGGATAGAAACATCAAAGTGTTGGGGGGGGGGGGGAAGGACCATTACATAAAAGAAAAGGAGAATCACCACGCCGGAAGTAAGCTCAAGAAGTGCTTCGAGAATGGTGGATCAATTCTCACTATATCAAGGCCCAAGAGGCGACTAATCCAATCTGACAGAAAGCCGGTTGGGGGGGGAAGAGAGGAAAGCGAAAGAGGTAATCCCGATTGAGACACATGTCGAAAAACAAGTTAAGGGAAAAGAGAGAGGGGGGGTATCCTAATCTAGGAGGATCACGTTCTCCCGTACAAATGGGGAAAACCACGAAAATTGAGATCCGATGGGACTGTCAAGTGCCTGACTGCTCACGCAGAAAGTGATCGAGACCTGCTGCTCCCTTCGAATCAAAAGAAATAGTCGGGAGAACGTGAAGCTAGACGTCTTGTTGGCGTGGAGTACAGGTCCATAAAAATGGGGCGTTGTATAGCTGGTAAGGGTTCCCGGGCCTTCTGGGACTTGCAGTGAGGGCAATCACACGGCTTCGAAAAGGGGAAGGCTGGATCTAGGAAAGTCAGAGAAGTCACGTCTAACACCGAGGGCCGGAGAAGAGTCACTTACTATAAATGGATAAATTAACCATTTAGACGACTGAAAGGTACTTGCCAAAAGGGAAAGAAAAGTTGTTGAAGAGAGCGTCCAAGGGGGATAGCAAGTCTCGGCCTGGGACAGCCTCCTTTCAAATTGGAGGTGAGGGGTCGCGCGGGTGATCCTGTTGAGGGAGGGACTACCGAGTTAGTCTGCTGAAGACAAAGTGGGTTTGTGGGGCAAGTGGGGCTAGATCCCTCCTTAGGAGTGATGCAGAATCAAGAAGCTTTAATTAGCAAGGGAGGCAGATAAAACGGTCAAAAGGGCCGTTGGGCACAGGGTAGACAGAGCGGGGGGCGTGAAAAATTGGGTGCCCGGCATCCGAAAAAGAAACAGACTCAGATCTATAAACTCGTCCTAGGAAGAAAGGAGGTTCAAACGCAACCCGCTCTGCCGGGTAGAGAACAGGGTAGGGACGAGAAGGGAAGGGGCGAGATTTCGCGAAGGAGGGGCCGAAACAAAAACTCGCCATTCTGTCAAATCATTCGTCCACTGAACGTTTGTAATATTCAAGAGGAGCCGGTGTGATTACAAAGGCGGGACCGGAAGTGTTGACAAAATTGGGAGGTTCGGCTTGGGGAGGGGGATTGGATCAATGTTCGACGTTGGTCGAGAGGGAGGAAAGGGGGGTACAATTTAAATAAAAAAAAGTAAAAAAAATTGTTAAAAAAAAAAAAGGTGGGTGTTGGTTTGGGGGGGTACACCCCCACCCCTTGGCCCAACCCACCCCCCCCAAATCCCCCCCCACCCCCCAAAAAACTTTTGGTATTAAAAAAAAAAAAACAAGGTGTTATGAGAAGGGGGGGCCGTTGTGAAGCTAATGAGTGTCCGGGGGAAAAGGGAAAGTGCAAGGGAAAGAGTTCCGCGCCCGTCCGGATGGTGAAGAACAGCAGGGGCATAAATTGGAAAGGGAGGGGTGACTGAGAGAGAAAGGGGATTGCGGGTTGGCGGAGAAAAAAGGTACGCCGCGATGAAGCATAGGGGAAAGACGGGGGGGCACCCCACGGCGGGAGAGTTGGGCGAGGTGGGCCAAACCCTAACACTGGGAGAACGCTCCTCGCTTACGAAAAGACAGAGGTCAGATTCTATAAATTGGCAGGGGGGGGGGGAAAGACTAAGCCTGTTCATGGGGAAGGAGTGGGGGATTTTAGGTTTCGGGGGTGAAAGCTCGATCGCCGGAGGGTGGAGGTGCACGGCTACAACGAGCGAGACAACTGAAAGAATTAAATTCGCCTACCAAGGAGCAACCCCCTCAGGGGTGCTGGAGTAAAGAAAAATCCAATTCTTAGGGCCGCACAATCTGGAGAGAAGCCGGTAGTTTGGGGGAGGGGGAAAAGTTCGGGAACCAATATCCAACACTGCCTTGGAAGGGAGAACTGTAGGAAATTGAACAACGGCACATTTAAAATGAAAAGAATCCAACCTCAGTCAAAAAAGAGAGATTTTGACGAAAACGGACTCATTGTGGGGCAATAGCGAGGAAGGAGGAGAAACGGAGAAATGACTGTCGAGGGACAAGGAAGGAGGGGGGAAAAAAGAAAAAGCTGGCCCGAAATGGGGAGAAAGTCCAATTCGCTGCGGCTCAGATCCTTAAAGAGAGCGTAACTGAACACATAGAAAGAGAAAACGGTCACCCACAGTTTCCGTAAAAGAGGTGACTGGCCTAAAAAGAGGGCAGGTAGGGTATTTGTGAACTGGGGGGAATGGGGGGGATCCGACGGAAAACTACTGCATTCTTAATCAGACTCTCTCAACAAAAACAACTGAAATAAAAAAAAGACGCTCGCGGGGAAATCAGGGTCAATTCTGTACCCTGAGCAACAGCGAAAGAGGGAAAAGGGGGGTCTTGTCCGTCGGCATAAGCATGAAGCGGGTTCTTCAAGGACCGAAAATAACCTGTGGGTGACCGCAAAAACCGAGGTCAGTGACGGAAGTGCGGAAGGGATACGAGCCGCACGAATGGCAAAAGGGGGAAACATTTTGTACGGTCCAGGGGAAAAGAGTAATTTTAATGGTTTCTCGGACTCGCAGGAGGGGGGGCTTGTAAAGGTATCAAGCGGGAAAAGGTCCGTTTTAAGGGGAAAATATAAGACAGAACAAGGACGAGGGTTGGGAGTAGACGTGGAAAATGGGTGTGTGTCAGGCAAAGGACAGTGGACGGGGGGAGGGAGGGGGGTACTGGGTTGGCCATAAGAATAAGGATTGAGGAAAAATCGAAAAAGGTCAAATCGCTATGTGACAGGGTTAAGCAAAAGAAAAGGTGATGCTGGGCAGAGGAGGAGGGTGGTTGTGCTGGGACGGGGAGGAGAAGCCCAGATGCTGGCAGGCGATGGCAAAAAAAGGTGGGGTCTCATTAGAAAACACTAAAGGATAGATCTGATGCTTAAAAAAGTTATCGCGAACATCCCAATGGACAACACAGGAGGTTGGGGTAAATATGGGAAAAAACGCAGTGCAAAGTCAAAGGAATCTGGACGACCGATGTGCTAGCAGCGGGGATGACGGCGCGTCTGGGGAAGGTGGCGCCACCAACAAATCCTAGCGGAAGGCGGTGAAAAGTTAGAACTCGTAGGAGGAGAGGGCGAAAGGGCTGACACTCAAAAACAAGGAAAGGTCAGAAGGTCCAGAATCCAATCATTCCGGAGGGAACTGGGGAGCCACTTGTGGCTCAAAAGAAGGGAAGGCTCTGGACGCAGGGGGGAGGAGGGGTCACACGAAAAGGTAGCGGCAACTCAGCTTCAAACAAGTTTAAAATGAAATCAAGGATTCATCATTGTACTGCTGCTCCCAAAGCATGAAAAAGGTGAACAGGGGGGGCACAATCCATGAGGGAGGACACACCAGCTCCTGGAAAAAGGGAGAAATCTGAAAAAAATTGTTGAGGGGGTTCCATCCGAACCAGGTGAGGAGAGGGTGGGAAAAGAATTATTAAACCGTTCAGTGGGGAGAATGATCTGAAGAACGACGCGGGGGGGGGAGAAGGAAGAACGAAAAGGGGGGAGCCATTAAATAGGAAAGTCTGAGCTTTCCGTAACTGAACTTAAGTGAAAACACGGGGAAGCGGCGGAGGAAGGGATGAAAGGGTCGCAGGAAGGGATAATCTGGCGTAGGGGGGAAGGAGCATAGTCTGGGGGAGAAAAAAAAAATTCAAACCTTGCTTTCGGGAAAAACTAATATGGATAACACTGGAAAAAAAGAGCCAACCTGCGTGAAGAACCCTCTCATAGGGAGAGAAGGAAAGGTAGGCTGTTAATTCCTAAAAGAAATCCTTAGCTCTAGGTAGCAACAAAAAAAACTCAAACCAATGCGCCAGCAGAAGAAATGCTTCGCTAGTCAAACAGAGAAAAGAGCAAAACTGACTTCGAACATAGAGCCGAAAGGGGGAAAAGATAAGAGACTCAATGACAAAAACTTGGAATAGGGGAACCCTTTAAATTCAAGGGCCGGGTCCTTTGGACCGAGGAGCAGGAACAAATGGCGCCGGACTTGAAAGAAGGGAGGGTCGTATGAAAGGGAAAGAGAGGAGGCCTCACCTTGAAAAGAGGGAGAAGAGGAAGCGGGAACAAATCGAGCCGATTTTTTGAAAGAAAACCGGAAAAGCGGCGCCAAGATAAACGACTGGACCATATACAAACGAAAGAAATGGTGGGGGACTGTACCAGTCCAAAAAAACGACAAATGAGAGCTCAGTCCTCGCCCCATGTCAATCTGGATCACTTGGCGCAGAGATCATTGCAGTCAAAAAAGAGGACGCTAATCTTAAAAAAGGTGAGCTTACCGTGTACCCAAAGTGTGGAAGAGCTAGACGAGCGATAACGAAAAAGAGGGACATCCTCAACAAAACAAGGAAGTCAAAGAGGGGGTTGCACCATAGGGGATGGGTTATCGGGAGAGGGCAACAACTAAGAAAGGAGGAAGCATATGGTGTGGGGCGTAGGAAGGGGGATAAATTGATGAACTGCTCGGCAAGTTTGATCCAGAATGGAAATGCTGTTAAATAGAGGGAAGTTTAAAAGAAGCAGAGCGAATCGTCGGTGTCGGGAGGAATTCCCCATCAAACGGTGGAAGGGCGGATGCGGCCGGTCCACAGGGCAGGAGGGGATCGGGGGCCATAGTTCGTTGTTGGCAAAAAGACTCTATGAGTTCGCGAAAGAAAAGCGGAGAATATCCTCTCCGCAAGGGAGACAGGGCCCGCAAGTGTATAAAGGAAGGGAAAGCAGGGTCGGGGGCTCCACTGGTTCCTGCCCAAAAAGGAATTGCCCAAAAAGGGGAACGAAGAAGTTGAAAGGTTACTCTCCTGGGGGAAAGTTGTGTCCCTGTCGGCAGGAGCCGACCTTCCACATTGGGGGGAAGTGAGGAGAAGGGTGACTAAGGGATGTCATTTCATGTGGAGACGGCAGCCGGGTGCGTCACACTGAAATGTATGGGGGGGTTACTAGACTCCCAGCAGTAGGGGAGAGAGGGGGATGGTCCGCCGATGGCTCAGCTCTCTGAGCGTGACAAGGGTCGGTTGGCCAGCGAGAGGGGAGCCGTTTTTATACAAAGAGGTGTGTAAAAAAAGCCACGTTGTCAATACAGACAGAAAGGGTCTCCTGCATAGAGATCCTGAAAGAAAACTGAGGGGCAATGGTGTTCCCGCGGAGAGATCAGGGTCACCGGAACAGACAGGATGAGAGAAGGAGGGAGGCTAACCGGGAAGTATTAGAGGGAAACAGAATTTTTTGGAATTAAGGAGAACCAGGCAGTTGTAATATCGGAAAGGGAACGGAAAGCTGGGTTGATGACAACTGGAAAAAAGTTGTCCGAAGATGGGTTGTCCGCAGGGGGGGGCAAGGGATAACTTGTGATGTGACTCCTGGTTAAAAGTTACTTGAAGCCTTTGGGACTGCCGCGTACCATGTGATTAAAAAATAACGCAACCAGCGGGGGAGGTGTGAATCACTGGCACGGGAGAAGGGGGAAAAAAGCAATGCCAAATTACGTCGATGGGTTGGTTGGAATCAATTTACCGACTGGGGATTCGGAATTATAGACGTGGTCGGGTTTGGTTGTGGGGTTGTTGGGGAGGACGAAGGGAGATCTGGAAGGATGCCCCGGAAAACGGGGGAGAGGCCTAAGGGGCGAGGTGGCGCAACCCGAAAAAGCGCCTATTCGCTGCGACCAAAAACGGAAAGTCTCTGGGCGAGCGGGAAGGGCTTGGAACATACTAAAGGGAAGACGTTTGGTCAGGGGGGCTATAAACCTTGTTAGTTTACAGCATTCGCAATTTCGCGTTTTTCGAATTCAGCGGGATCATACGCCTGACGGCCAAAAATTCAAGGAGAGTTCAAAAGAAGAGTCGAACCAAAAGAGGGTCCGGAAAAAAAGGAAACCTTCAAAGGAGGGGGGACGCCGCCAACTGTCACATCTAAGGAAAAGGGGGGAAAAGGGACGTGATCCCAGGGAAAAACGGCCTTCTTGGAAACGGTGGCTAGAAAAGGGAAAGTGCACGCTCAACGTAAATCAAATCTGTCATGTGCTGGGCGAAAAAGACTCACTGGTCAAAAAAGGAAATTCTGCGCCACGACAGAAAGAAAGGGGATGGATTAAACTGAACATACAGAGGGGGGGAAGGGTCTTTCCCGAAGCATAAAAGGAAAGGGGGGGGGGGGAAATGGTCGACCAAAGTAGAAGGAGAAGCATTGGATTACCTCTCACGGTCAAACAGGGCGCGTCCGGTCTGACGCTTCATGCGGTGATTGCTAAGGAAAGTTTGTAGCGTATCGATAGTGGAAAAGATGGGATTCCGACGGACTCCAGCGAAGTAGGGAATCAAAGAGATCTAACAAAACAAAGGAAGGGAGAAAAAGAGGAGACAGGTGGGGGCCGTCGGTCAAATTCTGTGGGACAAGTCGATACCAGCGAAGAATTTTAAGAGGGAGGTCGATAGGAATCGTGGACTCACTCCGCGACGAGGAAAATTGGTGAAGGTTGCGCGAAGACATGGGTCAGTGAAGAGAAAGGGAGAACGAGCCTCATCAATGGCAGTACCGAAGACAATGTTCGGGCCCATACAGGGAAAGGGGGGTGGGAAAATCTTTACCCGGAACAAAAAAGGAAAAAAAAACATTGAGGGCGGGCGCAAGAAGAAAGAGGATTGACAAAGTTTTCAAGTAGTTTCCAGAAGGAAAACATAAACGAGTTTTGAGATACGGTGACGGGGGGGCAAGTGCAGGTCAAGTCGACGAAAAGGTAGAAGAAAACAGAAGGAAGTGAGGGCGGGGCCTTACGAATCAAAACGTAAAAGAACGGCAAAGTTGCATTAAAGGGGAAAAGTGGGGGGGGCGGAGCAGTTGCGTGCCGCAGAGGGGCTAGACACCAGGTTGGGGGAGTATAATAAGACTGCAGTCGATGGCGCGGGGGGGAATGCGCTTAGAACGAAAAAGGGATAATCGAGGGAAACTAAAGGGGGGTTCGAACATCCAAGGACTTAATGTTCTCCAACGCCGTGCCCCCTCTCAAGGTCTGACGCCGCTTGCGCGGCATCAAAGAGGCTCAAGGTAATCGGGTGGCCCAAATCGCCCAAGACGAAGGGAGGGGGGGAGGGGAAAACGAGGTAGATACTCGATCGATGATCATTGCTCCGCAAAAATGCAGGTCATCTGCCCGATAAACAATCATAAGAAACGGGACACACTAAAGCCAAGCTTGGAAAGCAGGGAAGAAAGGGGGGTAGCGAAATGGCAAAAAAAGAATCAGATTAAGGGAACCGAAGGATTGAATCACAAGTGGGGGAAAAGAAGACCAAATCAGAGAAAGGGGAAAAGGAGCAATAACATTACGCATAAGTATTCTAACCCAGAAAAAATACGGAGGTACAAAGGGGTCATGGGCAATCCGAACAGCAAGAGGAAGTATTACACCAAGGGGGATAATCTGAAAGAGGGAAGGGGGGAAGAAAGCAAAGGCACAGAAGAAAAAAATCGAAAGGAGAAATTCCCTCAACCGGATCATTTCCGTAGTTCTATAACCCGCGGCAGAGCCTGTTCAATGAGAAGGAACCCGGATAGAAAAGGAACTGTAAAGGGCTCTAGTGGTAGGGAAAAGGGAAAAAAAGGGGGAGGGGTTCGTTTAAAACGACACCGAAGGGGGGATAAAGAGCGTGTCAAACCCAGCGAGTGGCCGCCGAGAAAAGGAAAGGAAGAGGCGAATGAATTTAGGAGACTAAAGTGGTATCAAGCCTGAAAGAAAGGAAAACAATCTCACCAAATAGGGGGGAAGAAAAAGACCCTTCGTCTAGTCAATGAATCGACCAACCCAACAAAGCCCTATTCACGACGAGGGACATCGAATCGTGAGGGGGGAAAAAAAAAAATAAGACGAAGACAGAAAACGTTTAAGAGAGGCAGGCTGAAGCCGCCTGGACTTGGGGGGACAAGTCCCTTGGGTCCTTATGAAAAGACATTTGGCCCAAAACTGCGCTCAGTACGGGGGAGAGGGAAAAAGAATGAGTAATCGGCGGACGACGGGGGTACTTCGATCTCCGAGTCCTAGCGGCAAAAAAAAAAAAAGAAAGATTGTGTGACACAGCCGGCATCCAGACCTAATGCCGGAAAAAAAAAAAGGAAGCCAGCAAGGAACAAAAGAGGGGGGGATGGGAAAAGATCACGGAAAAAGATCACGCACGAATGAAAAGAAGAGAGGGGGCCTGCTGAAGGAGCCCAGCCGGCAAAGTAATTTCGCACTCACGAGAAGAAAAAGGGGAAAAAGCCACATATCAGAATCAAGAAAAAAAGCAAATATTAAAGGGGATGATTGGGTTTACGCGCTATCGGAACAAAAGAATCCGAAGGTCGGTGAAAAAAAAAATCCGAAATCAAACAACAACGGAGGAGTGTCTCTAATCGTGAGTCTTGGGAGATGCGATAGCGCGTCAAAAGAAAAAAAAAATGATCAGAGACGTGAAAATGTGAAATGGGGATTGCAAAAAAGGCGAAATTGGCAAAAGGGTGAAGGGCTGGGCGAGCCAGAATATTCCGTACGGAAGAGCGTGCGTGATCAGCGGGGGAAAAGTGGAGGACTGGGAAGCAAAAAAAAGAGCGTTGGGTATCGCAGGAAGAAAAAACCGGACGGCGGAGGGGATAACTCCGCCTTTAGGGGTTCAACAATCGGGGGTCTGTAACGCGGCCGCTAAGAGGAGGGCAAAAAAAAATCCCGACGTTAGATCCCTCGAAGTTTCTGTCAAAGAGGAAACAAAGTCCCGTGCAATGATTAAGGAAGCGAAGGAAGGCAAAACTGGCCGGGGAATTGAAAACAAAAGTAATCGCGGATTAAAAGGGGGGGGGTGAATAATCCTGTTGGGTGGCAGGATATCGCCTTATCAAAGGAAGGAAAAGGGGGATTATGTCGAAGTAAATAAGGTTCTGTGAGCTTTGAGGGAATACGGGAAGGTGCCGTATGTTCAAAAAAGGGGGGGGAAGTGGGTGGGCAAAGGGCTTTCTCCCTCCTGGGGAGGGGGGGGGGATTACAGACCGCTGGGAGAAAACAATCTTAGCCGAGGAAAGGAACGGTTTCGGCTTGGCCACGGACGTGTAGCCAGATCGGGTGGGGAAAAACACGTTTGCAGAATAAACCCTAGCGTCTTCGGAAAAACTATCAAGCGGGAAAAACTGGGCGAAATGAAAGTGCGGGTCCATAAAACGCTTGCCTCTTGGAAAATCCATGGGAACATAAAAAGGTACGATGGAAAGTCGGAAAGGAAAAAAGGTTCCTTGGAGTCAAAGACCGTCACCGGGAGGGGGAAGGTCAGAAAAATCGCTCCACGAAAAAAGGGGTGTGGGAATAAGTCACGATTCCGCGGGCTTGGGGGAGAAAGGAAAAAGTTGACCTAAGCAAAAGTGTTCCCGAATGTTATAGTGGGGGGGGAAGACTGTCCGTCGACTTTGTCTGCCGCATTCCAGGGTGAGAGCTTTAAATGGTGGGGGGAGCTGAAGAGTTTTAATCAAGGAAAGAAAAAAGTGAGGGACGCAATCGGGGTGGTTTCCCCGCCGCCGGAGGTTGAAAAAAAACTCATGGAGTGGTGACTTATGGGGTATTCAAAAAAAATGGGGCTTGGTAAAGAAGAATCAGTCAGTCAATCGATCGAGTAGGCCACTAGGGGGGGGGGAAAAAAAAGAAAGGCAGGTCTCCAGGGAGCCACCCGCTTCAAAAGAGCGCAAGGGGACCGAAACAACAAAAGAAAGGAAGTTCAAAGGTGCTGAGAGCGGGGGAAAAACATAGACCTAAAGCCTGTTTTGGAAGGGAATGGCTCGAGCGTTAGGTAAAAGAAGAAACACATGTTTCCACTAAAAACAAATCGAGCCAAAAAAGGAAAAAAAGTACCATGGCGGGAGTTCGCCTACCGAAAGAGAAAAAAGGGGAGGTCGGGGTTAGTGAACGCCTTCCACGGAGGGGCTCCGCCGGTAAGGGAAGAAAGTGATTGTGGTAAAAGGAGCGTAATCGGATAGCCAAAAAAAAGGGGAAGTTGGGGGGATAAAGGGACACCGGGAAGTCCTGTAAATCCAAAAAGAGTCATTTTCACTGAACAGCGAGATTTGGCGAAACGAAGGGAAAGGGGAAGAGGGAATTACCTTCGAAATGACTGCGGTCCGGAGTAAAGCTGGACAAAGGGGAGGAAGGCCCTACATGGTCTAAGAATTACCATGGAGGGGAAAGGAGAGCCAGCATCGCGCATACTACAGTTTTTGAAATCTTGGGAAAAAAAAAAAGGTCAACCAGTTCTAAGAGGGACGCCATGCGGTGATGCCAGAGAAAGGAGGGAAAAAGGAATTTGTTCTTATCTCATGGAATGGGCCGACGGACACGAGAAATCATCGACACCCACAAACCGGGAGGGGAGAAGATGACTAAGACGCAGGCCGTAGTGTCGTCGGGAGGCAAATGCTGTACCCCTGCTCTATAAAGACAAAGGGGGGGGGGGGGGAGAATAAGTCAAGAAGGAAAAGCATAAGACAGGAAGAAAGGGAACGGAGAAATGGGGGTTACCCTGTGAGAGACTATGGTGTCGTGTAGAAAAAGGGAAACGATAAGGCATCGAAGGGGGGATGGACCAGTACCATTGCCAGAAAAGGGAGAATTGGTATGTCCAACAACAGCTTACTAAAAAGAGGAGTCATTGAGGGGGGTCAGTGACATAAGTATAAAAGGCCACAAGGAGTAAGTTGGGAGACAGACGGAAACTCCAAAAAATGACGAGTTTTGGGGAAGTGAGGGACTTTGGCAAGGGGGTGCAGGGGAAAGGAAGCACGGGAGAGTGGAGCGGGGTGACGGCCTCAAACCATCGCACGCAAATTAGGCGTATGGGGGGAGGGAGGAAAAGGATGGCAGAGACAACACGGGGGGGGGTGCGAAGATTCGGGAAGACTCCCGAATAATCGTGCCGAAAAAAAAAGGCCGCTATTTTAGTCGGGAAAAAACACGGCGATGGATTCGTAACCAAGGTTATCGGAACACACAATAAAAAGGGAAAAAAGTCTTTGATAGGGGACAACGCCTACAGAGAGAACATCACAGAATCTACGCCAGCAGGGAAAGAGAGAAAAGGGCAGTGGAAAGCCCACCAGGAACACGCGCTGTCCGTGGCGGGGAATCTTAGGCCATCAGAGGGAAGCGGAAAAGGGGGATTGCTCCTCACACGCAATAAAAGGTCAGGCTGGCCGAATCCAATCAGCCCTTTGGGAAAGGAAAAAGGAGTCTAAACAATCACGAGGAGGGAATAACCAATATTGGGCACAAGAGAAGTACAAAAAAGCAATCAAAAGTAATCTTTACGGGACTCAAGTGATTCATCAAAGGGGGGGGGAATGACGGGCAGACCAAGCATCGCAAAGGGGCACAAAAATATGGAGCAACAGGCCTGACATTGAGAAAACGCACTGGAAAAAAGTTGTGATAGTGTTGGAAGAAAAACGGAAAGGACGTGGAGTACAACCGGGGATTGCGCGAAAGAGAAGCGACGCGTGTTTGGATCGGAAATAAATCTCCGGATAAGGAATATCTTCATGGACTGTCCTACCCTGGCTCAGGCGTTAAAAAAAAAAAGGCGGTGAGAACACAGAGACAGCTCAAAGAGCGAAGGGGGAAGCTGCTAGGCTGGTATGAGGGCCCTGCAAAAGGGAGGGAAAGGGGAACGAACCGATCGGGATCAGAGAAACAACGGCCATGAGTAAGGCAGAAAAAAAGATGAGAGAACATGCTGAAGGAGGATCCGAATCAATAAATGAGGAAAAAGGGAGCTCGGGTATCAAACAATCTCAAAATTGGCAGCATACCGTCGAAGGGGAAAACTGAAAACGCGCAAAAAAGAAAAAAAACGTCATTTGAGAGTAGAAGAATCACAATGTGAAAGGCTCAGCAGGGGAAGAGACTCAGGGGGAAAAACGAGGGGAACTGGAGTTCCTCATGGAGGGAAAAAAAAAGCCTTGGGCAAGTCAAACGTGCCGTCGGGAGGGGAACTTTTTGGAAATGCGGCCTCCAAGTAAGGTGAACTTAAAAAGGGAGGGGCTACTCTGATACTTATAGTCGAAGTAAGGCGGACAGAAACTAAGAAAAAAATTTGGGGAACCAAGCTGCAGGGAGCAAAATCCAGGAGAAAGGGGAAACCGGAAAGAGCATCCAGAACATCAAAAGGTGGATTTTACATTGGGCAATCCACGACAACCGACGAAAAGAAAAGAAAGAAGGAGGGCTTAACTCAAAGGAGAGGGCCCATCCGGGAATCACCTTCTGCCTTCAAAAAACCATCAAAAAGTACGAGAAAAGAAGGAAAACATTGGTAAGAAAAAGGTGGGGGGGGACGACTCTATCGCAGCATACCAAGAAAGGCCATCAAAAACAAAAAAAAGATGTATGAAAGATATAGGATGGTGGAAGAAAAAGGTTCCTTTGTAAGTGCTGCCTATAAGCGTAAAAGAAAGTTAAGCGTTTAATCATATGGGGTCCGTACGATTTTCTTGGGGGAAAAAGGACACATGAACGAAATTGGGAGACGATTGCCCGTCTGGGGCTGAAAAGGAAGAAAAAAAAAAAAAAAAAAAAAAAAAAAAAAAAAGATAAAAAAAAAAAAAAAAAAAAGAAAAAAAAGGGAAAGAAAAAGAAAAAAATAACAAGAAAAAAAAAAAACTGGAAACTGCTTTAGGGGAGAGCTTAGGGGTGTCCAGTGGATGTACTGGGCCAGGGGAAAAGAAAAAGGATGTTTTAATAGCTTTGGGGGGAGACGGTTCCACCGTTCCTCTTCATAGTCAGGAAAGGAAGGGGGGGGGGGTGAATCAACCATCGAAGTGTGTCCGCTTAAAAGAGGGGAGAAAAGAGGCTCCCTCTGTAGACCTCCTCTCGGGAGTAACTTATTTAAAAAGGAAAAAAAAGTCGGCGCCCATGGGATCCAGAGAGTACTTGCCAAAAGGGGAGAAGCTTTTTGAAAGGGTGAAAAAAGTAAGTCAAGGAGTGCTGCTTAGGAAGGGAACCTCGGAGGATCGATGTCGAAGGGGTGCGAAAAAAGGTCGTTTGGGTCAACATTTTATACTGCGACAAAAAGGGGAAGGATGTCATAGCAGACATTGTGAGGGTGCTACCGGGGCACTCAGGGTATCGTTATGTCTAAGCGGGCGACGCAGGGGGAGAGAACATCTCTAAGGAGGGAGAAAAGTGAGGGTCAGGGAGGGGCCATGTCGCCCGTGTTATCCAGAAATCAGGGGGAGGAAAAGAGTTTGAAAAAGTCAGACCAAAGGAGAAGAAGCATATCGAATCCGAGGGACCACTGCGGAACGTGCATCCAATGGTTCAGGAAAAGGGAAAAAGGCCGGGGCAAGAAGGTCCTGCAGGGGGGAGCAAGAGAATTGCTATTCTGGCGACGGAACGGAGGAAAAATTATTAGAGCACACAAGGCTTGAGAGAAACTGAAAGGGGTTTTAATAATAGGAAAGGAAATTACGCGGTTGGGGACAAAAGGGGAAAAAGACGAATGATTAATGGGGCCATTCAGGGGTTCGAATACTTATGGAGGGGGAGGGAAAGGGGGAGTTGCGTCTGGGAAAACAAAATAACAACGGGAATCTAAATTAGAACATGGGGAAGGGGGGGAATCAACGGCGCCGAACACAGGTAAAAAAAAAAAAAGAGGCACACGAATTCACTCCGAGGGTAAAGGTTTTGAGAACAGCAAGTGTCAAGTTTAAAGGAAAAGGGGGAGGCTCAAGAGAGGACGTATTTCAAGGGTTAGGAACCAAGGAAATCAGAGCTGGGTAGAGGAAAAAAGGAAAAGCCCACAGTAACAGTCGGCTTTAGGGAAAAAAACGAGCCATGTAGTCACCAAGGCGAGCCCTTCGTCATATCTGGGAGAAAGAGGGCGGCGGTTTTACGTCCTGGTTAGGAAGGGGGGATCACTGGTATGAGAAAAAAAAATGGGTTACAGCATCGATCTCAAAGAACGGGGAGGAAGAAACGATAATAAAGGAAGGGAATGCCATGGCCTACCAGGAAAGATTCGCAACTCGGTGTCGCGATCTGCAGTCAGGAAAAATAACTGGGCGCGACAACTTTCACCTCGAGGGAAAAATTGGGAGATGGGGGGAGAAACTTAATGAAAAACAGAAACATGGCCTAGTAAACGGGCGTCGTCATTGAACACCACTTGACAAAAGAACACTTCACCCAAACCTCATTTTTCAAGAAGTCAAAGCGAAGGGGAAAAACGGTCAAAATTTGTCACGCTTGATCGGGACAAGACTCAATGACGCGAGTGCCGGACAGAGGTAAAAAGATTGGGGGGGACTGGCCACGCGGAAAATGAATGGCCTCGATGCGGCCGTCGCAAAGAGAAGAAGTAACACAGTCTAGAAGGAGGTTAAGGGCATTTCGTAGTGAAGAACGCAGGAGGAAGCAGGAAGACGGAAACGACGCCACTGTTATTGGGGGGAAAGGAGTTACCTGGAATGCCGAACGGACCTAGAAATGAGAAGTCCACTCCAACAAAAAAAGAGAGAAGTGAGGCGAAGACGAACTCGCAGGAGGGGACAAAGAAAAGGGAAAAAATCGAGAAGAAATAAAGTAAGTTGTACTTCGGCAGAGAAAAAAAAGGGATGGCATCACTGCACGAAAGGGGTGGGGGGGACGTTCGGCGAGAAACTGTGTAGGAGAAAAGGATAATCATCGATGGACCGTGGAGAAAGTGCATACATTTTTAGGGAAGATTGAAAATAATGATCCGGATAAGGGATGTGAGGCCATAGGTCAAGAAGAGGGCCCGTGATTCCATTTATGAGACAAATATCGCTGTTGACCAGAAAATGTGGGGGGAGGCGGGTTGATAACGTTGGCAAGGCAGGTGGGCAATTTCGAACAGAGCGGGGATAAGGGGCCGAGTTAATCACGGGGAGGAAAAACCGCAAGCAAATTCGCAGGGGTTTTCGGCGTCAAAACGAAGTGAAGGAGGGAAAAATGAACAACCGGGGGGGTGCGAGAAAGAATCTAAAATAAGATGGAATCCGTTCCTTCAGGGATGAAGGTTATGGGAGGGGGAAAGACTCAGGTTGTTAGATTCTGAATAAAGTTAATCTCGAAACACAAAGGTAAACGAATGGGAAAGGGAAAAAAGCCAGAGTTGACCCACATATCTGAAAAAACGCTTGGAGTCGTAAAGGATCACAGGAGACGGTTGGGTCGCACCGAAAAAGCCGCCAGCTCCGGGGGGGGGCTCGGGTCCCGCTCAATTCAGAAAATCGGGGCCTACGAAAGGTGCTTCTCAAGCATCAAAGCTAGTGGCGAAAGGAAAAAAAAAGGAGGAACTAGACACTTGGGCTACCAAACGACGACGCTTTACTCTTGCAGGCGGAAAAAAAAAGGAAAGAGGGATGGATTAAACAAAAGGAAACAAGGGGGGGGTGAATCGTTACGGGATAGCAAGGATTCAGGGGTAATGGTCAAAAACGAAAAGAGAGGGACCTAACGAGTCACAATCACCAGGGGAAAGATTCTAACCCGCCTTCCTCACAATGAAAAAAAGAAGGCGCAAATGGGTGTCATTGGAAAACGGGGCCGGCGGGGAGAGTCTTACAAAAAAGTTAAAATAAAAGGGGAGCGCGGTTGGTGCGAAAGAAGAAAGGGGGGAAGATTCGTACAAAGGCAGTCGCAAAAAGAAGGAACAACTCTGCGTTAAAACTCGGGAGGAGGGGGGCGAACGCCATTGGATGAGGGAAAACACGCCTTGGAGCGTCGAAGGAGTCTGGGAGGAAAAAGGCAAAAGGGCGGGAAACCGATCTGGGAAACTTGGCCAGCAACCGTCAGGAAGGGGGAAGGGGCAGGAGCTCAAATGATGCTAAAAAATTAGGACATCAGAAAAGAAAGAGGCATCATAAAGAAGGGAAAAAAACAGACAAATTCGCATTCGCCGAAAAAACGTCGTCAAAAAAAAGAAATCGAAAAATCACCACTGAATGAATACGAAATAGGAATCCAATGAAGAGGGAGATGAATAAGGCCGGGAGACGGACGGACAAAACCGTGGAGAGAGGAAAGGGGAAAAAAAAGTTGTGACGAAAAAAGCCCCGCCGTGAAATTGTGGAGGGGGGTCGGAGCAGTGGCGGGAACTTGTTGGCAACCCTTGTGCAAGTAAGTGGACGGACTCGAGAGAAAAAAAAGGGGGAGAGATTTCGCCAGGACAAAGCGGAAGGGAGCATCGAAGGCCGAATTTTGTGGAGAATACAACGAACTTTAAAAGGAAAAGAGGTGTCCGAGGGAAAGAAAAACACCAAAAGGAAGGGGGGGCTGATGAGTACAACCAGACGACTGGAATAGAACGCCGCGGGCCTCCAAGAGACTTCGAAGGCCAAAAGTCTGGATCAATTGACTCGGAAAAAAAACGCCAGAAAGAGGGACGAAAAAAAAAAGAAGATCGCGTAAAAGGGGAAAGGGGTGGGGACGCGATTCTCGCAGGGGGGAGACAAACTCCCGGTTAAAAAATCAGCTCCGCAAAAGGAGGGAAAGTATCTTGTGCCTCCGGGATAGGAGGGATCCTTCAGCGTCAAAAGGTCCAAAAGCTATGAGCAGGGCCGAGTTTGCTGGGGCCCGTGGATGAAAGCGACGGAATAGGAAAAAAGGGGGAAAAAAAAAAAAAGGTGGGGGACACGCTTTCTCCCTGAAGATAGAACGCAGGGCGTGGGAAATCAGTTGGGGGCAGGAACCCAGCCAACACTTTGAAGCGTGGGGGGAGGGGCCGGGGGGGTCCAAAGGAAGGAGGGATAGGTGGATTCAGGGGTAGGGTATTGCTGCACACAAAATAGGAGGAAGAGGGGCCGCTAAAATCGGAGAAAGATCGCGTCCTCCAGAGGACAGACTCTCGAGGGAAAACGGTTGAAGTCCTCAGGGACGAAAAGTCCGGCGCCCATGGTTTCTGCGAAAAAAAGGGACCTTGCCCATAACGCGAAGAGAAAGGTTGAACGCATCTCTTCACTGAAATGGTCTCGGAAGATTCGCCTCAGAAGGAGGGGGGGGGAAGATGAAGTCAGGGGGTGGGAACGACGGTCTTTGGAGTCAGGGAGAAAAAAATTTTTTCTGACTGCAATACATGGTGAGAAGTTGGGGGTGGCTACCGGGGCTCCAGAAGGGATAGAAGCCTACATCTCCACCTCTTTTCAAAAAAGAAGGGCAGGCCCTAGGGAAAAATGGTATACGGGGTGGCCAGGGGGTAGTGTGATAAAAAAAAGGGGGAAAAAGAGCAGTGTTGGCCGGGGGGCATACTACAAACACGGCCTGAACCCGGCGGGCTGCGACCCTTGTTTGAAACGCGACATGGCCGCGGTAACGCAAAAGGGAAACGTTTTTTCGGGTGTGCCCAAGGGGGGAAAGGAAAACGTGGGAGGGTTTCATGCAAAAACCTGGTGTACTGGTCATAGCTAGAAAGAAGCCCGGTCTCCCAAACAAGACTGGAGACTTTTCATCTCCTAGGTGGCCTGTTCGAGCACACAAAGAAGGAAGAGGGTGAAAGGTCATTCTCTCCAAAAGTACAGAAAGAATAGAAGGCCGGAGAGGTTGACGGATTCCAAAAGCCGACACAACTTGTAAAAAGAGGGCTCATTGTGCCAGGCCGGGGGTTAAAAAGACGAGAAAGGATGTGACTCAGGAAAATGCTGGGAGGAGGAGAAAAATTGTGAAGCCTTGCTATTCGTACCGCTTATACCGGGGCAGGAGGAGTGGACACTGGAAACAAAGAAAGGTGGCCCAATCTCCTTCAGAGTCGCAGCCGTCGGTTGGGGGAAAGAAAAGGTGGCACAGTTAAAAGACATTGGGGCAAAGATACGTGAGGTTGCACCCTTTTCCGGCGATCGTCAGGGAAAAGCGGAGGACCCACAAAAGGAAGGGCGGTACCCACCACCAGAAAGACGTATTCGGGTCGACGAAGAAGAAGGAGCGCTGGACGCCTTTGTCACGAGGGACATAGACTACTGGGAGGGGGGGGGAAGTATTGAAGTTCCAATAACAAGTAGTGGAAAGAAAAGGGGGTGAGACGTGGTTCATGAGGACGACACTAAAAGAGAAGAAAAGAAAAAAGTCCAGCTGTCGCCCTACAATCTTCGAAACCAACGACCGGGAAAAAAAAAAGAGCGTAACCCTTCTTCTGTTGCAAAGGTGCCAACTGGAATTTGACGGTTGAGCTTGTTGAGTGGAAAGAAGGGCCATGACACACTGCCTCTTTCGAGGGAGGGGAAGTTGAAAACCCTGCACTTGGAAGAAAAACGGAAAACGGGGAAAGGAGGGAGTTCGGCAAAACATCGAGATTTGGCGAAAAGACTCAAAGGGTGGAAGACTTGAATGACCTGAAGCCACACTACAAGGGGGGAAAAAAAAGGCTTGCCGACAGGCATATTGGCAGGCTACTGGTCATACAGTCCATGAAAGGGGAAGAAGAAAAGGACTTCAAAATACGCAGTCACTGACAAGAAGCGCGCAAAGGGTACACCCACATGTTCGCAAAGGAGAGTCAAATATTCGACGTAAACTACTCCGAAAATGGGGGTCGCTGTATCGATCAGGGGAGGTGGGAAAACCT
>Ga0179593_1755341_pt1 | contig 20338 bp, 30 predicted proteins | sample CZODoug2_1_08_16_FD_185931 | JGI IMG/M metagenome (GOLD analysis project Ga0179593, IMG submission 185931) | Vadose zone soil fungal communities from Angelo Coast Range Reserve, California, USA - CZODoug2_1_08_16fungal (PacBio error correction) | ecosystem: Environmental > Terrestrial > Soil >...
CAAGGAAAGCACCAAGTCCTCCTGGAAAAAAAGGGGTTCGAACCAAGGTGGGAAAGGAGGTGACAGGCGCAAGGAACCCACAGAACTGAGAGAAAAGAGTGAGGATTCGTCTCAAAGCAAAGAAAAAAGGTCCACAAAAAAAAAACCGTTGCCTCCGCCCGAGAGTAGACGGAAAGACCAAAAAAGAAGGGCTCCAGAGCGAGTACTTATTTCTAGAAGTGGGGGGGTCGCAGGACGAAACAGGAACCTAAGAGAACCTATTCTTCCAGGTAGGACTCTTTGGGTGAAGAAGAAAAAGGAATCTGTTCCGGAAAAATCTTCCGTTGCTCAGCGCCCCGGAAAAGTTTTAAAGAACCATAGGGGGGGAAGCTTGAGCAAAAAGGAACTTTGTGCAGGCAACCGGGGCACGTTGAAGGGGCAATTTGGGGAATTAAAACTCAAGGTGGGAGCCAAAAAAAGCGAGGAAAAAATCCTCAGGGGGCGGGGTACTCCGGGGGGAAGCAAGAAAAATTGGAAGGACTTGGCTCCCTGGTAAAGAGGGAGGACCTGGACGGGGGATCAATCCGGAAGGGACGGATAAAAAAAAAAAAACTGGAAAACCGAAGTCCAGAGACCTTCTTAGGCACTTGGGGGCACGAGCTCAAAGGAGCGGACGAGATGAAAAAATCTGGAGAACCCAGGGGGTTATCGATGGTGGGGGGGTTTAAGATACTTAAAAAGGGTTCCCCTTCTTCGTAGGAAGATCCTTTTTTTGGTTTTGTTGTTAGTGCCAAAACCCCTTTTGAGTGAACCGGGGTGCAAGAGGATAGGCCCAGACCGGTGGAAAGGGCAGGAAAGGCCCGAAAAGAAAAAGAACGTTGGACAGAAGAGAGCTTGGCGGGGGCCGGTAAGCGAAACGGGGGTCAAAACAAAAAAAGGCATGGGCCCTTCTCGTGCCCCGTGTTGTAGAGTCTAAGAGAGGAGAAAGGAGGGGGGGAAAAGATTCGAATCGAGGTTCGATCGAACAAGGGACACGAGAAGAGAAAGTTTTCTCCAGAAACAGCCAACCGGGGGTGGAAAAAACGACAGGAAAAGAAAGGCCGTCGGGGAGGGGAAAAGGTCGTTCTACTACACGTTCACTCAGGGCGGGGGGTGGGAAAGGATGCGGGAAGCTGGGGCTTGCCAAAGGGAGGGGTCCTTCGTGACCAAGTAAGGCGAGGGTCTACCCCTGGGGAAAGGAATTGGGAGAACTTGCGAAACGATTCTCGGGGACTTGGACCGGTCCAGAGAGGGTGGAGAAGGTGGTCTTCGAGACCGTAAAGGCACGGAGAACTTCTGGGGTTGGGCGACATAACCGGGTGGGTCCATCATGGCCATTCCTTGTGGGAAGACCAGGAGTAGGGGGGGAAAAAACTTTCACCGCCCCGACCTCCTAGAAGAGAAAAGGGGGCGGCCAAGATAACGGGACCGTTCCCCACCAGACCGGCCAACCTTCTGGGGGGGGTTTTTTAGAATGGAAAGGGCAACGAAAAAAAGGGATCCCAGCCGTCCGGAAAAAAAACGAATCTCGAAGCGAAAACACTCTGTCCTCCCGGCGGAGCACGAGCCCGGGCACTCCGACCGGTGAAGCGGGTAACAACGCGGATCGGGGGTTAGTACCACTAAAATAGTTGTATTACGACTTACGCTCAAAAGGCGGAGGGACAAAACAGGTAGGACCGGGATTGAACAGAAACCTCCCTCCCCGGGGGGCAGCAAGGAAGCGTTGGGTTGGTCAACCAGGAAAAGGGGGTGAAAGGGAAGACTGGTTGTCTTATGTATGATATTAAGAAGGGGGGGGGGGGGGGGGAAAGAACCGGGGGAAAAAAAATCGAAAGTTGCGAAAAACAGAAGGGGGGGTACTAGGGGAGAAGATGGTCCGAAAGCCCTTTATCCTCAAAAGTAGAACGGAGGAGATAAGGGGGTAAGCGCAGCCGACCCCTGGGAAAAAAAAAAAAAAAAGAAAAAGATTTACCGAACTGCAAGGAGGTTTTCCCCTGGCTTAGGAAAAAAAAGGGTGTTGGGGGGGGGATCATTAAGGGGCGATAAAAAAAAAAGGGGGAAGTTCCTCGGCGTGTCATGGAGGGTTACTTTATACAAAAAATCCCTGTAAACAGGGGAACGGGTGACTTCTTTCGACGGAAACGGTCAGGGGGGAAGGGTGGGAAAAAATAATGAAGAAGGTGAAAATGAACAGGGAAAGCCGGCTGGGGTTCTAACCACCAAACAAAACAGAAAGGGCAAAAAACAAAAAATTGAGGGGGGGGGTGGTGGGGGGACGGCGCCGAGAGAAGAAGGCCAGACCATGAGGGGAGACCCCTCCGAGGAGGGGAAAAAATCACCGACAAAAAGGAAAACTCATCGGCGCAAAAAGGTTACAAAGGAGGGGGCGGCGGCAAAAAGAAGGAGGGATCACCTTTTGACCCTACAGGAAAGGGAGCAAGTGAAGGTGGAGGGAGGAAAAGATAGCCAAGAAAGAACTGGTCCGTCCAAAGGAGCTCTCCTTGAGGAAAGAGGCCAAAGACCTGGTGGGGGAAACCACCAACAAGGGGGTGGCGTTGGTTCGAGCTCGAAAAACTTGGTTCCGCTGAAGATACAAGAAATAAAACGGAAGGGAGCACGCAAACGGAACGTCCCTCGAAGTCACCAGGTCTGGAAGGGGGACTGGGGAGGAGGGGGCTCAAGGACATGGGTCCGAAGACAGTTACTTTCCTAGGTGTTGCGAAAAAGTCGTGAAACGACTGTAATGCCTGACCATTAGAATTCGGGGGGAGAGTCCTAACGTAATCCACGCAAGCGGGTAAAAAGCGATAGGGGGGGTAAAAGGGTGGGGGGAAAGGGTTTCCAGTCTACGTCAAAAACCTGAAAAGGAAACTTTCACGTGCAGATCTCCCATTTCTTCTACAGGGGGGTTCCTTGGGGGAGAAAAAACAAAAAGGGGGATCAACAGGGCCCAGGGGGCCGTGCCGAGAAAGTACAGTGGGGGAGGGAGGCTCCTAGAGCTCGTCTTGCAAACAAAAAAGAAAAGGCCGGATGGGGTCGGCTCGGAAAAAGACCCGGTTGGGGGAAACCTCCTACGGACTCAACTTCCATCTACGGAGCCTTCTACACGGAGTTCTAAAGGCATTAGGGGGCTTGCCTTTCCCGTGGCAGGGAATTTGGAGAAGGAAGGGGAATGACCGAAGGTCTCGTTTTGGGGAAAGGGGGGGGGGGGGGGGAAAAAGAAAAAGGAAGGACGAAGACCAGGAAGAATTCGCCGTGGGCCTGAAAGAGCGGGAAGGGAGGGGGGGAAAAAAAAAAAAAAAATCAGAAACGGAGAACAGAGGACTTTCAAGAGGGGGCTTCTCCCGCTGAGGGGGGGAATGCTCCAAAAAGAAGGCTGGGGGGGGGAACGCTTACCGGTCAGGTGTGACCTCAAAAGTAAAGAAAAAAGTCAGGGGAGGGGGGGGAAGGTAAAAAAAGTCGGGCATCCGGAAGAAAAAAAGGACGATGTGCCATCCGAATCTTGCATCCAGCAGAAGAGTGAAAAAGGGGGGACCACAGCGAACAATAAAATTCCGGTAGGGAAATCTCCGTCCAAAGAACGGCGACCAGGGGGAAAGGGAAAAAAAGGCAACAAGGGAAGAAAGAAGGGACGTTGAGCCATAGCCAGGGGGGGCCGTGGTAAAGGGTCGCTTCTTGAGGGTGGTCAAAGAGCGGGAAGGTCCAGGGTGGACATTCTGGTAGGGGCTGTCAAAAGGGAAAAAACTTGAGTACCATGCCTCGCATGAAAGAAAAGAACGGGCGGGCAAAAAGGTGACCCGGGGCAAAGGGACGGTGCCCATGAAGGACTCGCGGTTTGAGTACCGGATCGAGGAAAAAAAACACTAAGGAAAACGGAGACAGAAAGGGGTTCGTAGAAGAAAAAAAAGAGGCTGGAACCACATATCGCAAAGGTGAAGAAACAATCTACGGAAAAAAGAAACCGGGGAGACCTGCGAAACGTCGCGGAAGGGGAGGCCTGGGCAAAAAAAAGGGGTGCCGCGGTAAAAAAAAAACGTTAAAAACCCAAAAGCAGCAAAAACCAGGGTGTTACCTCACAAGGAATTCAAAGGGGAAGAAAGGGGACCTCCAATCTTCCAAGGACACGAGGAAATGGGTGCTACCGGAGCCTCACCGGAAAAACAAAAGCAAAGGGGGTCCCTAAAAAAGTAGGGGGCCGCCGAGCAGGGCATGAACAGAAGCTTACACAAAAGGGCTCCTGCCAAAAGGAACAGGACAAGTCGAAAATGAGGAACCAGGACTGAGTCAGCACCGCACCGGTCAAGGGGGGGGGCAGGAGTCCCAAAGGGGATTGGCCAAAGTAGAGTCGAGAACTAGCCGAAAAAAGTTGATAACCGGGATGAGGAAATGGCCCCCGGAAAAAGAGTCCAAAAAAGAGTCCTGGGGGGGGGAAGAACTCAGGAAGATCAGAAAAAAAACGGGGGAGGAAAAAAAAAAAGTTTTCGCGACCAGGACGCCGTAGTTAGGGGCACTCAAAGGGCACTAAATGGGGGTGGGTCGAGAAGTGAGGGGAAAAAAGCGGGACCTGGGGAAACGGACGAAGTCCGGGTAAAGTACGGAGCCATGAACCGGACGACACCGGGGGGGGAAGCCAGGAGAGATAGGGCCACAGCCCCGGTTGTCCCCCAGGGGAAAAACGCACAAAAAAAACCACAAGTTAGGGGAAAAAAGGGGACACTGCTTCCCAAACGGACTCCCCCTAAAAATCAAGGAACTGGGGGGCAAAAAGGGGCCCAAAGGAAATCCCTATGAGGGGTCGGGAGGGCCCCCGCGTGGACGGGTGAAGGGAAAGTAAAAGGATTTTGGAGAGGACGTTCCACCTAAACGTGTTGACATGTTGTGGGATAGGGGAAAGCACCCGACAACGGTCCTGGTGGGAGAAGAAGAACTACTCCGGGGGGGCACTTCTTAAACGACATAGATGAAACAATCACAGGGAAAACAAAGAACGGCACGAAATAAAGACTGAAGCAGGGAAATTTGAAGCATGACCTGCCAACTGAAACTGAGGCCAAAAAGGGGCTATGCCAATTTGAGACGGGAAAGTGGCGCAAGAACGCCGACAGGCAACGGCAGGAGCAGGTTCCAACCCAGACCGGCGGAACTGTGGAACGGAAAAGAAAACCGTCGCCCGGGCCATGGGGGAATTTAAGATCACAAGGGGAAACTCAAAGACGACCTGGGAGAGAACCGAGGGGGGGAAAAAAAAACGTCTCGTGGCGTTTGCGAAGCACCGGTGCAGGGCCCGGTCCGCCAAAAGGGAGACGCCCCTACCGACAATTTCAGTAAGGGGGTCAACCCGTGAGGGAACACGTCAAGAACTATGGAGACGAAAATAGGGGGACCATCTGTTACACCATCTACAAATGGGGCAAAGGAAGAAACCGAGAAAGACTACCTTCACGGTCTATTCGAAAAATTGTTCCGCAACCACCGGTCCAAAAGGTCTTGGGATTGGTACGGGGGGGGAGCCAAACAAAGTTCCAGGGAAGAGAACTTCGGGGGGGAAAAATTTGGCGGGTCAAAGTTATCAGGGCTGAATCCAGGGTTCAGGGGTCTGCAGAAGACAAGAGGAAAAAAAGAAGCACCACCGAATCCTCTTGTATAACCTGGCACGTGGAACGAGAACAGCCCGGTAATTGCAAGGGGTCAGGGCCGACTTGAGGACGTCTGATAAAAAGGGAACAACTTAAGCCGACTTCGAAAAAGCCTCACCACCAAGGAAAACAACTACCGAATCTAACCACAGTCAAAAAAAAAAAACAACTTATGGGGAAAGATGATCAGGTTAGGTACTAAGCGCCGGCCCGTAGCCAAGAAGGGGTAGGACCAAAGGGAACTACGTATCCAAAGGGGGGCACTGGGGAAAAGCATCTTATACCCCGAAAACGCCATTTTAAACCGTTAGGAAGGGACAGACTTTGTGTGAGGGAGATTTCGGCTTGAGGGAAACCGGTTAAAGACCGGAAAGAATCCAAAAGGAAAATTTTTCCTCCCAACTTGTCCAAGAGGCCAGACGACGCATAACCTTAGAGTCCAACCAAAAAAATTCCGAGGAGGGGGTCGGCGAACACAACATGAAAAGAGGGGGGATCAAACAAAAAAGACTTCCCGTGCCTGGCAAAGTAAGGCGACGACGTTGGGAAGGGTAAGACTGTCCCTAATGGTCCCGATTAAAATGTGATAGGCGGAAAGTCTTTTTCCGGTTTTTGGAAACAGTTCCACAGGGTTGCCTGAGGTGGGCGCTGTTCAGAAAAGCGGAAACCCAGGTACTGAGGGGCCAAAGAATTGTTCGTTTGCTGGTGGCAAGAACACCAAACATGACTAGTGCGGACGCGGTGAAAGGTCTAAAGGCTCGCAATTTCACCTGGGAGAGAATTGTTTAGCGGGCGCAGTGGAACGGATAGTATTCCTGTGCGAAAAAAGTCCTTAAAGGGGGGGAAGTTTTACCTCAATGGGGGAAAGAATGCCGTCCCAAAACGTCAGACAAAGGAAAAAACTGAAAAGGCATATCCCCTGGGGCCGAGACAAGCCCATCCGGGTACAATTTAAAAGAAATGGCCGGAAATTGAAAAAACCTTGATTAAAAGAAACTCAAAAGCCTCCGGTCGAAACGTGGTTAGATGAAATGGGTTGTGTTTCTATGTTTAAGTGAAAAATCCCCTTTACACACCCCCCCCTTCGTCCTTCCGGAGGGCCAGACACTAAATTACGTGGAGGGAAGGTTTTTCGTGCAACGTGGGGGGGATTTTTTGTAGGTGAGAATCGGGGGTAACGTTCACCGAAAGGCGATCAAAAGGCGACAAGCCCCCGCCGAAAGCCTAGCAAAAAAACAGGGGGGGCACCAACCGGCCGGGCCGGGGGAACGGCCGGATCCGTTGACGCGACGGAGGGGTGGGGAGCACGGGTCCGAAAAAGAAAAAACTAAACTGGGCGTAATTAAATGGGGGAACACCTGCCCAGAAAGAATCAACAATGATGATCCCCTTGTTCAGGGAAACCAGGGGGGGAACGGCGACGAAGGGTCCCACTACGGGGCACCAGCCGTATTCGGAAAGCGCCGTTCAAAGCCGGGGCCGCGTTGACACGGGGGCTGACTCAACTACTACTTAAAATCAGAAAAAAACCGTGACCACAATCAAAAAACAAACTAACGCGGTCAGGGGAAAACGGCGAAACCGTTTCAAGGAGATCTTCAAAAAAGGGCGGAGAAAAGTCGCCTAAACCGAGCCGAAATGGCCAAACGGGCATGAAGATCGAGGTAAACCAAACTTCCTTCGGGGAGATTTGAAAGGGGCTTTTTTTGAAGGAAGATCCTTACGGCCGAAAAGGGAGATCCTGACGAGAAGAATCACGGGGAGGGCTTGACAAAGGCCTGGTACCCGTCAAAGCCGGTTCCTCCTGGAGAAAGGCCATGAGGTAGCACCATCTCGTCCAAAACTGCTAGCGGCCATCAAAAAAGGAGAAATGCAGCGGCAAATCGTTAAAAAAGGGGGGTCGATTAAAGGCCGCACCTGGAAATGCCTAATCGAAAGTGCCTTATGGGAAGAAAACTCTCAGCGAATATTTGGGAAAGAGGGGTTTACAAACAAACCGTGGTTTGGGGGGAAAAGAGTCGTCCAGGGGGGGTTTTCGGACGTTCGACGTCAGGTTTACGGGGCCTAGACCGAGAACTAGAAAGGGGGCGTAAAAAGTTCGAGAATGTGGAGTCTGGGGGGTTCTTTCCCGCCCGCCAGCTGAAAAAGCACCGGGCTGACCGAAGCGAGGCACGGGGTCGGAAGTGCACCTCAAATACCCGAGAAAACAGCAGGTGAAGGCAAATGTCAAGAGCGATCGGGGGGGGGGGGGGGTTTTTGCCAGGGAAAAAAAGGAAAACGGCATGGGGGGGGGAAACCCACAAAGGCAAAGGGGGGGGGGGGTTTCATGAATTCTATCGAGCTCAAGTAAATGGGGGTCCAAAAACTGATCAATGGACCACAATAGCCATCGATGTCAAGAAAAAACCGGCAAGAAAACCTCCCCAACAATACTCAGAAGAAAACGCCCTACCCATCTTGTTAAAGAGGAATGCATCCTTCAAAAGTCTTGGTCCATTGTTGGGTCTTGGGGGGTTTTTTAATCTCCGAACGAAAACAGGCCTCATGCCTCCGGGGGATTGTGACTTCGGATCATATGGCAAGTTCCGACTTTGGGGTCTGGGAAGGTTCAGCCGTGGAGCCCTCCTGGGGGATGATTCCGATCAGTAATTGCAGGGTCCTTCGAGGGGTCTGGCAAATGTGACTTCAGTTCCTATGGGGGGGGGGTCCCTCCGGATGAACTTGCGCTGACGAGGGTCCAAAAAAATGAGCGCAAACAAAACCACCTGCCCGCTTGCTTTGGAAGCATGAAAAACCCGGAAAGTCAACGGCAGGTTGAAGCCAAAGATCTCGAAGCGTGGGGCTGGGGTCAAAGAGCCGGCCCTCGGGAAGCGGGAAGACTACGGTATGGGGGTCGGGTAACCATGCCTGGGGGGGGGTGCGGACTTTTGCCATGGAAAACCGCCAAAAACGATAATTCGGGGCAGGGGGAAGACCCCTCGGTCGGAAAAAACCTTCGAAGTGAGGTCAAACTTGACAAAAGGGTCACCCAACACCCAGGATCCCTGCCGTCTAATACCTGGGGAGGTAGATGAAAAAAAGGTTTGGTCACCGGGGGCGTGAACTAATCGGGGAAAAGGTCGCCAAGCGTACCAGGGGAAAAAAACGATATAGACGGTCTCCTGAAAGCCAAGGGGAGACGGACCAAACTTGGAGGGTTCAACCTCCGACATCATTTGGGGGTCAAATGTCCCCAGAAAAAAACAAGGTAAAAATCCCATGGGGGAGAAGTGGTGCAGTCCCTTTTTAGGAGGAAAAAAAAAAAACTGTTTCGTAAAGGGTGAGGGGGGGGGGATGTTTTTCCTCGCCTTGGTACGGCTTGGGGGGGTCTGCCGGGACATGAAACCAAAGGGGACAGTTAAAAGAAATAAAACCGAAAGAGGGTTCGTTGACTACCAGCGTTCAGGAAATAGGAGAAAAAAATAATGGGAAAAGAGGCCTTACGTGTACGTTCCGAAAGGGGTTTACGGAAAAAAAAGAATTGGGGTCTGGCCTTTCCGTACACAAAAACAAAGAAAAGACCTTGGGGTCCCGCCAAACCTTTTTGACGGGGGTTGGGGAACTCGAGGGGGAGGTGGACGCAGGGTGCCGTACGGTATTTGCCAGTCTACATCTAAACCCTGTGCGCCGGGTGTTTTCTAGTCGACGAAATAACAAACTGAAACCTTGTACCCCGGGGGGGGCAAAAAAGGGAGAGGGGTGCATCGAAACGGCACAAGAGGAAAATTTCCCCAGGGCCAAAACGGGCCTCGCTAAGCTTGGGGAGAAGACCAGCAACAACGACTACTTGCTAAAGAGACGGAAAACTGTCAGGGGCGGAAACAGTGGGGGAACCTAACAACCGCAAGAGAAAGCCTCGGAACAATGGGGTACGAAGGGCTAAAGAAGGAAAAGGGGGACTGCCTACACAACAGTCCTCGCATGGTCGAAGGAGGGGAACTTGAATCAGGGAGGGGTCGACTGGGGAGGGAAGGAACAAAAAACAAAGGGAGACAAAACGTGGGGGGGGGGGGAGACGTGCGTCTGGGGGGGGGTGCGACCCCAAACATCCCTTCAGTGGGAAAGAACCCAGAAACCTCAGGGAAGAAATACGAGGGAAAAAACGCCCTCGAAGGAAACGTCGACGAACCGGCAAGAAAAAACGGTTTTCATTTCCGGAAGCAGCGGGGTCGCAAGAGGGACCTCCAACCGCTCGACAACGCCCAAAAGTTATCTTCAGAAAAAACGAGCGGAAAAAGTTGGGACTCCAACACCAGGATAAAGCGGGGGAGAGGTCCAGGGGGACCACGGGGGGAGTTGTGGCGGCAAGGGTTTGCCCAACCAAGAAAGGGGCTGCTGAAAACAGTCGCGTTCGAAAACGGGACGGCAAGAACCGCGCAAAAAAGCGGCAAAAACTGTGTTGGTTTTGGAGAAGCGAAAAAGGGGTGGTAGAAGGGGGGCTCAACAAAGGAGTGTCCAACGCACGAAACAGCCAAAAGTCTGCTTTCCGTAAGGAAACTGGAAGGGGAACCGGAGACAGCTGATTGGGGCCAGGAAAGCGCAGGTGAACACCGACCCACCTTCACAAAAAACACGCGGAACGCCAGGGGGGAGCCTCTGGGGATCCTCGGAAGAAGAACCGAGGAGGGGGAGGGGGACCTGGGACTCTGGGTGGAGTCGAACAGGCCGGCCCAAAAGGAAGGGATAATGGGTATTCCCTTTTTAGAGTTCATCGAGTTCTTCTAAGGGGTCAACGGGGGGTAAGCTCCTACAGGGGGATACTTTGGGAACTTCAAAATTTTCTTCCAAGACAATCCAGTTGCCGTGAGGGGAAGGGGTTTGGGAAGGAAGGTTGGGGGTGGGGCTTGCACCGGGAAGAATTTTTCGGTGGGGCTGCACCCTAAAAAGGGGAGTGGGTGATCGAAAGTAAAGGAAAGAAAGGCAACCATTCGGCCACAAGGGAGTTCGCCAAAAAAAACCTCCATCTCAAGAGGAAGGTCACCCCTCGGAAAAGAAGTCCCACAGGGCAAAATCACCTATCAGAAAAGGGGGAAACGACCGGGCAGAAGGAACGGTGTCCCTCATAGCAGGGCCCGAAACGGGAGGAAAGGAACGGGGGGGTACCGTCTAACATCAGCGGGGGGAAGGGGGGCCCGCCGGGACGGGGGTCCGCCTTAAAGACTTTAAAAAGGAGGACGGGGAATAGACAGGAAAGAAGGCCAAAAAGAGGGAAAACTGGGAGTAGGGAGTGGGGGGAAAAGGGAAAGGCAAAAAGGACCGCTTGGAAGGGGGGTTCAAACGGTGGAGGGTTGTATTCGAACGAAGGAGGGAGGACTGAGGGGCGGGGGGAGCTATCGAAAACGAGATCACTCCCCCGCGGAGGTTCGAAAGGGGGAAAAAAACAAGGGGTCACCTACGAGAAAAAGGGGGAAAGGGACTAATGCCGGGAGGGGGGTTTAACTGAGAAAGACCTGGGGGACCAAGAAGGGTCGAGACTTTAAGGAAAGGGACCCCAAGAAGGGGGATTAGAGAGGAAACGGGTCAGTTCAACATCTTGGGTCAAGAAAAGAAAGAAAGACACTCACGTTGGGTCCTTTACTAACAACAATTTTCTCCAGAAGAGGGGAGTGCTTCTCAAGTACGGGGGGGCTTCGACAAGGAAAACGGGGGAAAGTAGACAAAACCTTCTGGAGGCCCAATACTTTTTCATATAGGGATAGACGTGGAGCAGTGTAAGGAAGTCTTACGGTGCCCTAGAAGGGGTTCTTCACGGACGGGGCCAGGTAAGAAAAAGGGGAAAGACCGGGGGGGAGGGAGGAAACTAGAGGGTTACAAAAAAATCCAAAAAAGTCGTAAAGACGTGGACGAAAAAAAACGAGGAGTACCGAGGGGACAGACCTGTCAGGAACCGGCGCCCAAAAAAAGGAACAGGGGAAGAAGTGCAGGGGGGCACGGGGGGGGCAACGGTTGGCGCCAACGTCCCCGTGGAGGGTCTTGAACAACGAAGGGGGCAAGGGTGAAAATGGGAAAGGGGCCGAACGGGAAACCGGTATAGATCGAGAAGGAGAAGGAGAAGGGGGGACTGAAAAAAAAGGAGGAAAGGTCCAAAGGGATCAATCTGGGTTGCCTCGTTAAACCACACGTGGGGGGGTGCGTCCTGGAGAAGGAGGGGCTGAGAACAACACATCAGAAAAAAAAGAAAGGGAGGATCTTTTACTGAGTAACCTTCTCTGGGGGGGGGGGGCAAAGGAGGAAGCAAGGGCCTCATGGAAGGGGAAGTAGAGTCGCATACTGCAAGGAGAAGGGGGTCGGTTGGGGGCCTATTGTTTTGGGGAACATCGGCCGGGGACAGAACCAGGTCACAATCCAGACTCGGGAAGGGGTTACGGGAAGACGACAATTATTACGGTGGGGGGACCTTCAAAGAAACTTGAACGACTAAAGGGGGAAAGAGGAAAACGAAATGATCACCGTTCCTGAAAAAGAAACAAGACCCGCGGAGTGGGAGTTAGGATCCGGGGGGGCTCATAAACTGGGGGGGGTGGGGGGAAAGGAGGAGGGAGAGTGTGAGGGGGAGGAGGGTGGAGGGGGGGGAGGCCATTTGGTGAGAAGAGGGGGGAGGAGAAAGGCAAGATCCGCCAACGGAGGGGGGGATGGGTGAAACGGGTGGAGGGGGAGGGGGGGGAAGGGGAAACAGATAGGAGATCGGAGGAGGAAGAGAAAACTGAGGCTGAGGGAGGGGGGGCGGTGGCGAGGTGACGAGGAAATGCGGAGAGTGAGGGGAAACGGCGCAGTGTGGGGGGGGGGGGTGGGGTGGCAGTTGAGAATTTCGAAGCAAGATTGGGAGTGGCAAGGCAAAGATAGGGGGAGGGGGGGGGGCTCAGACGGGTCAGAGGAGAGAAGGAAAGGAAGTAGGAAGGGAAGGGGAAGAGTGGGGGTGATAAAAACGGAAGAGGGAGTAAGACGGGGCTATAAGGAGAGGTCGCTGGGGTGGGAGGGGTGGAGGGGGGCATCGAGGGAGAGGGTGGGGGGAGAGAGGAGGGAGGGAGCGTGGGGGGAGGGGGGGGGTGTGTGGGGGAAGCAGTAGAGAAGATGGGGGGAAGTGGGTGGGAGGGTGATGGCAGGGGAGGGAGAGAGTGACTATTGATTGGGGGGGGATGAGGAGGGAGGAGATGTAGAGTACAGGGAAGGATGTTGAGAGTTAAGTAGGTAGGAAGGTGACGAGGGTGGGGATGAGCAGAGTATAGGGGTGGAAGGGGATGGTGGGGGGTGAGTATAGGGGGAGAGAAGAGTATTAGGGGGAATAGCTACGGGGGAGGAGGGGAAAGAAGGGTAACTAGAAGGTGTGGGGATGGGGGATGGGGGTCGAGGTGTGCGGGAAGGTAAGAGGAAGGGGGTGTGGAGAAGGACTCGTGGGGGGCGGGGGGGGGGAAGGGGGAGGAGCATGAGAATGGGGATGGACAGGAGAGGATGGGGCATAGATAGGGGGAAAGAAACAGGGTTGGAGGAGGAACGGGAGGGAGTGGGGGGGGGGGGTTGAGAGGACGGGAATGGGGGGAGTTGCGGGGACAGACGGCGTGAGGGGGGGAGATGGGGGGGGGAAGCGGGGTACGGCGAAGGGGGAAAGAGAGAAGGAGGGGCGGGGAGGAAGGAGAAGAGGGTAGGGGGCGCGAAGGAGGGGAAAAAGGGGGTGGGTGAGAAAGAGAGAGCGGGTTCAGGGGGGGGAGATCGTCTCTAGGGGCGGGAGTAGTATGTGAGACGGGGATTCGAGATGTGGGGCACGCTTCTAGAAGAGAAGGAGTGGGGGGCGGGGGAGGGGAAGGGGGGAGCCGCGGTGCTAAGTCACCTTACGGTTCTCCCTGAGCAGGAAAAAAAATGGGGTCCGGGGCTCACGTCTTCCAGAAAGGAGGGGAAATGAAAAGTTTCAACGGGTCGCGGTCCAGGTCCATCAAAAACTTTAGGAACTCGTCGAGGGGGGGGGCAGAGAAGGTTCAGAAAAAAATCCTGAGCGCCGACTACTACAACGCAGGAGAAAGCGCCGGGGGGGAACAAAAGCGTTCAGCCAGATTTCCTTCCCCGGGGGGAGGTCGGGGGATAATCGGAAATGTGGTTTTTTGGGCTGGTCAACAAAGGGAGGGACTCCTTTTGGATTCACAACACCAACAAACGGAGGAGGATCCCCAGAAGTCGCCAAAAAAAACAAACAAAAAAAAGACCGAATTTACGAAGTCAGGGACCTCCAATCAATCATTCACTGAGGGGGGGATAAACGCTTTGAAGAGACTGTCTCCTTCTGGAGTGAGGGGGGACTATGAAAGGGGGCCAAGGGACGGTGACGGGCCTGCAACGATACCTAGGGAAAGAAGACTAGCGACCCAAGGAAAATTTCGTCATTGAAAAGGGCCAGAGAACGGGAAAAAAAGAAAAGTCAGTGCAGAAAAGGTGAGGGGCCAGGTGATCATCTTACTAGTAGAAAAAAAAAAGAAAAAAAAAGGTTATCATGCCGTTGACGAGGGGTTCTTCAAGAAGAAGGGAGAGTGGCCAGGGCCCAAAAAAAAGGAAAACACTTGGGGGGGGGAGACTCCGCCTGATGATGTTTCGGCCGGAAACTTTTTGGTCCGATGAAAGGAGGCCCACCAGATCACAAAGAGGGGCGCACAAGTCTCAAGCGCCGCGAAAAGAAACCCCAGAGGTCAAAAAAACGGGAAGGCCTTCGGAAAAGATTTTTCGACAGAGACAGAGAGCCGGAAAATCCTGAGGGAGGGAGGGAAAGGGGGGTAGACTAAGCCAATCCAAGGCATTACGAAACCACGTGGGGAAAAGAGAGATTAAGATGCTCAGTAAAAGAATATTGAGGCCCAGATCAACCCTGAGCGCCTTAGATCCGGCTTGAGCTCGGGGCAGCGTGCTTGAAGGGGGAAGGAACAGGGGGGGGGCATCAAGGCACGGGACGTGTGCAAAAAGGCCACCTCCGTGGAAAAGCAACTTTGGAATTCCCCGAAAAAAGGGGGAAAGGTGGACGCAGAGAAACTCCGAAAAAATCTGTTGAAGTCGAGGCAGAATTGTACTGGGAAGAACCTTCTCGAGGAATCACTTTCTAAGAGGGCACTTGAGGAGGGGGCCTGGGGAAGGAAAGTCCTCTAAAAAAAGGGAGAGGGGTCAATCCGTTTGGAAAAAGGGAAAAACGTCCTCTCCAACCCCTTACGGGAAACAAAGAAACGTGGAGGAAGAAGGTTGGGTGGGAAAAAAGTTGAGAAGCCAAGAAAAAAAAACGTGCACCAACTAAACAGTTGTGTTGGTGCCTCGCCGTAGAAAAGAAAGTGTTTTCAGGAAAAGAGTGACGGAGAGGGGAGTGTCGACCCTTAGGGGGACAAAAACAGAGTCTCATACGAGGGAGGAAAAAAAAAAAAAAGTGGAGCCGGTCAAAAGGATGGTCCCGGAACAGTACCTTGTGGTCAAGGGTCTAACCTCAGGACTCCGGATGGAGGGGGAGTCAGGGGAAAGGAACAGAAGAGGATCCACGAAAGAAAAGAATCAGTGGTTCGCAAAGGAAGGACCACCGTGGAAGAGAACCTTACTCATGGGGGTAAGGTGGGGATTCCGAAAGAAACTCAGGTCCGGGGTGTGGGGCGCGGCCTAATACTGGCGAGCACACAAAAGGGGGGGGGAGAAAGTGAATGTTAGGAGTCCTACCAAGGGCGGATAGTACCAAAAAGGAAATGTTAAGGTTAGGGCCGACAAAGAGGACAGTGTGTCTCAAACCGTTCGGGAAAAAGAGGGGAGCTGGTGACTGTGGGTCAGTATGTAACCTTACAAAAAAAAACTGGGAAGGACGGGAAGGGTTTGGAGAACGAAGGGACCCATGGGGCCAGCTGGAAAAAGGTGGAGACGGAAGCCACTCCCACGTGGAAAAAAAAAGAACCTACCAAGACTGGCCAATACATACTTGGGAAAAAAAAGGAAAAAAAAAAGAAAAGGACTTTTTGGGGGGACCCGGGGGGAAGGGCACAACCTCCTAGCAGAAGGGGGGCCTCCTTAAAAAAAGAGAATCTCTAAAAAGAGCCCTCAAAAAGGGAACCGCCTGGAGAGGACCCAATGGGGAGCCACTAAAAACAAACCCGACAAAAAAGGGAGGGGAAAAATTCCTCAGGTACCAAACTCCTAAAGGGGAGAGTACGAAAGGAAAAGCCGCGTTTATAGGGGGGGAAACTGTCCTTTGTTCTGAAAAAAAAACTCTCCTGGAAATCATCATGAATGGGTTGGTTGGAAGTTGCAGGGGCCACGTTTTGGGCTGGGTAACCGTCACGAGTAAGGTGGGGGGGGGAAACGTTTTCAAAAACAGTTGGCGAAAACAAGGGGGACGAGGCGCGTGGGGGAAGGGAAAAACAGAAAAAATATCCAAGACGCGCACTACTTGATTCAGCAAAAAAAAAAAAAAAAACAACGACCGGACCCGGAGTCTCCTTTAAAACTGAAAAGGGGGGGGTGGAGGGGGGCTAAAAAAAAAATCTCGAGGGGAGAAAGTCCAAAACGGTGAGGGGAAAAGGGCTCCCATGTGGTGGGGGGGGGGGAAAAAAGAAAAAAAAAAGGGAGACAAAACAGGGAACTGCAAACTGTGGGATTGCAAGGCTTCTACGGGGGAAAATGGGAAAAAGGGGGTCCTCGATGAAAAGTTTTGTCTTTGGAAAATTTAAACTCAACGGCGGGGGGGGAAAACACAAAAAGTGCACCCAACAGGGGTTTGAAAAGAGCGGGGGGGGGGGGAAGCGCGGTGAGCGAAAGAGACGACCATGAGAAAAGAACAGAGAGAGTAGGGAAGGTCACCGGAGTCGGGGCGCCCCCCGGGTCCCCCCCCCAAACCCCGGGGCAAAAAGGAAAAGTTGGCGGCGGCAAATCCGTGGAGAAAACCTTGTTCGCAAGGAAAGGGAGGGCGGGAAGGGGCCGTGGGGGAAGCCCATCTAGAGGACCCTGGGTTCACGGACCAGGGGGGGGGGAAAGTCCCAGTACCTCCTAAGGGGAAGGTCAAGAAAAGGGAAGGGTGGAAACCCGGACAAGGGAAGATGGGGGCGGTCAAAAGATAAATGCGGAAAGAAGGACACCCGTTTGGGGCTCCGATAAAGATGGAATCGAATTCCCCGGAAAGAACCCCGCGAGTCGTGAAAAGGCCCTCAAGTCTGTCTTCAAAAAAGGGAGGAGGAAAGAAGGGACTTCCCTTCAAGTCCTCAAGTCAGTGAAGGAAAATTCTCTTGGGAGAACAAGGGGAGAAAAGTTAAAAGGGAAATGGGGCCATGGCGTTTGAAGAAATTAAGATTCCTAAACTTTTTGTAGGAAGCACACTCCGGGAAAAACGATCCTGTTTGGGGGCGGGGCGGCGCTCGAAGAAAAAAATGAAGAACCTAACAGAAAGGGAACAGTTCACTACAAATCAAAGGAGTCTACCTGGAAAGGAGGGCCCGAAAAAAGGGCACCTGGAGGAAAGCGCCACGGGCCAGGCGAAAGGGGTGTATGCGAAAAGGAGCAGGAAAAATCTCGTTCGTGCCGCCCAAAAAAAGGCTTGAAAAAACCAGAGGGGGAGCCGATGAACGCAAAAAAACCGCTAAGACCTCAAAAAGGCATCCTACCAGGAAAAGGGGAGACCGTAAGGTCGACGAAGGCTTTATTTTGGGGAAAGGGGAACAGGGGGGGGACGGGGGACGACCTAGGAATGAGAACCCGCCTGACATGACTCTTGTTGGCAGGGTGAAAAAAAGGGGGGTATCCTCCCAGGCGCGACCACTTTACCAGAAAGAGGCGAGGGGAAAAAAAGGCTGTGGAAAGACCACGCTTCGAATATATTTCAAACAGTACTTTCGGTCGGCGGAAAAAAAAGGTCCTTCATGCTCAAAAGTGTCCCCCCCCCAAAAAAAACAGGGACCCGGAGCGTCAGACTGGGAGGGCAAGATGAAGGAACTTCTCTAAAAGAGTAAAATCCCTGGAAAACCAGAAACAGGGAAGAAAGGGACCAAGGAAATCGTATTTCATTTCCACAAGGAGACCGTCCCACTGAAGAGAAAACCGCTGTCTGGGAGGGAAGAGAAGTTAAAAAAAAGAGACCAGAAAGACCTGATCAAGCTTTGGAAACTACCGTCCTGTGGTCGGGGGCTCGTCTTGGCGGCGTTGAGCAGTCAAGAGGTTGGGGGTCTCTGAGATTGAATATGGGACACTTCAAGAGAAGGGGCTCTCAGGAAAGAGAACTGCTTGGTGAAAAGGGACACAAAAAAACTGGCACATAGAGGGGGGTCCCATGGGCCGCTCATCGGGGCTCCGAAAAGAGAGAGGAGGGGAAGCTAGAAAGTGCTTCAGGGGTCAGAGAAAAAGATTCGGCCGGGCCAGAGAGAAAACCCATCGCGAACCAACTCTGCACTCCAAGAGCGTCTCGGAAAAACATAAAAGGGAAAATGGGGACAAAACTCGCCCCAGTAACGTTCTAAGCAACCCCAGAAGAAACCACCACGCGGGGAACCCTCAAAGCGAGGGGAAAAATGAATTGGGGGGGGGAAGCAGCGGAAAGAAAGGATCCCATGTGGAGCAGTTAAATCACACTTCCAAACTCAATGAAAAAGAAGGGGGTCCTCCTCATTCCGAGGAAACGCCCTATCATTTGGAAAGGGGAAGAAGATTGGTAAAGGGGTCATGGAAGAAAGGTCCGACCCAGGAGAGGGAGACCCGGCAAGGAATTCATCGCCTTATGGTAAAAGGGGGAAAAAACATTATCTCCATTGCTAATTCCCTTATCTGGGGACGCCAGAGGGCCTCAAAGAGGATAAGGGAGGCAATTGGGTCAGGGGGGTCGCCCACCTCCCCAAAAAAAAAAAAAAAAAAAAACCATCCCTCCCCAACCCTCTGAAATCCCCCAAAAAAAGAAAAAAAAGCAAAAAAAAAAGAACCCCCAAAAAAAACAACCGCTCCGCAAGACAAAAAAAAAGAAAAAAGACAACCAGCAAAAAAACCTCAAACCCCCAAAAAACAAAAAAAAAACTCTCGTCCTCCCCCCCTCCACACACCCCTCCCTTCAAAAAAAAATAAAAAAACCCAAGAAACTCAAAAAAACTCCCCAAAACAACCCAAACCCTCCCCAAACCCACTTCCAAATATAAAAAAAACCTTTTTCTCCCCCCAAAAACCACCCTTTCCCAAGAAACCTCTCACAGAAAAAAAAACCCAAGAAGAATTATTCTATTGGCCTCGGGTCCTGGGTCCTTCCAATATCGAGTAGAGAGAGGGGTTTCCGTCCTACATACTTTAGTTGAGGGGGAACAAGGAGTGTTAGGAAAAAAAAGTTATTCATCAGCAGATCTTCTCAGAGAGACGTCTTCTTCGAAGAAACCTGCTCGTTCAAAGGAAAGAGGACTTCAGGGGAAAACGAAAACAAATTTCAAAGAGAAAAAATAAAAGTACAGATGTTTGAGAACCGGAAAACCCCTTTTGTCAAAACTTTCGTTGAATTAAAAAAAGACAGGGGAGTGGGGGGGGGGAAACACTGGCGAGGACCTGACGCGACAGGAGGAAAACGCGGGAACACGTGGTGTGTGCAAAGGGGGAAAAAGAAGCTAGGAAAACGGCGGGCTTTGTTGGGAGGGGGAGGATAGGGGGGAAGAAGGGGATTCGGGGTCGTTCACCCTAAAAAGGGGCCCCTGTGGGTGGAAAAGTGACAACGCCAGAACCGAGCTGCTCCCAAAGAAAAGAAGCAGGGGGGGAAAGGAAGGAAAAAAAATAGAAATCTCCAAAAGGACCACGGCCGGCCCCGAATCGAGAGGGGACGGCATCAGAAGCCCTGGCATGGCAAAGAAACTTAAAGGATGCTCGAACAGATTTCCTTTCCCACCATTTGACTATGAAGGTTCGCAAGGCGGAAATGAAGGGAGGGAGAGCCCAGGGGGCCACCAAGCGCGTCCACCACAGACCGGTAACGGACCTTTGCAAAAAATCCTTTTCCCAGGGGGGGGTTCTCTCCACGAAAAGGGAGGAAAGGAACTGGAAAGACAAAGGAAACCTGCTAACGGCCCCCCCCGCATGGGCGGTGCACCAACCGAAGAAAAGGAAAAAGGAGGTTCGTTGGGTCACATCCCGAGTGAGGGGAGGGAGATAACGGGACGGAGAGAAAAAAATTTCAAGGGGGGCACACGTCCGAAAAAAAGAAAGCAGTAGGGGGACACGACGAAATACCTTCCTAAAAAATAAAAAAAAAGCGTTGCACCCCACGTCAAAAAAGACCGGTGACGGCGATTGAGAAAGGGGGTGGGGGGGGGGGGGTGTTGTGGGGGGGGGGGGGGGGGTTTTTGTGGGGGGGGGGGGGGGGGGGGTTGGTGGGGGGGGGGCCTTTTGGTCAAAAGGACCGACCACCTGGAGGGGGTGGGGGCGGGGGAGCGCCTTGGGGGTCCGTTAGGCGCCGCGGCAAAAACTGCGGACCAGGGGGAAAGGAAAGTTATCGCGTGTGGTCCGAAAACGGGTTCTAAAGGGGTACCCGGAAACCTAAAAGAAGATCGACTGTTAGAACGAATGCACTACTTGCCGCCAGCCCGGGTATCCAGGGGGAAAAAAAGGAGCCTTTGCGGAAACTTCAACCAAATACAGGTCGGCCTACCTGGAAGGACGAGAAAAAACCGCAAAAGACAGAGGGGAGA
>Ga0179593_1491038_pt1 | contig 20336 bp, 22 predicted proteins | sample CZODoug2_1_08_16_FD_185931 | JGI IMG/M metagenome (GOLD analysis project Ga0179593, IMG submission 185931) | Vadose zone soil fungal communities from Angelo Coast Range Reserve, California, USA - CZODoug2_1_08_16fungal (PacBio error correction) | ecosystem: Environmental > Terrestrial > Soil >...
TACGCGAAGGGGAGGAAAACTTACGTGGGGCAAAAAAGCGGACCGCGGAAAACAGCAGGGTCAAGGGAGATGACGTTGTCCCTCAGAACTTTCGATTTTGCCCAAAGACAGAATTGTTCACCTGACAAACCAGACCTCGGCCGGAGAATCGCGTGAATATGTGGTTCCGGAAATCTGCCTTGGGCGGAAACACAGAAGACGTGTCTCAACCTGGCGTGCCGGGTGCTCAGTAAGCTACGAGCCCTATTCTTCCTCTGGCGGACCGAAACGGAAAGGGGGGGAAAGGACAACTGGTAGCAGATGCAGAACAAAAAGAGGATTGGAGAAGGAAAGGGGGGGTTGACTGCCCGTACCGGGTGCTCGAGCAAAAAAGAGTCGGGGGTCGGGTTTAGAACGAAAAGGCTGCCTTCCGACAGAGCACGGGTGTGGTTCCGAAGGTTCGAACAGGGAGGCGCGCGTACGTGGAACTCGGGTTGAAGGGGATGGAGGTCACCTCCAATGGCAGGAGCTTGGAGGTCCGAAAGTGGGAGGAATGGTGCTGACTACAAAAGGGATTTCCCGCGTGCGCAAGGGTCTCTTAGGAGCGGCGGCTGAGGCGCAAGGTGTCAGAAAAACGGACAGGCTGAAACCAAAGGGAAGCGAGTTATCGCAGGGAGGGCGGCCGGGGGGTCGTGGGGTTTTGGCTGTATGGCCAAAAGAAAGGAAAGCAAGGTCCGTGGACTGCCACGGAGGTCAAAAGGGAAGAGAGGGAACGAAAAAATTCATCCACAAAAGGGTTAGGAGAACCCTATCACGGGTTGGTCAGACCGTAAACAAGAGGGATCGACCTCGGCCGCAGGATGGGGAAATGGGGTCGCGGGGGGGGAACAGAAGAGGGGTCCGAGAACAAATTTGAGGAAAAAACACCTCTGAGTAGCGCCCGCAACGAGGAGGAGAGAGGGCAAGTGAGGAAAGGGAACGGGCGAGAGGGGCAGGGGGGTCCACTTGAGGACCTATCATAACCCAGCTCTGCCAACTCTACTTAAAAGGGAACGTACGGTGAGATGAAAACGCGCTTAAATTCGGGGGGGGGCAGCCTTTAGTAGCAGGCGGAATCGCAGGCAACGACTACCTTAAGTCAAAGCTTCAGGGAGGGGTGGATCCCTCCGCCCGGATGGAAGGCGAAGGGAAAACAGCTCCTCTCCTGATGTGTGGGAGAAAATCCATCGAGTCGTGCAAGGGGCGTGGTGGATGAGGCTAAAATCGAAAACCGGTGCTCTGGACGAAGCAGTGGAAGCGTGCAACTCCTTTTACCGAGAGGTCGCTATTTAAAAATATTGCTAAGCAGTCGAAGGCACGCGCATAGAGCTGCTGGAGAGAGATCAGTCTGGCGAGAGGAGGCGAGAGTCAGTGTGGGCGGGCGATTAAGCCTCGAATCAGAGAGGGGCCAACGGCGGGGGGCTACTCAGACGAGTACGGGGTCGAAAACTCGGGAATGTCGGGGGGGGTCCCGAAGGGCCGAATGAAATCTTGTTGGACAAGAGACATCACTAGAGGGAAGAGTTTTCTAAGGGAGGAGAGGGACAAAAAGGGACTAACAAAGTAAAAGAGGAAGGCGGTAAAACAAAGGCAGGTCGGGCTGCGCGCCACAGTGCTTGTTCAGTCGGACGGGGCTCCAACTTATCCGGTCAACAAAGTCCTCGGAAAAAAATTGGGAACGGTGCCAGGAGGTGGCAACAGATGGACGGGACGAAAGCACGTAAAGGTCGGTAGGAAATTAAGAAGGAGGCACCGTCATGTAAGAAACAGCTGCTAGTCGGAAAAGGGGGGGTATGAGCTTGGGCTGCTTACCATCGCAAGACTAGTTAATCTGGCCCACGAGAGGCGCAGAAACTTGAAGAACAGAAGGGATGAACAGTGCCTCGTAGGAGTTGGTGAACAACGGAGGGGGGGGGGTGGGGTGGAGAGGGGGTAGCTGCGTTCGGGAAGAGGGGGCCCACCAAGGTCGTCGTGTCAACGGAGGGGTCGGAAAGGGGGGGGGCTGAGTCGGGGGGCGGAAAGGTCGCTCGATCACGCTGATCAATGTGGTCTATCTGCGCAAGGCAACGTTGATGATGAATCGGGAGAAGGGGCTTAGAAAAGCTATAGGAACGACAGAAGGGGGGAGACATTGAGAAGGAAGAGGAGAGAACGTATGGGTGGCAGCCTTCTCGGAAGCGAAAAATCTGGGCGAATATGCCGACGTCCCGGTGGTAAGCAGTTAAGGGGGGGGGGGGGTAGTGAAATGGAAAAAAAGGGGAGGGGGTCAACAAAGGAGGGGGCCTACCCTTACACCAAGGGGCGGAGGATTTTGCGTTGGGCGGCAGCGAGCTCTAACAGCGTACTGTCAAGAAGATCCAAAGGAGAGAGGAAATAGGGACCGACACTAAAGAGACAAGCGTGGGGGAGGACTTTTTCACGCAAAGAAGACATGCCGTCCGATCGAGAGGTCCCTGCGGGGGTGGGGGCTTTGCGTTCGGGCACTCGGAAAGAGGTGCGACAGAAAAGGGGGGAGATTGTAACTGCGGTGAAAGTTGGTACATCACTAAGAAATTGGTGCGGGGATCCTAGTGCATTAAGGGAGGGACCATTTGCACGAACATGAAAGCAGAGAGCTGGCAAAGGTGGCGGTGTACCCGTTACGAAAGAGGGCGATGAGAATGGTGCAAGACAAAAAATTGAGGAAGTATAGCTTGGTGGGGGGGTGTGGGGGGGGGGGGGGGTGGTGGGGGGGGGGGGGTGTATTTGGGGGGGGGGGGGGGTGTTGGGAATAAAAGAGCTGCTCCAATCCAATCAAGGGGGGAGCTGGAAAATCCCTGACCTGCTTGCGATAACTTTGTACCGGTCCAACCAAAACCGGCGAGGAGGAATTTGAAGGGGGACTAAACTTGTGTGAGGTCGAAGTATACGGGTGTCAAAAACAAAAGAGGGCGAGGCGCGAAAGCGGGGGGGGGGAAAAAGGTAAGAAAAGGGGGAGAGGTTTCGAGACTCAAAACGAAAAAGAAAGGTAGGCCGGCTGAAAGGGCAATCTGGTAGGGGGTAGGCAGGGTGCATCGGTAAACCCTTATCAGGTCCCGGGAGAGGAAGGGCAGGAACCTAAGTCGAAGCTGGTCTGGTGCACGGGAAGAAGCATGGAAAGGGGTTTCGCCGGGTCATCAGGAGGGTAAACTAACGCAGCTCCTAAAGGATAGAATCCGGCGGGGAAGGCTGCGGAGAGTAAGGGACGAGGACAGACTACGAAACTGGTTACTGGGATATTAAAAAAAGAACTCTTCGTCTGCTCGAGGCGACGGAACGAAAAAAAAGCTGGGAAAGGAAAAACACCCAAATATCGTCCGACAGGGCTTGAACTGGGGAGTTGGGGGGTGCAATCGAGCACACAACAACGAGGATGATTAGAGAAGAGAGACCGAAAAAACAAATAACCAGGGGTGGGAAATCAAACTGCTCGCGAGGGCAGCAGAGGGGTGATGCGCCCCTTGAGCAGGACAGCTTCCTGGCTTCCTTGTCGGAGAACGAAAAATATCAAAAGACCAAAATGCGCAATCAGACAGAAACAGGTCCGTTGAAAAAGGGGTCAAGGGCGTACCCGCCAAAAAAGCAAGGAAATCCTCGCGGCAGGTCTAGAGCGAATTCAGCCCGATCGCGGCGGAGGGAGGGTCGACGCAGCGAAACCTTCAGGGGGCCTGGCCAAGGAAAGATCCCGGAAAAGATCGGACGAGGAGCGGGGGAGAAATATCGGGGTCTAAGGGGTCCAACCAGAGTAGCATTCGCCATCCAAGAAAACTGACGAGCGGGAAGGGGGGGAAAAAGTGACGGTAGGTCGCTCCGATGCAGTCCTGGGGGTGGCAGGACCAAATGAGAGCTGTCCTTCCCTCAATGAGGGGTGAAGATGGGGAACGGCCGGGCACCGAGTTCCTGAGGAAAGGGAACTAGGTGCGGGCGTAACTCACGGGGGTGGAGGGAGTCCCTCGGGCCGCCCCGGCAGCCGCCTGGGGGGAGAGGGGCCCTCCGGGGTGCCCGGGGGGAGGGAGAACTGGAGTCAGCGAAGAGCGAGGAAATGGGGCGGTGGAATCCTGCATAACCAAAAGCAAAGGCACCGCGGTGAACAAAAAACTGGAAGAGAAGGAGCAGCTTTTTGAACAAAAAACCTGAAACGTAAACCAAGGCCAACAATCAGGAGTCTGCAACGTGCGCAACCGGAAAGAGGACGACGTGTCGGCACAAAGGAGTCAACCAGCTGAGGGCCGACGCCGGAAAAAGACAATGATCGCTGAACCGGAGAAGGGTAGGATAAAGGGAAAGGAGCGGCGGGGAGGTCAGGATAAAAAGCCCAGTTTTAGAGGACCAGAAGTCTAAAAGCGACACAGTGACATACCAGCAGAGTCGGGGATCTGCGCACGCAGAGGAAAAGACTGTAGTCATCGGGGGAGAATCCTTCCTAAGGGTTAATTGGGCTGGGGGTGATGTGTGAGAAGGGGGGCCAGAGTCACAAGGGAAGACGGCACCCGGGTGCCGAGGGAGGAAAATCTACAGGCGGTCGTCCAGGGGAGAGACATCGAGGGGGGGGAGGGGCACGAGAAAGAAAAAAGGGAAGGCGTTGAGTGGCGTTGCTAAAGGGGGAGGAGGCGGGGGGTGAAAGGCCGCGGCCCGCAGCAGCAACGGGAAGACTTGAGCATCTAGACCGTGAAGTCGCAGGAAAAAGGAGTCGCAGAGAATAGGAAAAATGGTCGGGACGCCAGGCCAGGGGATGCAACCGACCGTGTGCTCCATGTTGAAAAAGGCAAGCAGCGACGGTCAGGGGGCGCCAACACACGCCTCGATAAAATGTTAAACGCGGCGTGCTGTGTCTCAGCAAGACGAATTGAGTAAGGAAAGTTTTACATCGTGGGAAATTGAGGGGAGAAAATTGGCTCGGGGAAGCCTCCGAGAAAACCACGGAGCTCTCATAGGATTCGGGCGGGAGGTGGGACAGGTATGCGTCAGGTCACGAAGGGAAGGGACGAAAAAGAGTAAGGGTGGGACGAATCAACGTGGTACGGAAAGGAGGATAGGCAGTTTTCCTGAGGGGAGGGGTGTATGCCGGTTGTCGTCTTCTGGCCCAGAAGGTTGACGGGGAAAGCTCAAGGTCGCGAAGGGGGTACCGGCCTAACGTATGGGGGGAGAGGGGGACAGGGGGGAGCAGAAAGCCTGCAGTGCGATGCTTGCTCGGAGGGACAACACGATACCAGTGCGCGGGGTCTGATCGTTTACAAGAGAACGTTCCCCGAGCGTGAATGCGATAAAAAGAGGGAGATGGAGGGGGAAAGCTCCTGGACGCGAAGGTTAAAAACCCCCTGGCCTGTCAGCGAGCAGCCAACCAATCTAGGAGACGAAGCGGGTCGTATTCCGGCTAGGAGCGGGCTCGGGAGCTCGAGGGGGAGAAACGCTGGTCTCTCGGGGGAAGAAATAGGTAAAGCAAGGAAAGCAGAGCCCGGTGGGGCGAGGGTCTGCTTCTCTAGAGAGCACCGGGTAAATCGCAAAAATCGGACATGGTTGTGCCACCGGGTCGCGACGTGGAGCTGGGTAAGCGTGGACTACGGGTCGGAGGGATCACACTAAAACTGACGACAGGAAGGTGCGGGTGAAGAGGAGGGGCGGTAGGGGCTGACGAAGGATCCGCTAGGATGAAAACAAGAAAGAGGAGGTTGTCATCGAACGTTTAGACCGTAAACAAAGGGGGGAATTCAAGAAAAAAAAAGGGGAAGCGGGAAAGGTCGCGTGTAAAATCTGACGAAAGGTGCTGACAATCGCGGGGGGGAGGGGTTTAGAGGCGACTCTCCAGCAGGGCGCCATGAGGCTATCTTATGGGGGAAAAATAGGGGGCTGATAGAAATGAGGTGAGCATTGCTCGCTTCTTCTCTAGTGGTACCGAGGAAGGGGACTGTGGGAAGGATAAACGGCTACGGGTCCGCGTGGGGTCAGAAGGCGGTTTGGATGGGGCGTCGTCGAGGTCTACAGGAAGCTGGGACAGTACCACGTACAGCGAGGTCGAGTGGGGCTTGGAACGTAAACCAAGGGAGACCGTTGGTGGGGAAGAGGATAATCTAAAAAGGGCGCATTCCGTGTCAGGGGTTGGAAGGAATCAGGGTCTTAAGAACCCGTCTCTCAAATGCCGGGGTCCCGAGACAGCCATATATGGGAGCCAAAAAGTATTTGTCGGGCGACGCAATTCCGAAACGCTCAAAGCCAATCGGTTAGGAAAGTAGTACCATGGGAAAAATCGCAAGCGGCAGATGGCAAGGGGAGGATGTCGATAAAAAATAGGCGTAATGGTAAGGTACGGACGCCAACAGGGAGACTCCTGGCTGCCTTTTTGGCGCTCATCCTCCTTCCGGGGCAGAGAAGCGAGGGGGCCACCAGTACAAAAAAGATCGGGTCTTCAAAAAAAAAAAGATTAGAAAAAAGAGGAGGATGCCGGTTGTCTGACTTAATGTGCTCACTCGGCCAGGTCTCAGTACCTTAAGCCGCACCGCAAGGAAGGGTGTCGGCCTGGTGACTAAAATTAGAGGGTAGGACGACCGCGGCTGCGCAATGAGAAGTCGGAGGCGTTGGGAAGTTGCTGTCCGATAACTGACTCCGGGCATTTAACGAGGAAGGGAGAAAACAACTCGCAAATAAGGCAAACTGTGTGGAAGGGCGCGTGCAGAGCTGGCGCGGTGTTCGGCGCATTCGGGTATGCGGGGCAACCTTCCAGTTACTCGCTTAGCCGTCAAAGGGCGTAAGGGGAGGGGTTGGGTGTGGTGCGTGGGGGGGGTTACGGTCAGGATCAGACTTGCGAGAATAGTGTAGGCGTGGGGAGGACAAAAAGTGAGGGCCGAGTTCAATACGGGTAGCTTACATACAAAGTGGGGGATGAAGAGATCTCCGCGTGGATTAGGGGGTCGAGGTGAGCGACTAAACAGACGGCGTCTGGGGTCAGCAGCGGAAGAAGTTACAGGTAACGAGGAAGTGGGATCAGAGCCGGTCCCCGGAATTGTGAGGGGGTCCACCATAATCTAAAGGCGGGCGAACGCTCCGAGGGGTGCAGGGTGGGAGAAGCTCCGTCCCCGGAGGGGAAAAAAAGGGGGGGTGGGGCCGCCGGGAAGTCAAAATTTCCGGGGGGGGGGTGAAGTCGAGAGGGGTAAGGCTCGCGGAGAGGGGGGTTCCTGTACAAACAAGGCTATCGAAAAAAAGGGTGGGTGGAAGACGGGTGAGGAGCTACTTAGGGTAGGGCAAAAGACAGAATGTCGGCGGCCAGCGGGCGGGGATTAGGGGGAGAACCGGAGACCCTTGACCGCTGATTAGCACAGGCAGGAAAAATAATGGTTGGGAAAAAAAGGGAGGCTTCTGTCGGAAGGCCTAGGGTAAAGTCGTGAGCACAGACGGTTACTAAGAGACAATCCGGGAGTCTCAAGCTGTTGACAGAAAGGAGGTATGCCTATTGCGTGCAGCAAAGAGTCGTGGAAGAAAAAACGCAGCGAGCAAGAAAAACAACGCAGAGGAATGGACCGCGTCTCGTCGGAAAGGACGGAAGATTCAGCTCTGCTGCTCTTAATGCCATCGAATAGGAAATAGGAAAACCATCTCTGGGGGGGAAAAAACTTGAGGGTCTGTTGGGAGTGATAAAGTAGGGGGAGAGGTGGCAGGAGTGGTCGGCGGGAAGAGTGTCAAGCATTCTGGGGGTTTACCCTGGCGAGAACTCAGATAAAGATGTATGGAATTGGGAGTGGCAAGGCTCCAAATCCAGATAAGGGGGGCATGGCTCTGGAAAGAAAAAAGTTGAGTCTATTATCTGTCATGCTCCGAAACTGTGGCCTCCGCATTAAGGGACCTACTAAATACTGAAAAAAGGGGGGTTCAAAAAAATGATCGGGGTCGGGTTCGCAAGAAAAATGTAAGAGACCGGGGTGTGGGCAGTCGCGTGAGGGTGTAGGACTTGGCATGGGCTCCTCTGGGAATTGGAAAAAGTCTGCCAGAGAAGAAGGGGGTAAACGTGTTGGAGGCAGGAGGGCCATGACAGACCGGAGGAAGTGGGCCATCTTTCCGAGGCGCCGAAAAAAATGGGTCTGCATGAAAAGACTAAGCCAAAAACTCTGATGTTGGGAAGGCCCCGGGGGAGAGTCATGCAGGGACGAGTCAAAAAAGGACCGGGGGACTCCAGAGGAGTGCTACAACACTCTGGGTGAAAGAGGTCGCGGGGGTCCTCAAAAGCGACTTCACCTCGTCAGAGGGAGTGCTCTTCGATGGGGGTAGAATGTCTACGGAGCACCAGGGATTCTTTACTCTTGCTGAAAGATATTCACTTCAGCCTCTGGTCCTAAGTCTCACTATCTGGTTCGCTACTTCAGAACTATCACGAAGAAGTTTCTCAGTGGAAAAAATGTTAACTCTTTTTACAGGTGGAGAGGGAGACCTGGTGAAGAAGGGGGGGGAACGCACGACAGGAAATAAGGGGGTACCAGATCTTCGGATGATCACCTTTGGGAGGCATTGCTAGAAGAGAGTGAAGCAGTCAAGCTTTCCTTCGAGGGAGAGCGGTACGAGGTGGGAGAGGAAAAGACTCGCAAACTAGTTCGAAACCGCGGTCTCGAGCTTTGTTCGAACAGGTGTAAAATCGACCCTCGGAGTCAAAAAAAGGGCATTAGGGTATGGCGCTTCACTAAAGTTGAGAGGACGCAGGGGTTAGGATAGCTAACTGCTAGGTGGCTCTCGAAGAGGAAAAGGAGACACGGTTGATCAGGTTCGAAGGTGGGGAGGCGAACTCTGTTGAAAGGGCCCGCCGCTGCACCAGGGAGGGGTGAGCCCGGGGCAAAAAGAGAGGGAGGCAAGGTAAGTACAACCCGGGACATCGGAAGAACTCAGGTAAAGAAAGAAAAAAAGAGAGAAGAGAACTGGTTAGCTGAAGGGCACCAGCATAGTGCATGGTACTCTGCACCAAACCCGAAAGAGTGAATGACAGGTGCCTTCCTTTGAGAGGGGAACGAACGAGGGGGCCCAAGGCGTGGTCATAACTAAAGAGAGGGGGGGGGAAAAAGGACATGTACCGGGTCGAGCTCACCTGCTACAGAAAATTAGATCCGAGGGAACCGGGTTCTCAGACTTGGGAATTAGGAAAGGAGTCTTGGTTGAAACAAGAAAAGGGGGGTCCCTAGGAGCCGAACGCTCCGACCGAGGGGGTCGAGGTCGGGGGGCGAGATTACTTTCAAACAGGCCTTGTTGTTTAGCAGAGAGCAATACAGTTAGATTCTGGGGTTCGCACGGCAGGAGAGCGACTGAGTCCGCGAGGCTTCTGGAAGCTCTTGTAGGGACGCGGAGCAAAGACTAACGTCATGTGTGCTTTCTACTGGCGAAGTGATACCCTGCGTTTTTCCTGTGCAGGACTGAACGAAGAAGCCACTAAAGGGAAAGGGAACGAAGCACACAGCGCCTGATCAGAACTGAAAAAGAAAAATTGGGAGGCAAGATGGCTAGAGGGAAAAAAAAACAAGTAGGAAAAGGAACAGAGAGAGATTGAAGAAAACACGGGAGAAGAGAAGGAGAGGACGGAAACAGGCCTCAGGGGGGGAGGGGGAGAGAGGGGGAGAAGGAAAATGGAGGGAAAGTGCGTAGGAAAAGAAAGGGGGGGAGGTGGAGGAGATGAAGTCTGTTCCCGTATTCGAACGTACCGCTGAATATTAAGAGAAGGGAACAATCAGGAGGAAAAGGCGGGCTCCCTGGAAGCAATCCAGCAGGAAGGTCGTATGAAAGCTCCTCGGCCCCGACCCCCGAGGGCTCGTAAACGGAGGGGATGCGGAGAGATGGCTAGAAGAAGGAAAAGCAAATGCACGTAGGAAACGAAAAGGAAAGATAGGAATTCCTGGAACCTGTATTGCGGGGATTGGATCCGAGACCAGATCGGGTAATAAGAGGGGGGAAAGGATCCTATGAGCTCATTTTCACCAGATGCAATCGTAATCCCTAAGAGGGACAGAAAGATGGAGGCCGAAGCAGGAAGTGGGCGGACTAGCCTTTAAGAGCGAAAAACAGTGAGTCCAGGGAAGAAGGAATATAGGGAGGGGAGAGAAGAAGGGCAGCGGGGCCACATCGTGGAGCCAGTCGAGAAAAAATGGGGAGGGCCAATGCAATAAGCGCCGTCGTCTGGTGGGGTGGACGTGAAAATAGGAACCCCAAAAGGGCCGGCCAGGCGACCACACAGGTAATCTGGGAGAATGCTCGTCTCCAAGTCAGAGCAGATGTCCGGGTTGTCCTAGACAGGATCAGATCCGATTGCGCAAACTTTCCACAGGAGGTGAAAGGGCACCGAGGGGCTGGCCGGGTCGTGGGGCACAGCGGGATCCGGCACTGAGGAAAGAAGGAAGAAGGGACAAGAGACCCTCACTTCGGCAGACTCAAAGACCGATCCGGACTGTAAGGACAAGGAGGACGGTAACAAAGCGTAAGGGGAAAAGAGAAGCCCAGGACCCCACAGAGGGAAGCGCGAGTCGCCGTAGAAATAAGAGGGTCTGGCGGTTTGGTTACGAAATCTCGTGAAAGCCGTGGGGAAGTAGGACGTGGTAGATCGGCGTAGGAATGGAGGGAGCGTGCACGGACATAGACCGGGAAGGGATCTCGGTGCTCGGCTAAACAACCACGGGGGGGGTGGAGAGGGGGGGTCGGGAGAAAGGGAGAGGGAAGGGGAGGGTGTAATTGGCGGCGAAAAGTTGGTTTAAAAGGGGAAGGGACAGGAAAGTGAAAAAGAACAGTGTCCACACGGGGTGCACGGGGAGAAAAGAACAGGAGCGGATCGCCTAAAAACTCGACCAGCTGGTTGGTATGTCGCGGGGGGGTGCGCGAAACTCTACCCGGCTGAAAAGCTGGGGGGAGAATCTGCAGGGGGTCTGAGAACAGGGGAGAAAGCCGGGGGGCACAGGAGGAGAACTGAAACGGTAAATGTCCGGGGTCTGGAATGGTGAAAGGGGGAGGGGACGGGGGTCTCAACAGATATGGCCAGGGCACGCCGTGTTATACGGTGGCCGAACTGTCGGTGCGATGTTTGTAACCTCGGAAAGCGGGAGAGAGCGCGACAATGACTTGTGGGCTGGGTCCCGCAAAGGGGGGGGGGGTAAGTACGGCGATGATTGTTGACAACGCGGAGGGGGTGACGGGGAGAGTGAGGAACATGCGGTGGTGCTCATAAGACTGCGGGGAACCAGACACATGGAAGGAAAAACTCGTCCTGGAGATTTGAAGGGGACGCATCAAGCACGGGGGGGAGTACAAGAAAAAAAAAAAAAAAACAAATAACCAAAAACCTGTAGCTCTCTACTGATTGCAGCGCAGGAAAAACCTTGAGGGAAGGGGATCGGAAACAGGGGAAAGTGAGGCTAGACGGGGGGGAGCAGGGGATCGTGCCATCCGGGTGCGGGCCCCAGAGAGGAACTGTAGGGCGTAGGGTGAAAGAAACGGGGTTGCCGGACTTCGTAGGGAGGGGGGGGGAAAGGGGGGGGGCTTAAGCTGTGTCAGGGAACAAAGCAGGGGGGTTCGCAGCAACCTCAAGCGAAAGGGGGGGGGGGGAAACCTGGGTCCGCCTCGTCGTGAGAGGAAAAGGTGAGAAAAAATGGAGGGTCCAGGAAGGCACCAGCAAAAAAGTCGGCTGCTCAGGGCAAAACCAAACAAACAGGGGCAATGGCGGAGGATGCGGAGGGAGGGTCGGGGGAAAGGAGGGGCGGTTTCGGAAAAGGAAAAGTAGAGGCTCCAGTCACAACGACCAGGAAAAAACGTTCTAGTGGTAAACGCCCAAGGCGGCCGGGGTATCGCGGAGTGTCGAGGGCCTTCATTCTAAAACCAATCATTCGCTGAGGAAATAAGGTGAAATGAACGGGGTGATCGGCGGCGCGCAGCATCACTCAGATAGGGGGGAGCTGACACACGGGGGGCCGAAGAGTGAAAGGTGGCGTTAGAAAGAGTTGGGTAGGGCGACGCAAAGGGGAACCGATGTCAGTACGGTTGGAAAGCCTGGTGACAGTGTGGAAGGCCAAGTGCCATAGATAGGAAAAGTGCAGGAGTGGATGTTCACTAAAAGAAAAAGGCGGGAGAGAGTAGGTCTCGTGGGGATGAATGCCTTGATGGAAAGCTGGGGGGCGGGGTGAGAGGGGGGGCAGTGCCCCGATACGGGGGGAAGGGGCTTGGGGGGGAATTGTCGTCGGTGGTTCGCGGGGGGGGGGCAGGGAGCAGGCCGGTATAGGGGGCAAAGGCGTGGGCAAGAGGGTGAAATGCAGGCGGGAGGAAGGTGGGCGGTGAAGGGGACGAAGGGGAGAGGGGAGTCGACGTTGGGGGGGTTGTGGGGCCATCGGGAACAGGACGCGGCAGAGCCGTGTTCCTTAGAAGGGCCTTGCAACAGATGGGAGTAATCGGTCAGTGAGGAAGGTTCTCGCGTGCAGACCAGTTAGTTCGGGCTCTGCAGGGGTGCGTGGGCGGGCGGGCGAAGGGGTCTGATCGGGCGGTCGGGCTGCGCGTATAGGTGGGGGCGCAGAGAAGGGCGTATCGAAAACTTATTTGCTACGAAGGAAGGGAGGGAAGGAAAAGCATATGGTCTCTCTAAGGGTGCGCCAGGGGGGGGGACAAATAGGCTCAGATGGTCTAGGCCCAGCTTTTTCGTTTGGGAGACGGGGAGGGACCGGTCCTATCGAGTCCGGGGCGGAAAGAGTACGTGCAGCGAAAGTCGGGGGGGTACGGGGGCTTCTGTGGGGGTCGTATGCTGAAGTGTTAGACTCTGGCGAAGGCACGTGATCACGATGGAGATGTCCCCACGGGAGGTTGCAAGGACAAGAACGACCAGAAGAGACGCACGGGGAACGGTAAATGCGAGAAAGCCTCTTAGTGGGGTTTCCGCATAGACGGTGCGGTCCGACAGGAGGCGGGTGCTGGCAGAGGTCAAAAGAAAAAAAAATTCCGGAAACTCAGATCTGGGGAGTGCGGAGACTACTTTGTCCAGTAGAACGGCGACCAACGGCTCCGATCAGGCGACCCAGTGGGGGTCTTTTGGACGATCCGGCCCAGAAGGGGGGTCGGGAGGAAAGGGCAGAAGCGGCAGACGAGTGGGGTATGCAGGAGAGAAAAGGGGGGGGTCTCTAGGGAAAAGAACGGAGGGGGGGGGACAAACAAATGGGAGCCTCGGAGGTGTAACCGGTGGTGCTCGGAAAGGGGCGGCGGCCGGGGTACTGATGCTGGTGGGGGGGGAAGGTCGTTTAGAGCAAAATAAGACATGGAGCGTGAGATTGGGATCGGGGAGTGGGGGGAGGGAGTACAAAAAAAGGGATGGAGGTAGGAAGATGAGTGAGGGGGGACTTGGGTTGTTGTATTCGTGCAGCAAAAGGAACTTCTCGAAAACGTCTGAACTCGACGGGGAGATTTGGTGGGCGGGGGTGCACCATGGAACAGGACGGGGGGCGGCGCCCGGTTGAGTGTGGAATGCAAAAGAAGGGGTGCGAGACTGCAGGATTTCCGGTGGAGAGGACATTCGGTGCGGCTGGGGGTTCTGGGAGGATAAAAGGCCAGGGTCCTGCCGGGGAGGACCCGGCTTTTAAAGTCAAAAGAAGCAAAAGTTGCGAAAGGAAAGTGGAGGAGCGGTGGGACGAAGAAGGGGGAGTGAGGGAAGACTAAAACGGGGGGGGGGGGGCTGGAGGACTGGTTACAAAGCAGAGTACGGGTCTTCTGACCGAGGGGCCTGAAGAATCTCATGGGGGTGAGGCGGTCGAGTGGGAGGGAGTGCATCGGGGGGAACGGAGGGTGGGATTGGGGGGTTTGGCATTCTGGTCAAAAGGGAAATCACGTTTGGGACGGAGTGTGAGGGGGCCGGGGCCTCATGAAGGTCAGAACGGGGGGACGGGGGGAGGTGCCGAAAGGGAGCGGGGTAAAAAAGGGGGAGGAAAGGACAGGTTTGGCTGAAGATACCAAAACAGCCGAGATGATTAATCGGAGACCGATTTAGCAAGACTAGGGAGATTCTAAAGGGGGGGGGGGGTGCGGGGGTCGGCAGAGTGATGGAGGTGGCCCGGCAAACCCTGAGGGGGTGGCTATGGCAGCCCTGAGGGTTTGAGTGGGGGGTCGAAAGCCCATAACGGATCGCGGGGGGGATGTGGTGGGGTACTTGAAAAGCCCAGAGGTACGCGTACTGGTGAGGGGGGTGGGGCGAAAACGCGCACTGCCTCATAGATACAGGTAGAAAGCGGGGCGAGACTTGGGCAGGTCAGGAAGTGGACCCGGTTGCGTGTGGGCGAGGAGAGGGAGCGAAAAGAAGGTGGTCCTACAGAGGTCGCGGCATTTCGGAAAGTGCCGGTGAATTGCGGAAACTGGGGTAAAGGGTCTGGTTGCAGACGAGTACGTCCTGAGCAAACGGCGGTCTTGAAATATTATGTTTGTGAAAAAGGGGGGGGTGACCGCAAAGGGGTACAGGGTCAAAAAACTGGAATGGTACCCAATCATGGCGCTCGCGATGTGTGGAACGGGCGAGGACGAAGGCGATCAGCGGTGGGACGGTACGGAGTCGAGGGGCCCGATTGGAGAACGAAGGAAGGCCTGTAGAGGGTGCTCAACGGGTCGGGAGCGTTTGCATCTGGGGCTGTGGAGAAAAAGATTTAAAAAAGAGGAAAAAGCTGGGGGGGGGTACACAGGGAAGGTCGGTCGAGAACGCGATCAAGGACTTCTGTAAACTCGCGTCGAAGCCCGGGGCTCGAAGAGGAGGGCGCAGAGCGCTTTTCGTCACGCTTAAGTGCGCCAGTCTCGTCGGCGCCTTGCTGCTTGGGAGACCTCCTGCTGGTGGGGACGGGGGTTGGGGGGGGGGTGTAGTCAGTGGGGGAGGACTGGAAGAGTGCGGGGCGCGAACGGTAGGTGCCTGCGCAGGCGCTCATCTTGGGTGGGCCCGCGAGAAATAGCTGTTGGATAGGTGGTGACTCGGGGGGGGGGGAGTCTGGCGGGAAGGAAACCACCTAACTGTACTCGTTGTGAGGGGAGGGGCCACCGGGGGTCGGTCAGTGGATGGGGAGAGCTCTCAAGCGTCGGTGTTTGAAACGCCGTACGGCCAAGGCAAGTGGGGAGCCGAGGACCTAACGGCAAGCACCGGGTGTTCCCGAGTGAACGGGCCCGGGGGCGTTAGCAGGGATAACAGGGGGGACTGTAGGGCGGGGCCTTCTTCTTGACCTGAAAAGAGTAGGGTCAGGGACTGAAAGCTTTCTCGAGAGGGAGGGGCTGGAGAGGGGAGGTTTTCTAGGCGGGTGGGTGAGAGCAAAGGAAGCCAAGGGTACTGAATCACTGAGAGGGGGCTCGTGTCCCCACGAGTCGGAAAAGGGGGGTGGAACGCTTGCTGCCGAAGCGCAGAGGGGTCAGGACATGGCCTAGGGTGGTAGGCCGCGAGGGAGTCGGGCGCGTTGTGGAAGATGGTTCCAGGCGCAGAAGTGCACAAGGTCGTAGGTTTGATCCTGACCCCGGCGGTGTGCTACGAGGGAAGGGTCTTGACTGCTGGTGGGTAAAAAGGGGAAGAGGGAGTACGTCGCGTCAAGAAAAAGGTGAACGCTAAACAAAGGTCGTGGGCAAAAGACTCGAAGGGCTTGGGGGTTTCGGGAAGTGGAGAACACGCGTGATGCTTCGTGTTACGCTGGTGAGGGGGGGAGAGCGAAGTAGGCCAAAGAAAAGACAGCTTGTCTAGGGAGCGGCGTGCGAGAAGGTCTTGTGGTGAAAGGGCATAAAACTGGGGGGATAGAGCGGAAGAAAGAAGGAACCGGCTCAGTTTGTAATGTGTCAAGGGTACGTTCGCCCTGGTGTGAATCAGGGGGTAGGGGGGGGGGGGGGATCTTTGTAAACTGGGGGTAAGGGAGGTGCAACAGTCACGGGAGAGGAAAGGTAAACGAGTCCGGTCGGTGGGATTGAGGTGGAGTCACGTATGGAGTGCGTGGGTGGCCCCCGGTAGCATCGGAGGAAGGAGGTAGGCGTGGACCGGGGGCTTGCCGTGGCGAGGTTAGTAAGCACGCGCCGGCTCGAAAAGAGGTTGGAGCTTTCGGCTACTTGTGCGGGAACATTAGCCTTAAAAGAGGGGAAGGAAGAGGGATCCCTCGGGGGGGGAAGGTGAAGGGGTGCGGCCTCAGCTGGTATCACCAGGGTGGTGGAGTTGAAATGGAGGACTAGCGGGTGTAGAGAGAAGGAGGGCCTTGGCGGGTGTAGAGTCCGAGTCTGAGTGGTGAGTGGCTCCCTCCTGTAAACGAACATGGGGACAGAGCCAAGCTTTATCGCAAAAGGGGGGAGTGAAAAAAAAAAACGCAAACGGAGGGATGACTGGTCTCGTTGAAAAAACGGACATCTCGGACAAAAAGAGCGAGCTGGTCGTCACGGTCGACCCCGCGTGGTTGAAGGGGCGGGCTACGGAATAGCGGGGCAGCTGGCCACGCAACCCACCCAGGCGGGGGGAGAGGTTGATTGACATGCAGGGGATGGAAGCCGGAAGGTTGGTGCGGCTTCTTATCGACAGAGAAGATGTGGGAAGGGGTCGTGCCACCTGAGTAGACATACGACCGCTAAGGGAGGACCTGAGTATCGCGAAGGGAGACAAATGGTTAGGGGTTCTAGGGCTGACCAGCTGGGTTAAATCCCCTTATAGTACCGGGAGTTAACAACCCAAGAGTGGAGAGTTGGATGAAGGGAAGAGGAAAAGAGGGCAGGAAGGGATTTGGGCCAGAAGGGTCAGCTTTGGTGAGAATTGGTTGCGCACGCAGCGAAAGGATAGAGCCGCTAGGGGGCGAAAGGCGGGGGAGGTCCAATGCGCGACTACGAATTGGTAGAGCTTTCTTGGGAGAGGGGGGTCAGGTTAGTGAAAGTCGGAGGGGTGATCGTGGGAGGCGAAGAATTCAGTCAAAACACATAGGTACCGAAGTAAAGGGGGCACTCAAAAACAGATCTGGAAGATAGCCTGCAAGGTGCTTCAACGGCGTGGTGGGTTGAGTGCGGTCTACCCAAAAACCACCCGGATTAGGAAAAGGGAGAGATGGTGCCTCCCACCACGCCCGGTTGAAGCCCTTCTCGGAAAAGAAGGGGGGGGAGGAGTCCCTTGTCGTCGGGGAAAAGCAAGAGTTTCTTCGTGCGGGACCGACCCCCTGAGAAAGCGGGATCAGCTTCTCCAATACCGCAGACCATGATAGGAAAGGAGCGGGGCCAGGAGTGCCCAAGCAAAAAGGACGGTCAGAAACTCGGGAGGGCAGTATGTTTCCCCAGTTATCGGGCAAACAGGACCAAACTCAATCGTATAACCCTCAACCTCAGGGACCTGGGAAGGTTGCACCGGAAAAGGAAAGGACCAGGTGTACGAGGAGAGGTTCAAGCTCCTAAATCTACCGTGGGGTTCAACAAGAAGGGGCGGCGTCGATGAAACGCCTCTGAAGCGCGAACGTCGGCGATAAGACCTGTTCTCCTTATGCCAGTTAGAGCGGGGACCAGGACTATGTTCCCAGCAAGCTGGGCAAACACAGCCAGAGGAACCTAGTATCGCTTAGCCCCTTAAGAAATGTCGCACATCGAGAGCCGGAGGCTTGGGGGTTCGAGGCAAACTTGCACAGACGGCAGGAGCTTCCAGCAGACCACCCGTTGGGGCCGAGGATCTTATCCGCAGCGCAGAGGGACACGCGGACGTCCCCGATTCCCAGGGGGTGGGACCGATGATCCCGCAAGGGGTCGCAAGGGTCTCACGAAAAAGGGTACGGGGATAGGGGACCTCGCTTCCATGTGGTAGGGAAAGGGGTGCAACGGTGTAAGCATCGACTGGAGGGACGGGGCGGAGGGAGCCGTGCCCAAAACCTAAGCGAAAGGCCAGGGGGGGGGGGGAATCCGTGGAATAGAAGGATTCTCCGGGGGCACGCACTTTAGGCCGGCTCAATGACCCCCGCGGGAGTCTGACTGAGGGGGGGTATTTAGAACGGGGAGGAAAAGGCGAAAACACGGAGGGCTATCATAAGGGGGTGGGGTAGGGGGTCCGTCCCGTGGGAGGCGCCCTTACAAGTAAACGATGGTATCTATCGAGGGGGGGCCGTCCCGAAAGACACTATCCCCTAAACAGCAGAATCAGTGTAACGGGGGGGGGGCTGAGTGTTGGGGGTTGGGTTAGAAAAAACAGGGAGCGTGAAAAAGCTGGAGGGCGTGCGAAAGCAGGGTTTCACGTCCGTGGTGGTCATCGTACGAGAAGGGGAGGGCCTATAGGGCGTAGCGCACCAGCGCTGAGGAGGACTAATCCTCTACTCGCGGGCGGGAAGCGTGGAATCGGTGCTTGAGGGGATGACTCTTCCAGAAGATAACGGGATGCTTGCCAGTGATGAAAACGAAATCAAGGCGCCGTGATCTAAAAGACTGGGCGTGGGGGCTTCTAGCAAGGCCAGGGTGAGAAACGAAGTACCGGGTGGGAAGGATTTTGGTCCCGCTTACCAATATCCGGATAGGGGGGGAAAAGGACTGGGGGGGAGGTGAGGATCCGGGGGGTACGATAGGATGTTCAGGACCTAGGTGGGGAAGCCAGCGTCTTGAAGCACCAAAACGCAAGCATGGAAAAAAATGCGGGGGGGCATGGGAGAGTTGCACAAAAAGGCAGCTAGAGGAACAAAATAAGGGTCGGGCGCGACAACGCAAGAGGCTGGGTCTGAAAGGAAGCGGGCGGGGGGCCCGATGAGGGCAGTCCGGACCGAAGGAGAAGGCGCTGAGAAGGGTGGAGTGAATAAAACAGGGCGTACAGCAACTACTGTAAGGCGGTGAAAAGGTGTGACAGGTCTGGCTTAGTTTAATTTGTCGTAAGCGGCGGTGAAGACTCCTTGTGGCCGGCTAAAGCCGAAACATCGGATCGAAGCGGTGTTTCCGGTGGACATCGAGGTCCAGACTGCGGGGGGGATGGAAAGTTGTGCGGAAGAGAGACAGCGCCCTGAGACTCATTCGAGGTCTTACATGAAGAATTCAACAACAAGTAAGCAAGTGGGGGTGGGGGCTGGGAATCTTGGCGCCAAGAGCACTTTCAGACCCGAGTGAGCGACCAAGGCCATCACCCAGAAAAACAACGGTTCAGTTAGCCCAATGCAAATACGTGAACTCGCCGGGGGCTCCTCTCGGCCACAATAGTGTAGGGGGGCCTCCGGCTGCTCCTAGGACTCACCCATCGAACCATCAGGAGGCTGTCTCATGCTGGAAGCGAAAGGCTGCTAGAAAACGGGTGAAAGCGTTGGGTTTCGCAGGGACGGGGGGAAAGTCAAGGTGAGCGAAAGGCCGCAGAGTATTCTAGCAAAAGGGGGGGTGGCGAGGGGCAGGATCCGGGGCGTAGAGGCTGATGTTTCTACCACAGGGGAATAAAGGGGAGAGGGGTCCTCTACCGCGGACGGTCGGGGAGGCGTGCGCCCTCCTGGGGGGGGGAGTGTAACTGATCCGTAGGACGACGAGGGCCGGCGATCAGAGCCTAAATATGGCAGCATAAGTTAATAGATTTGTGGGGGGTGAGAGAAAAACATACGACAGGGGACCTTGACCTTAACGTCGGAGAGCAAGTGCATTCAGCGGGTAGTGGTTAAAGTTAAGACGGGGGAAAGGGTGAAAGGCAATAGGATGATTGGCGAATGGGGACTTCTCATCCCCGGGGAAAGCGAAAGAGCGAGCGGCTTGGCGAGAAAACTCTTGAGGACTCGATCGGTGCCCTGGGGACCAAAAAATCGGCCTCTGGGTCCGAGCGTCTTGTGGAGGTTCGGGGGGTCCAACACGTAGGGAGCGGAGAGGGGAGACTAGTAGAAAAGCGTCAAAATAAAAACTGTCTTGGATAAAGGAGGAGCTGAGGAGGGGGGAAGATGGAGCACAGCGGGGGAAAGAACACGTGTCCGCGAGGGGGGGGGCGCTGAAGCTCATTTGAGACTCAGTAGGTCTCTATCAAAAGGAAAGAGAAAGGTGCCGGGCGGGGGTCCGGGGATCAGTCGCTAAAACGAGTTACTTTGGCCGGTTTGCCGGGCCGAGGACGGTGGGCTGTGAAGGCACCAGGTCATCTTGGGAGGTCGTCCTGCGTCCAGCGTGACATATCTGGAATCCAATGGTCAGGGTGGTCTAAGACTGCAAGGAAAATCGTGCAACCAGCTCAGGGACAGTGCTGTAAAAGACGGTAACCGGGGGTCCTCCGCGAGGAGAAGGACCGAGGCATCGCATAAGCAACAGGGCTACCGAAAGGAAAAGGGGGACAACGCGGGGCACTTGAGGTGGCGTTACGCCCAAGCGAGGTGGGTTGGCCGAGGGAGAACGGAACAGGACGGAAGAAAACTTCT
>Ga0179593_1344494_pt1 | contig 20334 bp, 27 predicted proteins | sample CZODoug2_1_08_16_FD_185931 | JGI IMG/M metagenome (GOLD analysis project Ga0179593, IMG submission 185931) | Vadose zone soil fungal communities from Angelo Coast Range Reserve, California, USA - CZODoug2_1_08_16fungal (PacBio error correction) | ecosystem: Environmental > Terrestrial > Soil >...
CAACATGATGGGGTCGAGTGTGAGTACTGAGAGAAGGGTCTGGGGGTCAGGAGTGAGGGAAAAAAAGACTCATGGTTCAAAAAGTACGGTTGTGAAGTCAACTGGTGACCAAATGTTATAGGGATCCAAGGGGAAAGGGGTTTTAATAAAATGAGACGAAGGGGGGAGGTTGCGGCGCAAGGGTGTGAAATCCAAGCGTCCCATGGCAGGGGGGGGATGTGTTAAAGGGTGGGCCAAGAAAAACACGGTGGACACGGCGGATTTTTGGGTTTAAGTCAGGGGAGTGTGCAAGTGCAGGAGAAGGACTAGGTGTAAATATGGGAGGGAGGGGGGAAGGGATTCGCCTGAGTAAACTGACGACGGAAAAGAAAAGAAAACAAACGAATTTCCCCGGGGATCACAGAAGACTCCAGATCCAGCCGGGGCAAAAGTCAGTGGCACCTAGCGAGGGGTTGGGTCCCCAGCAACAATGGCGGAAGTGGGAAACATTAAAAAAAGCTCTAGTAGCAAGAACCTGGGGGAAAGTGACGAAAAAAAGCGCGATCACTAGATCTAACGGTAGGGGAAAACCAGCACTCTGGATCGGGGGGGGCTGGGAAGGGGGAAAATTGGGGACCACTGCACGCATTGCGACAAGGTGAGGAGGATGGGAGCAAGGGAGGAAAGCACTTTAATGGGGAAAAGGGCAGAAAATGCCTAGGAAGAGGAGCTTCTTCCCAAACGAGCGCTGAGAGCTTCTTGGGAACCGCACGCTCTGGAAAAGTTACCGCGCCAGAATCCCAGAATATGGGAAAGCGATTTCAAAATCCCCGAGTGGGAGAAAGCAAAAAAAAAGTGGGTGTGGCCACGATGTGTTAGGGTTGGTAGGAGAAGAACGTGGGGGGAAAAGAAGCAGGTTCTTCGAATTGGAAGAGGAAAGCGATCCAGGACGTGGCGCGGAGCACGCAAACCTCCAAACCCTCAATCACGTGGCGGAAAGGGGAAATCTACTGATCAGAAAAAACACAGCTCCGGGGCAGAGGGGGGGGGGTGGGGGGGGGAGTTAAAGACGGGCTGAACTTGGCAAAAAGATGATCACACCGCCAATCGATGCGAAGGGAAAGGCTCCGAAAGGTCTAAGTAAAAAAGATGCCAGGACAAAACAATCGGGGATATAGGGGAAGTAGGCCCAGAAGTCAGATTATAACAAATGTATCATGGGGGGAGCGGGTTCAGAGGGCGGAAACCACGAAGTGATAATACGCGAATGGCGAGCCGAGAGTGGGAATAGGAGGGTTCGATGAGCGGGGGCTTCTATCGCATTTTGTTATTTTGGGTGTGGGAGGGAAATGGGGGGAGGAAGTCAATCATGAGCAAAGAGAGTCCTGGGGATGAATAGCTGCAAAAGGGCTTGGGGACAAGCCCGGAAGGAACCGGGGACGTGGATGGGGCTCCAAAAAACTTGCCGCAAGTCGATGGGGGGGAAGAAGGCGGGAGGTGTACATCCACATAAATGTGACGGCCGAGGCGGCAGAGAAAGGCGTCGGGAATTTAGGCAGCGATGGCCTCGAGTCAGGAAGGGAAGAAAAGGCGAAGGAGAAAGAAACATATTAGCGAGCGGCCATGTCGGACGAAAAAAGAAAAGAGGAGACTAGGCGGACGCAACTAGGTAAAGAGGGGGAGGAATTTGTGTCGAAAGAGGCAGCCCCCCCCCCCGCGCAGCGCAAAAAAGAGGGGGGGAAAAAGGGTCAGGATAAAAAGTGCGACCAGCAGAATCATGCGCACCGGTGGCCTCAACAAGGGGTTGGGGGGTGCGGTCAATACAATCTGGGTTGTTTTTTTCGGGGGAAGAAGAAAGAAGCGTAGTTTTATCCCGGAAACCAGTTGAAAGGGAAAAGATGTCACTTCATAGCACTCTAGATACCGGGCGTGGGGGAAGATTTCGAAATAGGAAGTGTGAGGGGGCCACGAAGAACCGGTCTGAGGAAAGAGCGCCATAGCAAAGAAAGCCAGATGGACGAGGGAAGCGAACTCGGAGTGTCTCCGCGGGGGCTTTTGAGCCTTACGAGATTCAACAAGAACCCAAGAGCCGGAAGAAGAGGAAAAAATCTAAAACAAAAGTGGTGGTCCGAAGGGGGGGAAGGGGTCCAAGATCTCTCAACAACCGGAGGAGAAAAGGGGGAGGGGGAAGAGAGTGGGCACAAAAGAAAAAAAATGGCGAAAAGGTAAACCCGGGAGGGGGGAGATGTCACGAAACTGTGGGACGGATAGGGGGAGGGACTACGGTATCGAAGGCGCCATAACAGAGGGGAGAAGGACAAAAGCAGTGTACATATGCCAGAATCCTGTTTAGGACTGGGAGTGTCCTCTTATGAGGAGGAAGGATTACCCAAAAAAGAGGTGGGGGGGGGGGAGGAAAATTACAAAAAAAGGTCTACTCGAATGATATTCCTTAACAATAATCAGGAAGGTCCAAGGCCTGGGGTCTCTGGGGGATCAAAAGCAAAAAAAAAAGGAGGAGCCTCCCAACACTATGTTCGCGACCCACCACCACCACAACTTTTTGTCCGAGAGTGGGTGTAAAAGATCAGGAAGGTTTCCAAGTCTAAGCCGATCTAGACGAAGAAAATCAGGGGACTACTAACTTCATTAGATTGGGAAACCAACACGCGGGTCAAAGACAAAAGAAAAGAAAGTTATGCAGAAGAGTAAAATTTTCGAAGAAATGATCCGGCTGAGGGGGAAGAACGTGTCGCCTGGGGGGAGGAGCATACGTCCTTCAAACCAGGGAAAGAAAGCGCATCAGGTATCAAAAAATTCCCGACGAAATGGAGTAGACAGAAGATTGGGTCCTTCATTGGGGGGTGGTGGTCTGGGGAACAAACGGCAGAAGCTTAACAAAAGAGAAGATCATCCTGGAGAAAAAGAAAGGGACCTCAGTATTTGGGGCAGTCGCGGAATTGGAACGAAAGGGTGGGGAAGAAGTACAAACCCATCTATGAAGATACTTCGGAACAGGGAAGGGGGGGTGACCTAAACAGGAACGGACTGCCGAACCGCGCAAGAGAAAATCTATACACGTCTGGGACTGTCCGTACATTCAATTCGTTCGTAAATCGAGGGGTTGGGAGCCAAGAGGAACAAAGAGACACGGTTTCGGAGTCGGGGCGCGGAATAACTTCCCTTAATCGGGGAGAAGACCGCATTGGGAGGGGAACTTGAGGAAGGCAATGCCTTGGCTCATGGTCGGTCCGTGAAACGAATCCTTTGAGGGGGTTCCTACAGGGATCGGCCAAAAAAGAGGGCTGAAAACACAGGTCCTGATCAGCTATGAGGTGTCCGCAAGGGGGGATTTCAAAATTTCAGGAGGGCTGGGGGGAATTCCTGTTCGAATCTCTCTGGAGATAGAAAAAAGTAGACGAGAACGGGTCGCATAATATCGGTACGAAAGGCAAAAAATAAAATAACATGCAAAAAAGGGTCCAAAACCTCTGGCGGGAGGCTGGTGGATCAGAATAAACAAGTAAAAGTTATGCAAGGATAGCGAGAGAAGGGGGGCAAAAAAGGGGATTCTTCTGGGACAAGGCCATGGCCGAGCAGAAAAAGAGAAAAAGCTGCTCGTTTGGGAGGCTTTCCGAAGCCTCAATAGAGCGGAAGAGGGAATGCGAGCACAGAAGTAACGGTAAGGTCAAGCGCAGCGGGAGAAAGAGGGGGGACATGTAGAAAAAAGCGGTGGCAGTGAGGGGAAATTGATGTGATCGCCCCCAGCGATTAGCCCCAAGGGGGGTGAGGGGGCTGGGTAAACTGGCCAAAAGATCAATCTAGGTAAAAAAAAGTCGTTTATGCTCAAACCTGAGGGAAGGAAAAAAGAAGTTAAAGGAGGGCCAGACCTACACGGGACATGTGTAACTGGGGGAACCCAACCGAAGCAAAAAAAAGGGACCTGCGCAACCGGAGCAGAGGAAAGGCCCGTAACAAAGTTAATATTCGCTGGGGATGATAACTCGAATAAGAAAAAAGTGATCCAGTTGCCAAAAAAGCTATCGACCAAAAAAAGAACCTACCCTGAATAAAAGAGAATGAGATCTGAAAAAGGAAGAAATATCTGAATTAAACCCCATCCGTAAATTGGGACCACCGAGGGGGAAAGGGTACACAACGTGACAAACAAATTAAATCAAACAATTTGAGGTGGGAAAGGACCCCAAGTGGGACCTGGAAACGGAAGATAAGCGGATGACCAAAAAAATACCGGCTGAGATCAAAAAAAAGGTTCCACAATGCAAAGGAAGTGGGGGCGAACCATCTTGTATGATGGAGCAAGGTGAGCGACATCACTCAGTACAAGAACGAAAAGCTGGAAGCGAGTCTCAAAACAACGTAAATCTATATAGGAGGGGGGGCGTTACGTATTTAGGGAATAGAAAAACTTTAGGGGGGAGAAAAAGAAAGTCTATGACCAGAAGGTGGTCAAAAATCAGTGGGGTTGAATCTGGAAAAAAGGTGACCAGACGTTTGAGGAGTAGAAAGGACTGGGTTTGAGTGGAATCCTCGCCCTATGGAAGGGCGCTCAATTGGGTTATCATCGGCCAAACAGGGACAGGGGTTATGGTGTTTGGGTAAAATTTGTCATCACCGCCGGTGACCAATATTTAAGAAGTGGGGGGGTTAAAAGAGGCGATTTTGTAGGGAAGGCTTAAGATGACTTAAGAAGTTGGTAAGGGTGGAGAATGCGATGACTTGGCGGCCAGGTTAAGGCGGGAAAAGAGAGCCAAGCAAAGAGTTCCAGGGATCTTTGGTCCCAGAAAAATGAAGAAGGTTCCGGAGGAATGACCGTGGGTGTAAAGGGGAGGTTTCCCACAAATGACAGAAGGGGCTCATTCCTCGTCCTCATCCGCCTGGTGGGTGAAGAGAAAGGTAGTCCTAAAGGAAGGAACCAGAACGAAAAGGGAACAAGAGCGGACGTCATATTTGACGCACTGAAGACACGGAAAGGTTTTGAGGAAATTCATAGTGGCGCAAATGGTAGCTGGAAAGAAGTGCTGACGAGAAAAGGGGGAACTCGACAGGAATACAAGGCCGACAGTTTCTTTGGGACCTGCAGCGACTCTCACAATTGGCCATCGGAAATTCCAGAAGTAAGGGACGGAGAGAGAAGGAAAAACACTAAGGGAATTGGAAACGTGTCACCAGAAAACAGACCACTAGGGGGAAAACGGGGTTGGAACTCTAGGAGAGTGTATGGTACGAGGGAGAAACAGACGACGAAGAGAGGAACTAGATGCCGCGAGCCTCACGATGTTTTCGATCGGCCTTCAAAAAAGCTCCCAATGGGGGGTGACTCAAACGTCAAGGGAGGATGCAGGACAAACCCCGCTGCCGTTTTCACGTCAGAGGGTTGGGAGAGGTGAACATGTTCTTCAGAACCTTAAAAACGGGTTTGTGGAGTAGGAAGACCGGCCGTGCCGAGGAAAGGAGGGCGTCCGTCGCTTCCAAGCCAAGATCGTAGGCGCGAGAAGGGGAGGTATTCAGAACAAAATACTTCAAGCAGCGGAACCCTGACATTGCTGAGCGAAAAAAAAAGACGAATTCGGACTCCGCGATGGCTACGAGGTGGGGAGAAGGGCAGAGGTAGAGGGAAACGGCCTTTTGGGGGGGTGGTGTATTGGGAGGGAAGGCTAAGGATAAACGCGCCGTGAAAAGGGGGAGGGTAGTGAACGATGCATGTTGAGCTGCAACCCGTGCTTGGGGGGAAAATGACCTCTCCGCACAGGATTGGAGATAAAAAATAAGCATCTGTAATTGAAGGAGCGTCGTACAAGCATTGCTCGGGTAGATTCGACACGCCATAAACATAAATTGTCACAGGGGAATCGGCAAAGAGAATTCCTTAGTGGAAGTTTTTGCGGGAAAGGAGAGGACTGGGAAAGATCGGGAGGTGGGAAGCGAGAGAAATCTCACGCTAGGAGCCCTGCGGTCAGGAGTAGAAGGAAAGATCTTAGGAAAGCCTGTCACCGCTGTGGGAACCCGAGTGAATGCCGTGGGGTTTCGAAAATCCAGGGGCAAAAATCGCTCGCGGGAAAATGGTGCGAGATGGCTTCGAAACAGAAAAAAAAAAAAAAAAAAAGAATCCTGCGAAACGACTAAGTAACGCACCGGTGACGAACGGGGTTCGCGAATTGGGGGCGAGGAAGAAAAAACGGATCCCGGCCAGCCCAATTGACGGCCAGTGAAAAGGGGAGGGAACGTAAAGGGAGATACCGTGCAAAGGGGGAAGTTCATAACAAATAGGGAGTAATGGGAAGGAAGGCGGGGAAAAAGCGTAAACAATCAGGTGTTCGAGGGGAGAAGTGGGCGAATCATCTTGGTGGGCATCTCAAGCTTGTCGAACTTCTAGAGGGACAAAAGAAAGAACCAAAGAGTCAAGTGGGGATTTACAAGCAGAAAAAAAGGGAAGTTTTCCCGCCGCGGATGACTTTGGCCCAATAGAGAGACAAAAAAAACAACACGGAGGAGGAGTAAAGAGAAGGTAAAAAAGTCACAAAGAGGAAGGGGGGGAGCACGGGTTCTGGGGCACAGAAATTCGTCTTTTGAGTCTCTCGGGGAAAAAACGAAGGGGCGAAAAAGTACCCCCAAAGGAGATATGAAGGGACTATTTGCTCCATATTAACAGAAAAATCCTGGGTTTACGGGAAAAGGACCAGGAATGTTTGGGAGAGGCACTCAAGGTTGGATGAAAGAGGACCAAAAGTGGGGAAAGAGGTAACTATGAGGACTGGGATACATGGAAAAAAGACCAGGAGCCTTCAACCCGCGCAACACTAATAGGCGGATAAAGCCCACGGGAAGGGGGGAGCATACCAAAACCCTTTGGAGAAAGAGTCCGAGAGGGGAATCTTATCCAAGTATTTAAAGAAAACGATAATAAGATCTTCAAAAGAGGTCTGCGCAAAGTCATTATATTTAAGAAAAAAGAAATTAGCCAGAGGAAGAGCTCGATTTTCCGTGCCGGAACCGCCGCGGAAAGATGATCAGAGGTTCGCCTGGGATCTATACTTCCAAGAATCCCGATCTAACTGAAAAGACTCTAGAAGAGCCCGTGAACGCAAAATTCTCACGACGAAGAGCGAACAGAGGCCGCAAATGCGGGGTCAGGATAGGCACAAGGCCTCAATCTCCCAGCGACGATCCCTCCTTGAAAAAAAGATCGGGGGGGAAAGGGGGAAACGCCACAAGGAAACGGCATTCGCAGAAGAAGAATGTTTGGATCTCAGGGGGAACATGAAATCGGGGCTCAAAGGGGAGTGATGCCTAAGCCGAAAGCAAAAGCAACAAAAAAGGCTAAGGAAAGCCATAGGGAAAAAAATCGAGAAAAAAAGTCCGGAGGCTCCGAAATGCAAAGGGTCGCCAGCCGTTGTATCACAAAGAAGGTCCCGCGAGCTACCCCGGGTTAAAGGAGAACGCCTTTGAGGGCAGCGGAATACCGGGAAAAGGAGCAGCCCCCGGAATTGGGATTGGAAGAGCAGGGCGCTGATGCCGAGGGAAGCCTAGGACGCAGCGTTTAGTAGTGAACGACTCAAAAATAATAACCGATGTAAGGGGACCCAAAAAAACCCAAACCTCTGACGAAAAAACGGCATGTTGGGTTTCCAAACTATTGGACGGGAACGTATTGAGGGGGGGACCGAACGTTGCGGCCGCAGGGGCAGAAAAAGACGTAAAGGGGAGAGCCAGATTGCGCTCTCAAAGTGAGGGCCGAAACTGATTTGAGCAGATGCTTCCGACATAACCGCGCAACATAATTTCCAAGTGTCACCCACCAAAGATGCGTAGCGTCTGGGTGTAAGCAAACCAAAGTAACCGGAAGAAATGAACTGCTCCGCGCCATTATTTTCTGGAAGTCTTCTCTTCCATGGAACTGCAGCGGGAAGTCAGTTAAAAATAGAGAAGCTAACTTCACTAGCTAGTCCACTCTCCTGTCGAGAAACGGCGAGAAAGAGAAGCCTTTAGGACAAAATCAAAAGTGGATCAAAGAGAACTGGGGGTCGAAAAAAGGCCGGGGTGGGCAAATGATGATGTGATGACACGTCAGCGTGTTGGGCCTCGCGAAAGTGGGGTGAGGATGTCTTCCGGCAGGATCCAGGGAAAATAACGGAGGAGTTCTGGATCCCCAGGGGATTCTGGGGAGAGGAACGCTTTTTAAGTGAGGGGGTCCGCATACAGATTGCCATTTTGCGGGGAAACCCATCCTCTTACCAAGGTCCTTAAAATTCCTAGAGGAAAAAAAGGGCAGAGTCCCAAGAGAAGAATTTGGGCGCTGTGGTATCTCTTTCCAACGTGTACGGGCCGCAACAGGTCCTCGGCGACGGAAACAATACCAATCCCACAAGTTACAATAGGGAAAACATCAGCAAAAGAAGGGCAAGAAAACAGAGAGAAACAAACGTAAATATTGTGCACAAGGGGGATGTGACCACTGGAAAAAAACCATGATCAAAGGGCCATGGGCAGGCCATCGGGGAGAAAAAGTTGAGGACTAACTTTCCGAGAAGAGTGATACTAAAAAAAAGAAAAACTAATCTCGGGACTAGACACTTATTTGGCACACAAGAGGACCCAAGGAATGGGAGAACTTCTGGTACATGATCGATACTAACCCAAGAAAGGGGGAGCGACTGGCAGATCACTAAACTACAGCAATAATCGGATAAAACAAAAGGAGGAGGTGAGAAGAGGGTCAACAACAACCAAAAAGGGGGTGGGGAGTTATGAGTGCGTGAGGGATCCCTTTCTGGGTGGGTCTAAGGACGAGCAAAGGGGAGCAAGAAAGAGCCAATCATGTTTTGTCCTGGTGAAAATCAGGGTATCTGAGAAATCCTTTAGTGTGGGTGGATATTAGAAAGTTAGCCGATAGGAAAGGGCGGAGCGAACTGTTGGTCATCAGCGGGGAACAAAGAAATTGAAGTTGTCATGGTGGGGGAAACGGTTGGTCAAGAAAAAAAAAAAAATATTTAAAGTTGGGGGGCAAGTCGCTCTTTTCTTGACGGCGGGAAGCTTAAACGGGGCGAGGTGTACTATGGAAAGTTGGGCTGTACCGAGACACTGGGCGGCCAGGGTACCGCTGGCCCACCGAAATAGTGAACAGGGTATCGTGGATCCAAGGTGATCCCAGAATCAAAAGCCGGTCAAAGGAGGGGGAACACTATCGCCTTAGGTTGAACCAAACCAATGAACGCCGATATCGTCACCACGGACGCTCCACGCAGGACTGGGGAAATTTTGGAGACTAGACGGGATTGGAACATAGATGACGAGAATTTGCGGGCAAATAACATCAAGAGGTCCGCTGGGACGAAAGTCACATCAACTGAAGCAATGAAAAAGGAGGAAGGGTGGCGACCATGAGTCGAATGGGATAAAAATTTATGTCGACAGTACAGGGGAGGGGCTTCGAAGAACAAGGAATCTAATAAACGCACAAACATCAGCTCTTTCTTTTGTTTGGGTTTGACAGGGGGACCTACTCAGAAAAGTTAAAAACAGGAAAAGAATTCTCCAGAGGAAGGAAAAAGAATCTCCAGGGGTGGGGTATCCGAGGATAACCGCCCGCAAAAATGGGGGGACAAAGGGGTGTGGGCCCCATTTGGGTGAGGGTATTGAGAAAGAAGGTCGTCTGAGGGAAAAAGGGTAATCTCAAAAAAAAAAAAAAAAAAAAAAAAAAAAAAAAAAAACAAACAAAAAAAAAAAAAAAAAAAAAAAAAAAAGATAGGATGCTCAATACCGGTGTCCTTGAAGGCAAAAACGCAGACGAAAAAGGGTCGCCTAACATACCGTAAAAAAGGCATTCAATCTCATTAACAAACCCGCTGCAAGGTTTTCCGAATTGGATTACAGGGAGGTCAGGAAAACCCCCAACTGAGGGGGGGATTAACGAAAGGCCAAAACGCAATCTAGAAGAAGGTCTCAACGATGAGAGACAAAGAAGCTCATGCTTTCCGGTATTCCGCGACCAAGAACTTCAGACGATTCAACTGGGGAAGACCCGGAAGCATGTAGGGATGGCTGAGAAAAACAGAATCTTTCAGGGAATGTCGACGCGGAAATTTTCTCAGATGGGTGGCGATGCAGCTGTTTCGGAGATCGACATTTTTGATGGGGGGCGGCAGGCATAGGCCCGACGTGCGCACAGCGTATGAGGCAGTATCTCATTGGGTGGGGATCGGCAAACCCGTGATGGGGGGAAAAATTAAACAGAGGAAAAAAATGGTACTGGGGAGAAAAGCTTCGGGGGGGAGGTTGCGTGTGGTTACAAGAGGCAAGAGGGGTGAAGGCAGGAACGACGAATAACAAGACTTTTACGGAAAGAGGAGGAGAGCAAGGGCTTTCCTGGTTTTTCAGGGAAACGCGATGGCCGAGAGGTGGCGATGATTGAGAGTAGAGATAGAAAAGACGAGGAGATCGCAGGAGGAGATTGCGAACGGGATACGACGAAAAATACGGGAGAGGTTTGCTTGCAGTGTTGGGCGCAACATATCATTCCCGAGAAAAGAAAGCCAAAAGCGGGGGAACGGGAGGAGATATGGCTGAGAAGCTGACGCCAGACTTGTAACGACGGTGTCCTTTTGGGTCGCGAACAATATTGGAATGGTGTTCTTTAACAATTAGGAAGCGGGTGAACAGGAGGGACTTTCCTGGGACTGGCCACCAGTATTTGGGGAGGGGGCGAGGGAGATGAATACTTATCCAATTTTCTGGGGTCGGAAGGACCATCGTTCCCCAATTTCGGAAGGAAAGAACGGAAAAAAAAAAATCCAGTTCGAGGGATGTGGCAAGTTTATCTCCGCGGGGGACGGGGGTGCTTCAACTTAGACTTTAAAGAAGTCAATAAGGGGATGGTCGAGAGTTAGCACACGGGGTTGATTACTTGGGGGAAAAACTAACTCACGAGGAAGAGGAAAGAGGAAAATAGAGGGGGGGCACAAATTCATAAGATAAAAAAGTGTGCTCAAGGGGGGCGTCGAGACAAAAGGACGAGAGGTGATCGAAGGGTGAATCTCGAAGGAGAAAAAATCACCAATCTTATAATCAAAAGCAAAAAAGAGGCTCCAATTACCCTCGAAATCTGATGATTGGGGAGGATGGATAACAGAAGGACAGACAACCAAAAAAGAAAGAGGGGGGGTCTCCCAAAGGTAGGAGAGGCTAAGAAGGAAAATTGGGTCAAAAAGAAAAAAGTCCATTAGAAGACGGGAACCGACTGGGATCAAAAAGCACGTTGTTTTCGCTAACCACAACCGGGGGGTAAACAGGGGTTTCTGAACAAGTGGAAGGGAGGATTAATCGGTAAAAAAGTGAAGGAGGGGACGAAGACATTGAGAAGAAAAGCTTTTGAGCTAAGAGAGGTCAAGGAGAAGGGTAACCACACGACAAGCACTATGTCAAAAGAACCGGGTCCCAGGATGGCTAAGGGATCGATCTGGGGGTTAGGGGAATTCACGCAAGGCCCCCCGTCGTCTATCTGCCTTGGCCTGGGGGAACGGAAAGCCTCAGAAATCCCGAGCTCCGTTCCCACAGGAAAAGACCAGCAGATAGACAAAATTCGCCTGGTAGACGCCGAGGCGTCAATTTATGGGGGTCGGCGTCGAAAGCAAAAACACACCGAAAGCAAGAAGAACACTAACAGAACGACGATAAGCCTAAGGCAATCGGGATCCAGTACAAGGCTGCAGTACCAGAAGGAATTTAAAAAGGAACTGGGGAAAAGGAGACGGAACCCATCGAAGGATCAAAGGTGAGTGCGCGGATGACAAGGACTTCCGAAAATCACAAAAAAGGAGAATAGGGGGAACGCCGCCGAACAATTTCACCGGGAGACCATAGCGCGTCCCAGCGATTCTAAAAAGCTATTTTCGAGCCAAGAAAAGAGTAAAAAGGATTACAAGATCTACGAGGGAGGGGGTCTAAGCCCCAGATCGTCGGCAAGAACGGCGCGGTTGGGGCAGGTCAGAGCTTCTGCCTATTCCATGGGACTTCGGCAGTCGATTTGTCCGTTCCCTAGTAAGGGGTTCAGACAACCGCTGGGAAAGAAAATTGGACTTGGAAAAACCAGGCAAGGGGGGGGGGGTGTGGTGAATACAAGTGACGCAAGTGGGGATTGATTGGTACAGGGAGCGGCGGTTGGCAAGCCGCCGAGGAAAAAAGAGGAAAGGCGCAAAAATGGTCGCAAGTCCAAATAAGAGTCGTTCGGCTTCAGAAGAGCGGCGATCACCCGCAGAACATGAACAAAAGGCACCAAACCAGGGGGGCGGAGTCAATGGTGGATCAAAGGCAATCAGAGACAAGCCGGGAGGGTGACAGCCTCACCAATTCTTCACGGGGTCCGGTGGATGGCCAGAATTCAAGAAAGCGGGAAAGAGCTAAGAAAAGGAGCGTTTTAGAGATTACGGACGACTCCTCCCGGGACGAGGGGGAATGCGAGCGGCGGGAAAGGCACTGTAAGTTCAAGAAAGGCTCCAGCGAAGAAGGGGGGAGCCAAACGGGGGGGCAGGCAGTCAAAGGGTGATTGAGTCCCAGTCAAAGGGTGCCGCCTAAATTGGGGGAAGGATGGTGATGGCCGAACGCAGAGTCATCGTATTGAACTTAGGCTGCAGGGGGATTAAGATTGTTCCTCTTCATGGCATACCGACCGGTTTTCTGGGGGAAACCACACATAAAGCTATACAAGAACAAGGCCAGGGAAGGGGGGGGTAGCATGGAGCCCCGAGACACTGGAAGAGTTCTGACGGGGTTGGGGATGAGAAAGTCCAGCGGGTACATAAAACAATCGGCGAAGACCATCACAATCCTGATTTACAAAAACCTGAGAAACTCTCCTAGAAAGAGGAAAGGGAATCGAAGTGGGGGGGGGGCCACATCCGTAATATTGGACGGCGGGGATTAAAAAATTGACCAAAACTAAACTCCACAACTGGCCATGGGATGGAAGACTGAGGAAAAAAAAGGAGCAACTGAACGTTCAAAATCGGCGAAGTAGGAATAAAAGAAAAACACGAACCGGAGTAGATCACCTGAAGGAAGGACCGGAGGAAGGAAAGGAATTTCGACCATAGTGGGTCCTATCGAATCAACAAGAAGTGGCAGGGGGAAAGCAAAGACAAAAAAGAACGGGGAATTAGATCCCAAAAAAAGGAGGATAGAGAGTTTATGGCGGAGGGGTTGCTTCGCTAAATGGGTCTTTTTTGGTCCGGAGATTGCCAAGAAACGGAAAAGCTTTTGGAGTCGCCTGGGACCAATAGGGGAAACAGTGGCTGGGTAGGACTCTAGGAGCCGATAGAGGTAAAGGGGGTAGAACTTGTGGGGGAATGAAGCGTCCAAAAAGGGGGTTCAGTTGGAAAAAGGGGCAAAAAGACCTTAACATATTTAAGGAGGGGGTGGGACATGCGGATATTGTTTCAGGCGGCTTCACTGAGAACGCTGTTGTAAAAAAGATGGTCGGGAGGGGATGGTCTAGACCTGAAAGGGCTTAGGGGAACAGGGGACGCTACACAGAAATCGTCCCAGGATCGGGACTAAAAGGAAACCGAGGGAGAGGGCCTTTTTAAATGAAATTGTGTTGGTTACGAAATGCACTCCGGAGGCGGCCATCATCGACACCACGAAACGCCTGGGGTGCGAATACAAGGAGGTCCTGATGGGCTGGCATAAAAGCAACCCTGGGGCTCAACAAGACGCTGGGTACGGGAAAAATAAAGAAAGAATTTACGCAGCAAGAGAAGTTGTGGCGACTAATTACGGAGCCCCTGTAGGAGTCTGGAAACCTGGTACCTTTCTGATCCAGCGACAGAAGAAAGGAGGCGGAATCCAAGAAGAGCAGCGGGTCCTTTTCAAGTAACTCTTCCTGGCAATCAAAAAGAAAAAAGGACGAATGGACCGAAGAGCTCGGTACTGAAGGGTTGAACTTTTAATAAGCTGGAGCCCAGCATCCCACTCTTGGGTTACAACTTTTGGGGGGGGGGGTGCCCCTATGGTTAATGGAGTTGTGGGGGATGGAAGAGGAAACACGGTAGTCTAAAATTGGCAGACCATATCCGGAAAAGACTTTTTCGGCGGCAGCCGAAAAGCCTACCCAGGGGGGTATATACGGACGGCAAGGCAGGAGGATAATGAAAAAACCAATGCCGGTTGAAAGGGGTGAGCGAAACCCCTGAAAGTAACATTAAAAACAAGGCAAATAGGAGCAGATAGCATTGGACATCCGAAAGTCCAAGCCCAAAGCGGAAGAACGCTCGGGGGTATTCAAACAGCTTCAAAGGTAGGGAAACCGGGTAAGCATGGAGCTTCAGGCTGGCGATAAAACCCCGCAGTGCCAAGAATGAGGATGTCGGAAGAAAGGGTAGGAAGGAGAGGGGGGAGGAGCCTGTTGTGGGCGTTTCGGAGGTTCATAGAAAGCCGCCGGTGAAAACAGGAAGGAGCAAGGGGTGAAGACAGGGAGGGTCCATCGCGACGCCGCCGTGGAGGGCTCCAAGAAGAGGCAATTTCCTCGAAGGGGGGGATAGAGGAGGGGAAAGGGTTAAAGAAAAAGGATGCATTCGACAAAAGTTTGACGGACTCGGCGTAGGTAAAGTCGTAAGTGGGGAGGCATTCTCGATTGGGGCCTCAGGTCAGGACCTTATCTCGGGCGTTTGAGGAAGAATAGAGGAATGGAAAAACTGAGATGGAAAAAGGGCATTTTCAAAAAAAAGCGACTCTCGAAATCCTGGCACGACGTGGAAAGGGGATCCGGGGGGGGGAGCCCGTCAGGCCCTCGATCACGACCAAAAGCTGGGGGCGGCGAAGGAAACTTTATAAAAATCGGCCGCAAGACGAAGGGTTAAAGCCCCGGTGCACCCGTTGTTGGGGCGACAATCGCCTTCGGGAATCCTCCCTTAGGAGGGTGATCAAAGGAACCTCAAAGAAAAGGGACGGGAATTGAAACCAGGGATTTATGATAACGGCGATTAATAAAGGAAAGGGATTTCAAAGTAATAGGGGGGACTCGAGAGGCATTGTACTCCCACGAAGACCAGGAAGAAGACCCAGAATGTTCGGGCATGAGGGCTTTGGATCCGCGGGGGTTTTAGAGATTCACAGGGAAAAGGGACAGCGATGACAGATTGGGGAAAAAATCAGAAATAAAAAAATTGGGTGAATGTATGAAGTTGGACTCTAAAAAAAAAAACAACACGGGGAGGTTACCCTCTGGATTCAAACATTCCATCAAAGGACGGGGCGGAAAAAGGTGCTCAAGGAGTCGTGGAACCCTTGGATGGAAAGGTCCGGGATCTACGGCCGGTGGGAGAGAAAAGGCACAAAAGAAAAAAGAAATTAAAAGGGCGCCAAGATGCCCTTCCAGCTTTGGCTCGGAAGTGAATGAAAAAGAACCAACTTTCCCGAGGACAAACGAAAGTAAATCTTCAAAGGAAACCCCCACTCAGGAAAAGACACTACTAGATATAATTAAAGATACGGGTTAAAGCCTTCGGAAGGGATCCCAATGGATTACAACGGCACGAAAGGGTTAGAGGGAAACCCCAAAATTGCGGGGCCAAGTGGAGGAGGTCGGAGAAGCTGGTCGCCAAGTATCCAAAATACTCGCAGCCGAAAAGCGTTGTCTCTTCTCGAGTGAAGGAGGAAAGGCGAACAAAGAAATAACTCGGTCCACAAAAGGGGGGGGCAGGATGACGGTCTACCTGTTAAGGAAAAAGAGCAACGGCGCACGAGAAAATTGCAGAATTGGAGATCTCTGGGACTACTCGTCTCCGACAGGACCGAGGAGGACAAAGTTCAGAAAAGAAAATTCCCGGAAGGAATAGACGCAGGAGGAGTGATATTTGGGGAGGTCAGAATAGGGGCACACAAAATAAGAATGAAGGGAAAAGAAGGAGAGCCCGCCTTGAACAAACTGCGGGGACAATACAAGGCGGCAGTCCGAAATGACACACTTTGCGCGAGTCACAAAAAAATGACTATCCGGGCTACTACGCGGGTAGCACGGGGCTCGGGGATGCAGGTGAAGAACTCAATGAACAAAGGGGGGACTCACTGGGGAAACCATCTGAGACCAAGATGGGCTTCTTCTCGGCCTCTATTCAATCAAGGGGGGACGATGGTTGTAGAACACCGAAGTGCTTAAAAGTTGCTCGATACATGGAAGTCTGGGGAGATGAAGAAGCAAATCCTAGGCCTCAGATGGGGGAAAGAATAGCGCCAGAGGAACTGGGCATCGGCGGGGGAATTTCCTAGTTCCTTCAGCTCAAAGAATTGGGGAAGGGGGGTGGAAACGTGTAGCCCCTGACGGAAACAGGAGTTTTTTTACCTACACAGGGACGGTGCCGGAAAGGGTGAGGAAACCCCTGAAGGGGAAGGGCTTTGGTCACGCACGAAAAATCGAAGGCGTGGAGATCGACAAGTCGCACGGGCTGATCGTCGGGACTCAAAAGCAAAAAACACCTAAAACACCCGATAAAAAAAGAGGGGCCACAAAGTGTCACCAAACCCAAAAAGTGTTGCGGGAGGGTATGGGGTGTCTCAAAGCAGAATACAAGTAAACTGGAAGAGTCAAGGAGAGAGAGAGCCATACTGGGAGGAGAGGGCCCTGGCAATGTCTTTGGGCGGAAAAAAAAAAGAAGAAATAAGAGCCTGAGTGCTTGGTTGGGAAGAGTCAGAAGCCCTCGTCTATTCTTCCGAAACGTCAATCACTGTAGTTTGGAACACCTACATTTTCTCTAAGAAGGTCGCAAAAAGGCGCGGTGGCCGGGCGGATATCAGAAGGATGGCGCCCTCGGTGTGAGACAGGGGCAAAAAACAATGGAAATACCCTTCGTAGCATAAAAGGGACAAAAGTCTAAATCGCTGGGAAGGAAGCCAGAAAAAGACGCTCCTTTGTCGGGGGACCCAAAAAAACAAGTAAAAGGGACCACATGGTGCCACGGCATTTCGGATCACTGGGATAAATACCGAGATTCAGAGGGGGAGGATGCAGCGTTAAAGGGAAAAGCCCAGGGACGTAGACGAACCCAACCGAAACATCCTAACGTACTATCAATGGGACCGTAGAAAAAAAACTGGGGTAAGGAAAAAACAGACCGTGGCCACCGGGGGGGAAACTTTCAAACTCGAAAATCACCCCGGGAGGAGGCCGCTGATGACCCAAAAGGTGAAATCCCCTTAAAACTGACTAAATTCACGATTCAAAAAACACACACACGATGGATCGAAAGGGGGCACCATTGAATGCAAACCACTTAGTGGGGACCTCAGGGCAGTGGAGTAATTGATAAAAATAGAGACCAGGAAAATGAGCGGTCAACAAAGAAAATCCTTTAAAAGATCGCTAAACACAAAACAGGAGGAAAAGGGAAAGAGAGGAAAAGAGGGCGGCGGATTGCGGAAGAAATTCGTGTAGGAGTAGAAGGTAAAATCAAAAGAATGCGCCAATGTGAAGGAAAAGTTACATAGGAGCTAAACGGTATGTGAGGGATATCGATTAAAGTGAAAGGGTCAGAGAACTGTGTTTTCTCAAATCCAGGGGGGAAAGGGACAGGGTGGGGCCAATCAAGGGACGATGGAGTTGGGGGTTCCGGCTTCAGTTTGGTGATGGGGACTGGATCAAGCTGAGCGGGGGGCATCATTGAATCTTCGGGGGGGGATGGTAGGAAGGAGCGTAGGGCAATTCCAAGTTACACGCTTAACCTCTCATAAAAGCAACGAAATATGGAAAGGGTAGAGGGAGATGAGCCAAGGGCGGATTTTTTGGGTTGGGTAACAAGAAACCAAAAATAGGTCGGACGGTCTTAAAAAAACCAGCGGAACCACCACCAACACGATGGTGATGGAGAAAGACAGCTTGGGCACGAGATCGAAGGTGGGAGGCCAACCACAATGGGGGGGAGCCAAACGCTGGAAGGGGAGCTAATCATAATTCGAAAAGAGAATGTGGAGACATTTCTTCGAGGGACAGTAGGAGGTGCAAAGAAGGGGGGGATGCCGGAAGAAGGAATTGACGAAAAAAAAGGAGCGGAGGGCAAAAGAGAAGGCGTATAATTGACAGGGTCCAGAAGCGCGCCGGCCAGGGGCAAAGAATTCACAAAAGCTCAGCTCAGGTGCGCCGCCACTTTACTTGAGCCTCGGGGTAAAACAGGAACGCCCGCAACAAATGTGGGGAACCACGTTGGGCCCCTATTGATGGCGGGTTTAGGAGATTCTTCGAACGACTCAGCAGGACGAAGGTGAAAAAGCAGCGACTGATTAGAGAACGCAGAGCCCATTGTGAATAACGCAAGATTGAGGACCGAAGCCGATGCATCCAGAAAAAACCGCAGGTTTGCCAGAGTTGTTCTTGAACAAGCGTTCTTAAACCCGAAAAAACAAATTCTGGAAGTCACGAAGGCCAATCGAGCAAACTCCGGAGCATCTCGCACACTAGGTATTGAGGGATGAGGAATCTTACGCGAACCAGATTCCAGAGACGAACCCGTAGAGGTTGCATGTACAAAGAGACGGGGCTCGCGTGTCGGAACAAGCCAGACGGATGTGTCAGAAAGGGGTCAGGCGCGGGAGAAGACCTTTTTTTGTGCGGGGGGGGGGAATTTAATAGGACCAAAACGGGGTGCGTAGCCGAGCGGGATGGGGAAGAGACTTTCCCCGTAAATGTAAATTACGAGAAGGGGGAGGCAGGGAATTGAGAGAATCTTGGGGAGGGAGCGTGGGTCAAAGCAGTCTGTGCGATTCGCGACGAACAAGAAACCCCGAATGAAAAAGCAACCAGAGAGTCGATAAGTATTTGGATGGGGGTGCTAGATGGGTCCTTGTTTGAAAGGATCAGCTTTCTTATTGGAATTGATATATAAGTGAGAAAGAGGAAACGGGGCCGAGGCCATCGTCGAAAAAAAGGGAGGGCTCGTCTAAACACTTTACGGCGAGGGTGACCAGCTGTTATGAGGTGGGTTCTCACCCCAAGAAAAAGTCCCAGTGTCGGCGCAGAGATTGAGTAGGAAAAAATTGGAGACAAAAAGCTGCAGACGGTTTAAAGGTGGGCAGAAAGGGGGTCGCGAACGGTGGGCGATAAGCAAGGAAGAGAGGGTGTCCCTTCCAGCGGGAATTGACCAAAGGAAGGGGAAGTAGGAGCCTAGGGAAAAATTTCTTGGGGGAGTTTACCGGGGATTATGACAGCCTCGGAGCCAAATAAATGTACAGGATGTACGGGGGGCAGGGGGCGAAATGGGGTTATCCATTGGGTCGCCTTCGAGAGAAAAAGGAGACAATAGCCTTACAGTGATGTTAAAAGAAATCAAAAAATTGATCCCCATTTTTACCGTCGGGAAGGGACTTTGGTGAAAGAGCTAGAAAAAACAAAAGGAGAAGAGAGATAAAAAAAAAAAATAAGCAAAAAAAGGAAACTTGTGGAAAGAGGATTGTCAAATCAAAATTTAGAACTCTCTTTAGTAGGGCCGGTGGGACGACGAGGCGCAAAAAAACCCCGCGGATGGTGCGCAAAAAATCAGAACCGGGAGGGTCTTGGCCGCAGATTTAATTAACGCCAGTGTCGGTACCGAAAAAAAATCCGCAAAAAATAGTTACACCCTCAGCCGAAGCTAGGGAATAACTAGTTGTCAATTCCAAAAGAGGCAAAGATGCGGGCACAGCTAACTGAGGGGACGCCCACGCCGTTGGAGCCACAAAAAAGGGTGAACGCGTTAAAAAGGTGTAAAAAAAAGAGGACGGCGAAAGCTTGGGATCAAAAAGTGGGAAAAAGGAGGTCAAGCCATCGGCTCGCAAAATTTTGGCGCAGGGGAGCGTTGCAGTACGCGCAACACCACGTCATCAAGCAAGGAATGAAAACCACTGGTCCATAGGAAAGAAAAGAAAGTCTAATGTACGAAACCGCCGCGCGGAAAAGGATCAGGATTTCTCCATAAGAGCTTACTTCCGCAATCACAAATCTCCTGAATCGATGGAGGGATATGCCCCACAGACGACTGGGATCGACGGGGCTCGTCAAAGGTATGTGGGGAGGGAGGGATTCTAAGAAAAACCCAACGAAACACTACACGAAGAAGATCCCTCCTAAATCGTCTGGTGAAGGACCTACCATACATGCTGACTTATGGACAAACGGTTGGGAAAGAGAACCGCGGCTCTGTGGGAAAGGAGTGGATTCCCGAAACTCAAAACAAAAAGGAACAAGACTCATCAGCGGGAAATAAAGACCGCAGGACCGGGTCGCTCTATTCAGGGAAAAGCGATGGGTTAAAAAAAAGCAAGCTCCATGGGAACCTGGGTCACTAGACAGACTGGAATAAACCGGACAATAGACGA
>Ga0179593_1519392_pt1 | contig 20334 bp, 18 predicted proteins | sample CZODoug2_1_08_16_FD_185931 | JGI IMG/M metagenome (GOLD analysis project Ga0179593, IMG submission 185931) | Vadose zone soil fungal communities from Angelo Coast Range Reserve, California, USA - CZODoug2_1_08_16fungal (PacBio error correction) | ecosystem: Environmental > Terrestrial > Soil >...
TTCTGGTAGATGAATGAAAAGGTGTCCTCTCGGGAGCGACGAGACAGCTTTAGCGCGGTGCCAAGGATCGGTTTGGTGGGGCATCTGGGAGAGGGGGGAAGCAGGGGGGCCGAAAAAGTCTGATCAACAACAGAGAGGAAACGAGAAGGATAGACCAATTGCCAAACCGGCTTTACAAAAAGGGAGACAAAAGCAGAACATCGCTGGTTGAACCCGCGACCTTGGCCCACATCAGGAGAAGGCTTCCCTCACCAGAAAACGCACAGGAATGACAAAAAAGAAAATCGGGACCGGCACCCTTCAAACGGGGTTCAAGGAGTGGGGCTATCCATAACTGAAAACAACTGATGAGAAAACAGGCGGGAAGGACAAGAAGAAGACGAAAAGCGACTTGATGCACTAAGAGGGCGGATACCTTACTAGACCGAAAGGAACTACTCACCTCCAGGGAACGGATCCGTATTTTCAAACTATAGGGAAAAAAAGGAGTAACGTCCGGTGAGAAGGCTAGGGGGAGAGGGAGCTTTGAGTGAGGGTAAATTGGGTTAAAAATTAGCGTCGGGGGGGGGGGCAACCTTCTGACGTCATCAGGAAGGGTGAAAGGGACTGAAGGATAAGGAGAGCTAGAGGGAATACTACAAGAATCTGATATAGACGTTGTTGTTTGTACTAGCGTTGGGTCCTGGTTAAAGTCGCTCGGGAGCAGCGACGAATGGGTCCCCCAGCACAAACCGGAGTGATCTTCCCTGATCGTGTATGGCCTTGGAGAGGGGAGTGGGCAGAGGACGTCGCGTGGTACAAGATTCCATCTACTGTGAAGAACCTTTTTTTACCTAAGAGAGCACAAGGGAGAAATAAATGGGTAAGCACCAGGTGGACTTGTAAGACACTCTTAATGAAGGGGATGAACTAAAACGCCTCCCGCGCGAGGGCGGGAAGTAAAAGTTAACAATGGGAAGGGCGGCATACCCTAACACCCGTCCTAACTGTGCCATAAGATGAAATAATCAACAGGACACGCTACATGGGAGGAAGGAGTGTCTGCATCGCGGTTAATAGAAGTTAAGCGCGCGGGACGTGCCATTGCTGATGAGGGGACCAACGCTAAAACGGAGCTACGGGGTTGGTGAGTTGTACAAAAGTTTGAATCAATAATGGGCATAAGAAATTCGAAAGGGGGAGGTTGGAGCAGGGGGTGGAAAAACCGATAGATCAGGGAACTCGTATCGTTGTCGTGGGAAGAAAGGCCCCTCTATTCAACATGAAGAAACAAAGGCAATACTTCAAGTGCGGGGTCGATGGAATGTCAGGTTTCGACAACCTGGGACTGCTCAAGTAACAATATAGAAAACAAAACAGGGGTCAAAAAACACTTCCAAGCACTTCTACCGAAAACACTCCATTACTGAACTATAAGAACCAAAGGACGATGGGGAATAGGAACAGGGAACCGAGCGGACGGGAAGCCTCAAAGCTTGTGGAACGGACAAAACAATGCGCAAGGAGGGAAAAAGAAAAAAAATGCGAAGGGGGACTTTCAAAGGGGAAAGAGGGCAGCAATTCGAAAAGGGGAGGGGGAAGATATCCCGTCTATACCAACGTGTATCTCAAAGTCAGAACAAGATTCCGATAAGGGCTGTGAGCGAGGACATCGCGTCACTACATAACGAAAGTACCTTGAATGCTTCCTGGAGCATGGTACAGAAAAAAGATCAAAACTACGGCATCACAAAGGGAAATAACAAGGGGGTCATGCTAAGGTGCACCGCGCGTTGGAAGCCTAAGTACAAGGGCAGAGTCGTTTTCGGTGCGGTAAGAACAGGGGGGCGAAGGAAAGTCCATTCTACTTCCAAAAGCAGTGAGATTGCCAATCTTTCACGGAGAAAGAAAAAAGAAAAAAAATATAATAACAAGAGGGAACCCCACGGCCTGCTATGGAGGAGGAATGGAAGGGGACGAGATAGGGTGGCGGGGGCGAAAGGGGGCACACAAACAGTGGGAACATCACTCTCGGGGCTGGTGCAGAAACTCGTTTCTCAAGGGGCTTCGTACACCAGTCATCTTGTTACACGTAAGGAAGCTACGGAGAGCAACGAAAACACACATCGGCTATAGCGCTCAAATCACTGGGGACGCATACAGAGGGCTGGTGTCAGGGGCAGGGAGGACCTGGCGTTCGGGGGGTCGGAAGGGAAAAAATAGGCGCGAACACTTAGACAGGTAAAGGTTTTCAGGGTAAAATGATTCCCCATCAGGACCTGGTGATTTACAGAACGACTGTCGATTTCGCAACACTGGCGAGGCCATCTGGCAAGGGGATGAAGGGAAACATGTCAAACGGAGAGGTAACCTCCCTGTGTGGTGACGTGAACCCGGGTAGTTGCCGATCATAAGGCATTACTCGGGGGCAACCAGTCGGACGAAGGACTCAGAATACATAGTTAGGTTGTAATGTGGGGGTCGTATTTCACTCAAAGATCGACAGAAAGAAACACAAATTCATAAGCTGACCGCTCACCCAATCCACCGCCAAGGAGGAAGACGCAGATTCTAATGACATCCGGGAGACCCGTAAGGAGGATTCTTTTAGAATACGTGATCAAAAACATCCTGTAGAATGAAAGAAAAGGTCGCCCGCCGAGCCGAGAACACACCATCGGATAGACCCCGCTCTCCGCTAACAAACTGTCAACCAAAGGGTTTGCTAAGAGTCGGCGACCGCAGGTGACGATCGCAACACAAACGTAGTATTGAGAAAGGGGAAGAAGAAGAGGTAACGGCTGGAAAGGGGCCAAAAGCGGGGGGGCGGACATAAAGACAGAAAACAAAACCAACAACCATTTCACTCAAAAATGGCGCGAGCACAAGAATTCGAATGGGCCCGTTACAATCTTGGCAAAGGGCGATTCGCTGCTGATGTTCTTTGGCTGAGGAAAGACAGACTCAAGACGGAGGGAACAAATTGGAAAAAACTGCCGTAGCTTTCACAGAGGTGGAGCATATCAGACCACGCATGGTGGAGCGGTGACTGAGACCAATCCTGACCCAGGGGGGGGTGTACACCAATCGCCATGAAGAACTACTGCGAAAGACAGGGCCGAAGCCTTGGAGTGGCAATCCGATCGTAAGGCACCGTCCACTGGAAAGACGGCTCCAGGAAGACAAGGTGATTTGTGCCCAATCAGGAACGCGGATCGGAAAGACAGGAGGAACAATCAGAGAATCCGGAGAAGCAGTCAATAGCCGGGAGGGATGAAAGGTTTTTTGATTCGGCTAAGTGTTCCCCGTAATATCTAAGAAACGAGAACGGCTGGCGGGAAAAGAAGGAGACGCTAAGAAGCTGCGAACAGAAAGAGGTGACCCTACGCTCAGATGGACATCCCTCTGGACTGCTTGTGTGAGACCCGGTTTCCACGAGTTTGGGGGCGACACTCCCGTCAGACTACATAGTCTGGCTAGCAGCAATGGAAAAAGGAGAAAAATGAGTTCCTCATTGGTGACAAGACCAGAAGAGAGGGATTTGCGTGAGCTTGCGCTTGTTGAAGGGGGGGGGTGTTCACGTGAGCCCGGCAACGAGGGCCGTCCGCGAAGGGCAAAGCGCGGGTTCTCGAACGTGGGAATCATACGTTGGGGGGCAAACTCCTCTCTCTAACGACGCGACAAAAGGGGACGCCCATCCCAGGAAAAAAAAAGAGAAAAGGGGAACCTGTCACAGACAAGGAGCCGGAAAATAAACAAGGAAGGACAGCTTACGGATTCCGGTGATCATATGAGTGTACTCCCAGGAAGTCAAACGCCTGTTGCTCGATTGTAAGCGGGAAAAAATACGGGAAGGCCCAGGATGTTGGGCAAGCCTACCAAATCCCCTGGTGGGAGTTACATAAAAAAGGGGGGAGGAGCATTGCTGGGAATGGGGGGGGGAGCCGAACGGTGGTAGAACGGGTCCGATGGTTATAGTGGGAGGTCAACCCATAACCAGACAAGCCGGTTGATAAAAGGGAAAGTTGTGATTCTTGGTGACGACAGGGGCGCTACGGCGTGGACGATACGGGTTTTGCTAGCAAGATGGATCAACTCGGCGGGAGGGGGTTCAGAATTGCGGTGACTCAGGGAGTGGCTTGAGGGGGGGTTTAGGGGATCAGGCGGATGTCGAAGGCTTGTTTCGGGCGCGTAGGCTGACGAAGATATAAAAAAGGGAAAGAACAACTGTCCAGCACCGTGGAACCCTTTAGAGAAGGGGGAAGATGTCATCAAAGGTAAAGGCGAGGCCAGGGAAAAAGACACCGGCAACGAAAGTCGAACGTTCTCAGTCAAGCGGCCGAGAATACAACAGTCGCGAACGTGAGAAGTTCCTCCTGACGTTTAGATCGAGGAGAAAAAATCAAGAAAACGACACCACAACTGTCATCATATGAGGCAGGACAAATAGGGGAGGTTGACTGGGGCGTTCTATTTTGGCAAAAACACCTGGAAAGAGCACAAAAGGGGAAGGAGCGAATCCAAATGCCTCGCGCGGTCCCAAAGGGGAGAAACTTAGGAGGGGCTGACATAATAAAAAGAAAAAGAAGGGCGGGCTTTAAGGAAGAAGGCATTCAGCTAAATCATGGTATGATCTGTCCTACATTAGTAAGGCAACGATCCCTGTGCACATGGAAAAGAGTGTCAACAAGTGCCAGAAAAGGTCGGCAACATCCGAACGAGAGAGCAAAAAATTCGGAAAACAGCAAGGTACTGAAGAACTAAGGGGAATTAAAAAATCGTCCGGGCGTAAAGCTTGTTGTATAGAAAAAAAACAAAGACACACACAAAAGGCTCTATCGGAGAAGAAGGAGTAACAGCAAAGACTACACGGAGAAAAAAGGCAAGCGGAATAGGAAAGGCAGGGAACGTCGTCAGAAGTAGGGAAATTTTAGCGACGCGAGTATTAGTGGACGTTAAAAAGCAACACCCCGACGGGAGAGCGGAGTCAGGCGCACCTGTTAACTAAAAAGGGTGCTCTGGGGCGGGGACAATCCAACGAAGGAGATGTGGGAGGTGCGGCAATGGGTAAACGTTATGCTGAGATGAGTTTAGGTGAAATAAACTGCACCGAAGAACGGGTCCGCTTTTACGAGAGGGCTGTCCAGAGGACATCAAAAGAAAACTGAGGATGCGAAGCCATATACAGGTCACGTTATGGGAGCAAAAGAAGGAAGGGGAAAACCTTTGCAGGGACGATGGGGGGGTGCAATCAAAAGACGGATGTATGGGTAGTCCAGCTTGTCGATGTTGCTGAGGCTACGATTGGGTTGTAGGTGGGAAGCTGGTGCCAAGGACACAACGGGGGACTGGGGAGAGTTGGGGGGAAGGTCAGGGAGAAAAAAGACAAGAGCTCAACCGGAGAAACAAAGGCTATCAGAGGGGCCGGAAAGAGAGGAGATGTGGTGTCGGTCAACATAACACTCTCCCATTAACAAAGGGAATCCTTGTGAGATAAACGATTCTATGTCTCATGGACGAGAAAACGCAAATGATAGACCAGTAAACCAGAAAAAAGTACGGCAGCATAAGGGGGGTCTATAATAGAAAGGGCAGTCCATACGATGATTATGGCTGGGAGATGGATTCCAACGCAAAAAGGACAGCGCGAGGACAAAGAAACGAAAAACATCGGCCGGATGGACGCCAGAGCGGGACGTTTTTTAAAGCTAAAAAACGAGGAAAAATCTCACAATAACGTGTAACTTGACAAGACCAAAAGAACCCCCCGTTCCGACACCAGCTAAAGGTTGGCCCAATCATAATAGCGATCGGCGGGAAAGGGAATGAGACGGTCGAGAGGGGCTTTTGTTCATAAAAAGGACTGAGAGCACGAGGGCAAAACTTCTGAAAAGAAGAGTTCAGAAGTCTGCAGCCCTTTCGCGCTCGCGGATTTGTGAATTCAAGAGATCGGAGAGAAAAAGTTCCGCGAACCAGGGGGTCTTTGTGGCGGCGAGGGGGGGCAACTGATCAACGGGAGAAGTCGAAAGACAGGGAAAGTTCCCCTGAGTCAGGAAAGTACTTGATGGCCCGGAAAGGGCTGCATGGGCATTGGCGGCGCCCCGGTGCAGGATCGTGGAACGAAAAAAAGAGTGGCAGCAACGGTGTTTGAAAGGTGAAGCAGTGCTCAGGGGAGGGGGTCGAGGGGTCCTGGTCATACCACCGTTGAAGGAATATCCCTCCAGAATAGACCCGCCGGTATGGTCGGGAAGTATTCCGGAATAAAGATGCCGAAGTAATTATGATAGCGTGCCTCATACACGTCGTACTAATCCGGAAGGGAAGGCTGGGTTAGCATCCTGAAGATTGAGGTGGGCTCTTCGTGAGAAAAGTCTTGCTTCTCAAAAAAGCGAAGCTCACAAAGAGGATGGACAATTGGGTCTTGGGGGGGAGTTTTCCCAGAAAGTCAAAACGGGAAATCAGAGAGGGGGAGGGGGCGGGGTCTGTGCACGGAAAATTGGTGTCAACCAGAGAGAAATGAATCCGATGAGGGGAGAGGGGGGAACTGCTAAAAGGACGGTCCGGCCGCCCGCGTGAGAGAAAACGGCCAGGAGACAGCAAAAGGGGGGAAGAACAGTGGGTGGTAGGGGGGGAACGCTGGTAAATACTCACTCAGGAGAAATGATGTCCCACAGCCACAAGCCCCCCAGCCCGAAGACACCGAAAATTCACATACTGCAAAGATGACACGGAGGAGCAAATTCTGTACCTAAGAGACGGATTCCCCGCCCGCAATGAGATACCAGGGGAAAATTAACTAGAAGAAACGAAAGAAAGTGAATCACAAGGCATATGTACGCGGAATCCTCACTACGGAAAGGGTTGATCCATCGGAGACGGGGTCGAAAAAGAGGGAAAAAGAAGGAGGATAGCACAAAGAAATCCCCAGTTTTAATTTTGATGAAAAAAATTTCCTGAGACCCGCATGGACTCCCAGAAAAAACAGGAAGGGGGGCGGTCCGGCAGAAGGGGGAGAGCACCCGGAGAGGCCGTAAAGCGTCATTTCCCTCCCGAAGAGAAAAACAGGGGGCGACATACACGATGAGAAGGAGCTGGGGGATCAAGAAAAAAACCGCTAGGGATTGGAAGCAGAGATCCTTAATGGTAATGGAAAAAAAGAGGACGTCGGACCACGCGCGCATTTCGATCAAACCGCGGGTCCAGGATGAAGGACATGGAACAACAAAGAGGAGGACGCCATTGATCATCTCGTGCGACATATCCATGAGAACTCGGCTCATAGGGCAGGAGAATAGGGAAGGGGGTCACACAAAGATGGAAAGGGAAGAAAATACTGGTGATTTTGGAGGGGGTCGCGCTCTCGCAGGAAAGCATCCAGATAGAGGTATCGGCGGAAAAAAGCGTGAATCGGTTGGGGAAAAGACGATTCAAACACAAAAGACACTTCACCTGCAATGAACAGATCACGGGGTCAAAAGCTCGAAAAAAGGAAAAAAAAAGGGTAAGACAGCGTTCATTTCGCAGAAGTGTCAGGCATTAGCTTGGAAGGGAAAAACTCCACCGAGCTGTGGAGGAAAAAGGTGGGATTTCTGAAAGGCACCGGCCGGCAAAGAAAGGTGCGGCAGTCACAAAAGGAAAAGAGGGGCAAACTCGGGAGACCAGAATAGCTGCAGACGGTAAAAAAAGGGTCTTAAGGAATGTCTCATCACCGACTTCAAGCCCTGGCTGCTGATGCCTAGTAAAACGGGCCCTTCGTAGGGAAAGAGTGATCAATCAAGGGGGAGGGGGGAAAAGGCGAACTCGGGAAGGAGGGAGACTACATAGAAAGAAGGCAAGCAAGCGACTTGGGGGGGGACCTGTGTCGGGGTACCTAATAAACAATCGGATCTTCTCTCGGAGAAGGGCGTTGAGGAAGCGGTGAACCAATTTGGTTCGACACAGAAACGGTTACATCTCCCACACCTACAACATCCAGTAACAACATAAGGTGAGAAACGCAGGATCGTACCAACCGAATGGGACAAAAGGAGGGGAGAATCTTATGCAACAAAAAACCACCCACCATAAGGACAGAGCAGACTCACTAAAGGCGAGAGCAGATCCGCACCCTGGGGGGCGGCCGAACCACACCCAGGTTGTTCGCTGCTGGCGTGAGGAGGGAAGAAAAAGGATACTCATCTACCACAGAAAAGGGGGGAAACAAAATTGGCAGGGAAAGTCAGAGAAGGGGAGGGGGGGGAGGAAGTAATCCAAAGGGGGCGGGACGGTCGGAGATCACCGTTGTTTAATAAACATAGGTCATTGGAGCGAGGGCAAGAAGTGCCCGCCACGTACCTATGCACGCACAAAAACCACACCTAAGAAACTCGGGTTTCAACGGGGAAAGGTGCGTGAAGGGCGACGGGGGATACATGGGCAAATGCATAGAAGCGAAGCTGTAACAAGACACCTAGAGAAGGCTAGCGATCGAAACAGCGTCTGCTACTCTATTTAAAATTTCGCTGACTGTGGGAAATTCTACGAAAGACAAGAGGTCATTTTGCCCTGAGCCATAAATGGGAGGGAACGGCCCCCAAAACAAGGGAAAACCGCTAACATCTTCAGGAACCGACGCAGCCCAAAAGACTCTGGATGCGGCATAATGTCACGAAGAGAGCGAATAGCCGACCGGGACGGGGGGTGGTAGTGAACAAGGTGGAAGAAAGCAAAAGAACGTCGCCCGCGGGAAATTGCGAACACGGAGCAAGATTGGCTCGGGAGCCCATCGAAGGGGGAGAGCTCTTATGGAATGAAATCGACGACGTGCTTGTGGTAGCTTATAGGTTGGAGCAGGTGACACGGTAGAAAGAAAGACTCAACATGTACGAGGTGTCTGGAATGTCTGGTGGGGCAATCTAAGACAACGAAAAGAAGCCAGAGGGGGATCCCATCGCCAAAGACAAGACTCTGCCAGCACCACCTCAGCTGCACTAGGCATGAGAAATGAAAAACAGTGAGATCTGTCATTTTTGAAGGCGAAGTCGAAGTCCAATAAAGAAAATGCCGCCTGTGGCACGATGGGAGAAAGCGGGGAGGAGTCATCGGAAAAGGTTGTGCAATCGCGATGTAACAAGAAACCTTGTGATAGCGGGCGTTCGCACAGGCAAAGTAGCAATTGCGCCAGGAAGATAGGGGGACAAAAGTGAATCGGAAAACGAGACAGCAGTATGGAGTCAACAACGAGCGAATGCAGGAGGCCGGGGCCACAGCGCTTGTGAGGTGCAACGCTGCCAAAGGCGAGGGAGATACAGGGGGGCAACGAAAGAGACGGGAGGAAATTAGAGAAAGGGTTCAGGCTAGGAATGGGAAAAAGCAAGCTAAGTTGCCTATGTGTAGTGCGCGGTCTGTGCACGGGGGAGTGGGCTTTCAGTAAGAAGACTTTCGCTCAAACAGCGAGACAAACACAAAGCATAATTGTATCTCTTCAGAAGGAGTTGGGAATGCCAAGGGGTCTCGGGGGAGTGGACAAGGAAATTCGAAAGGCCGGACCGAAAACACCATACGTAGCATGGAAATAAGGAGTTCCATTATCATCAAGTCAAAAGCCCACAATCAGTCATGAGGTAGAACCGACCGCAGGCCAGCAGCAATGGACAACAGGAATACCATCAGAAAAACAAAAAACAGTTTGAAGAAAATAATTTTGCAACTGATTCCAGAGGGGGGGGGGGGGAACCATGACCGGATCAAAAACGGACCTACCATAGGCAGAATACGAAAGGGAGCACAACGGATCGGTGGGGGCAGGAGCGAATGCCGAATGTGCAAAGCAGTAAGCGCGGCAACGTTTGAAGGTGGAAGAGAAAGAACTTGCTACGCATGAAGGGGGGGGAAATGGGAGAGAACTGCGTAGGCAAGGCGGGAGATTTAAGGAGAATTCATTCCATGTGATGCTGGGGTCGAAAACAAAACAAAGCACAAGGGAAGGGGGCTCTCGGAGTAAACTGTGAGGAATGGAATGGGAAAACTATACTCTTCAGGGAAAAGGCCCCTGTTGACAATCACCGGATGGACGGGAAGATCACTCAAAGGGAATTAGAAAAGACAATCTACGGCAGACGAGGCGGGTAAACGGCGACAGATCGAAAGAAAAGACGGAGGCGTTGGCGGTCTGACACCCTGGAAAAAGGCCGAAAGCGACTGGAAGCAGATAGAGACAGAGTGTAACTAGATTCCCAGGTCACAGAGGGAAAGGAAAGCCTTAAGTACAGACGGAAAATTAGGCAACAGGAGAACGGCGCAGTATCAGGGGGGGGGACACACCTTTCGGGGACAGAGGGAAAACAATTAAAAAACGAAAAGTGCCGTAGGTCCGCGACCACGAGATATATCCAATACTAACAACTGAGCCGTCTCAATTCGCGAAAACACCCGAACGGGTGTGCATCCTCGGGGCGCTGGACATAATAGCACAGCGGAGACGGGGGTGGGAGTGGAACACAACACAAGGGGAGAAGAAAGTATACAATATAGGAAGATAAAGGTTTATGGGGCCAAGAAAGGAAGGGGAGTGCAGCCGCCAACACGATGTTGAGTCCCCTGGTGGTACTAATAACAGGGGAAGGGGCCAGAAGGAGACAGGAGCATCATAGTGTACTTTACGAAGCAAGGGTTGCGTCTCGGACGTTGTCGTGATCTAAGGAAACCTCGATGTAAACGACCAAAGATAAGGAAGGTTCCAAAAAAAAGAAAGATTCCTAGGCTGAGTGCTTGACATGGGGCGTATTGTCTACTAGTGTGAACGTGCTGGTGTGACTGGAGGGGAACAAAAGGAGAGCCGCAGGAATCTGTTACCGCCAGAGAAAGAAGTGGGAAGCAGGTTGTCGCAAAAGACTCGCAACAACCAGGTCACAGGGAAAAGAGAATCTCAAACAAGAGGAGAGGGATGTTGTTTGCGCCAGAAAAAGGAAAAACAGTCGAACAGCAATAAACGTCTAGATGAAATCAGGCTGGAAGACCAAAGGGAACGACGGCACGAGACTGAAGGGCTACCACAATAAACGGGACCCTAGCACCCAGCCTCGCGATCGGGGGGAAAACTTACAGAACTTGGGGCTTCCGGAGCCGACGAAAATCCAGAACTGACACTCATAAAAAAAAAAACCACCCAGCTCAAGCGTGTTTCGAAGGATTGTTTGGAAACAGCGAGCGGGTGGAGAAGAACCTATTCTAGTTGGAAGTGAACGGCCTTGATGTACGGGTCACTATGAAGGAATCGTAATGGGGGGTGCAGAATTGTTGCCATCAACGGCCAGTATATGGGAGTGAATGGGACCAAAAAAAACCTCCGAAAGGCTCGAGACGAGGCTTCCAACAGATCGTACAAAGTCCGAAAAGAAAGGAGATCGGAAGCTGGGAGAAAAGCGCAATAGCTGGTTGAGGGAACCACTGAAAGAAAGTCAGCAGGAACTTCGGGGCGAAAGGGCAAGGGAAAACTCAAAAGTCATAGCCATCATTACCGCCTTAGCTACAGGCCTTCGAAGATAAAATTCAAAAACTCACAACCACTGACACTATTCGGGTGGAAAAAATTTAAACGGGGACACGAAAGACGGGAAGTGGGTTGAAAAGTTGTTCTCAAAAAGGGAATTCTTGGAGCGAACCCAAGGGGGGGTAGTAGGTCCTCGAAGTCTTAAAATCGGAGGGCGTTGAAAAAAAAAAGTCCTCTACTTTCGGGGGGGGACCAAGGAACTAAAGTGCAATCATCTTAGTCTTGCCGGAAAAACTGGCTCTCACAAGGACGTTGCAGGGGAGAAGAGATTCAAAAGCCTCAAAAATTGCAAAGCCCTGTCTCCTCTGACGGGTTCAGAGCCTACAAGAAAAGCTTTACGGGGGGGGGAAGTATCCTCAAAAATTCGGCGGGGGAAAACTTTGGGGAAAGAAAAAAAAGGGGTAGGGTAGCATTCGAGAATGCAAAAGGTTAAAAAAGGAAGAACTTGAATGTATATGGGCGGGGCGGATAAAAGTCCAGCGGCTAAAAAAACCATAACACAGACTCTAGAGGGAGGGGATAGCACTCCTGGACGGTTGCGGAGTAGAAGAAACCTTAAGAAAAAAATAACGGGCCTTAAGGACACATCCCACGTTCAACATTAGGAGCAAAGGTCCATGGCCGCACATTTGGAGAAGGGAAAAAAGCCATAAAAAAGAGGAAGACAAGGGAGAGAGACGGGCACATAGGAAAGGAATAGTGGGGGTACACACGGGGGGAAGTCAGCTGCCGGAGCGGCGAATCAATTGGTTCATTATTGCAAATGACGACCATTGGCCAATTTCCCGGGAGAATTTCTACAGAAGGGGGGAATTTCGCGCCCGGGGAAGAGTGACCTAGGGGAAACGTGGAAAAAAAGGGTTACGCAGCAAGCACTTTGCTGCGCAGAAGTCGGATCCCGACGCGAACAGAAGAAATAAGAAAACCACTGTAGAGACTTATCCAGACACAATTACACGTAATGGACCATCAGGGCCCATGGGCGGAGAGAGAGGAGGTACGATCCACAAGGACGACAACGGGGGTTGGAACAGCAGAGAAAAGTTAAACAGCGGCGTGTGAAAGGGGGTCTTGTAGGGAGAAAGTCTGAAAAAAGCAACTGGAAACGACGCTCCCTCCTGCTCCATCAGGTTTCAATTAACCCCTTCCGGGCAACGAGGGGAGACGCAATATCAAACACGCGGGGAGTCGTAGAAAAAAAGGCTGGGAATGTACCATGAGTGACGGGGAGAAGTTCGAATACGGGGGGCTCGTCGTCCCTCTGAGCGTGGCCAACCTCGCTGAACGAACAATTGGGCAATGACTGGGGATGGGGTGGAAAGATGGGCATCAGATATATTGACGGAAAATGTAGGAAAGACTGTGCCGGAAAAAGGGAACCGAGAGGCCGTCTAAAGGAGAAGCGTATCAAACGGGGGGGGGAAGGCGCCCGCCTCCCCGTGAAAGCAAGTCAGGAAGATCTAAACCGTATAACAAAGCAATGCGGGGCAGGGGGAAGGGGGAAAGGACAGGCGAAGGTCTGCGTATAACCCAATCATGTTTAACACAAAAAAAAAATCTCGGGCAAGCAAGGACAATTCAACAACACGCAATTTCCTAAAAGTCGATGAGAGAAATAGCCATCGGGCTAGTTGTACAGGGGTCGTCATGTTCCTTGGAAGGGGGGGATGTTGTTGTTTTGTGGGGGGGGGTTGAGGTTTGTTTTGGGCCATGATGGGGGTTGGGTGTGTTGGGGGGGGAGGGGGGATAAATGTCAAGGTGAGGGGGGTTTTTGTTTTCAGGGGGTGGGGTTTTTGTCGGGAAAAGAAAAACGGGCACGATTGCCTCCGTACAATGAGGAACGTGAACTGAAGCAAGGGCAGGGGTGAAACTGAAGGACGTGCAGAAAGAAAGAGGCTGCTGGATGCCGACGAAGGGGGGGATGCCGAAAAGGAGTCCGTAGGTAAGGGGACACAAATTTCCTGCGGGAGAACAAAGAATCAGCGCAAACAACGGTAGAAGTGTGCTGGGAAAACTGAGAAAGAAGGGCAGATCCGCTCGGGCATTGGCCACCTAGAAGGAAGAAGGGTGGACGTGTCATAGCCAGGGAGCGGTGGGCGAGCGCCAGGAAAGGGCAGTCATACGTTTCCATGCAAAGGAGAATTGCAACATATAAACAAAAAAAAGAAACCACGCGGACATTATCCAAAGGCAGGGGGGGCGAGAACCAAACAGAAAGCGTCAGAAGAGGGGACAGTCGAGGTAACCTAGAAGCCGAGACCACAAATAAAGATTCCGCAATGGCGAAGGGTTCCAAGGAGCTACGGAGAGCAAAGTACCAATTGTAAGCGGATATCGCGCTAAATAACCCGGAAGAATCCAGGAGGGCATAGGAACCTAATAGAGCAGGCGTCGTGGTCTTCAAGGGGGTTCAACAGGGGGAACGATAGACCATTTGACACAAAAGGGGAAACTTTTTGGGGGTGGAAGTCAAGTCCGAAACAAAACAAAAGTACACATGCTCCACCGCAGAAAGCTGTGTTGACAGACCGGCGATAAAATGGTGCAGGAAGAGAATGCAAGGGACTAGGAAGAGACGAGGACACTGGGCCGCACTGCTGAAAACGGGACGGCCAGTACCGGTAAGGGAATGAACTCTGGGCAACGCGGCAAACGAAACGATGAGAAATGCATCCAAAAAAGGGACAGGATTCGCTAGGCAAAAAAAAACCCCTGCTGCGGTCGAGAAAAGCAACAGACGGCAAGCACAGGTAGAACAAGTTGTTCTTAGGGAAACGAATGTAGCCAAGCGAGTTCAGTCTAAGGAAGTGGGAAGGGGGCCCAATTAGCAGGAAAACCTATACACTATACAAGAAGAAGAAAAAGGAAAAGGGGTTGGATCAGCGAGACAGGTGAAGATGTAGGGGAGTGTCTTCACGAAGGCTCGCAAGGAGGGAAGGGGTCAATTGGGCAGACCACAAAATAACTAAAAAAATTCTCCCGGCGCTGGGACGACAAGTGCTAAGAGGCTGGGGGACTACCACTGCGTGGGGGAATAAGGATTGTCCATATTCCGCGTGAATATATCAAAATGCGACAGAACCGCCACCGCCGCTGATGCGACAATTAAGATCGGCAACCGGAGCGCGGCAGTATTAGGAAAATTGTCTGACCTGCAAAGGGGGGGAGAGAAGCGTACGACGTAAAACCATCTCCAGAAAATATGTGGCAGGCCAAACGAGGTCGGAAACCGTGCAAATGTAACGGGAGGGGGGCTGGCAACGCCGGAAAAGGAGGGCTCGGAAAAACTATGCGAACAGCTTCGAAAAAAGTAAAGGGGACAAGGGCTTTGAGAAGAAGGTCATGGGAAAAACGTCCGGAAAAAATTAGAGGAGTCAAGAAGTGGAGAAAGACCTTCGACCGAAGGGGCGTGCAACCCAGCGAAGGGGGCTAACGAGGGGAAATAACGGAAAGAGTGGCCGGCTAAAACAAGAATTGGTCCCACAGCCGGAAGAGTCCTACTAAGAATAAGGCAATGTGCCAGGAGCTGGAGGGTCGATCGCCTGCGCGTGGGCCAACACCCCCGCTCAGAACGACACAAAAAAAGGCGAGAGGTGAAGAAAAAAGGGGGGTGTGGTGCTAAAACGTTTTAAGGGCGCCTAAACAGTCTCGAGAGGACTGCATAACAGGGAGAAAGGAGAAAGAAGAGACACGACTGAATCGATGAAAAGAAAAAAAGGGAGAATCCTTGAGAAAAGGAGGGGGGGGCGTCACTGCGGAAGGATAGGGGGGGGAAGGGCGTCCCAACAGGAAACCGGTTGGTCTTAAGGCAGCGCTCTACAATGTCGAAGGGGGGACAACTTGGGGCACCGTGATCAAGCGGTTGATATCATTACTGACCGACCCGAGTATTGCATATCGAAAGAAGGCACCTCGGGGGATCGGGCTGACGAAACAGGCGGGGATCCTGTCGTATGGTTAAGGGGGAAGGGGAACCTATACCACCCGACCAAATGCACGCGACGCGGAGAAGGGAAATGCATATGGTTTAAAGACTGAATGAAGGGGATATCGACATGCAAAAGAAAGATGTCTCTCCAGGAGAAGATACAAGGTCCACACGCAAAGGGGGGGAGAGGGTGAATCCTCCGGACAAAAGATAACACACACTGAGAGCAGGATGCAGGCAGACCCACTCAGTGGAAGGCAGAGAGACGCGATAGACCAGGAAAAACTTGCCGTCCTTTGCACTTAAGAGCGAAAATCCGTCTAGGAATCAATCACAAAAACTGTGATTACTTAAAGGGATGAGAGAATATAGACAAAGAGTGCATGTTGATATCTATCATGATGGCCACGAAGGGATTCCAACGCTACTTGGGAAGACCAAGTAAAGAGGGCTGAAGAAAGCAGCCCGAAGGATAGAAAAGGGGGGCTAGACAATCGGAAAATCGGTCAGAAGAAGGGAGAGGCGTGGGGGCAGAATCGGAAGAATGGGGCCGATCTCAGAACACAAGGAAGAGACTGAGAAGGAGGTTGGAACTGTCTCGGAAAAAGAAAAAGACTCTCTGCACATATACACAAAGGGGGGCAACGCGGGCGGGCTTCCTACATGAAAGGAAAGGCATCTCCGGGTGACAATCCCGCCGAATCTCCAGGATCCTACACCGTTGTCCCATGGTCTCAAGGTCATCGGGAAATCCACCGTCTGCGATGGTGGAGGGGGGGGTTCATGCTCAAAAGAACATGTGGAGAAGGTAGAACGCCCAGTATGATGAGACCACCAGAGGGCTGGTTGGGAGTTTGTTTCTCCGAAACGAATCAATAGAAGGACCGAGACATAACTCTCGATGCAGGACATAGCACAAGGAAACTAGGGGACAGATTGGGGTGAGTGACACTGCAGGCCTCGCCCAGAGATGAAAACGTACTATAAAAAGCGGGAGGGAGAAGTGGAGTGGAAGAAATGCTTGATGGGGGGGGGGGTTCGGGCTCTGTGTGTGGACTGAGGGGGGAAAAGCGGAGACCCAAAAAAAAAACAAGGAAAGACCATACCCAGAATGGTGCTACCTTTTGCCAGGAGGATATCCGGGGAGGGGATGCTCTACGCCGGGAGGAAGACACCCTGACTTTTAAAAAGAACGAATCAAAAAATCGGGCCTTACCAACCGGAAACAGGTCGCTCAAAAAAGGGTAGGAGACGAGCAACAAGGAGCGTCACCCGAAAAAAGGGAGGGGAAACACCATACCAACCAACAATTGTTCGGGGGAGGGGTGCTCTTAGAGAAGGAGGAAAAACAGCGAAGAGGGGGGAGAGGGAACACTATCTGAGGGGAAGGCCAGGGGTAAAGCCGTAAGAAGACGAGGGGAGGAGGCAGTCTAATTGCTGTATAATTGTTGTCAATCAGCACACAGATGAGGCAGGTATGGAGCAAGACTTCAGAGGCACGACTACAAAGAGGGAGGCGGATGTCATTCATTCAGAGGGGCAAGACAAAAAGACGGCAGCGGGCAGGAATGCGTGTGTGTACAACAAGGAGTAGGCAAAAAACAGCCAAAAAAAGAATCGTAATTTGAAACAAAGACGCGGACAAGCCCTTACACGAAAGAAAAAACACATCAGAGAGTCAATGACAAGGGATTAGGACCTCCAAGGGGAGACCGAGGAAGTCAAAACCCAAGAGAGCAAGCAATGTATAGAAAAAGGATAACGATACCGTGAGAACGGCGGAGCGTCAGACTATATTACACTGGAGAAGAGAGTCCGACGGGACAACCGCCGCTCTCAGAGAAACCTTTAAAAAGCGGAAAGACACCCTGCCCTATAAAGGAGAACAGGGAGGGGGGAAGGGGTCGCGTCAGAGTCCGGGAATATAGGCAAAGGGGTGGGTGGCTAAAAAAGCTCCTGAAGGGAAAGGGGGTTATTGGGTTCCTAGAAGGAAGGTTTATTCCCTTAAAAGGGACAGCAAAGGCCCTGGGGAAGAATGAACGGGGCAAAAAAGCCCATGGGAATGTTCTCATCGCAATTGACATGGGAGCGTCAACTACTAATCATTCATAGAAAAAGGGCAAAGGGGATCCTGACCAAAAACACAAGCTTCCAAGACAATGCAGGAGAAAGGACTGCTCGAGATCATTAACATGGATGGAATGAGAAAAAGGAAGCATCTTTTCTGGGGGACAAATGATTCGCCAAGAGGGCAATAGTTGCGCCGGAGTGAGAATCAGAAAGGGAAAGCTGGTTTATGAAGAAAAAATATTCGACACTAGGACAGGAGGAGAGGAAAGAGAGTTGGGGGTCCGACAAGTGAACAACACCGGGTGTCGAAGGCCACCAGCGTGACAAAAAACCAGTCCTGAGCACGAAGGGGCACCAACTGACCACACAACATCTTTGTAAAAATAGGGAGAGAAAGCAAATGAAAATTGATACGAAAACTTAAGAAGAGGGAGGAAAACCCATCCGGGAAGGGGGTTCCATCTGGAGGGGAGGCTCCTAATTGAGTCAACCTGTATATCCAAAAAAGATAAAACTGCGAACGAAGGAAGACCCATCCGGCGATTAAATGGCAGTGAGGGTGTTTCAACCGGTAAGTGTTCGAGTCTTGGGCACCGAAATAGCAGCAATACGTAGATCCGGAAGACAGAAACATCACCTCAGGGAGCCGGATGGGGGACAGGTACTAGGAAAGGGACGAAAGAGGATTCCAGGACATTTGCTTTGCCGGGAAGGGAACAGGCCTGCTAGTGCTGGGGCAACCTATGTGCGGAAAGCCACCACGGGGAGAGAGGCGTGCCTGTTACGGGAGCAGAAGAGGAAAAGATCTGATCGAGACGAAATGAGCTTTGGGACAAGAGCGGGAGCCGCAAAAAAAGTGAGTTACGTTTGGTGAAATGAAGGGGAAGGAAGGGGGTGCTGAAGGGATCTTCCCGGCAGTGAAGGGGACGTTGTATATCAAAAAGAGGGAGTAGAAGTTGATGTCGGGGGAGGGGTACAGTCGAGGAGTTGGGGACGCCCAATGGGTGAATTGAACAACACCTCCCAACGTCTGTCACGATGGACAGAGGATTGTCAGGGAATACCAAGAGGTAATGAAGAAAAGACAGCCTCCCGCACTGTGATGGAGGAAGTCTATGAGAGGGGACCTGGCAAAAGAAAGTTTATCTAAATATAAACAGAACAGCGTATAGAAACGGGGGTTATCCGAGAACCAGACCCGGGTGACGCCTCGATGACTAGAAAGGCTGCAGCATGAAAGCAACCTCGACTCAAATAATCGAGAGGGAAAAGTGTTATGCGGCGGTGGGGAACGAAAAAGCATAGATAGTAAGCAGGGAATTCGGAATGGGCCACAGAGGCGATCGAATCGTGAAAGGAAGGGTGAGAGACGTTCTACCTGCACCGAGGTGTCGGTCATGGATCAGGGAAAAAGCGAGAACAAGGTCAGCCGGTAAAGAAAGGGGCCGAGGTGCGGATGTGTGCATGACTGGCAGGTTGCGTGTTACGGAAGCGGGGGAAGCAAACGGACCGACTATACTATAACAAGGTCAAAAGGAAAGTCAAAAACAGGAAAAAAAAAGGCGTGAAGAAACACATTTAAAGAAGAAGAATCTGAACCTTAAAAAAGTCGAAAAAAAGAATGGGGACGTTAAGCGAAACGAGGAGGACAGCCAGGGGCTCAAGGTGATGGAGGGGGCGAATCCTGCAGTGTCTTGGGTGGAAGCGAAAAAAGAAAGAGCGATGGGAAATTCAAATCGGGAGCGGGAACCTTTAAGAAAAAGAAAATGCCCGCGCTCAGGGAGTGGTAGCGAAGACTTGTGCATGTAGGTATTTGAGGTAGGGACCTGGGAGAGACGCGAACAGGACGGGCCTTGAACTGGCCGAGAGCAAAAGGCAGAAAGCAATAAATGGGCCGTCAGGTGACCCGGAAGGAGGGGGTACTGCTAATATTAGGGAAGAGTTTTTCGACGTGCAGGAGGAAGGGGCGAACAAGCGGGCACTACAAGGACATTGGAGCCGAAACTGACACCTCACAACCACTATGAGGGTAAACGGGGGGGGTCATGTTAACAAAGGAAGTGGAAGTGCTTTCCTAGGCGAAACGCGGGAATCTGCGCAAGGGGGAAGCAGGCGATCGCCGGGACAGGAGGAAAGAAGGGGGAAAGTGTCCGAACAGGGGGCAGGAGGAGCTACGGAGATCATGAAAACAAACGAGGGTGGGCTCATCGGATCAAGAAAATTCCGGGACAGCAAGACAAGAGGGGCGGGGCACAGCCCAGAGGGAACCGCGGGATGGGCATCGGAATTGGGGGTGCACATAGGTACCCAACAAAAAAGTCGATAAAAATAAGTGAGAAGTGGTGCAAGGGAGACAAAAAGCCTAAAAAAATGACGCTCGGGCCAATCAATCGAAAAAAGGCGGTCGTACTTCGTCAAAAGGAAAGGAGTCCATACAGGAAGGGAGAGCGTGGGGGAAAAAGGAAAACAAGACGAGAAAGGGGCTATCGGGAAAGCACCTTGAACGGTTGAAAGGAGTTGTGTGAAAAAAACGGGCAACATGCTGCAAGGGGAATCACTATAAATAGAGAGCATCAATGGGGAGAAAAATAGGGGAAAGAAAGGGATCTAAATGAAACACAAGGAGACGGATGCTCATCACGCAAAAAAAAATCACAGCTCCAAGCAAGTTTCGGGGGACCAAAAGGATGAGGTCCGCAACAGATCATCACACGCAAATCAAGAGCGAAAAGAAACTTGGTGCGGGGCTGCTCCGCAAAATTCGGTATGGGAAAAAATGTTGCTGGAAGAAGGCCAATACGGCCGGGAGGGAGAACGCGGTACCCGT
>Ga0179593_1699937_pt1 | contig 20334 bp, 31 predicted proteins | sample CZODoug2_1_08_16_FD_185931 | JGI IMG/M metagenome (GOLD analysis project Ga0179593, IMG submission 185931) | Vadose zone soil fungal communities from Angelo Coast Range Reserve, California, USA - CZODoug2_1_08_16fungal (PacBio error correction) | ecosystem: Environmental > Terrestrial > Soil >...
TCAAGCAATGGACAAAAAAAAAGAACGATGGCTTTGCCTGTGCAAAAAAGAAGAAAGGGATGAAAAAAAGCATCCATTAGGAGACCCCCTCTTTTAGGGCTGGTTACCGACGATCCCTGAAGAACTACAAAAAAAGTATTTGTCTTTCACAAGAACCATTCTTTCAATCGTCAAAGATTATAACCCTACAGTTTTTCCGAAGTTCTATCTTGGGGGGTCTCTCATGGTGATGGAAGAGGTGGGCCGGAATGGGGCGCAGGGAAAAAAAGGGGGGGCATCATGCTCGAGAGGGTTTTAATTATGCGCTGAAAACCTTCCTGGGAACGGGAGGAGTGGGGGGGGGAACAAAAGATAAAAGGACAGTTGGAAACTACAGGAGAGTGCAAGGAGAAGGGATACATCAACCGTTTTCGAAAAAGCGGTACAGTTTAGGGGGGAAAAGGACGCCGAACTAGATTGCACTTTACAGAATGCCAGATGACGCGTTTGTGGGGGAGGGGGGGGGGCCACACCAAGAAAAAGAGTGTTTGGAAAATATTCAGGAGGAAATTCTTTTTTCGCAGTGGTAGTAGGGGACGGTGCTCGAATCAGAAGGAAAAGAGACTAGGGGAAGTTTGGAAGGGGTGCCGGCTTGAATGCAAAACGGGAAAAAAACACAAACTAACTGAGAAAAGGGTAAATAACCTCGGCTCGGGGAGAGAAAGTTAGTAGGGGGCGGGCCCGCAAAAAGGAGCGGCGAAAGTCGGAAAGAGATTAACCAATGTGCTATTTCAGGGGGACCGATGGCCTTCTAGCCAGAGAAAAAAAAATCGATGAGAAAGTGGCCAGGGAGAAGTTTTTTTCTGGGGGGGCAAGACAGAGTGGGGGGGGAGGGGTCTGGCATGGAGGGGGGGGCCGAGCAACTTTTCAGTAGGGAGGTGACCCGCCTCTTGGGGAAAAGAAAGGGTGGAGGTACCCTAAAACAAGAAAAAAAAAACTTATAACAGTATAATTCATAGAAAAAGGTTTCCCTAACAAGAGAGAGGTCGTTGGGACAGGGCCGGGTCGCCCGTGGGAAGAAAAAATCCTCCATGGGGGGAAAGAAATTTGGCCTCCCAAAAAAAAAAAGGGGGTGTTACGAATTACAAAAAGCATCTCGAAAAAAAAAAAAAAACTTTTTTCCGAGGGGGGAAGGTAAAGGGGTGGAATCGGAGGGGGAAGGTCATTGGAGTTGGGGTGGGGGAACTCATTTAAAAAGGGCATTGCAATACTAGGAGGGGGAAGAAGGCAAGCCGAATCCAAAAAGGGGGAGGGACAACTCCGAAGAGTCTAATTAGTGAATTTAAGAAGGGTTTGAGGGGAAAAGGAGGGCTGGCGGATGTGAGGCTTCTCGGGCGTTCGCGGCTGCAAGGGCGGAGCGAGAGTAAGAGGAGGGGCGCAAGTTAAGGTCACTTTTTCAAAAAAAAGGGGGCGTCTGGGGCAGCAAGATGTCTCAAACACAAAAAAGGAGAGAGATGGCTCCAGGGTGAATGTGTAAGATCAGAAAAAAAAGAAGGCCATATACTTACTGGGAAAACGCGGGAGACGCGAAGCCGGGAAAGACGCCATGCCTCTGGGTTCAAAAGAAGAAAGTCTCGAATCAAGAGTCTAGTTTAAAAGGGCTTTGGATTTCTGCGGGGGAGCCGCAAGATGCCCTGCAGGAAAAAAGCACTAAAAAAAAGGAGGGGCCCGAAAAGACGTCAAAAAGCCTTGAAAGAAAAAAAAAAGGGCCGCGCAGGAGCGGCCATTGGCGAAGAAAAAAAACACCCTTGGGCCCCTGCGGAAGAGTCGAGACCGAGAGAAAGGGAAAAGGGAGAAAAAGGCGCCCTGCCTTAAAAAAAAAAAGAGAAGTTTTCTGGCCCCGGAGGGTACGGGTAGGCTAGCAGGGGGGGATGCCGTCCCTCGGGGACGAGCGGTCCTCATTCTGAAGGAAAAAGAATAACAATTCGGGCCCATGAAAAACTAAAAACTCAACCAGAAAAAGAAAAAAAACCTCAAAAAAAATTAAATCTAAAAATCAAGGAACGACGGCATCGACGACCAGGAAGCGGCCCTTTGTTTCATCGCCCGAAAGGGAAATTTCGCCTCTAGCGAGAAAAAAGAAAGGGGAGACCACTCTCATCGAAAAGGCCCTGTGACATGGCGCTTCTATCTCGAAGGGGGAAAGGGAAGGGGGGGCGCGTGCTGTGGTGGAATCGCCTCCCTCTCGCAGAAAGAAAGATCGTCTGCTGTATTCTAGGCACAGGAGGTTTAGAAACTGGAACAAGCAGGGAGCGGGAAAAAAGGGGGAGAGGTTCCAAACAATCCTCCCTTTTAGTGGTTGGGCCAAGGGCGAAACAAACTCGTCCTGCAGGCGCAAAAAAGAAAGGATGAAACGGCAATTCTCGTTTAGGAGGGAAAAAAGTACACCTCCACTGTCCGCAAGACCCGCATCAAACGTTTAGTCGAAAGGGGACCGAGCGCCTCGCGGAAAAGAAAAAGCGAGTTCCAGAAGGGGGGAAAAAAGGGACTGGAACAGTTGTCGCAAAAAGCAGGAAAAAGAGGAAGAGGGCTGCTGAAGAGAAAAGGAAACCCAGTTAACTCCGGAGAGGCTGATCGAAAAGATCTGCGCCCAAGTGGAGGAAAAAGAAGGGGGGGGATCGTGTCACCCATCACAAAGGGGTTTCAACAATAGAAAAAAAAAAGGTCAGTCTCAGGGCAAATGCAGCCGGTAATAAAAGGGGGATCTTCTGAAAAAAATACCTCTTGGCTGGCAAGTGAGCAGGGGGGGAGGGGGAAAAAGAATCCATCGGAAAGGGGGGGGGACGCTGGCTGTCCTGGAAAGATCCCCCAGAGGTTTATTAATAGGGAGGGGGTCTTGGGGACACTGGGGAAAAGAAAGAGAGAAAAACGGGTTTACGAAGCAAATGGGCAATCTTGCAAAAGAGGCTGGCTGCTGGGATCAGAAAAAGGAGCTAGCCACGAGGAAAGGCAAAAAAAAGGTCTGTGGTTTGGAAGGGGGGGTCACTCCGTGTTCCATGTATGGAAGAAGGGGGGACAAGGTTGTCCCCGAGAGAAAAAAAGAAAAACGAGGGACTCGTGCCTGCGGCCCCTACGAACCTTAGTGTGGTTTGGGAGGGGACGTGTTGCCTCCGACAGGGACCGTCTCAAGTTGTCGGGGAGGTAGATAAGAAGTAGTGAGCAGGACAAAAGGGGCCACTGCGGAGTTCCAGTTCACCTCCATTGCACGACAGGGTGGAGACCAGGACAGAGGGGGGAAAAAGGTTCGGTTCGTTAGAGTCTTTGGGGGGGGGGAAAAAATAATCGAAGAAGAAGCCAGGGAGGGAATCGAGAAAAGGAGGGCTGCGTTTCTGTGAGGTTACTAAGAAAAAAGGGTGGCTGCGTGGGGAGGACAGGAAGAATGGCCCAAAGCAAAAGTGTGGGTGGTGGAGGTTTTCAGAGGGGTCGACCCCGGAACAGTCAGAAGGCAAGAAAAAAAGGCGCGTGAGGGGGGCTTACTAAAAGCCCTTGCGCGGAAGGAAAATTGGTGTGTCGTGGGAAAAAGAACGCTGGGGCAGGATCGTAAAACTCTTGAAAAGAGAATACTTGTTAACGGAAACACCGTCAAGGGAAGGCGCAATAAGTTTTTCCGAGCAAAAAAAAAAAAAGAAAAGGGGTAGTGCCAGGATGCTAGGGACGGGGGCACAATCCCTCGTGAAAACAGGGACAAGAAGTTTAGCCAGGCATAAAGAAAGGGAAATTTGTTCGGGCAAGGGAAAAAAAAGGAAATCATCGGCCAAGAAGGGGGCCCTCACATCGGAGAAAAAAAGGGGGGGATCGTGCCACTGGATGAGGGGAAAGGCAGGGTGGGATTCGAAGTAAAGGAAAATTTTTTTAAGCAGGGGCTGATCATTGGAAAAGGAAAAAAGGTTCTTGGAGGTCGGGGAGGTGAGTGAAGGTCGCCGGGAGGATACAACCGCTTCGTCAGCCAATGGGGTTTCCATGCCGAATCGGTGGTTATTGGTCGCGCAAAGAAAAACACGGCTGTTGGTCGAGCCAGGAATTCTGATTGAATTTGGGGAGGGGGAAGGAAAAGCCAACGCTCCGGTAGGGGAGGTGCAAAAAGGCGGCGGTGCAGGGTGGAGAAAAAGGAAAGAAAATCCTCGGGAAAGACTGGGTTTTCTAAAGTGTAACCATAATGCGTTTTCGGAAAGGAAAATTCGAAGGGGGGAGATTTCTGGGGGGGAAAAAAAGATCGGGGGGAAAGGGTCATTCCCGTCTTTCGTGTCAAACGGGGGAAAAGAGGGGGAAGTATCGAGCCACTGTCAAGGGAAGGGGGGACATGGGTGTCATCCGGGGGGAGGGGGGAAAGTGGAGGAGTAGTGATGGCGGAAAAAAGGGCTTCTTTCCTCGTCAAGTCTCTCAAAGGGCGATCACTTCCTGCCAAGAAAAAAAAGAGAAAAAAGGAGAAGGAGTTAAAAGGGGAGAAGAGAGAAGAGGAATTTGCTCGATCCAAAGGCAAAAGGAAATGGTAACTCTCGCTTGAAAGGAGGCCTCACTTTGGACACGAACAAGAAAAAGAATGACAAAGGCCTTCAACTCCCGTATGGAAAAAAGACTTGTCGATTATTTCACAGGGGAAAAGGGAGTTGCCACTCAAGCCGTAATGAGAAAATTCTGGGCTCGGGGGAAGCACAAGCGCCACCAAAGGGGGCGTTGGAGCGACCCTAAGGGAAAAACCTTTTAGCAAACCCAGGGGGAAACAGGGAAAATTTTTTTCGGTCCCAAACAACGCCGCAAGGAGGGGGGGAAAGGACGAACCCGAATCCCGGGGGAGGAATCCTGAAAGCAGATTTGGGAGAGGAAGGAAAATTTCTGGCAGAAAGGCCCTCGAAAAAAAAAGTTATGCTTTTTGGGGGCGCGCCATTTAGCGGTCGAGGGGGGGGGAAAGTGAGGTAGGGCGGGGTACGAAAGGAATAGTGGGCGAGGGATGGGAGCAAGAAGAGGGAAGGAGGGGGGGGAATTGGGGAGATCTGAAGGGAGGAAGGACTGGGGAGTGGAGTGAGAACAGTGGAAAAAGAGAGGGTAGGGAGAAGTGTATGTGCTAAAATGGAGGGAGGGGTGGGTGAGAGATGGCAGCAAAAGAAGGCGGTTCGGGGAGGAGTGTGGTGCATATTCTGGCGAGGGCCGAGGGGATAGGAGCGGTTTAAGCTGGGAAAAGTAGTAAGAGGGGAAGCAGAGGATGGGTGGGCGTGATATGGTAGAGGAGGTGGGAGAATAGGGTATGGGGATAGGGTCGCTTGGAGTGCGGACCATGGAGATGTAAGAATGGAGAAGGGGGGAGGAAGGGAGGACAGGGGTAGAAAAGGGGGGGTAGAATATATAGGGGGATAAAGATTAGAGGGCAACGCGAAGGGGGGGATGGGGTGGGGTAGGGTGGAGTGAGAAAGGTGAATTGATAGGAAGGGGGAGAAGGAGGGATTGAAATTTGATAGCGATTCAGAAAAGGGGGTGGGGAAGGGGGCTTAGGAGCGCATGGACGGGGTAGAGGGATTAGGGGGAGGGGAGAGGTGGGAGGAGGGTAGGTGAGAAGGACGTCTAGGAGAACGGTAGAGGCGTGATAGAGCAGTGAGGATAGGGAAGGAGTGGAACGTAGAAGATGGTTGCGTTTTAAGGAGTAGGTGGAGAAAGAGGAAGGGGGGGGGTAAGAGAGGGAGAGAAAGTAGATTGGAGTGGGGGGGGAGAGTTGGGGGGGAGAAAAGGGGGGGGGGAAGGGGTAGAGCGGAGTAGGAAGGGGGAGACGGTGAATGGATTAGCGGGGGGGGGGGGATGGTGGAGGGAGTGGTGGTGGAGAGGCGATGGTGGTAGCCTGGGGCTTGAGTCGGGGGTGCCTTGGGGAACGATCTTCTAGTAACGTAGGGTGGAAGGAACAAATAGGAGAGATGATTGGGGAGAAGGAGGGAGGGGTGTAGGTGTTAGGAGAGAAATGAATACGCCAGGGGGCAGAAAAGGTGGGAAGAAGGGGAAGGGTGGGAGAGGACCGCAAAGAGGAGAAGTGGATACGAAGAAAAACGTGCCCGATCAAAAAGGCCTGGATTAAATCTTCTGGAGATGACAATCATTGTCATGGAAGGGAGTAACGGCCAGGAATCTACGCTGCAGGGGGGGGGAAAACACTACCCGCATGGAAGGGCGGCACTGATAAAAGAAGGGCTTGGGGAGAGACGGGTCCTGACTTGGGGAAAGCACAAACTGAAGAAGGGAAGGGGGGAGACAGTGGCCCGAGAGATATATGTGCACGAAGGTTGTCCGTCCTATTTTCCTTTGCAGGGATACCGGAAGGGGCCCACGGCTCCTTGTCTACATCGTAGAAGTTTTCCACACGGGAGATTGTTGGACCGAAGGGCTTTTGAAGAAAAAGAAACCAACTATACAACCAATGGGGGGAGCTTCTCTTCTCAGAAAGGGGAAAAAAAAATAAGAAAAGAAAAAAAACATACAAAAGGGGGAAATCCTGAGTAACTACGGTGTGAAAGGAAAAAGTATCAGTCTCGATGGGAGACGAATCCCGAATTTGCAATCGGCAAATATGAGGGGTGCGCATAAAAAAAAAAGTGTAATTATAATAAATTGGAGAAGGCTGGCCGCTGGCGTCCAGAAGGGGGTGCGGACGCGAGAAGGGGGAGGAAAGGGGCGTCCGAATCAAAGGGGGGATGGAAAAACAAAAAAAAATGGAACGACGACGGGGGGGGGGGGGCATGGTCGCTCCGGCAAAACTAAGACAGACTGGAGGGACCAAAAGCCTCCTACTAAGGGGAAGAAAAAAGCGACTTTCGGACCTGAATCGTCGGGCCATTAAACAAAGATCTAAAACCGAACAAAAAGCCGCGACTGGGGTCTCATCAAATCGTCGTTTGGAAGGAAGGGGGGGGGGGTGACCGTTGATGACTTACAAGGCCGGTTCTGACGGTAAAAAAATTAAAATGGTCCGGCAAAAACCATCACGAGTTCCCCTGCGGGAACTTAGGGGTTCGGGGAAACCAGCTCACAAAAAAAAAATCGTTTCGAAAGGCTTCTCTCCTTTCACAAAGAATTGCCCGGTTCAACAAGGAAAAAAAAGGAACAAACGTGAGTGACGCTAGGAAAACCAACTCTACGGGGGGAGGCCACGGTTCGAGGAATCCGTGTGCGTTGGGGAAAAATCCCAGCATCCAGCGAAAAAAAAAAAAAAGGCGAGCAACTTGCCCATCCAAAAAGGGGGGGATACAACCCGGGGCTGCGTCAAAAAGGTCCCAATTACAAAGATCGGGGGGGGAGACATGCAGGTTAATATGGGGGGGGGGGGGGGGGAAAAAGGACAAACGCCCCAGAGGAAAAAGTTTCCTTAAAAACTTTCTGGGGGAAACGCTGGGGGGAGGTCCCCCAGCAAGGAAAAGAGGATACTGCCAGGTATGCTTTTGACGCTGGGGATGCAAAACCGGCTGTGAAGAAGGAAAACCGACCGGAGGAAAAACAAGTTTTCGGATATTTGTTGAGAAAATGGGGGGCGGACCATGAAAGAAAAGGAACGCTCAATGGGGCGCAGAGAGGGGGGAAGAGATCCTTAGTAACTGGGAATGCTCTTCCACGCCGGGGGAAGGGGAACGGGGGGAGGGACTTTTTTTGCGAACTGGGGAAGAAGAACGTTGGAAACCTAAAAAAAAAAAGGAGCGCGCTGAGTAGATGTTTTCGGGTGGGAAAAACTTTGACGCGGGATGATAGACTGCGACGGGCAAAAAGGTGGGGGGGGGGACCGGCGCTCGGAAGGGGGCCGTTTACGCTAATGGGGAAAGGGGGGCTCCTGGCCAGGAAGGGGGAAAATATGGGTTGGACCCCACCATCCACGGAGAGGATTGTTTGGAAAAAAAGAGGAGGAAAGAAATTTCCTTTTTTCCAGGGGAGGACGTGTTCTCGAATCAAAGGAAAGAAAGAGAAGCTGTGAATTTTGGCGGCCGGAAAAAGAACCGGCGTGAAGCAACTGGAACCAAAAAACGAACTTCCTTCGAAGATAGCAGAAAAAAAGAGGGGAGATGCCGGATGCGAGAAAACCAACGCGCGCGCAAGTAAAAGGAAACGGGGCCGATGAACAAGGCGATTGGAAGGTCGATTCCCCGGAAGCTAAAAGAACATAATCGCAGAGTTTTGAGGGGGAAGAAAAGGGGAGGTCCCGAGTTGGAAACATTGGCGCATTTGTTCTGACTTTTCAATTTCTCTACGGGAGGAACAACCCGAGGGACTGCAGAAAAAAGGAGGGGGAAAAAAGGAAGCGTAGATCATAAGTGTCCTGGGTCGAAGGAAAGCGGGTTCGCTTGGGGAAAAGGGGGGAAAACTTCCTTTGAAAAAAAGATCAAGAAGTGACGCCTCGGGAAGAACGATGTGGCATTCCGCAGGGGGGAGGTACTAATTAGCCAATTTGAAGCGCGGAACCCTTTTGTGGGGTGCCGATTGGCTGGGGGGGGGGTTTTAAAATCTTGGGGAAAGTTTGGGAGTTGGGGGGGAAAACCTTGGGTCATTAAGGGGAAAAAGGGCATACAGGGGCGCATATCCATCAGAAATATGGAACATATGACACTCTAAAGAAAATTATAGAAACTGGTTGGAAGGGGGGGGAAAAGAAGGCCTGGCGGCATGGGAAGGACCGTTCTTCTCAATCCGAGGGCAACAAAGCCTGGGGGGTGGAGAGTCCCCCCCGATCATTCATGAAAGAAAATTTTCAAGGAAAGAGGAAATTTTATTTCGGGGGGGAGGGGGAAAAAGGAAAGTCTCTCCTCATAAAAAGATGGAAATTAAACATATACCATATGAAGAACCTCCCCCAGTGGAAGTCAAGGCAACCGGAAAACTTTCTGCCATTGAGTCTGATTGTAAAAAAAAAAAAAGGGAAACGGCCGCCATCAGAAGCGGATTTCACGGGACTGGGAACATTCTCTCTAGAGTTTCTATTGTCAAAAGGATTTGGTGCCTGGCTTGAGGGGAAAAATTATCATCATAGCCTATTAATGAAAAAAAAGAAAATAAAAAAACCCAAAAAAAGGGCCCTCACGCAAAAAAGAAAGTCACCATCTTTTAAAGGTGGAAGGTCCCAGGGGAGGAATTTCGGGAGTGGGCCCCTGCGGAGGAAAGAGACCGGAAGCGATTTGCCCCTCTAAACCCGGGCCTGACCATCAAAAGCGTGATGTTTAGAAGGGTTTATCTGGAAGGAAGGGAAAGGGTGTGTGAACGTCCGTCTGAAGGGGCCCCGATGGAAACATTCGCGCCCGGAGGGAAGGCGAAGAAAATCAAATGGCGGCAGGGGAAAAACCCCATCAATAAAAAACTCACCATCGCCCCGCAAAAAAACCCATGAAGCAGTAGAGAGAAGGAAGCTCGACTTCCCCTCCTCACCAAAAAAAGGTCCCCGCCTTTTGGAAAAGGGTTTAAACAGACTTTCGCAACGCAGAAAGGGAGGGGGAAAAAAGGTGACTCCCACTCTATAAATCCCGAGCCTCGTGTATTACCAGGCCCTATCTCTAAGGAGGGGGGGGTTGGACGGCTGGTTACAGTGGGGGGAGAAGGCACCTCGCCTAAGAAAAAAAGGAATATCTTATCCTTCCAGAGATTCGTAGGCACCTGAAGAAAGAAGGGAAAAGTTCCCTCCAGGGGGAGGGAGGGGCCAAACAATCCAGTTCCCTGTGAGTGGTGGGGGATCGAACAAAAACGCGGAAATTAGAGTGAAGACGTCACCGGCAATTCTCGTTAGGAAAAAGGGAAAAAAAAAGGGGTAAACCTCACTGGTCCAAGGAGGAAGAGCCAACGTTGATGTCTACAAACCGACCCCAAAAAAAAGGCACAAAGACGCTGTAGTTTCCAACTGGAAGGGGAATTGAACAGTTCGCAAAAAAGAAGAGGGGGCTGCGTTAAGGGAAAAGTTACTCCTGATCTAGAGGAGGAAAAAAAAAACCCTGAAAAAACTCAAGTGCTCATGGAAAAGGAAAAAACCCATGAGAAGTCATAAGAAACGGTACCAAAAGGAGATGGAGGGTAAAATAGACCGATTGGCGGGGAAAGGTGGGGGAGAAAGTGAGGATGGAGAAGGGGAGAAGAGAGGGGATGCAAGAACGGGTGAGGACAGTAAAGAAATAGGAAAGTATGAAAGTTGAAGAGGGGGGGAGAGCAGAGCAAAGGTTGGGAGGACAGCGTTATAGTGGGGGGGCAGAGATGTTTAGACCAGGGAAGGAGGGGAGAACAGAAAAGTGAGGAAGAGGGGAAGATGGTGGGAGAGGCCGGAAGGGAAAAGAGCGAGTTTCCAGGAGTAAGGGAGGCATTCTGGGATGGGAGGGAGGGGGGGAGTGAGTTGGAAGGTGGGGTGAGGGAGAAGGAGGGTGGGAAGGGGAGCGGATGGTGTCGAGGATGGGGAGAAGATGGGGTGTTAGGAAAATAGAAAAAAATGGAAGGAGGTAGGGTGGGAGGGAGGTCGGGGGGTAGAGAAAACATGAGCGGTGGATGAGAGGGTCCGGAGGAGCCTTTGCTCGTAGATCTGGGATCATCATACCTCTTTCTGGGGATGTTTTCTTGGGAGGAATCCAGCCGGCAATTGGAAGGGGGTCTGTCCTTTGGGAAAGATTCACCTTGAACATGGTTTGACTGTGCCGTAACTTGGGAACGCGAAAGAAAGGGACGGGTTTGACGAATCCCGGTTGGAGGCGTCGCGAGCGTATTTCTCTTGCGGGGAGGACGCACCTGAAAAGTAAAAACTCTACCGTGCAGGAAAGACAAAAGAAGGGGAGGCGGTTGATTTCGTGGGATAAACACTCCGTTTTTGTTCAGGTAAGGAAAGGCTTTCCAATGACTGGTTTGAAAAAAGAAGGGGATGCTCGTGAAGGAAGGAGGGGAAAGGCCACCTAGAGGGGACGCCCGGGCCGTGATTTTGGGGGAACCAGTTAATTCCTGGGGGGAATTTACCCGTCAAAAGAACCAAGGCGGGAACCAGGTCCCAGGTCACCTAGCCGGAACACGATTGGGAAAAAAACTTGTCAGTTCGTCCAAGGGGCTTTGTTATGCCAGATCGGAAAAAAATCGAACTCACAGATGGGTGGGATAGGGGGGGCTTCTGGTCGGTGGAGGAAAATCCAGTCTGGGGGGGGGGGCCGTAGCAAACAAAACTCCGGAAGGGTTTGGAGGTTTTCCAGCAAAAAGGAAGGGGGGGATCGACGCCCGTGGGGAGCCAATAAACCCTGCGGGGCTTTCCTTCGCCATCATCCAGGAGGAACCAAATGGGGTGTTTCGGTTGAAAAAAAAGAAGAGAACGACAGGGGGAGGGATCTGTAAAACAAGAGAAAAAAAAACTCTCAGGCTGATACTGGAAATCGCCTAAAAGGAGAAAAGGGGGGGGGGGAAAGAGAAGCTCACCCGGGTGGCCTAGAGGGAGGGCTATGTACGTCGGTCCACAAGTCATTTGTTATCGGAAAAAAAAGGGGAAGCCCACGTGACGCCAAAAGGGAAATCGGAACGCCGGCACAGGAAAAGGAGGAATTTTGGGAAAAAAAAGGGGGTGATAGGGGGCCACTGGAATGAATTGAAGGGGGATTTGGAATCGCAATGAAACATTGGAGGGCATGAAGGCCAGATCCAAGCAAGGGGAACAAATGCCGCCGCGTTCAAAAAAGGGGGTTCTTTTTCCAATGAGCGCCGTTGACAAAGGAGAAAGGCGGTCTATGCCAATGATTTGGAAGGGGGGGGGGGAAAAGCCGAAGCGGATAGGTTCGGGGTAATGTCGCGAAAAAAAACGTGCTGTTGGTCTATCCTTTGGAAAAAGTAAAAAGTGCAGTGTACCTCCAATCCTGGAGGGGGAAAAAAAAGGAGCCAAAAAGGTAAAAATGTTTCGGTCCTTAGTGCTGTGAATTGTAGAAAGGAGCCTCGCTCCACAGCAAGGGCAAGGGGGGGGGGTAAAGGTGGGGAAAAAAAAAGAAGAGTGTCCGCTCCAAAAGGAACGATTTTGATTGACAAATCGTCCGGAAAGAAATATGTGGCGTGGATCAGGCAAGAGTAGGGGAAAAGGAAGTCTCGGCCCAAAATGTTCGGGGAAAAGAAGTTGTTGATATCCTGGGTGAAGCCATTGGGGAAAGGGGTTCGTGACCAACGTGAAAAGGGGCGCTGACTCGGCAGGCGCGCCAGGGGTGGGGAAGGGAAAGGGCAATTCCTGCCAATCACAAGAGAAAAACACAACGTAGAATGGAGGAAAGAAAAGAGGAGATTGCTCGCTCCAAAACGGAGCCCGGAAAAACGAGGCATAAGCCCGGGGAAGAAAGGGAAAAAACCCGCCCGCACTATCCGAAAAAACGAACCCGAAAAAAAGGAACACAAACAAATGGCTTCAACTGAAGCCCGTGCTCGATATGTTCAAAAAAGGGGGAGAAGACTTTCCTTTGGCCAAACGCAAGAAGGGGGGCATCCAAAATCTGGGAGAACTCCAGCAAGCGCCACCAATCACTGGGCATTTGGGAGCGGAAACGAAGGAGGGGGGCGGCACCAAACAGGACCTTTCTGTGGCCCCCGGGAAAAAAGCAAATCACCCAACCGGCAGGAAGGACGAACATTTTTTAAAAGGGGGCCGCTTTGTCTCAGGAAGGGGGGGAGGGTACAAAAAGGAAAAATGTTCCGAAAAAGTTTTCTGCCAGAGGCCCGGTAGTTTATGGGTTAGAGCGCAATGACCAAAAGGGGAAAAAAAGGAGCTGGGAAAAACCTCTGACAAAATAAGAGGGACTACTCAGGGGGGGTCACCACGTCATCGTGAAAAGTGAAAGATTTGAAATGACCGCCAACGGACCCGCTGAAAGGCAACTGAATCATCCTTGAGATGCTTCCTTCTTAACAAGTAGAAAATGCTAAAAGCAAAAAGGAAAAAAAAAAGGAAAAATGACTACAAGTGGTCACGAGGAAGGGTTATAGTGGGGGTCCCAATGCCTTGGTGGGGGAAGGTCCATTTGGGTCCGTGAGGAAGGGGAACGTCAATATGGCGAAGTTTTTGGGGAGGAATATCTATACCACTGAAAAAGGGGGGACCCAGCTGGGATTGCTGAACAGGGTGACATCCTGGCCCTATACCAAGGGTTTATCTTCTTTCAGGGAAAGAGGAAAAAACGGTAAATATAGGAAAAAAAAAAAATAAAAAAATAAAAAGAGAATCAAAAAAAATTTAAAAAAGTTCGTCCTGAGAGAGGGACGTGGAACGTTACAAAGGAAGAAAAAAGAGGAGGGGGAAAAAAACCCTCGTTTAAAAGCGAGCCCACCGAATTGGAAAGAAACAGCGGCCAATCAAAAAGACACTACACAAATTTGGCGCTTTTCAATAAAGATCCGAAATATTTATAGAAGAAGGAAGGGATTAAGTAAATATTAAAGAAAAAAGGCCTTTGCGCTGCGTAGAAGGGAAAATCGCCGAAAATGATAGCGCGGTGAAGGGAAGCAACCCACGGCGTCGGAAAGGATGGAAACCCCGAAACCAACCACTTGGGAAAGTGGGGGCCATTTAAAAGGGGAGAGGCAAAAAAAAACAACCTCCGAAAAAACTGGGACCTCCAGCGAAAACAGCGATCCTCTCCAAAGGGGGATTCGCAGCGGAGCCTTCGGAAAAAGGATCGGGGATTATCCAAGTATCTGACGAAAAAAAGAAACACCACGAGGGAGAAAGACAAATCGTCGTTGCAGGTGACCCCGGGGAGAACACCAAATACCTTTTAGGAAAGGAAGCCGAGGCAACAAAAGGAGTGTCGCGGAGTTCCAAAATTCGAAGAACGGCACGAGCATCACGAAAGGGGAGGAGGAGCTTGCTCTCGGGCAAAAAAGGGCAAACTAAAATTAATTCAACCTCCATAAGGACAAGGAGGCGCTCACTATTGACAAAGATCAACCCCGCAGAGGGTTTAGGCCCCTGTCCGCGTGGATCCTTGTCTTGGGGACGAGCAAACCAGCGAAACCGCGAAAAGAAAAAAGCGGTTGGCCCTAAAAGGCCGGGCTGCGTTCTGAGTTCCGCAAGTAACCCACCCGACAAAAGAAGAGAAGGGTGTCACGGTGAATCTTGGGGGGGAGAAAAAACGACGAAAAAAGGGTTCCTGGAAAAGTGACGCTGGATTGGCGGCGGGAAAAAATCGTTGCTATTCCGAAAGGTCCCTACCTATCAACGTCGGAACCCGGCGGGGAGAAAAGGAGCCCGACTGATACCCCGATTGCTTCCTGGTGTTGTATGAGGGGTCAAGGGATCCCTGATCCTTGGATGTGGGGAAAAAGAAAAAAAAGGAAAAAGAAAGCTTTTTAATAAATAAAATAGGATTAACTGTACTGGGGGGGAGGGCTTGGAAGGCGCTTAAAAAAAAGGGACGGGATAGGGCTGCTTTTGGGGAACTTTTTCAAATTAAATCCAAGCAGAGGAAAGGAGCTCGAGGGGCGAGAGGGGGGGGTCGGGTTGGAAAACGGGGGGGAGCTGCGGGGATGAAGAGACGGGATTCATGTACCAAAAAAAACGGAGGAGAGGGACCCGGTGTTGACCCGAAGGGAAAATGGTTGGCGCGAGGGGGTTTCGCTAAAAGGGGGGGGCCCCCACTCACATGGGAAGGGAAATTCAGAAAAGGGAGGAACGAGAGGACTTGGAAGGGGGAAAAAGCTCGGACGGTGCTCTAATAAAAAAAGACGCTATTTCCGTTTGCGGCAGGGAAGTTGAAATCACTTTAAAACCCACAAAAAACGTAACTTTCCGGACAGAAAAAAAAAAAAGGGAGAACAGCGGATCGGGAGAGGAGGTAGTCACGATCTTTGCCCCGCGAGGGAACCCTTTTTTGATTTAGGAAAAATGTCAGGTCGCAGAGTCGATGGAACGGAGCCGCGAAAGAAAAAAGGAAAACCAAAAAATCTGGAAGCGAGTTTTGCGGGGGGGGAAGGGAGGGTTCCCGAGTTTTAAGGTCTGGCATTGCGCGTCTCCTATCCACTTTTTCAAGAGACGCCGTGGACACCCTAGGGACGGGGGAAAGGAGGGGGGGAAAGGTACGCCTTAGAAATAAACAATCCTTTCAAGAAAAAAACTCTTTTTCCACAAAGGGAGGGGGGGGAAGGCGAAGGAAAACAAATGCTGTAAATCATCCAGAAGTTCTCTACTATTTTGAAACAGGCCCACGTTGTTAAGAAAAAGGAAAAAAAGAGGAAAGCTTCCGGCGCAGAAACTTTTTGGAGATTTGCTTTTCAACTTCTTGTGGGGAAACCTCGAGGTTGTGGTGGGAGGCGGGGGAAAAAGGGAAGCGCGGCAGGGATACTAAAGAGAAAGAAAATCCAAAGCTGGGGGGAAGACTCTGGCGTCAATCTATGAGTGTCAGAGCTGGTAGTCCCGGAAAAGAAGAAGGAGGGGCGGATGTGCGGCGGTTCCAAGGGGAGGAAAAGCTAAGAAAGGCCATTACGTCACGAGGACTGTCGAGATGTAATATCTTCAATTTCAAGAAAGGGGGGGGGAGGCGGAGCCATCTAGAAAAAAAGAGGAAAAGAGGAGATTGGGGGAAGGACCATTTCTTTAAAGGGAGAGCGGGACTCAGATACTTCGCCAGTGAGGAGTAAGGGAAGGGGGCACGATGACGAATCCTGCACCAACATCCTCCATTCCTCGGGGAAAAAAGAGGGGGAAGAGAGAAAAGAGCGAAATGTCCTATGGTCCACATAGGAGACGTCTTGCCATTTATTTCATCAAAGGGGGAATGGCCAATCTCGCCAAAAACCAACTCCAATGAGGGCAAAAGAAATAAAGGCAAAACAGAGGGGGGAGGGAAGGGTCGCATACGGTCTCCATTGGCGGAAAACAACTCGCTTGGAGAGAGGGAGGCCCCCATAAAAACCCTTACCTTTTCGATGTGCAGCATGGAAAAAGGGGACACCTTTCCTGACAGACCTCTGGGGAAACACCGGACACAGGGCTTATTTTTATATCAGGAAAAGAGAATTTGTGTGTAAACGCCAGAACCTCGTGTTTCCCAGAAGGGAAAGACATTCGGGGATAACCCATTGGGGAAGTTGACTCGGCGAAGAAAAAGAAAAGACCCATCAATAAAACTCGTGGAACTCACAAAAGAGCGAGGTTCCATTGAGGGGACTAGCTCGAGACAACCTACCTCTTAGGAAAAAAAGAAAATTGTTCATCGCCAGAAAGAGGGGAGGGCCCGACCGCTATCTGGCGTCGTTACTACCCACTAAAACAAGAGCAAATAGTTTATTCCACTTGAGAGAGGAGAGGGGGGGGGTGTCCGCGCGTGGAATCAAGCCTGCATTCCCGCTCAAAAGGATAGAAATCCTCGGTCTGCTGATTCGAACAAAGGAAAAGGATGGTCGAACCCTGGAAAAAGAAAGGAAGGGAGGTCGGGTTCTTAATTTCGAAACCAGCCACAAAATTAGGGGGGGGGCCAAAATCACTGGAAGAAAAAAAGGGAACTGCAGGCGCCCAAACAGGGGAGGGAAAAAGGCAATTCCTAGAGCCTGTGTACAATGGTCACCGTCTCGTAAGATCCCAAGGGGGAGGGTCCTCTCCGGGACCCCAACCCGACCCAGAAGCAACCTCGCGCGAAAGTAGTTTTCCAAACCTTGAACAGGAGCAAAAAAGACTTCCAAGGGGGAACGGGAAGATGGCTGGGGGAAAAGTTTAAACCCCAGTTACTCCAAAAAAAGGACATGAGGTGACGAAGAGAAAAAGATGTGCCCCCAGGGGGGAAATGCTTCCACAGGAAGATGAAACAATCATAATCACAAATACTCAGAGAGAAGGGGGGAATAAGGTCCGGTGCGAAAGAGACCTTTAAAAACCCTATCCTTTAGAAAAAGCAGTCATCATACCGCGGGAGAAGGAAAAAGAGGGGGGCTGGGCGGCCGAAGAAGAAGGGAGTCCATCGTCGTCTTTCTGGAAGTCCCCCATATTCACCTTTAAAAGGGTGGGTAGGGGTCCTTTTCGGAACTGGGGGGAAAAAGAGGAGAATGAAAAGACACGGTGACTAAGCAAAGGGGAAAAGTCGCGATGCGGATTTCGAGCATCATACTCCACGCAAAACGACAAAACTCGACGTGAAGGAAAATCAAAAAGAAAAAAAGGTTGATGGTCGGGGGATGGTCCCTAGAAAGGGGGTGCCTTGAAAAGGAGGAAAATGACGGGGGGGGGAAGGACAGCTCATCGAAACGAAAAGCCGTGCTATCTCTAAAGCGCAAAGGGCCGTCCGGGAGGGAAAAAGGGTTGACGGACCAGGGGGTGACCCTAAGTCAAGTACCAACTTCCACAGGGAGGGAGTCAAAGGCACCTCCATTTGTGGCCCTTTACCGCACTTCAGGGGAAAAAAGAAAATATTTGTTAGAAAAGAAAAAAGGGGCCTTTTTTCGAAAAAGAATCTTTTTTAAGGATCGGGAATGTCCCGAGAGGAAAGAAGAGGGGGGGAGAAACTATTGTAGCGGGAAGAGGGAGTCCCCTCCCGTCGTGGGAAAAATAGTCTAAATTATGGGCAGTCCGTCGTGTCAAGGGGGGGGGGAGGGTGTTAACCATCCAAAGGAAGGCGAACGCCCTGGGGAAAGCCCATAAACCTGGCGGCGCGGGAAAAAAAGGGGCGTTGAGAAACTCCATCAGCATGCGACGGGGGAAAAAAATTAGTGTAGCGGGCCAAATGGTGTGGGAAGCACTCTGGGTTCCGGGAAAGAGGGAAAAAGAGTAAAAAACCTCTCAGTTTTTGTTGAAACAAAAGGTTAACTACCAAAATTTCGAGAGGGATGCCGGATAAAAAAAGGGGGGAAAAGATAAGATCAAAGAAAAAAGATAAATGGGATTGCCAAGGAGGGGGGAGGAAGGTTTTCGGCCAATCCAAAAAATTGAAAAACCTTCATTGGGGTCGAGGCTTATCTTTGGAATGGTCCCTCAAAAAAAAAAAATTTGACAACCGAAGAAGGAGTCAATTACTGACCGGAAAAGAAATCATCGGGGAAAAAGGGTGTGAAACCTCTCACAGAGAAAACCTGGCTTTGAAAGGGGAGATCGTTCCACGGGGAGGAAAAAGATTCAGTTTTTTGATGACAGGCTTTCCATTTGGATATCAAGGCTGAGAAAGGGGGGGGGCCGCGTAAAAAAGGAGGTTTTTCCAGGGGACTTTCCGGTCGCAGGCACCGCAGGGGACGTCCATGTCCAATGGGGTGAAGAGGTGTTCCAGAAAAGGAGTTTCGTTTGTCCGAACGGAAAACAGAAAAAAAAAAAAAAAATTTCCTGCTACTCCTTGAGGGGAACGTTCGGATGAAGAGGGGAAAGAAAAAATCTTGCTTTCAGGAGGAAAAAAAAAGAAAATTCGGGTCGTAAAAAGAAAAAAACCCAAAAAAAGGTAAGGTTTACGCTGGAAAGGGAGGAAAAAAAATCTCGCAGAAGTTCCCTTGGGGATGTTGCCTCCTCTTTCAAGGAAATGAACAAAATCTAAGTTTTTTGGAGAGGAAGGGAGTGACGAGAAAACAATCTGGATGTTTCGGATCATTCCGGAAAGGGTAAGGGTCGTCGCCAAAAGGGGAGGGGAAAGGAGATCGAAGTCAAAAGAAATGGTTGATAATCGGGAGGGGGTCATCTTGGGGGAGACTTAAACGTGGAAAAAGGAGAAGGGGAAGGAAGAGAGAAGTATTTCTCTCTGCAAAGAACCTTTGGTATCGGAAAATCACCATCGATAACACAAAGAATATACTAGGAAAGAACAAAAAGGGAAGGACCAGCTCGATGGGTGCGGGCATGGCTCAGACAAAAAAAAAAAAAGGGGGGAGCCGTGCCGAGAAGAAGTTCGCAGTCACGAACCCTCCTCCGAAAAAAACCAAGGAGTCAACTCCCGGAGGAAAAAAAAGGAAGGGGAAGAGATAAGGGGGGCCGAACGACTTCCGGGGATTAAAGAAAATCCAGAGAAAAAGGTGGCGACGATGTGCAACGAAAAAAAACCTCAGTGGCATTTTCTGAAAGGCTAAAAACGGCTGGCACGGCGGGACACCAAAAGGGAAAAACACAGGGAGAATGTGGAAAGTCTTCCCCGGAGCCCGGAAGATCGGGGGGAAAAAAGGTTAAAAAACAAATAAAAGGGAGGAGAAATGAAAGCAAGATTTGGAGGGAAACAGAAAACGTCCTTTCTGAAAAAGAGACCGGGTGTATTGGGGGGGGGGAAGGGTACCCCGAACTCTTCGGCTGGTAAAACCCGAAAAAAAGGCGGGTACTGCCCACGCACGGAGGAAAAAAGGCAAGTGGAGATTGAAAAGTGGAACAACGCTGAACGTCGGCGGCACTGGAAAAGAAATCTTTCCTAAAAGGGGGCAACTGGGAAAAATTACTTCTAGAAACCAAACATGAAATCCGAATGAAGGAAGGAAAGGAAGGAATAGATGTTCTTGCCCAACTGAAAGGGGTGAGATGAATGTCCGTCCTTTGAAGGGGAGGGAGGGAGGATCAATGGAAAAAATGGTGCTAAACTATAAGATACCAAAGTCCGTTTATTGGACCTATACTGTCCCTATCAAATAGGAAGGAAACCTATATCCACCCGGAAAAACTTTTTATAATAAGAACGATAGGGGAACGACGGTTGGTGAAAAAAAGGATCAGATCGATGTTGACTCGTCGAGAGGGGGAAAGATTTTGCCCTGCACCAGCCAGGGAAGACAATTGGCGCTACGAGGGGGAAAAAGAAAGAAATTAATCAAAAAAAAGGCTTTGCTGGAAAGTCACGCCTACCATAAGGGTTTATTGGCGCTATGAGGAAGGGAAAAAAACCACGGGCGTCCCGATAAAAGGAAGGGGGGGGGGGGGGGGAGAAACTCCACCAACCACTGGTTTTTGTCCAGGGGGAACCTCTTAGAAAAAACAAAAGACTTGAGTAACAGGCGCCTACGAGGGGAGAGATGTGTAGTTATCGGGGGAAAAGAAGGTGGCAATTAAACAACCGTCACAACGGCCACCTATAAAAACAAAGCTTCGTTTGGGAGGGGGGGAAGTGGACCTGGACCTGGAAAAAGGAAGTGGCCGGTTCGGACAAAGGCCTGATTCCAAAAAAATTAAACTGGTCAAAACAAGAAAACAATACAAAAGCGGCCCGACGCACGGAACTTCCACTAGTCATCAAGGGGGGGCGGGATCTGTCTCTCGAGGGAAAAAAAGAAAAGGGGGAAACCCGGTTTCAAAGGCAAAAAAAGAAACGGAGTGACGCTCAAACAAACTACATCCACCCCTCCAAAAGGGGTGGGAGCAGGGTCTATTTGGAAGAAGAGTCCGGTGCTGTTGAGGAGGCAGCCATCGACATCCTC
>Ga0179593_1543141_pt1 | contig 20331 bp, 16 predicted proteins | sample CZODoug2_1_08_16_FD_185931 | JGI IMG/M metagenome (GOLD analysis project Ga0179593, IMG submission 185931) | Vadose zone soil fungal communities from Angelo Coast Range Reserve, California, USA - CZODoug2_1_08_16fungal (PacBio error correction) | ecosystem: Environmental > Terrestrial > Soil >...
GGAGCTTATTTTGACGGTGATCAGTGTGTAACATGGTCGGCAAAATTTTCAGTTTGGTAGCGTGGTGGAAATTTAGTAGTAGTGTTAGCCCGTAAGTTTTTGTGGGTGGTAAAGTTGGAGATTATCGTAATGGCATTAGGACGGCGTGCAAAGAGGAGGTCGATGTGTTCGTCGTGGCTTGACAGTGTTTTGACCCTTGGGGTGTACAGGGAACTGAAACGGTGTCAGAGTAGATGTTTGACGCATCGCCTAAGAGAAAGTTTATCTCTCATTTCCCCTTATGAAACGTAGCGCTTCACTTAGCGTAGTTCGTAAATTTGAAAGTGCCGAACTTCATGGGTAGTTTTTGGTTCTGTGACCTCGCTTCCCCGGTCTTCGTTGCTCCTTGTCGTCCTCAGTTTTCATTGACTCCGGAATAGACTAAATAGGGGATAAAGGGTTGCTCATATCAGAGGATGAAAAGTACTATTGTGTTGATGCTGAGGCACCGGGATGTCTTACCTTTATAGGGTAGATCTAGGGGATGCGGAGTAGTCGGCGGCTTGTCTAGTTTGGGATTCTGGGTTCCTTCCCGGCCATTGTTCGGAAGCCTTGCTTTGATAGCGATGTTTTCAAAGACTGTCCGAAACGGGTCCCATACTCAGTGAACAGACACGAACGAGGTAGGTGGTGCTGTTGGGCGCTAACGGGAAATGCCTTTGAGCGGTCCAAAAGGTAAAAAACGTCTCTAAACGTGATGTATCGTAGACCGATATGTGTGCCTTGTAAGGACGTGGTGCTAACATTCGGTCGCGCTGTCGGAGTAGTAGCCAATGTGGCAAGGGGACCGTCTCGATTTGGTTTTGGGGGGCGCGCCAAATAGTTGTTTTTGTCTTTTTCGGGCAACCTGATGTGCGATGGTGCCCCCGGCTCGTGTACGGGATTCTCTAAGGAAAAAGATAAGAGTCTCTGGAGTCTCTTGCTCTTAGGTCGTAGTGAGGCTTGTGGCCTTTGGTTACGAAGCTTATAGCGACATCAGCACCAGGGTGGATCGTAAAATTCCGTAACATAAGGTTGGGGCTGGGGTAAGCCGGATATTGGTGTCGCAAGTTACTGGGAATTTGGCTGTGGCATATCGTACAAACACAGTCGGCTTTGGTCTGCTGACGAATGAAAGCAGTGGTTCAGTAGACTGCGTGGTGGAACTGGGGTTTCCGAGGGGCACTGGCCAGTCGTGACCGAGGCGGCGTGTCTTCATTAGATCGTTCATTTTTTGGGTGGGGGGGACTGAGGTCCATGTGGTCAAGTCTATAAACTGGTGAACCAGTATAGGGAGCCTGATGTTCTAGGCGGGTGGGTACACTATTCTTAATGCGCTATGCGGGTAGTTGCATTATGTACTATGTTTTTGTGGGTATGCTGCGAAGGATACTGGGATATCTTTTATGTGGACAACTGGCAACGTTGAAAAACCGGTCTTTTATTGTGGACTAGAACACGCATATAAAGGCGTTGATTGCTGGCCTTAATTGTCCGGCCTGTCATGGTAGTAGTAGTGGTAGTGTTCACATTATGTCATATGGCGATGTGTGTTTTGAACGAGGTAATATGGTCAGTATATTCCATGTTGGAATCACATCCAGCGGCGATTCTATGGCCGGGCGGTGCAATCCATAAAAAGGTACGCGTGGTTGTGCTTGATGGGTCGGGCGGTACCGATATCTGTTCTGTCTACGAGCCGGGGGAATTTGAGCGGGCAAGTGGTAGCGGGCTGTTTCGTGTTATGGCTTTGTTGGGGTGTGTCTTTTGGGATTATTTAGTGGTTGCAAAAATCGCTATAAAGCAGGGGTGCCTCGCTAATGTTGTCTGGCTAGCTCAATTTGGACAAGGGGCTGGGGGTTGACCCCGTTGGGCTAGAATGGGTTGTGGGTTTCGCATTCATCGGCGGACATTTTTCTGTTCATCATCAATGGCAAGTGGTTGTTTTTTCTTTGTTTGGAATTGATCATTGGCTTTCACATGCAGACGTGTCTGTTGAGAGCGACCAATTGGAGCAGCTGTTGAGGTTGTAGCCTCTCCGAATAGGTTTCTGGCTGGCATGGACGGAAGGCTGTATTTTTAGGTCTTTCTGACTATTCTGCCAGCCTGAGGCATAGTAGCTAGGTGGCGTGATTATGCACTGAAATGTGAGAGAGATTGGTCCAACCACATCTGTTTGCCCATTTGGGAGGCTGGATGACTTGGGGCAATTTTTTATGACGGGTCGTGGCTGGCGTTTTTGTATTTGTTTCGCGAATCGCGGGTTTTGGAGGACTGAGGGTTTTCTATGTTTACGACTGGTGTGGAGACTCCCTGGGCGCGGCTGGTGCTAGTGCCTAGAATTTGTGCTAGGGTATTAGTGCTGTGCAACGGGGCTGTAGAGTGTGCCGATGTTTACGTGGGGGTAAGGTACTCGATGTCTGTGTACAGTCACCGAGGCGCATTTGTTCTACAAATTAGATAATGGGGGCGGCGGGTTGAGGTCCTGATTTTATGTTCGTAATCAATGCATAACAACATTTATTTGTATTATATGTCGGCTCAGTTTGGGCGTAGCCCGATGCTGTGCTGTTGAGTGGGACTTGCTGGTTGGCTTCAAAGGAATTTAATGTGTAGGATGGTAAGTAACGAGTTTCGTTGGTTATATTGTATAATCGAGTGTGATCGAAAACACCGGTTGATGGGGGGCTAGGTCTGCATTTCCTGTATTGCTGCTTGACATGATCGTGTTGTCTGCGTCGCTGGAGCGTTGACTAAATTATCTGGCTTGATGTATTTCGCAAATGTAGGGCTGTTCATAAAAGTGTAAGTAAATGAGGAGGGATGCTCGACTGAAAGGGTGGTTTCTTTGGTGCATTTCTTGTTCTGCTTCTTTCACTATTCTGCGGTGTAGTTGTTTGGGGCTTGTATGAACGAGTGACGACTGGTGTGGTGGTGCTAGGTGCCAGGTAAGTCTAATGTCGTGTTCTGTTGTAAGAACGAAACGGCACGACCAGAATACCGAGATTCTTGGTCGCCCCCAGAGACTCCATCGTAGATGTTAATATAACGTCGCTACAGCAGGTGCCTTCCGGTGTGAGAATTGCTTGCGTGGCGGATATTCTCTTGACTCGGGTAAGGAAAGAGGTCAAGGCAATAGGCAAGCCGAACAAATAGTTGTAGTACAGGTTGGCACTTCGCACGGTTGAGGCTTGTTGGAGGGATCTGCATGGGGTCGGTGGAGTGGTGGGCGTGCGTTTTAAGAGAGGATGGTAGAAACATAACAGACAAAAAGAGCGAAAGGATGCGCTACTGAGCTGGACTTGAGATTGCGGGTTTCAGATTGTTGAGCGTTTCGGGCTCTGTTTGGAGGCGGTTATTGGCCGAATTGTTTATTAGGCGCTCCGGGATTGGGCTGGTCGCGGTATAGTTTTGGGATTTGAAAAGATGAAAGTAACCGGCATTCACCCAGTCATTATTTCTTCTAGCAACAGCCCAATGATTAGGACCTCGTTGGGGGAATCCTTATCTGCAATGAGGATCATTGCGCGTGTAGTACATAAGTTTCCTTCGGCGATGTGTAACGCTTATTATTTATTCTCAGCGGCGTATAGATGGCGGCTCTAGAAGCGGGGCGATGGGCATAACCGAAGTTTCCTTGCGGGCATGGGCTGTAGGGTGGGGTTGGGTGGTAGTCTAATTGTTAGCCTTTAGGCTACAGAAGATGGAGTGGCTGCTAATATGGTTGCATTGTAGGTGGTCGTGTGCTGGTTTGGTCCCTTGTTTAAGCGTGCGAGCGGGCCGGGCTATATGCTGGCGCTCTCGGCCGGTATGTTGCTGCTAAAAACCGTTTCGCACGCAGGGCGGTTAAGAGGAATGAGTGATGTTTGTGGGTGGCCGTCGGGCTATCGTTTGCCTCACTGCGTGGTTGCCGTCTCACCTATTCGATAAAATTATCGGGGGCGGTTTAAGATCCGCGCATAGGGCTTGTTCCTACGGGTGTGAAGAGAGTTGTGCGTGACAAATACGGAAGACCTGAATACGTCGTTGCGATGGCGAGAGTGGCTTGGATATAGGGGCTCGCTGTTAGGTCAACATCTGCTAATCGTTTAGTCGTTGACGGCTGTTGCGTCATCTTTGGAGGGTCTTGAGTTCCATTGAGAGGTTGCCAGACTTCCGGCAGTGCTGGGTAAATCAAGGCGAGTACTCGGCAGGCTGCTGTTTCTGCTCCGTACTGTGGTTTATAGAAATGACATCCGGCAGTCTGTCCTTGAGTTGGTTAGAGTCTAGCAGGGCTTGACATACTCTCTATTGTCTACACCTCCTCATAGCCCGGTCATCTTCATTCAAAGTAGCTAAAGCTCGTCTCAACGAAGCAGCATGCATGCTTTCTGTGATTGCGGAAAGATATGAGATTGCGGCTACTTTGAGTGAAGAGTGCTTGGCTAGCTGTATTGAGGTGAGTGCTCGAGTAAGAGTGGGTACATGGGCAGAGTATGGGCTCTGATATGTCATTCTGATCAGCGGCAGCAGGTCAGATGATGAGAACTGGCTTGGTACCCGTTTCGTTGAAGCGTCGGCGGTGTGGGATTCGTATGCCCCATCGATTGTGGCTAAGCGCGTCATAGAATCGATTTTATTTGGGCGTGAAGGGCGGCGTTGCTTCCGTCACTCTCTCAAAAAAGAAAGCCGGGCCAAGAATCGGGCTCGGTCCCCGCAGCGCTTAGTATTTGGTCAGCTGGGTCGCATTTCGTTCTACATCGCGGCGTATAAGGTCCTGATGTGAGTAGCATGTTTAAAGGACCCGTTGAATTTGGCCTGGAGTACGAAGCTAGGTGGATAGGTCAAACTCCCTCTCATGCGCGTTGTAGGGGGGGGGGACAACGGACATCTCATTCAGCTTAACGGGAAATTGGGGTATTGTAGGAGCCCACTATCACGTGCCGAGAGGCAAGTTATCTGGTATTGCCGTTTGAAGGTAGCACCTGGATGAGCGCATTGTGCTTGTTGTCTTGTGCGTGGTGGTAAAAGGCTAATTCAATATTAATATCGGCAAGGCATTGCTGATGCATGCGTCAGCGAGCATGGCTTTTCATGTGTGGCGTTATGAATATAACTTCCTCGAAAGAAGCTTGTTATGCTGTGAGATGTGTGTAAATTGGCTTGTGTGGGGGGTGCCAATGTGAGATTCGTCTCCTAGGTGGTGGGCGTGTCAATCAGGTTGGTTGTTCTCAGCGCATTGCTCATGGTTGATTTGGTGAGTTTATTCTTGCGGTGTTCGGGTCTAACTGCCGGCAATCGTCATGGGAAATACATGGCGAGCCCATTAGTATGGATTATACCGACATCCCCTGACTATCCTTCGAAGCGCGTATTGCGTGATGGTCGCGCCTTGCGTTGGCTGCGTTAAAGTTCAGTCTATTTGTCGCTGAGCGACCACCTGTGTCCGGGTGTTGTAAGGCAAGATGCAATCGCTTGATGACTAACAAGGGCTCAGAGGTGTGGAGGCTGCGGGGTAGGCTAACCCTATTGTTGGTTTCTGTGTTTCCCGGTCCTTTGATCGTGTGTCTACCCGATCCGCTCGAAGGAATTCGCAGACACTATAGCACGGTCGAGATCTGAGTAGGGCTAGTTGAGGCGTTGCTTACCGGGGTTTCGGTGCTCGGGCGTCTGGTCAAGGTCGTCTGTACTTGCGTCGGGGGCCTGTTGTCTGGGCTGGGCGTTCTTGCTGCAAAAAGACGCAAAATTGGGCTTGCTGGGCATTGTACCTATCGTGATTCTTGACAAGGGGCCAGGCTGACCAGGGCATGAAATGAGGGAGGCGTCTGGGGGCGGGGGGTGATGGTCTGTGGGTGAAATCGGCAGTAAAGTCTTCAGAGTCGGGCGGGGAGGCGCTTCCTGCGGCGTGCGCAGGTGGAACTCGTATGGGCCGGTCCGTTATGGTGTACTGATCGGTTGTGAGGGAGCACGGAATAGATGGTTTAGTGAATTTCGCAGGCGAGAGAGCGCATAGTGTACATACGATGCGCGGGAGCTTGTCCGCCCCTCCCCCAGCGCGGTTTTGGGTGCTACTTATATATCCAGCTTACTATTAATACATCTTATTGGCTTTGCAAAGGTCAGCTGTCGAGACGCAGTGGACGCTTATGCGAATCAGTACAGAAGTGTTTGTTTGAATGGGATTGAGCCGCAGCCGCAATTCGTATTAGTTGTGTAGGCGAATGGGGGGACCATGATCAGCGTCTATGTCCGTGGCTCTTATCTCCAGGTTTATCGGTAGATGTCAAGTGGTCATCTAGAAATGTGCTAGGCACTGGTCTGGCGTGGTAACGATGGTCACGCGCGGGTATGCCTCCAAGAGGTATGCAAGTTCCATCGGTTACATGGGTTTTCCCTTTCCGCGCACAATTCTATGTTGTTCGCATCTATGTGTGGCTACTGATTTAGTTTTGCGTCGAGCTGACTGCGCGTGTGATTAGGCGTGGCGTCGGGGTATAAGTAGATAGGTATGGTGTGTCATGGGGGTTGGCTGTGTGCGCCACGTGATGTAGATGCAAACGGCACATGGTTTGCGTGGTCCGATTTTGTCATTGTCTTGACTGAGCCGTGTATTTCGGTCAAAAGTCACCAGTTGCCATTGGCTTTCATTGTGAGATGGCGGGTGCTCTGTCACTTTCCTGTTGAAAGTGAAGCCCTGTGTTAGATGGTCTTGCCCGTAGACTGCCTGTTATTCGTTTTGCCGTAACAGATAAGCAGCTACATGTGCATCACCCATTCTGAGGGCTCTAGTTAGGAGTATCGGGTCTGGCCCAGAATAGGGGGATCGTCGTATTTTTTTAGGGATTGAGGCGCATAGATGGGTCGGTGTGAGTCATATGGTGCTGCTGCCCTTTAGCTCGTAACACGAATCGCATGTTGGCTGTTGAGGCTGACATTCGATGGCGGTAGTGTGTATATAATGATGTAATTAGGGGCTTTACGATTGTTGTCCAGCTAAATGCATTTCGCCATGTGGGTGGTTGTCCCGACGAAAAAGTTCCCATTCTTTGGCATTATGTAGGGTTGCGAATTAGTATCGGCAGATTGCTGTCTCATAGATTTAGGGTTATGAATGTGGGGGGAGAGAGGAGGGGTTGTGGGGGGGGGGGACTGTTAGCAGGGTTTACATGCAATCTATGAGGCTGTGAGCTGTTGCCTGGAAATTCCACAGCTTTCTTGCCACTGTTTGGCATCTAAGGCAGGCGACTGTTTTGTGTTAGATTAGTTACTTGGGCAGGAGCTACGTAGTCCGGCTTGTCGGCTTTACGAGGTTTTGTGTATAGCTGGTAACAAAGGCGTAGACGAGCCTATCTTTTTTCCTCTAGAGATTCGCACTAGCGGGACCTGCAATAGTTGCGAACTTTTGCGTCGCAGCGTTTCCGACCATTGGTATCGACATCGGCACCTGTAGACGTTGCGTCTCAGAGAATGGTCTAGATAATACGTATGAAGCGTTTTTTCTTTTGGAGTCACTCGAGTTAGCGCAGCCCTCGTCTCGGTTGTCACCGTGGGGTTTGGAGTCTTTTGAACATTATACAAGAATAAGGCTTCCGACAATGGCGACCCAACAAGCGCATCGCGACTACTCCGCTGATCACCAAGGCTGAAGACTTCGGTGCTGCAGATACATATTTTTTCATCTGATTGAGACCTTTCTCCTCTTCGTCTTTGGAGTTCAATTAATAGCCCCTGCGACGGGAGGACCGTGTAAAGGACAACGGGCGAGTTCTGGGCTTAACTTGTAAGTGAGATGAGCTAAGTGAAGCCGCTCTTTTAATGGGAACTGAGGGACAACTTTCTGTAGGCAGTGTGCCTAGGTATGGCGTCAAAGGCTACTTGACAGTTTGTGCCTAGTGTGGTGTACCAGGTGTAACACTGGTGACAAGGCAAAAATGGGCGTTCCCTTGCCTCTTTCTTGACGTCATCCTTAGTAGCCGTGTAAGGTAAGAAAGAAAAAACACAAAACAACCGACCAAACAAAAAAAAACAAAACGGACCAAAAAAAAAAAAAAAACAACAAACAAACACCACCCAAAGCCACCCCCATCCACCCCACAACCACAGCCAAAACATACCCCCACACACACACAAGACCACCCCACCCCCACATCGCCCCCCCTTCCCTTGTCACCTTTACATCCCAACTTTTTGAGCCCCAACTCGAATGGGCCAACGCCTTGGTTCACAAAACACAACCCATTAACTGTCCCCCCACCCTTGGCCTTCAAACACAAACCTCCACCCCCCCCCACCCCCCCCCAACAAAACCCATTCGGACATCAATGGTTTGCCCCCATCTACAAGACCTTTTTACCACACCCCCAATTATAGGTTGGATGAAAACACCCCCTCATCTTTCACAAAAACAACATAAAAAAACACAAATCCCGGACACAACAATTTGAAAAAAAAAAAAAAAAAAAAAAAAAAAAAAAAAAAAAAAAACAAACAAAAAAAAAAGACTAAAAAAAAAACAAAAAAAAAAACAAAAAAAAAAACAAAAAAACAACAAAAAAAGGAAAAAAAAAAAAAAAAAAAAGAAAAGATGCTACAAAAAAAAAAAAAAAAAAAAAAAAAACAAAAAAAAGAAAAAGAAAAATCTCAACTGTACTCAAACGCAAGGTGGCGAGGCGTTTATAGGTCACGGGGGGGTGGGGTACATAACCCGTATTCCTTCCCGTGGGGGGTTACTGGTCCCTCCTTACCCGCTGTCAAATCTTGGGAGGGTCTGGGTTTTTTCCGGCCCCCCCACCCACCCCCCCAACCCACCCCCAACAAAACGCGAAAATTTGCACCAAAACCACACAAAGAACCAACAACGCAAAAGGCAGCCTGAATGGCAACAGTTAAAGTCGGCGTGTCACTATTTCATGGTTTGGGGGTTCGGGTGGGGAAAGTTAGTTTTAGGAAAGTACCAGTGTGTTGTTTGGTGGTTAAAATTAGTTGCTAAGTTGCCCGCATGGCCTCCATGGCGTCCGCCCCATGCCATGCTCTGCGAAAATGAGGTGATCTGTGTTCTGTTGGGCTTTGACCTCTTGGGTTTGTGTACTCTTTTTGTTTTGGTTGTTTTGCCATAACTACTTGAAACGTGGTTCATAGTGCTAGATGTTTTGGACAGGGCATGCCGAGAGAAGTTTTCCTGTTGTCAGGTTCGCACCCCTATGTAAGAAGAGTTGGGGCGGCTTTCTTAAGGGCTAGTCTTTGTGGGTATAAAATGGTAAATTTTGGAGGGGCACTCGCCTTAACTTGCAGAAGTGCGCCGGCGCTTGTAATAAGGTCTGTTTGAGCGGTTTTCTCTCCCGGTGTGGCAGTGGTCTTGGTTTTGCTTTCTTTTTGTTGCGGTGGTTTTTTTTTGCGCTATCTTTGTCTTTACCTCGTCGCACTCTCCTCTTATCTGTTTTGTTGTTTGTTTTTGCCGGGTCTAGGGTTTTTTCGTTGTCTACTCGTGGTTTCATTGTCGTCACCCTTCGTTGTCCTTGAGCGTTATGACGTGGGGAGTGGGGGTGGGGGGGGGGGGGTCGCCTATGTTGTGCCCTGTTGATACTTGGGCTTTTGGTTCTGGCGTGTTGTGTGCCTTCTACTGTGTCTAGCCCCGAAAGGTTTTTCACATTTGGCTTTGATTCGTTGTCTTCCAAAGGGTGACGAGGTTTGCGGAGTAGGATAAAGGTTCTCGAATGCAGTAGTCGGGTAAAAGTCTTACAACGTGGTAGGTTGAACAGCCGTGGGGGGCAATTTGCAACTTGCTTAAGCCCTTGGGGGGTGGTATGCACGGCGTAGTAGGTTTTCTGGCGGGCGGTGGTTTGCGGGTTCTTGGGGGTTGCAGTCTTCGTGCCCGATTTCTGTTTTCTTGCGAGTGGCGGAGGAGGTCCATTCTAGGGGTTAATCTTCGTTGGTATCTACTTTGTCAATGAATGACAGGACCAAGTTCGCGCAAGACGTGCGTCTGGGGGAGGGCACGGGGTGGAGCACTTTAGTCGGCTTGATACGGAGTTGTGGGCGTAGCTGGTGCTATGATACCCTTCTAAGGGGTAGGGCGCTACCTTAGACTGGTGCTTGCCGGGTTTCGTCACAAAAGACAAAACTTTCTTCTTAAACGGTACTTTACGCTAGGACCGCGAATATGGAGCCTTATCTGCATGTGTAACGTACGTGCGTCTACCATTTTCCTGCTGGCGGGGGGATAACACTGATACGGGGCGCAGTAGAAACCTGCTGGGGGGGGGCGGCAAAGGGTGCGGCGAACTGGAGGTGTGCAGGATGCTTGCCGACTCGTTGAGCTCTATAGGAAGTATAGAATAAGTGGCCCTTGTCTCTGTACCTGAACGGATGGCTCTGTTGGGGGGGGTCGTTAACCAAGTCTGTATTAGTGTTCACGAAAACCGTTTTTTCCGCTAAGTAGCGACAGAGTCTGGGGCGCTCACATAGGTGGGAGGTTCCTTGTGTCAGAGTTAGCGCTGTACTCGGTTTTTTTGTATCTAGCAATCATCAAGTGTCGGGTGCGCGTCCGAAGATGTGGGGTACGTAGTGGGGCAGAATCTTTTGGCATAAGTTAACAGTTTTGTGTGCGATATTGCGCGACCAAGTCCCTACGGGTTTGCGTGGATCTGGTATGGTAGTTACCTACGCTTATTACATTGTGTCTTAGTCGGTCCTCGACAGACTATGGAGCTAATTTTCATTTTTTTCTCCTCTGGAGTGTCGGAAGGGGGGAGAAGTGTGACCGACTGGGGCTATTGCAACTCTTTTATTGCTCCTAGTTGGCACGTAGCGTTTGCTTTCCTTGGTCTACGGGCCGTGGGAGGCTTAACACGGTAGTCAACTACTACCTTTGTACGCTTGTGGATCCAAGATTTTTTGTGAACTGTTGTCCGATATCAGGACGTCTCATCTGCCATTAGATAAGGCGCTGCCCATCATACTTGGAGAGTGCCTACGTCGGGGTGGGGGGAGTAGAGGTTCTTTTTTTTTGTGGGGGTGGGGCTCTCCGTAATCTTCTAGTTGGCAACGTTGGTTCCATTTCGGCTGTGGTGTGTGGTACGGCCTCTTCGTTCCACGAACCCCTATTTTCGTTCGTTCCAATATAGCACAGCGGCGGTATTAATGAAAGGGGTCACCGTAGGATTCTCCAGTGTAATGAGCGTGCCTGTTTGTGACGTCTCGTGATTAGGTGCCAGCGCTGTGCCGGGAGTACGTTTAAAGTTTGTGTGGGGGTGGCAGTGCCCTCACCGTTACAAAGTGTGTTTTCTATTTCCATTGTGGGGGGTATAGTGCAAGTAATGTCTGGTTCTCAGTAGACATTTTATGTATATATGCCACGTCGATACCGTGGTAGCGTTGACGCACTGGCTCGCCCGACTGCCCCTGACCTGTCTGCCACCTGAGCCGTGTCATCTCAATGAGGCATATATCCGTGTGCGGATGGTAGCGTTTTCATCTTTACGCGGTTGGGCTCTTATCTACTCCACCTATTTCTTATTGCGTGGGTATTTCCCCCTTCACATTTAACATACATTACAAAGATTCTTTGGTGTGATGTACATTGCTATCCTTTTGTACTTCGTAAGAGGTTCTAGTAGTCATATTGTGTGAGTGTCGGGGGGTACGTAAAATAGTGTCGCCTGTCGTATAGATCCGGGTGATTCCAGTTGTAGATTCGGGGGTGTGGGGTGGGGTAACGGCATGTTTTTTGTGAGTGCGCCTGTCTTGTTTTTATGGACCACGTGGCGGGTTGAAACTGGGAGGTCGCATCACGATTCTTATTATCTCTGTAATAAGAGGTTCCTACTTGGTGTGTCGACGATTGTGTGTCCAGAATTCCAATTGAGGTGCTTTTTGTTAAACAGAAGTGGGTGAGGGCTTTGATGTTGCATGTCGTAATGTTTTCCCCAGATAGAAGGCGTTGGGCAAGAAAACCTGATGTTGCCATTGCAGTTGCCTGAGATTGTGGGGTTTTCGACGTTGTTGGGACCTAATTACCGGGGTGGGTTGGTGGTCTTAATTCCCCTGATGCTGGGTGTGTTAGAGTTTTAATAATTCTCGTGAGTCATCTACAAGCTATTTAATATGTCAGTACGATTCAGCATCTGAGCTATCTTGGGGGTGGGCCACCTGGGGTTAGCTTCACACGGGGGCATATCAGTTCCCCTTGGTACCCTTGGTGGTAGTTAGTCTTTTTGTTTCCCGTGTGGCAGACTGGAAAGGGGTCGGGTTTTGATAATTCCTCATACTGAATACTTTCATTGGCTCTCGTCTCAATGTTTGTTTGTTCTAGCGTTTGTATTGATTCTGGGTGTCTCTCGCGATTGTACCTTCTTCTTCTAACAAGTTTCTTCTTTATTTATCTTGTCACACTTTATTGATGGGGTGTGGAAGCTAAAATGTGGGTGAATCACAACCCGGCCGGGTGGCTGGTGCCCCTATTTCCTGCGAATGGGTCTTACGTTGGCTGAAGGCGGTGAGTCTACTGTGTTACAGACCTGACTCTTTCTGTTTTTGTTTTGCGGTATTCGTATCTTCGTGTTTGTCAACCTCTTGGTGTAGCGGAACTCTAATTGTCCGAGTTTTTGTGGTATGGTTTGTCACGCCCGGTTTTCATCGTCCTCACTTGTTGGCACGGCCAAGAGGCGGGGTTCCTTATTTGTCTTTCTGGTTCCATCACTCTAGACCCTACCCATCCATCTTCCATTGTTGGTTGATGTCTTCCCACGATGGAAGCCCCTCTCTCTGGTGTAAGGTTGGCTGTATGCGCCCGTTTGAGGTTTGTGTTTTGGGTTCATTGTTGGACGGCAGCTCCCAGCTGCTATATGCATCCTATTTACTAATTCGCCAGAGTTTAGGTGGGGGAAGTGGGTCCTGGGGGTAGGCTCTTATCGCCATAGTCCAAAAGGATCTGCTACTATTGGTGGAATTACACCTTGAGGGAGTTTGTTTCCCGGGCTTATTGTCACCACAGGGGGTGGGCGGATTGATTTGTCGTTGCTTTGTTGGGGGGGGGTGGTGTCTGAAAACTTGTATACTAGTACTTTTATAAGGGGTCGGGGAGTAGAAGCCGGGTTGGTGGGGTCGCGTGTTTATATGAATTGGGAGCACATGATCCACCTGTTAGGGGGTGCGTCCATTTTCTTTTACTGTTTTTGCTTTAATGTTCTGGGTGCCATTCACTAGTGAGTGGGGGGGTGGTTGCTTTCTCGGTACTTCCGTGCGGTGTGGTTCTACTAAAATATCGGTTGGCGATGGGGTTTGAATGCGTCATATGTATATTGATGAATGCGCGTACGATGAAGGGCAGATTATGAAGGGAGTCCGGCAACGCTGGCTTGGCCGGGATCCGTGAATAGGTTTGTTGGGCTATTGAGAGATTGCGTCTGCTATGTCTCTATGATGTGTAATCTTTTGGCTGGTCGAGGTGTATGGTTTCTTATCTATTTTATTGTAGGGCTTGGCGGGTAGTAGATAGATTAGGGAACCTGATGGGAATAGTTATTTCCATTAGTGAGATAAGATGCCTGTGTTTGGCGAGCCAAGTGTGTCAGTTTGTTTTAACGTTGAGGTGCTGGGGAGTTGGAAGTTGGAAACGCAGTCTGGGCGACATGTCTCGAGTAATTAGTTTAGCCGTAGTATTACCATTGGCCAGAGGGGGCGGAGATCTTGAGCTCGGGTTAGGAGCCAACGCGAGAGAAAGGATGTAAAGTAAAGAAATCGGTTGCCTACATTATCTCTCTTCCCTATTTGTTCATAGCAGGTTTAGGGGGGTTATGTGTTGGGGGGGGGGGGGGGGGGGGTCTTTTCCGTTACTACTCCAACTTTTAAGCGGGTGTTTTAGGAAAGGTGCAGATATAATCAGGACTCAAATATTGGAGCATATGCCATTATCGTATTGGCCTATGTCTGTCTTTTTCTATCTAGCATTTTTATTGGATACTATTCTATGTGAAGTGGTAACATCGGAGTTGCATCGTCAAAAGCATGGGACGGGTAGTGGCTGCTGTTACTATTAGGTGGGATTTTTTTTATTTGGATTTTGTTACTGTCCTAATGGTACGGGCGCTTCCTCGCTTGTGACCGTTAAAGGAGGGTGGTAAGGTATAACCCCATAATCGGTTATATTTCAATAAGTAGGATCCATGTTTTTGTAAGACTTTCAATAACGAAAAGGGGTAGGGGGGGGTGTGGGGGGGCGGTGTCGGGGGGCAGGTGTTGGTCTGTTATTGAATTATCGTGTAACTTGCTTTCTGCCGGGACATCGATTGGGGGGGGTGTCCGTTATCGTCAATTCTCTCTTGGCTTGCCGATTGTATGTTATTGACTCTGTGCCGTATCAGACTGGTGGTGGGAGTTGTTTGGGGGGTTGGGAAAAGAATAGATAAACACATATATCTTCTTTTGTTCATTATATACCAATGATGGTTAATGATGTAACACATGAACAGAGAGCGAACAACCACTCCTTTCGATTCATACCTCTGAACAGGGATCTGGCTCGTTAAGTTGGGGGACGGTTATAGTAGTTTATCGTTTTCACTGTTAAGTATGTTCTATTTGAGAGTCCTGCCCGCTTTGCAAGTGGTTAAGTTGTAATTATTGAGTGAATTTTCCCGCCTATGGAGTAGGCTCATGGCCGGGAACGGGCTCTGAGACTTTTGTGGCACTGAGGGGCTTTCCTTGGAACAACGTCTTTAGAATCAATGACATAGAGTGTTCTGCCTTCCTGTGCTCATTTTCTCTTTTTTGTGACCGCTTATGCTATATCCTAGGCTTGATTGTGGGTGCTCTGAAGTTTACGCTACTGTCTTTTTTCTGAGAGCGCTTAGGTGCCGATTGGTATTTCGTTGGTTCGTGTATTTGTTTCATATTGTGGTGGTGGTTGGATCTGCATCTTGTACGTCAGTTAATATGAAATTACAAATTGGTCGGGGCATGTTTTCGGGTAGGTTGGGTCATCTTTTTCTACTTGGGTCCTGTTTGGTTCTTTGTTTCACTTTGTAGTCATTCAATCGAATTTGGTGTTAGGTCTATGGCTGGGGTCGTTGCCGTGGGCCGGGGATTTATGTTGGGTCGCTGAAAAACCTTTTTTCCCTGGATCTTCGTCTTTGTGCCGAATAACTGTATTGGGTTGTGAGGAGTTGGGAAGAATGGAGAGCGTTTCGATGTGTGGGGGGGGCTGTCCGGGGTTTTCTGATCCGATCGTCAATGTGTACAACTACAGGGATCGTCGGGCGCGCGAAGCTATGTCGGAAAGTATCCGTTTTTAAATCTCATCCAAATTTTACCACGATTTGGTGGGCATTGTATACGCGTGCTGTTATGACCATTCGTTGAGTGTAGAATGGGGTCCCATTGGGGGGTTGAGCGAAATGACGGACGAGATAGTCGGGGTATTTCCTGGGCTTTAGACGTGTGGGGGCGTGCAGGGGGGGATTAGGGAGGATCCGGCTGTTTTACGGTAATTTGCCGGGTGGTCTGCGTTATGGCGGTCTCGTTGGGTGTGGTTACTCATATTTCGTTGGAGCGGAGGGGCACCGTTGGGGGGTGCGACATCTCTTGCGTCAGACGGTCTCCTCGTTACTCGTTGGAAGCGTTGTTGTAACGTGACGTGTACTGGCTTCTTGTTAGGAGTCCCGTGTTGGCTGTTCCTCTACGTGTGGGGGTGGAGAGAATGAATGGACGGTGGGACATTGGGTTCGCATTTACTCTAAGGTGGCCATTGGTAAAGTCTGTCTCTACTGGGAGCAGTCTTGTAGTCTTCTATGTTTTTATCAAGCGGAGGCCCCGGGAAACCTATCTTGTTGGCGTATGGATAGTGCCAAGTTTGGCTGGAGGCTGGGGGGACAAGTGTGCTGTTCATTCCGGTCATGCAACAACAATGGTGAATCTACAGACCTGGGGGTAGGATTCCGAGGACAAAAGCAAGACGAGATGGGCTACGCTGATGGTCAGGTGGTACGGTGTGTTCGTTCGCTAGGGCTGCCTAGAGGGCAGAAGATTGGCATCAAGGTGAGAGGTGACATGGGGGCAAGATTGACCGGTGGTATATTTCAATTTTCTTTTTGGCACCAGCGACGTAGAGGGGTAAAGGCGAGGCGCTAGGTGAGAGATCCTTGTGGTGAAGGTTGGGCGCGGTTGCCAGTTCGTCTCTATGGTGCTCCGGAAAGGAGAGGTGTGCAATGATCGTCACTGATGAATCGGATTGTAAGCGGGCACGCTTTTGTCAGCGTATTCAAGCGCGCGGCGGCATGGGGCGCGGAGGGTTTTATTTCTGCACCGGGGCCGATTTTCGATTCACGGTCGTAGAGACGTAGAGAGTGTTCCACTCTAGTGGTAATAACTTACTAGCGGCTGAGAAGATGGGGGAAGACTTTGGGTGTGTCGAGGTCAGTGGGAACGGGACGGTGTGCAGGAGTCTGTTTTTGGGTTGGGGGGGGGTATGGGACCGTGTGCAGGACGGCACGCGTACAACTATGCTATTAAATTTCCTGTCTTATTCACGGTTGATTTCAATCGGAGGAAGGTTTTTGGTAGAGTCTTTTGTGAAATACGTTGAGTTCTTCCAACTGACGGCGTGTAAAAGGGGGGTAGGGTCGAGGATTATCTTTGGGGGCTCTTAGTCGCAGTATGACTAGTAGGCACTTGTGGCAGGTTTTATCCATTGCAAGAGCGTGTTATGGGCTTTGTCGTGTTTTTGTATTAATTTTCGCCTCAACGTCTAGGGGGTGAATCGCGGCAGAGAATTAAGCGGGGGGGTGTTTGGGGGGGGGTGGTGGGGTGGGGGGGGGGGGGTGGGGTGGGGGGGAAAGCATCGCGTTCTAGAAGGGCGACATGTTCACTGCGGGGCGTCGGTATGGTACATGTATCATCGATTCTTTTTCTTCCTTTCTCTCGAAGTCCGATACATTTTGTTGGAGGCGGCTCTTGAGAGAGTGTGCTAGCTATTATGGGATGCGGTGGAGTCGAGCGATAAGAGTTTTTCAATCGTCAATTGCGGGGGGGCGGGTTGACATTGTGTGCATCAGTTACACTATCATGCCGCGTGGGTCATGTGGTGGGTTATTGTTTCTCTTTGTTTTTGTTCAATCATCCAGGGACGCGTGGGGTAATATCAACGATGTGAGTCCAGGAGGACATACCATGTCAGGGGGGGGTTGGTTGGTGGGGGGGGGAAATTGGGGGTTGGAAAAAAAGAACACCTATTCTTTAAGACCAAAGGCTGTATCATGCATTAGTCGCTCTCTTGGTTTTTGGGGGGGGGGGCATTACCCGTTATTTGCTTTTCTACTGTTCAGCCTTGTTTGGCGTGTAAGCCCAGAGTCAACTGTCGCTGTAGGAGCATACAGTCTCTAGCCCGTCAGTTGGACCTTGGTGCGGTACTGGAAGTGTTTAATCTCTGGGAAAATTTTGAAGGTTGTGGCCTTGGCCTTCGATCCTTTTGACTACCCGTTCAGGATCCAACCAATTAGCAAGAAAACAACGGAGACGCCTTGTAGGGCTATCTTTGACTGGTTAGGTGGGGGTCTGGCAATCTTACAGTATGTCGTCTCGGTGCTGTTAACATCACTCAGACGAATTGCTCTGCATGGAAACATTCGTATCTTATACAAGGAACACGCCGTCAGAGGCGAATATGACGGGAAGTAATGCAAGAAACCTTTGGCTCCGTTCGAGCCTTCCCTCCTCATACTCTTTAAATGTCCGCCTAATTTTGTGGTATTCTACATCGATGCATTTTATTCTATTCATGTTCCAGCGATATTGCGAGGACCAAAATATTCAAGCATCAGGCGAGCTGCCTGTCGTTCTGTCCACCCCCGTTCCAACGGCTGTTTTCTGTTCCAGTGAGGTAGATTATGGTTCACGTCTTTAGTGACGAGATACCTGTCATCGGCTTACGAGGAGCGCTATAGTCCGGACTAATTTATATATCTGCCTAGATTAGGCAATCTTACCATAAGAGTCCATGCCGTCCCCGGCCATTTGCCCGCGGTTTCGAGTCGGCAGGGGCATGGGGAGTTGCTTTGAGGCGACGATAGGTTCATTGTTTTTTTAGGTTGCTATACGCGTGGGTGGGGGTAGCATTGCAAGGTCGGATTGAATTTTTGTGTAGGCAATAAGGGAGACGGGACAGCTCTGACTTGCGGGCTCTAGAGAGCTTGTATCGGATGGCAAGGTTTACAGATGATCAGTGTAACTCGGGACGTTTTTTATTTCCGTTTGTGGGGGGGGGGGGGGTCGTGTGGTAGAGGCAGTAGCTTGAAGCCATCTATCCGTCTGCATAGTAGGTTTAAACCGCCTGGGTAATCAGTAGGAATATAGGCTAGTGTTCCCAGTTGATTGTTAGTTCCGTCTATTTGTGTATTTTATTTAATTAGTGAGCTAACCTACTGGTGGAAGGCCTTGGTGTTCATCTTTGAAGTGCGTCGTGCTATTGAGTATGAGAGATACTGATGCGTTGTGTGGGTGCCGTAGGTGGGGGGGCTTGGGGCATCTCTATTTGTCCTTTTGTAGATTACAATAGCAGTTGAGCCATATATGCTATTGGGTGTCGTAAGATATTGGCATGTGTGATGACTCGGATGTATTTGCCAAAGCAGCTCGGAAAGGGCAGGCGGTTACTGCCATTGCGGATGGAGGCAGCTGGCTTTTCCTCTACTACTCCTTCATGTCGCAAAGCCCCTTAGTCTTATATTGGGCCTAGTGGCGGTAGACGGGGCTTTCATATCTGTTTCGGGCCGCTTTACTATTTCAGGATAGCGCTACATACCCTTGCATCACTACATTGGCTGTCTCGCGATTGAGTTGGATAGTCTGTTTCTGGCCAGATCATCATAGGATCCTATGTTGTATAGGAATTGATTGTCTCATTAGGGATTGGTTTGCGTTGAGGGGAGTGTGATCAAATGTCCTTCCTGTTACTTACTTGCGGGAATAAACACACCATCTCATTGTCTGTGACTAGCATTTCTACTACGAGCGGGCGGTATTTTGTTTCACTGAGTACATGTAGAACTCCCTTATACCTTATTGAAGGGAAGGTTGGTTTGCCAGCTATAGCAGTGGAATTTGACGGCTTTCCTACTCTGGGGTTGTACGGAGGACTTTCAATCCTTTTTGCTTTGTTTCCAATCTCTTAAGTTCGCCGCGACCCCTGGGTCTCCGTTGGTTGTGTGTTCGCCTGATTTTCGCTATGTCTCTGTGTCCACGTGCAAAGTTTTCGGCGTAGGAGCACCCTTGCTTGCTCTTAGTTATCGTGGGGGTCCAGGATACCGACTATCGTGGCATTCCTCCGAGTGTCCGCATGACGAGCCTAGCCAGGTGTACTACCTCTCTCGGTTACAGTGACACATGCCATCTAATGAGGCTGGTGCCTGGCTGGTGCTGCCGAGCTTGTTCAACTTTTCTATCACGGGAATACCCTTGCCTACTGTCCTGTCTTTATTGACAAAGGGATCGAAAAGTTTAGCAGCTACTCGTGTTGTCTGAGAATTAGTAAACTTGGGGCGAAGTTTGGGTTTCTGCGTTTTTATGTAAATATATTACTATTCCCGTGCCTTGGGTCGCTTGACGAGGCGTTTTGTGTGTAATACGCTGTGTGTAACAAAGGCGTAATTCCTAGACTATCTTGTGTTTCTTCTCTAGAGATCCGAAGGCGCGCGAGGGGAAATAAGGCGTCGCAATTTCGTTGCGCACTTTTGTCGCCGCAGCGGTTTCCTGAGGCCGAGGTCGGTTTAGCCAGACAAGCTGAAATTTTAGACTGCGATCTTACCGTTAGTACGAATTCGGTCTAGAGTTAATACCGTAGAGAGTTTTGTTGTTCGTATTAGGAGTCGAGATGTATCGCAGCCAGCATCGTTCATGTGCTGTGTTGTCATTAAAAAGAAAAAAGAGAAAAAAAATGAGAGAGGGGAAAGGGGGGGGGGGGTGGACAGTGGGTTTGGAGTTCTTCTTGAACTATTGATAGGCGAAGAAAGCTTCCGACAATGGACGGGCGCCAACACCAGCGCGACTACCTACCATCTTACACCAGGTATAGATGCGGTGCTCAGAATACAATTTGTTGTCCTCCTAGATCTGAGACCTTTCTCCTCTTCGGGGGTCTTGTAGTCAATGAAAAACTGATGGACGTAAGTAGTCAACTTCGAGATTTTCATTTATTTTAGTAAATAGCTAAGTGAAGCGCTCTTTCAGGGTGAACTGAGGAAAACTTTTCTATAGGCATTAGGAACGTCGTCAAAATCGACTTGACATTTTTCATGTTTGTAGCAAGGTCAATCAGCTGTCATGGCGTCAGCAGAACATTCGCCG
>Ga0179593_1355651_pt1 | contig 20330 bp, 11 predicted proteins | sample CZODoug2_1_08_16_FD_185931 | JGI IMG/M metagenome (GOLD analysis project Ga0179593, IMG submission 185931) | Vadose zone soil fungal communities from Angelo Coast Range Reserve, California, USA - CZODoug2_1_08_16fungal (PacBio error correction) | ecosystem: Environmental > Terrestrial > Soil >...
GCCGACTCTCTCATAGCAAAGACTTTTCAATTTAAATAAGCGCCCTTCCGCTGGCGCGAGTCCATAAGCACAGGGATTGCGGTTGACCAGACAGTCCGCCGAAGTGGTGAGGCCGGAGGTACGCGGATGGATCGTACACACCTTTTGACCGCGTTGTTGGCGAACAGCGTGGAACGGCGTTAAAGGGTGGCGTTGAACGGCGTTCAGCAGCCCGCCCGTTCGCGGAGAGCCACCTTCCGTAAACCACAACTGTGGTAGCAACGACGATTTATGGCGAGAGCGAAAGGGGTCATTCCAAACTACTTCCAGGAATATGGGGCGGGCATGGCGGAGGGCCTTAACAGTTTGGCTTAAGGCGGCAACGTTCCTCGAACCGGAGGGATACAGCATGGGCAGCGTCTCCTGGAGGAAGTGGGAAAGAAGAACTATTTCTGTTCGTGAAGGTAGCCGGCTAATCGGGCCGCCGAAATGCGGGATGTGACGGAACTGTTTAAGAATCAGTAAGGGGACCATTACAGAAATTTACATCCTCAGTTGCTACCTGTTCGGCCGCTGCACGACCGAACAGCCGAGGGTAGCGGCATTGTAGAATCGGGAAAAAATTAAACGAGTTCGAGTCATGACAGAAAATAGGGACTGCGGAAAAAGAGTTTCACGTACCAATCGCATGGACGGTGAGGGGAAAGCCTTCTTCCGGTTCACAGTTCACTTTGTTAAAGGCTTTCACAGAGTGGCTTACGAACAGAGTCGTATAGTTTAGGAAGCGTACAGCCTTCAGAGTGACGGAGGGGCTGGGGGCCGGGAGTAGTCCGTTGAGATTTGTAACGAACTCATGCGATCCTGAAAGTAACCGCCACAGGGAAAAGTTCCCTCTACATCGTGAGGAGCGGGATTCGAAAGGCGGTGTAGTAGGGCCCTAACAATATTTGCAACTCTTTGGGGGGTGCGAGTCCCGCTGCTGGCAATAGGCAAAGCCATCACAGAATTGAAAGGCTAAATAACCCGAGCGAGGGAGTCGTGAGGTGGTCTCCAACTATTCGTAAAACACTGGGCGGGTCGAAACCAAGGAGGTCTTCAAGACATCCCTCAAATCTCCACACTGACTTTCATAAGTCTCAATCGAGCCTAAGTCTTTCAGTAGGAGAAACAGTTGGTTCATTTGGGGGGTTTTCCTTAACAGATTAGGGGAGGGGTAGGGAAAAAAAGTTGTCGTGGTGGGCAGCGACCAACAGCAGTGAAGAAAATAGCTGGCAAAGAAAGGAATAAACAGAGAGTGGAAAATTGGGGTGGGTTCTCTACTGTTTGTAAATGTACAGGTTCAATGCAATGTCTTATCCAACTTTTAGAAGGAAGGGGGCAGGTTTGCAAAGATAGGCAGGGGCGGCAGGGAACTGTAGGGCAATTTGACAAGGCACTTCTCGAGGTCCGAAGAAAAGAGCCGGCGGCGCCTTTGGGCCAAGGCTTACACCGGCACGCCTTGCCTGAGGGTTTTCCAGGGCGGATAAACGGGAAGCCAGCCTAAATCATGGTGCTGCCTGCCACATGACAGCGTCGTTCGTCTCACTTGAAAAGTTCCGTGGCAAAGAGCGATTGGGGTCCGGATGGAGCTAGGGAGGATGAAACCTACCGTCAACCCCCCCCAATAACACGCAATCCAGCAAGCGCATGAAATTGGCACAAAGATAGAGGGGCCCTGAAAGGACAGTTCGGGTCTATCATCTCGACGAGGGCAATGGTGGACGGGAGGTAGGGTCGGATTTACGATTTAGAGGATGCTTAACAAGGGGGGGTGGCAATTTCAGACGCACAGGGTAGAATGAGATGTGGATTCGATGGGGAGGCCCGGGCACCACCGATCCTCGTAGTCGTTCATAAGGTTCGATGGAGGGAGACATCGCCTCACTTCCCTGGGAGGGACCGTCACTATCCGCGATCCGTTGCACTTTAGGTGGTCTTTTCAAAGTCCTGGGAGCAGGGAAATGTCCACGGGAGTGAGGGGATTTCAAAAAGAAATTGTTCCCTTTCGACGGTTGAAAAGAGGAAACTTCATCGGAGTGAGTTCAGGGTGAAGACTAAGGTCAGTCTTCTCTACCGCTCGAGAACCAAGAAACCCCGAACAGAAAAGCGATTTTAGAACTCTAGCGTGGGCAACACATTTTGTTGCCGACACGTCAGTATTCCTGCGGCGATACGCCAGGAATAAGTGGGGAGGGTGAAAGGGGGCCTGCATTTCTTATCCTCTGTCTAAAGGAGGCGACCGAGTTAGAGCGGAGTGGCGGGAGTGGGCAACCGCAAGGGGTGTAAAGGTCCAAGCTGGAAGAAGTCGTTCGTCTCTTTTAATGTCTCCGGCTCGGGAAATAGAGGGCAATACTTGAGCAAAATAGGCGGGACCCGGGTCGAGGGAGAGCACGTAGAAGACGAGTATAAATGACACTTTTATTTCAAGGGTCCTTAACTCATCCAGGAGCGGGAAAACTCCGGGAGCGCTGGGGGTTTTTGTGCTGGATAGTGCCTTCCGCATTGGTAAAAGGGGACCACGCCCAGCGAGTGCGGTTCAAGGGGCTGCGGGCCGAAAAGATGCCCAAGGGGCAAGAAGTCACCTCCCTTTTTCGGCGACCTTGCAGGGAAATTGCTGCGGATATGCTGCGTACGAAGTCCAGCAGGACGGTACCAAGAGAGGAGAAAAAAGAGAATGCCTGAAAAGGATGGGGGAGCGATGGGCTCAAAACTCTGAGGTACGGCAGCTGCGGCCAGGAACGAAAGACTTTCTGTGAGCCGAGCTTCAGGGGGAACAGGAACTATCGTCAGTGCCCTTCCATAAACGCCGAAAGATAGCAAACCGTGGTCTGGGGGGAAAGTCGGCAAGGGCGATGTGGGGTCGAGAGCAGATATGGCCCCATCGGGGCGAAGGTTTCGAGAGACTCAGGGGGTGAAAGACTAAGCAACAGTTGGGGGCCAAAGGATTTCGTACGGACGGCACGGGGCCGTAGAATCCCGAGCCCATGAAATCAACGCCTTGCGGAAAATGGGAGGATCCGAAGGCTTCGCAAAACCGATTGTGCCTGAGAGTGGGGGATGGCGAGATCAGTGGCAAGCCTCATGATGGACAAAAAAAGAGAAAAGGGGAGCGGGAATCGTAATCGGTGGCATGGTTGCAGACATGAGAAGGAGTTCGGAGGGGAAGGGAAGAGCACCGGGTAAGGCTGAGGAAATTGCTGCACAGCGGCTCAGGGGGGAACGTGGGTGTATCGAAAAGGTAGCTGGGGCGCCACATAGGTACAAATCATGGGCAAATCCGCTATGCATCAAAATCCGGAGGAGGAAGTCAAGTAGGGGAAGGAAGAAAGTCAACGGGAGAAAGTTATCTATTGAGCCCGGTTAAGAAGGAGTGATTTCACACAGAGGCTTTAGTGGGGGAGGGGAAAAGGGAGAACGAAAGATCTTTCTATTTACACACAAAAAAGAGACGAAAAAAAAAACGAAAAAATCATTTTTCGGAACATAGACACTATACTCTCCCGTCGCACGCAGTGACTCCTAATACACAAGCCGCATCGTTAACTAAGCGTCTTCACAGGCTCAAACAGTCGAGAGACTGAAGAAAGGGGGGGGACTCTCACCACTCCACAGTGAAGTGACGGGGACCAGCACGTTCTAATCGCGAGATGGGGACAGGAGCGAATCTGGATGCGCAAGTGCAGATCCACACGAAACCCCGGAAGGCCTGAGCAAGGGAAAAAGCGGGCATCTTTCGACCGGGAGGGCTGAGCTTCCGTAGAGAACCTAACGAAGGGAGGATACTGGACACAATTACTAAAGCGCACGGAATTCAGAGGCGCTGCCGGCTGGGCACAAGGCAATGAGGCTGTAATGGACTCCTGGAAACTCCTGCATCAAAACGATCGCTTGCGGGGGGGTAGGGAGGCCCCTACACGCGTACGGCAGGGAAAAAACACGTCGCAGGTGGATTAAGGTGGAGGGGGAGGGTAGCCGCAAGGTGTCCGACGGGCCGCTAAGAAGTTGCTGGAGATAAAAGGGGGGGAGCGACGGGGCTTTACACAACACAGTGTAAAAGGAGAGAAAAGGGGGGTGGAAAAAAAACGAAAGTGCATAGTCGAACAGCCTCGGAGAAACAACAAAATAAACCAGACTGTCGACAGGCACCCAAAAACACGAGGGTGGACCTCTGTTGATGAGGTCTGAAGTCCCTCATCCCAAAGTACTGCAAAAGAAAGAGGGGGGAGGTCAACGATCTGCTTCGTGCATTCGAAACTCCGCGTGCAGTGAAAAATCAGCGCTGGGATCCAAGACGTAAGAGGAAAAGTATTCTGGTCACTAAGGGGGGTGGGGCGTAAAGGGGATGGCTCGGTAGGGGGAGAAAATCTCAAAACCCCATATGGCACGGAAAAAACAACAAGGAAAAACAAATACACGAATACGCTACCCCGAAAATTAGAGGGGGGGAAACATCACAACCGAAAAACGATGGCCTCTTGGGGGAGTCAATAACCAATTCAGGAAAGGGGTCCTCCTATCCCAAACCAAGAGCCACCCCACGATGTTGCGGACCAAGCCAGAAAAAGGGAAGGACGGAACCTGCGCGTGGTTTCTGGATGGGGGGAAAAACCAAACCGTTAGGACTTTTCAGGAGAGGAAGAATTCGCTCTGAAAGAGGAAAAACCACTTACCCGGCTATAATTCACTACACCCCGTATGAAAAGCGAAGAAAATCACACCAGATCTATGCTGTCTTGGGGCAGAAAAAGACTCAAAAGAAAGAGGCGGGAGTCATGAAAAACAGATATATTAGCCGCCATCTGGAACGGCCTCCTTTCAAAAGAAATACAATTAAGGGTGATTACTCGAAGACAGGTAGGGATACGGAAAAAAACTTGGGTCACAAGCTATAGACACTACCTGAGGATTTGTTCGGTGGATCTAACAGGGAAAACGGAACAGGATCGCCGACTAAAAAAGGAAAGGCCAAAAAAAAAAACAAGCAGTTCAACACGTTCGAAGCTCCATTGAATTAAGGGTTTGAAAAAACCCATTGTGGAACCGTCCCGCGAAACTTCGGTCAACTCAAAAGGAATAGGGGCAGACGCGGGGATAGCTGAATAAAGATTACAAACAAAGACGCTGGTGCAAATCTTAACCCAAGCCGAACTAGAAGATAGCGTTATTCGACCCTTATATATCGGCAGTTGCGGGAGGACAAAGAAAAACTGTCAAAAAGGCGGTAAGCATCCGCCAGAAAGAACGCAGTAAAAAGAAGGCTGGCAAGAAGAGTAGAAATGGCCCGTCTAAGCTACGTCTAAAAAAGGGGGACCAATGCAATAGATTGGAAATTTCGGTAATGCGGGATGGGAAAGGTAGGTTAGGTGGGACTCCTCGAAGAAAGACGGAAGAAAAAAAAATACATCGCATCGTGGGAAAGGGTAAAGGGACAAAAAGAAATTGAACTAAGCGGCACTGTCGATGGTCCGGTAAAGAAACAAATATAGAACGATTCACGTAGACCCTTTAGAAGATCGCAATGCCTAGGGTCAGCCCAAACCCTGGCCAAGTGCAAGAATGTCGACCTCAGGAAGGCAGGTAAGGTAGCCAAAATGTAATGACCGCCGACTTCGAGTGGCCGGTTAAACACGAATCAGGGCATTGTCCGCTATCAAACAGGGAACACCTTGAAAGGGGCAGGACCACAGAGGGGAAAAATCCCAAAAATACAGGAGTCATCGGAGTTTTCCTCCCAGTAAGGAGCAAGCTGGGTGGACGCAGTCACCCCGAAGGCAATTGTGTAACCAATCAACTGGGGGAAGTGAAAACCGTGGGGTCGGCCACCACAGAGACCTATCAGCAGAACTTGCCGCAGCGGATCTTAGGGGGCACGGAGGGGGGAGAGCGGTCATTGGGCCTAGTCCGAACGTTGCGACGACGGTCTCGAGACTCGCGGAGACCAAGCACTCCTAGCAAGAGCTAAGGCCTCTTGAAAGACTCGGCGGGGGAGATTGACAAGAGCGAGTCGAAATCAAGGGGATTAAAGGTTCGTCGAAAGATACTAAACCCATCATCAGGAAGCATACAAGATGTAGAAGGGAATGTACTGTCTGTGGGGCGGGAACGCGGGCAAGGGAGAGTATTCAACGAGACAAGGGCCTCATTCGACCCGACCCCCGCGGAGTAGAAAGGGGCTAGGGGAGAATAAAGAACGCTAAAAGCAGACGGCGGCAAGTCCGAATCGGAACCATTTAAGAAGCCGGAAATGGCCGGGGAAAAAGTAATCAAGGACGAGCTCAACAGTCCTGTATGGGTACTCGAAAAGGATATACTCTGCGTTAACCGCATCCAGAGTGGCTGAACATGGAACGAAAAGATTGGACTCGCAAGATCAAAAGAAGAGAAAAGATCCTTAGTTCCGGTCTTCGGCGAAGGAGAAAAACAATGATGAAAAACTGTCGCAAAAGGGGACCTTGAAAGCCCAGTGATGCGCACATAACCGGAAACCCCGCCTGCACATAATGACTATGAGAGGCGCGATTGATAGGTTTCTTGAGTCAAGAGGCACTCGGAGCTGTAGAAAAAAAAAAAGCAAAGGCAGTTTCCAGGGGACATCCACAAACCCGGGAAGCCTTAAGGTCAGCTTCCGCCCATTACCTTGAAAAAAGGAAGGGGCTGGAAAAATTCGCCGCAAAAATCAAGAGTTTTCGCAGGGGCGGTTCGGCCGTAACTGGGGAGGGGGGGGCAACCTTGCTTATGCTTCAGAGGGGCAAGTGGAACGAAAAAAAAAGCCGGGCCGAACGAAGCTTCAACTATCAAGGGGGCTGGGGGGGAAAAAAATGCAGGGAGGTGTGAAGCAAAACGATGCCACCGCACAATTCCCGCACGGAAAAAAAGAGGGGGGCACAAAGCACGAGAATATCGGCAGGAGCAGAGAGCAATCGAAGGAGTTTCAAAAGGCAAGGGTGTTTCTTTCCATGCATATGAGATCGGGATCTCAGACAAAAAAAAACAACGGAGGATGGTTAGATAAAGAAGGAGCCACATCTCAAAAGCACGCAACGAGGGAAGAAATATCGCCCTTCGATGTTCAGCAGAGGAAAAAAGTCAGAAGACGGGGTGAACAAGACCTGAGCGACGAAGTTGAGACGGAAAAAAACGCGGAGGAATCGGAATGTGAAAGCATCATATACTAGTTGGCCTCTTGAGTAACAGCGTTGGGGCGCTTTCGTCGAGGAGCGGGGGTAAACGGCGAATGGGCCCTCCCGCAAGTCAGCGGCCCTCACAAAAGGAAACGGCGCAGAACGCTGGGCACCGATGGTTGGGTGGTCGAATAGGACAAGTTGGTGTGGGGTTTTGATACACGATACTCAAGATAGGGGGGCAATTGGGCAAAAAGGCAAATGGCGGTCGAGGGGGATTAAAACGGCGAACGACTCAGACAAGAAGGGATAAAAGCGGCTCGGGACAGTGACATCAAAGGATGTAGGCATCGAAATCAATCTGAAACTGTTGGAATGGGGCTGAGGGCACGGGTGCGACATAAAAATGGATGTTCAACCAGGACTGGGTCATAGCAAATTTTTGGAGACCATGGCCCTGGGGGAAGCGAAAGCAGCTACTAGAGGTTGGATAGGGCTGAGGGAATGAGAAACGTTACAGAGGGAAACCGCTCCAATCGGGTTGCTGACGAGAGGTTGAGCTGGGTCGCGACAAGGGGCAGTGAAGTTTTGGGGCGCTAGACGCGATTGGGGATCTGAGTACCCTGGACAAGGAGGAAGCAACGCGGTGTAAATATGGACATTCAAAGTTCCCGAGAAGAAGGGGGAGGGGGTATCATAAGAGCTGGAAAAGATACGCTCGGGGGTCCGTATATGCCGGAAAGGTGAATATAAACAGCAAGCGAAGGCGTTGGCCCCCACAGAAGTTCGCATCTAAAAGCGGGCGGATAGGGGATTAGACAGATGCGTTGTAGAGTCGGAGAACAACAAGTCGAGGCAACGCTGGTGGAAAGTACCGATGCTTGTCAAGAGCACAGGCAGACCGAGAAAAAGCAGAAGGGCACGAGAAAAGCAGAGCTGGTCTCACGTTCGGAGACAAACGCGTCGCAAAAAAGTTATGGAAAGATTACAAAACCGCTCTCAACAGGAAGCGGGAACCATAAGTCCAAAATCCATCGGCAAGGAAAAATGGGGGGGGTCAATGCGCGTGGGTGAGGGACAATCACCGGGTGGGGCAAAAGCGTAAGGTTATTAACCAGTAAAAAGGGTGCGGGACCGCGAAACACCAGTTGATAAAAGGAGCAATGGTATTAAAAAATAAAAACTCAACTTATCGGCTGGTTGCTTAGGGGTATGGCCGAAAATGGGTTCGAGTTCTGCTCAGGGGGAGGGCGACAAAGGAACGAGCGGGACGGTTCAAATGAAAGGGGGGTCCGACTGGATCAAACATGAGGTAACACCATGCGTCCTTAAAATCCTAGCGACCCTCCGGGCTTCGACTACGTGACAAAAAGCCTGATTGTAACGGACGTAGGGACGGGAATCGCCTTCATTGCCCGGGGATGTTTATTCCGGGGTTCACCAAGAGACGCCTTGAGAGAGGGTCCTTGTTGACGGTTGCACCGATTTTATGTTGTCCCGTGGCTCTGTTAGGGGGAAACTCCCCATAAGCATCAAACTCAGCGACAAGCCATAAATTGCCAAATAGCGGGATGGGTGAAGAAAAGGGAACGCGTATCGGATGACGGATAAGGGGGGTTTCCGCTGGATTGTCGCGATTTCTGACATGGCGGATTTTGAATTCTTAACTCGGGTTTCAAGGGGTCGGTAGCATAAGGCCTATATTGGATCCAGCTGGTTAGGACACTACAGCCTAGAAATCTCGTAGCAAGTTGGTCAGGGGTGAGATGGGGGGAAACAGAGACCGCCCGAGGAAAAAAAACTTGGATATGCCTCGTATTCCAGCGACTGGGGACCCGATTAATTTGGGCAAGCAGTGCGCAGGGTAAGGGAAACATGTCGCAAACATGAGGAATTGGGCCAAGTGAAAAACTCTTTGTGACCGATGAGCGGCGTTGCAAGGTCGTTGTTACGAGTCAAAAGTGGGCGTCCAGGGTCGCGACCTCCCAACAAGCCGATCAGTATGCATAGAGTGACACATTGGTTAAGGGCAAGGAAAGATGTAAAGTGCGATAACTCCGGAAATTTTGAAGGTGCGGTGAGGCCATGCAAGGGGGCGAAATATACGAGCTAATAAAAGCTACCGAGGTAGACGGCTGTTTTCTTGGATTGGGGATTCAAAGCCCAGGGAGGTTTGGCCGAGTCAAGGGGGGGAAAGGAGTTCAAAAAGTGGGTGAGCTCGCGAGGTGCCTCAGGAGGGGTGGATCTTCAAGAGCGGAGCTAGGCATTATCGTCGGTAGAACGTGCTAAACTCCTTCTCGCTAACAAGGGGGGGGGGACGTGACGGTTCTGGGAGTTCTCAGGCAGAACTTGTGTGGGCGGGCTGGTGGTTGGGGGTTTTAGATGTATATCCGGAAATTTAGGGGAAAAACCGACACAATGGGGAGACTATCACCTAGGTGGGGCGTTTTTGGGTAGGGCTGCGGAGCAGAGGGTCTTCTGGGTATTCCTGAGGTCGGGTAATAGAAAGTAGTGGGAGGCAAGGGGCGAAAAGGGGGGTCATTTCGCGAACCGGATAAAACTGACGGGACGCCATCTTGGCAGTGACCAGATATTCAAGGGGGCTTTGGCTGACGAAATGGATCACAAGGCTCATGGAACGTGCAAAGGGAGACAACAAGGCACGAAGAGTAAGCGGTTCGGTTACTGGAAGATAGTCAGTCGAAGCATACTTAATAGGGAAGTGGGTAAAAATCCGCTCCATACAAGAGAGGCACCCCGTCAGTAGTGGTAAGAACGAAAGCGGCGATGTGGGGTGGACTGGAATGGCGATCTTCCTAAAATGGACGGAATCTGTTCGGCGACTAGTGGTTGGGCCCAGGGGACAAAGTTGTGTTGAAATAAAAAATTCTGTTAAATACGGGGGGGGGCCTCAAAGCAAGACGGCGCGGTAAAAGAGGGGGCCGCAAGCACGAAACAATTTTCCCAGGGGGGTGGAGAATGTAAGGGGTGTCGGTCTCAACCCGGGGGCTGTGGTTGCATCTATTGGTTGTGGTCATTGTCGGCGTCTTATTAAAAAAAAAAGGAGTTCAATGGGCCCAGCGCATGATGGTGTCATCCTCGCTACTCGCAGGAAAACGGGGGGAAATCTTGGTCCTCTTTTCCCACTGCGTCGGGGAGTAGTAGGAACGGATAGAAGCAAACCTGTAAAAGATTGCCCAGATTGAAGTCCAAAAGCGAGGGGGGTCATCCACAGGTTGGGGAGGCTTCGATAGGCTCCATCAGAGGTGTCTCGGCCAATCGAGGGGGGGAAAGAACAACCCGGAGGAAGCCCAAGAGGACACTGTGGCAAGATATAGTGAACAAGAAATCACTAGGCGGAAGTAGAGTTGCAGGGAAAAGAATGCATAGAGTAAAACGAGGCGGCGTGGCTGGGATAGCGGCAGGACCGTCGGAGGAAGCGGCGGTGCAGGATGCACAACAAAACGAGATCCTCACACAACGGAAGGAAATCGTTGGTTGTCCTCATAAAGCGGATCGACCGCCTCAGAGCTGAGCCAAGTCACCATCGTGGTACTATTATAACCTGGCTCACCAGACGCTTAAAGTGAGGGGAGAAAAAGTGAGCGTGACTGGGACCTCATCCCGGGGCATGATCATCGCATAGGATGGTTGGAAAGGAGAGACAGGCTCACTGAACAAAACAGTTGAGCAAGACTCGTGGCATAAACATGTTCGCGGAAGGCGTAAACAGGTCTCGTAAAACTTCATCCGCCGAACAAACGACTGTCGAAATGACTGCGCCAGATTCAAAGGGGACGTCTGCCGCTACGGGGAGACGGCGCGCTTGAGTTACCATGAAGCTGAAATTAATTACCAGAATAAGCTCAACTAGAAGAGGGGCCCACCCGTTGGTCGGCGACCATCGGCGTCATACAGCACAGGGTTACTAAAGGTTAAATGGGGACATGGTCTAGTCCCTCGCGAGTGGGGGTTCAATTGCCAGTGCTGAAGAGTGAGGTTCCGACAGGGTCCGCTTTTCTAAACAAACGGACTTCCGGTTTCCTAACTCGAACCAGCAAGAGGGAAATGGTCTCGCCACCTTAAAATCAACCAAAAAGGGCCCGAGTGGACATTCAACGCTACGAAAAAGGGTGTCCAAGAAAGAGATTTGATGGGAGAGGTAGGATTCCACGAAGTCTACCAGGACTTCTACGTAAATTCTCGGCTACAAAAACGCATGCGTTCTAATGCTGAAGGGGAAGTGTCGCGTGCAGGGGGGTTCCCTCAGACGCCTGTTATCCGCAAACAGGAGCCCGAATGGGGTGTTACCAGATGGCGTAATCAGTTGCGGGACTTAGGTCGGCTAAGAACCTCCATAATCGCCCTTTGCCAGGGCACTCAGGGACGCCTGGGCCCCGGATCCTAAGGGCCCCGCCCTCCAAGTACTCAGAAGTGGCGGAGGCGACAATCACCACCAAATAGCCTCGTGAAGTTTAGTGGGCCTAAATAAACACTTTGCTGAAACTTGCATCTCCCTAAAAAAAACCCCCTCTTCACAAATTCACCACGTCCAGAAGCTAACAGGCCGTAAAGTCCCATTAACGTGGTGATGAGACCGCGGGAGGCACATGGATCAAACATCCAGCCTGAAGAGCCTGCACAGGTCAACTCAAGAAGGTGACCGGCGAGGTTCAAAACCGAGAAGTGCAAGACTTCTCACGACTAAAGAACCTGCAGCGCGGGGGCTTTGCCTAAAAGAAAATACCGCTAACCTCAAGGTGTTCTATATAAACTCGCCGAATGAAGGGATATGAAAAAGAAAAAAAACTTCAGACTCCTTCATCAAGAATAAATGGGGGTATAGCAGTAAGGGCTCTTTCTTCACACTTGGGGGGGCAACCGAGGAGTGAAACATACATCAACTGTTTGTGGTGGGTGGTCGAAGGGAGGGTAAGAGAAAATCTCGCCTAAGGCAACGACCGGGACAACGCCGCGTCCCCCCGTTCCCCGAATTGGCGGGCAAAGCTGGCAATCTTACTGTTTTCCAAGACGAAAAAGTGGTGGACGCTTCCCCGGCGCACTATGCGAGCAAAATCCCCTAAATCGGTAATGAGCGTATCTAGGCGCCCCTCGCCCAGGGGAAGCGGAGGGCGAGGGTCTAAGCAAGCATAACAGCACTCAAAACGTCTGCGGGTACCAAAAAGAGGGATCACAAGGCAGTTGAAGGACCACCGAACGTTAAAAAAAAGAAAAATAGAGTGAGAAAAGCAAACACAGTGAAAAAAGGCCGTCGACAAGAAACCTCTACCGCATTGCACACGAAATCGAGAGCGAACCCCGACATGTGACGAAATTAAAACGCATTGGAGGATCTGCGACCTGGGGGGGGGTGGATTGGCGGTATGAGGGGAGTAACTCAAAATCGATTACCAAAGGCACATCGAGCGTGCAACGGCTTTGCCATGGTAAATCGAAAGGAGTTTGTAGGGGCAAGGCACACCATAGGTTAAAGCAGCGAGCCTCCTCGCCCACATGAAAATCACAAAGGCTGCTTAATATTCTGCAAGCAGGGAAGAACGCGACATATCATAAAACCCTCGAAAGGAAGGGGACCGCCCTCAGTGGACATGACCGACACTAGCTCTGGGGACCAAAAACGGCAGTCGAGAAGAAGTTCCGCTCAATACGAAGTTGCGAACAACTGGAGGAAACCAAACCAAGAGCCAAAGAACCATCTCTCAGTATCAAACTTTAAGTTTTTAACAAGAAGGGGAGACAGGAGTGGGGTCCTTTACCCACTTCGCGGGGGGGGGGTACCCGAGCACGGGACGTGAAAACAACTGTTGATCGAAGAAACCAAGCGGAATTAAAAAGCCGGTTTCGGTACGTGCACAAGGGTGAGGACGGGGGTCAGGTGGACGATGGCATAAACCGGAGGGGGGCGCGAAAAGAATCAATCACGCGATAGACCAAGCAGCAAAAGAACGTCAGTAGAGGAGGCCAAAGAAGATAAAATGATTACGTTTAGCTGGAAAACGTCGGTACTTCGTCCAAATCGTGCATTCTCCGAGGGGGGAAGCACGGGCGAATCCCCGACCTAAATGCGAATACCGAAACCTAAAGATGTAGAGAGTTCTGTCTGTGGCGGGGGAAAAGCGGGAGCTGGGGCGCAGACGGAAAAAGGGAACTCATAACCAAAAATCCCTAAAACTAGAGCAAGAAGAAAAAGAGAGGTCGAACATGTCGCCTCTGGGCGGTCAAAAAAGCCTAGATTGATCCCGGGGGAACCATCCTTTGAAAAACTTACTACGGGCAAGGTGAGAAGTGAATAGGTGTAGGAAAACCAACGGCGAGTTGGGTACGGACGAAAAGAAACTGAGTGATTGCCAGGGGACGCACAAAGGGGGGCGGCCGTTACCCTAAAAATTTGAATGCATAACGCTACAAGCAAGGGCGGTCGTGCAAGATGCTTAGGGGGGCGAGCCACGGTAAGGGGAAAGAGTGGAGTAATCGGAAAAATGATGTGTCAACACAGTCCGGGGGACGTCAACTTAAGCTTCTATTAAGATTCTACATTGACGAAAGAGTTTGGGTGTCACTGCGAACCAACGGTTTACAAGAAAAAAGAAGTTCGAACTACGCCAAACTGGAAAGGAAAAACTTCCAGGAAATAAATCAAAGATTCAAGGGAGGAGGCGTAGGGAGGTCACTCTCACCAAGGGGAGGCGTTGCGGGGCCACTGAGGGGCTCATGAGAATTACTCGGTTGCGGCCTCATGGTTCGGGATAAAGAATCTGGGGTCCTAACAAGCGCCGAACTGAAGAAAATTCAACTATTTGGCTGAAGAGAGGGATGTGTTAATTCACGTGGCAACCTCGCCACTAAAGGCTTAAAGCAGAGATGTACCGCGCCCTATGATTGGAAGAGACCATCAAAGAGTAAGCTTTAGGGAAAGGACAAAAGGGGGGCTGATGAGTAGAATGCTGTATAGCCTCAACAAAACGATGTTATATAGAGAAGAACCAAGCTCCATACGCACAACAACTGCAGGTGTAAAACATTGAAAAATGCAATGAAGCGCTGGGGGGGGGATAGGGGAGGGATGGGTCGTGTTCATCCTTCTCGCCAGGAGCCTGGAATTGGGGACGGGGGCCGGGATTTCAAACATAAAGAGTTGCATCGTGCGGACATCTTTCAGAGGGCTTTACGTAGTCAGGGAGGTGACCAGGAGGCTGTGGCGCACCGGCAGGACGCAAGCACCATAAAGCGAACGAGAAAAACTGTGGCTAAACGTCCTATGTGATGGAGGAAAGAGTCGATTTGTTCCGTGTGCACGCTACTGACATTAAGGAGTTAAAGAGGGAAAAAGGTCCGGACAGTGGCGGCATTCTGGCTGAGAAAGTCGCCCAGGGAAGCCGCATGGTCTGAAAACGGATCCAGAACGGGGTCGTCATTGAGGGACCTAGATCAACTGAGGAATTTTACGGGGGCGGAGGGCCTTAGACCTTTGGTTCTGAAAAAATCATTTTTCAATCTAGACCCCAAGATTTCATCGGATGTCTACCACCATTTCTCAAGAAAACCACGGACACGACACAGGAAGGGCTTGTACTTCTTCGGAGCGAACTAAAATCAAACTCAGGTCGGAGTAAAACAGCCACTTGTGTCGCTGCTAACACCGAGGGTGGTGCGCGCTTACCAATAAGGGAAGGAATTTTAGCTAATCGCGAGGTTACTTCTCCCATGCCCTAGAGGTGTTCGTTGATGGCTTCCGGATGAGCGGGAACGGGGACCCGGCTAAGTTCTTTATCTAAGATACTTATATTCGAACAGGGGCCCGGGTGATTAGCCTGTAAAGGGGAAGAAAGCGGGCGATCCTCAGGGGAAACGCCAGAAGAAAGGACCTATACATCTGGGGATCGGAGTCTAAATGCTTGGGTGGGGAGGAGGAGAAAACAAGTAGGATGCAAATGGAGACACGCTGGAGTGGAAAGCAAACCCGCAACAGGAGATGCGAGTGAAATCGGCATGGGGGAGAGGGGTGAAGGGGTTGGGCTTGGTGCTCCGGGCTTTCTGAGACCGGCGTCAGACAACTAAGGTATTTGTCGCTCAAAATTACTCTCCAAACAACCCTGGCCTAGGACGCTATGCTAATGTCTTGGGCGTTGAGACGACCGTTTGTGCGATCAAAAATTTGGTGGGCCAGGAAATGGCGGTACACAAGGACGGGTTCTGTTTTGACCGGACACAAAAAGGTAACCAACTCGTTTTAGGCAACCAAAACTATAAAAAAAGCGGGGCGGGTTGCCTTTTGTGGGGGGGACGGCCTCAATTCTCAGCAGCCTGAAAAAGGAGAAAAGCTGGAAGAAGGGATGACAAAAATGTGGTCACGGCGGTCAGGGAAAAAGGTTCCATGCCAAATGCGGCGATGAGAAAGAATCGTCGCCTTGAACAAGGATAACTAAGTCTAGTCTCCTGGGATACAAATTAGGGGACAATGGGAGGGCGATAGGATCCGACATTGTGGCGATGTTGGACTTCCCTGGCCGAGTACATCGGGGGAAGAAGGGCCGGAATTTTTACAAAAAGTGTAAGTTTGAAACTAAATCTATGTGGGGGGTCCTTCCTTTGATATATTGGGAGTGCACCAAAGGAATCAGCATTCACAAAAATCCGAAAGTTCAAAAGAGAAAGGGGTCACGGGAAAAGGGGGCTAACAGGACGTAGCTCTCGAGAAAATGCAATGAGCGGGATTGGTCGACGGATGACGACTTGCTTGAAGTTGTGAGTGAGGAGTTTCTGACATGGGGGCAAATTGTCGGTGTCGGGAAATTATGAGCCGGATGACAGAGGGGATCGCAAATCACCAAAGTCTCAGAGGAGGACGTTTGGCTGTCTCGCTGATGGGGGGGGGGGGGGGGGGGGGACATAGGCAAAGAAGATCTGGAAGGCCTCGAAGTATTTCTCGGGGGATAGGTGAGTGCCCTCATTTGCCCGTGTCCCAAACAAATGAAGGTGGGAGTTACAAAAAAATTAATTAATTGCAACATTCATAATTCGTTTAACGTCTGAGCTTACTGGAGGGTCGTTGAAGTTGGGGTCTTAACTGGTTGCGAGAAAAAAAATCAACAGAACACAGCAGAATATGAGAATATCGTTCAAAGGGGTGCCGACTGGAGAAATGAACTAGCAGGAACTAAATTAAAAAGGGGCGGGGGGCGGCAGGTTCAATGATGGAGAAAAATAAAAGAAATCGAAAAAGGAGAGTAAGCGTAGAGTGTGGAGTGAGTTATGCAAAACCTCAGATCAGGTTCCGACGTTCCTGCGGGAGTCTTCTTGTCACGCGAGGGTGAAAATTTTCCAAAAACGTGGGGGCTCCTCTGTGAAGCCGGAAGATCTCTCTTCCTGTATGAAGTCATGCGAGAAATTTGGTTACCACGCATTGGAAGGGAACGGGGACTGGGGGAAAAAACCTTTTCCATCATATTCCATCTTGGCTAAATTGGGTTGAAGAGCTGGTGGGGGGGGTTCATTTGACCAGATCATTGGGGTGAAAGGACCAACGCAAAAGAAGATAGCAATCCTTTTTTGATTTATCACGAGAGGAAATAGAGAGGGGGGGGCTGGGCTTATTCTTAAGGGAGTACCGGACTGGCGGAAAAAGTGGTAGGAGGGGGTGATAAAGGTTACGTCAACGGAGGGAGGGGTAGGAGGGGGGGGGGGAGGAGTGTGGGAGGGGGGGGGGGGGGGGGGAAAATGTGTCGGGGGGATCCGGTGGTGGTTTAGCAAAAAGGGTGCGTGGGGGGGGGAGCGTGAAAGGGTGGGGGGGTAAGGCTGCAGGCGGTCGGTTTCAGTCCGCGCCAGACATGTTTAGCCTTTATAATACTCTGCTCTTTATAACGACCCGGTACGTCTTCTTAGGTGATACTAAAATGCACGTCGATCATACTCCCGCCGAGAATACATTCGGGGGGAGGGGAAGCGAGCTGAAGGGGAGGGCAGGCTTCTCTATGCTGAAAAAGTATCTAATAAAAAAAAGATAGTGAAAAATTCGTCGGTGGTGAAACATCGCTGGCAGGGGAGGGGGGAGGGGGGGGGTTGTAGGTCTGGCTCAGCAAGAAGCGAGTGGGAGGGAATCTTGCGCCAGAATCAGGTTTTGGGTAGCCGCCTTCAACACGTTTCTCGCAAGCTCTTTTAATGGTGTTACTGGCCGTCGCACGAACCCATGCTCTTCAAGTGCCCGAATGGGTACCGAACGCCAATTCGCCCATTTTTCCACAGGGGGTAGGGAAGAAGGGAGGACCGCGACGGCTTTCCCCAAGTCGTAGGTGTGATGGAAGTATGTCCAGGAATTATTGTGTGAAAGAAGAAGTAGGGAAAGGAAGACAGCTAAGCCTGACGGGCAGGGGTCGGAAGCGTTTCTTACTTGGACAAGGAGGAGCGGGGTCGGAGGACGAGGAGCTACCTTTCGAAATGATCTAAAGGGGAGGCCACAAAAAAGGGAGGTTATACAGGTGGTCGTCTAGGAGGAAAAATAAGAATGAAGCCTTTCAATCTCTTACTATTCACACTCCAAGGGGAGAAGGGGGAAAAGGAACGCTACTTTTGGGAAGGATGGGCCATCATTCTGAAGATCTTCGATGTGGGAACCCTTTAAGCTAAGGGAAAACGAGGAGGAGGTTCGGATCGGGGGAGGGCACTTCTGACAGAGAGGTTAAGGTGCAGACAAGAAAAAAACAAAGAGAAAAGGAAAGAAAAAGAATAGTCTCCAGCACGCCATCTCCTCAGGGAAACTCGGGCCCCCCAGCAAAGGACGACATCTTTGAACTACGTTGCGTCAAAACGGGCGACACTTATTAGGGCAACCCCGGAAAAAACATGTCAGAATGGACCTCAAAGGGGAATTCTTTTCATCGCATATTTTCACGGATAAGATTAGGGAGAAAGATATCACACCCTTCCAAGCGCGGGAAGAAAGTCCAGAATAGTGACGTCAAGGGCGTCATTCGGTCGACCTAACCCACGAAGAAGGGGAGAAAAAAGGGCCTAGTCCAAAGACCTCCTCGTAAGCGAAGTTTGCTTCTGGGAAAAGGATTCGAAAGGAAGTCCTGGAAAAAACTGAAAAATACTCGCGGCACAACCTAGCACTCCACAGAAAGGGAGGGGAGAAACGCAGAGGGAGACAAAAAAAAAGGGTGAATTTCAAGTGGAGTGGCACTATATAGTGCCTGGAGTGGCAGAAAAGCCCAGTACGAAAAAGGAGAAATGGTGGGGAGAGCCGGATTTTAACGCTGGTTCGCCGAAAAAGCTTCCGCCAAGCGGCAAGAAGGATCTCCCACTAGAAAAAAAAAACAGACCCGAGGGCAAAACCTGTTGGAACTAGCTGTGTGGAAGCAGGACTTTATTCACGCCTCTCGACCATTACGCAAGGAACATGAAAGAGCGTCAACCTACTTCGTGACGTAGGGGCAGTCCTGCTGAGCAAAAATGCAGTTGACATCCGGGCCTTTTGATCCACGCTAGAGGAAAAGAAGGGAAATACTTGTGACAAATGGCTACCGGGATTACGTTAGGTATAGAGGAAATTCCTCGCCCGCAGAAAGGGTTGACGAAAGGTTCCGGCCCCCATACGGGACAAAAAGAAAGAGGACAGGGAGAACCAGCACCACCAAACTAGTGACTAGGATGAGGGGGAAGTGGGGGGGGTGGGGTTCCAAAACTAAAAAATTGGCTACCGACCATAAGCCCAAAAAAACACATCGCGCAACGAGGTCTGACACGCCGGCAAAAATAGGGGCATGACCCTAACTGTGGGGACTGAGGCCGTCGTTTATACCTTGGAAGTGTAGGACTGGGGGGAGATCCGCTCTACAAAATAACTGAGGTCCCGAGAGAGAAGTCACCAGAGAGTGGGGTCAAAAAGCAGCGGGGCGAAGACTACATGTCTTGGATTGGGTAAATCCCCAAAACGCCGCTATCCCCATGCGGGCTAGCAGTTACGCCGAGATGGGGGACAGCCTTTCCCTTCCTCCGTACAGCCTCTCACCTTTGGAAAGGAGGGAGGGCCTTGGAAAAAGGCGCCGTGCTGCAAACAAACTTTGTTAACGCTAGCGTTCACTTGATCTGCGGGGGGCGGGGGGGGGGCAGGGGACGACGGTACGCTCCTCGGATAACTAAGCAACACAGAGCAGGGGCAACGAAGGGAAAGTGGCCAAAGTAGGATTTTTTGGAAAAAATCAACCGACTCAGTGGGGGAAACTCCCTCCTCGCCAAGGAGGACCTCTCTGTGAAGAAGGGAATATCACGACGGGGGAGCTCAAAGAAGAGGAGGGCTATGTGCTCCAGCGAGTAGCAACGAAGAAGAGAGAGGAGTTTTTCAGGGCGACCATCGTAGCCATCTCCGATAGGGAAAAAACAAAAGGGGGAAAAAGAGGTAAAGAAGTCGCAAATCAGTGGCCATTCTAAAGAAAGACGACAAGAAAAGCGAAAACATGGCCCTCTTCAGAGAAGGGAAACCGGAGAAAGTTCGGCCTTAAGGGAACAGAGTTTATCTTGGCTGGGGAAGGATTTCTTTAAAATCTTTAGGGGAAGAAGAAGAGCTCTGACTTACATCCAATGAGGAAGCGTGAAAAAGCCTTCCAAAACAAGAAAACCAACTTCAAACCATCATATATAAAACACAACAAAACACAAACAAAGGCCACTGTCCCAAAAAAACAAAAAAAAAAAAAAAGAACAAGCTGCCATCGAGAACCAGAGGCAAGGCAAGGATCCTTCGCCTTTTCCCAATCACAATGACTTACGGAACGGGGACCAAGGCTGCATCCGTGTAAACTCTCCGCTGATTAATACGAAGTGGCAATGACCTGGGGAAGAAGGGATCGCTTTGGGCAATCGTGCACGTCCTATCATGGAATGAAAGGGGAGTAACAGGACAAACCCAGCAAAAAGAACATAGAAGGAGGAAACGTTTTTCCTACCAGCCTGGGAGACATGAAGTTTTGGGGGGGAGCCAGTCAACAGGGGAATTCATCTTTACACGCAACCTCAAAAGGGGGGAAAGAGCCGGACCAGATCATTCTAAAGACCACACCTGTCCGCATAGGGGGGAGGAGTGGGAGGGAGGGGGGGGGGATAGCGGAGGGGGATTTTTACAGGTCCTTTTGACGGGTCACCCGAAATCAGTTAGAAAAAGGCAGACATAAGAAA
>Ga0179593_1305662_pt1 | contig 20328 bp, 25 predicted proteins | sample CZODoug2_1_08_16_FD_185931 | JGI IMG/M metagenome (GOLD analysis project Ga0179593, IMG submission 185931) | Vadose zone soil fungal communities from Angelo Coast Range Reserve, California, USA - CZODoug2_1_08_16fungal (PacBio error correction) | ecosystem: Environmental > Terrestrial > Soil >...
CTATCCCTCAGCACGAGAATTCTGAACATGGAAGTTGCAGGGCGAAATGGGGAAGTACACCAATCGAAAACGGCAATCGATGCGACCTAACTCATCTCAGAGAAAAGACCGGAAAGGGCTGTCCTTTAGAAAGAAGGGAGGCTATGAATATCTTATGGTTGATAACGGTTCGGATACTGGGGCGGAAAAGAAACTAGCGGAAGGCTCTCATCTGAAAACTGGAAAGGGTGTCAAGATATAAGCCAGAAATCTCGGGGTGCTGAGGGCCACCATAAGAGAAAGTTCCCTGCCGGGGGGGGGATAATCTCTGTAAGGGTGGGCCTATACACTAAAAGGGGGAGGGGAGCAGGTGGGGGGTGCTCACGTCGTGAAGGGAAGAAGCACCGTCGGGAGGGGGGGCGTGCGATTTAGTTAGGGAGAGGCAAAAGAAAAGCATCGAGGAAACGAGGGAGCGCAACGAAAAGGACCTTGTCAGAACACGACGAGGCAACAACGGAAGTTAAGGCACCGCCATATGAAAACTGCCACGAAGACCGGGAGCGAGCACGTAAGGCGGAAGGGAGCCAAGAAAAAAAAAGGGGGGGGGGCAACCGAACTCGGGATGGCACCCGTTGAAAGGTGGCAAAACACCCGCAAGTGGGCGGGAGCCAGCTTAAAAACCTTGCTGTTTAAGGGTGGGGGGAAAATGCTTGCGAAAAGAAGGGGGAAGACGGGGGAAGGGGACAAGAGCGAATAAACTGAGGTTTCAGCGGAACACGGTCTAAACATATCAAGGAGTGGTAGTCTGACCATGGAGGCAAGAGCCGGTGCGGTCTGGGTTAAATGTCCCAGACGGGCAAGAGCGTGGTGCTCGCGCGGAAAGTCTCATCCGGCTCATTCATATGGGAACAAAGTTTGAAAGAGAAGGGGTGGGCGCTGGTGGCCGTCAACGGACAAGGACAACTCAGATGTGAACCTCCTTACCCGATCACCAACTTTTGGTGACCGAGAATCAAGAAAAAAATATAGGGTGAGCTCACATCCTACGGACTTCGGGTGATATTTTAACCGAAGACTCCGGTGTAGCATAGGGTCCTTGCCAAGGTTCTCGACGCGGCGGGCAGGGCAAGAAAGCAGGGGTGACTGGGCAGGATCCCAAGTCCGCGGTTATTAAAAAATCCAGTGATGACGACATCCTCAAGGAAGAGAGAATATTGGTAAAGGAAAAGAGGGCTGTATGGCAGAAGGATCAGCTGTGCAAGAACTGTCAGAAAGAGTTATCAGACGATATCAACTTCGGGTACAAAGGTCTGAGATCAAGCCTGCGGGGAGAAAATCAGGGGGTCAAGAGCTGGAGCAGGGAGTCGCTCGGGGAGAAGGCCGCTCGTCCTCAAGGGAAGTCAACTCGTCTGGGCCCGTACCGGGGGAAGAGGCCGAGGAATCGGACGGCTGGGGGGTGAAGGGCTGGCTCAGGGAGGGCATGCGGCTCAGACGCCCAATGCAGAAATACAAAAAAGGAGAGAAGAGGTCTATTTCGGCGAGGCTCAAGCCCGCAGCGGTAACTTTACAGAGGCAAACGGGAAGGCTACAGGGAAAACAGGAGATCAGTCTGAAATTGACACGTACGCACTCTAAATACTTTTCAAGTGGTTGAGGGAAAGGGGGAAGGATCAAACAGCCACCGTAATAGCTTCGATACAGGGGGGGAGCTCAAAACTCACTGAAAGGTGCGTCACCCGACCTTGTGAAAGATAACTGCCTCTGGTGTCCGGCATCGGCTTCGGCAAGGTGTCCTTCCAAGGGGACATCACTTAGGGCAGTGAACTAGAAAAAGAGGGGGTACGGCAGCGCCAGGAGGGATTCTCTGAAGTTCCCTGCGCCTGCACCGAGGACGGACGCGCGTCGACACGTTATGACCGTATGGCCTGTACATGGGGCGACGAGACAAGCGGAAACGAATGGCAGCTTGGCTCATCTCCTTACCCCTCAACAAACGAGACTCCTAGAACACGCGAGAAACACGAAGTCAATATGAATGTGACAGGCCTCTGTAGGTGGGTTTTTCCCATACTAAACGTCATCAAGATTGCTTCTTTGGCCTGTCGGCGAATCGGGGACGTCGGCTTCTTCGAGGCTGCAAGATTTTGAAAAAGGGGTGGGAGCGGCTGGCGGAAGGAAAAAGTCCCCGGTCTGCTCCGTGGAAAGTTGAGGCATTGTGGCGCGGGGGATATATCAGGGATCATCGCGCCGAGTCCTCATTTACCCTCCGACGCGGCCATCCCTACCTAGGACGCCGACCGATATCGGAAAGAGGTGCCTTCGAAAACTATAAACAGGAAAGTTGTTTGCAAAGAAAAAGCAAGGGGGGGTGGGACCGCTGTTGTAATTCAAGCCATGGAGATGCCGCTCAGTCGTACTCAGATGTCCTTGTCAGAGGAGTCTTTGACAGATCGTTGCGCAGGATCTCTTAGGTCATGGTGTAACCCGCATTACAGGGCGGAGAACGACATCCCGAAAGAATGCTTATTGAGAACTAACAACAACGATTTCTCCTTGCCAAAAAAAAGCCCCTCCTAATATGAATTTCAAGTGCCGAAGGGGACCCTCCTGTCAAGGCCGCTGGTTGAACCCCTACCCAACCAAAGGGAGAAGGATACGTCTGATTCCCTCAAGACAGTAGAACGTGGACGATCGTGAAGTTACTAGGAGGCCATTTCCGTGAGTATGAGGGTGAATAACGAAGACTCATCGCGCTGTTCGGGTTCATCATTAGAGGGAAGATACGCCTGCTTTTCCGGAAGTAGCGGAACACACTCGTCAGAGATAGACTAGCCCCTGCGCGGGGCCCAAGAAATTTTGAGTTATCGGCCGCACTCACCTGACCAGCATCGAAGGGAAAAAAAAACTCCACTCTCGCCACAAAAAACAACAAACTTATGAGTAAGAAAATATATGACGGTGGGCTTGTTTTCAAGAGAGGGCTTTTCGTTGAGGCCTGTAAAGCCCCCGCGTGGTCCACAGGAACCCCTTGGAGGCAGCTGGGACTAAGGGGGGGGGTCCGCGCGCCTTCACCTGAAAAGGCTGGGGGCTAAGGGCGGCATGCTGCTAAATCGGAAACGAAGGGATCTGACGGGGGAGGGGCACGCAAGACCTGTGCCATGAAAAAAATGTCAAAGGGGAGAAATTTCCTACGGACGGCTCGGTACAAGTGCCGGCAGGAGGGAGAACGCGAACAGTTCGGATCGGTTGAAGGACGGGGCACAAAGAAGAAAGTGATGGTAGGAAAGGAAGTTTAAGGCTGCCCTGAAGCGGTGAAGCACGGGTGGGGAAGGGGGTGGGGGGGGCGGCGCCATCCGTGGGGTGCCTTCGGGCTTACTAAAGCCTGGACGGTTTCTGGTCTGTGGTCAGTTACAGACCTGGGGGTCCTTCGGAGAATTATAATATAAGGAAATGCTCAAAGCGACTTCTCATGAAAATTATTCAAAATTCCGGCTTCTAGGGGAAGCCTGACGTATCTACATGGGGAAAGGTCAAAGAGGCCAGCCGCGGGCTGGGCAGCAACCAGAGGAAGGGTCTTGGGAGCAGCTTTATCTTTGACGAAGCTCTGTTTACGTCAATTCGGGCAGGGCCTGAAAGAGGCGGCTCAATTACTGAGCGCGCGCTGAGAAGTCTCTAAGAAGAGCCACCTGGCCGGCCAACAGGTCCGCACTGAACCGGACCGCGCCTTCAGGTCATCAGAATGAGGATCCCAAACACGTGCAACACTAACGGAAGAACGTGAATCCGAAGAATGACCATTAGTCCTACGGGGCAAAAAGCCGACAAGCTGTCATGACATTGGGCTGCCACTGGTACACAAAAAAAATAACAGGCCTACAAATCAGAGGAGGAAGGGTCTCTAGGGGAGGGGAGGCTCAAAGTTGCTCGGGGGCGGCGCTTATACAGCTACAGATTGCGCGGTTGAAGCAGACCATTTGAAGAACTCAGGTTGAAATCATAGTCTAACGTAGAGTCATACGCAATCGTGGGGCGCCGCCGGGAAGCGCAAACTCATCTTCTTGGAGCTCCAATAAGTGGACGTCCCGAGGGAGGGAAATACTTTACTTACATTCCTAATCAAAGATTACTAAAGCCATCAGGGGGGCAGGCCTAGGAAAACCAGTTCGTTGTTTGAATCCCCTTTCTCGAAGGGAGGCTCTCAGGGGTATTAGACTGGCATGGTCGGGGAGGCCGTCAAAAACCTTTCAGTAAACAAATGGAAAATGCCGGAGCAGGGAAAAGGTCAAGTTTAGAAAGGATAGATCCGAGTGAAGCCATTCTGAGCGGTGGCCATGTAAACTGCAGCAGGGTTGAGAGAGCCGCATCGCCTCGCGAAAGGGGGCGGGGGCCGGAAAAAGAGACGCCGCTCGTCCCCCCACTTGGCGAGGGAGACCCCGACAAAGCATACATCGGCCAAGCAGCAGAGGCAGGGCAGCCATGTTGGAGTCGGCGCCGGACACACGGTACAGACAGAGAAGAACGCACCGGCAGCTCTTCCGCTGATCAAAAGAAAAAGAAAGAACGACCAGGGGGGGACAAAACGGTGAATCGCGTGACCCGTCGTCTGACGGGACGGGCAACAAGAGAGGCTGGCCTGCCAGCACGATGGGGAGGGCGAACTTCTTAGTAGGAAGAGATTGTCGCACGAAATGCCGGTAAGCCGCGTTACGGTTTCTCTGGACTCCACCGACGTTGCTCTACTTCCTTCAACAACGTCTCGCTCACTCTGGAAAAAGTACAGGGGAGGACCGGCGGGAGTAAGGTTCAGCTCACCGAAATCCAAGCAGTGTGCGAGCACAGCTAAGGTCATTGGGCATTGGTCGTGGGACGAAAAAAGTGGGGGGTGTGCTGTGACACGGCCACTCGCGGGCCGGACGTCGGCCCAAAGGAACAAAACAGGTTAAACACGGGTCCTCCCAATCTGGAAGGGGGATAAGGAAAGCAAGGCTAATCTCTCGCCGCCGCAGGTCGAAGGGCCGCGAAACGAAACTCAAGGCGAAGTGACTTTCAATCGGGGTCACGTCCTTGGATAAAGGAAAAAGACTGTCGGTCACGGATCCCCCCCCTTCTCTAGATTGGGCACACTTCGCCAGGAAAGAGACCGTCTTGGAGCCATCACGGGGCACCATGCACTTCCTCTGACCTAAGTTCTGCCTAAAACTCTTGGGGTCATTGGCAAGGGCCCGTTAAGGGGGCGAAGAAAGATTTTCCGTGTGGTCCAGGCGTGATTATAAGGCCTTCGTACAATTCGGACCCCTTCTCTAGCCATGTCTGAAGAACGAACTTCGGGATGAAACTGAAAGGGCAGACCAGGTAAACGAAGAAAATCTTTCCGGAGAGGCGAGGCGACTAAGACTCGAAACATCCACTAGGAAGAGGGGGGGAGTAGTCCTTCAAGAAACCGGAGAAAACCACCTGATAAAATCCCCAAAAAAAAAAAAAAAACACCACAAGAAGGTAGAGTGAAAATAACAGAGAGTTCTCTCCACTGACAAGGGACCTCAGAGTCATGGGGTCCTTCCACGCCGCCCATGGGTGAAAAAGAGAAACGCAAAAGTAGTTTCACCCGGAAACTTTAGGGGAGCATATAGTAAGCCTCTCAAAGTAGAACACCTAAACCCGCGACAGAATTAATCTTCCTCTCCAGCGAAAGGACGGCATAAAGAGGCGGGAAACGCAGGAAGTATTAGGCTGCTCAACCCGTGTTTTGACTAGTGGTAGGCCACCATTGACGCACTAACACTTCCAGATGACGCTACGCGCGCGGCGAATTCTGGGGACGGAAAACCGTGAAAAAGACACTGCCAGAGAGGCCGCACCTCGGTAATTACCAAAGACTGAACGCGTCATGTATCCAGACGAAATCGTGAAGGACTTTCAAGAAAAGCGAAAAAAATCAAACCGGCCTCATGAAACGGAATGGGCGAGCGAAGGGGTCGGGGTTATACCCCGCAGGGATATAGGAAAAGGACCGCGCAAGAGGCTTCTAAATGTAGGCGAAACAGCGGTCTTCGCCCGCCCGACACTTACCCCGCACCAAAAGCAAAAGTCCCTTGAAAAACGCTAAAAACACGATCCGGGCTCCCGGATCTCGCTCGGAAAAAAAACACCTAGAACTGGATAGGCCGTCATCCTCCCAGAGTACCGGCAGGCCCTTTTGCGGCGCGGGCAGCCGGGGCACCTCGTTAACAGACGGCGACGCACACGCCAGGTCGGCTAAAAGGGAAACCCTTACGGAAATCACGACCAGCGAGAAAAAAAAACGGGCGGGCCCGCGCCAAGACGAAAACACGCCGGCTCCAGGAAGAGAAGCTTCGAGGGAAGTTAAAAAGGGCGGTCGCGCGGAGCCCGATCACTACCTACCATCATCACGTGGTAAGAGAGGGGAAACCAAAAGCGCGGGGGCTTGACAGGGAGACAGAGAGAAATCCATGGGGAAAAAGAAAAAATAGAAAGGTAAGTCCACCGGGGGGATGAACTACGATGAGCAACCGGGGAGAAACTCGGACAGAATGCGCATGAAACGGACTCGAGGGGCTCGAGGCGCCGCGGAAATTTTTTATCACTAACACACTAGAGCCTGGGCGGGAGGGCCAGATATCAGGGAACAGGGGGAGGGATGGGGTGTGCCGCGAAAGGAACCTCCACATGTCACCCACCACGATTCACTTTCGCCAACTCGCCGTCAACCCTTTTAGCGATGGAAGGTCCGCGCTCATTTGGAAATCGGAAAGATTCCCGAGCAATAGGAAAAATGAAAACGTCAGACAAGGCCCGTAGCTCGTACCATGAAGGGGTAGTGGGCCCACGTGCAGCAGACCAGCTAAAAAAGAGGGCGTGCATGTCATTACTTCCACAAAAGAAATAGAAAAGGGAAGGAGGGCCGAGCACCACTATGGCAGCCGGTAGCACTGTCCCATTCTTTATCGACCCGGGTTAAAATCAAGCAAGAGGAACGACGAAAGCCGCCGAGAAGGCATACCGGACCGGAAGAGAATCTCCATCGGCGGGACAAAAAAGCAGCGCGGGTTCTTCTCCAGGGAAAAAGGCGACCCGCACCCCTGACATAAAAACAGCACACGGGAAGTGAGCACGCATCTTGAAAGCGAGAAAAAAAAGGGGAGGCACAAAACCAGAATTCTCCCCTCCCAGCTCAAAGAAAAAAAAAAAAAACAAACAAAGGAGGGGATTAAAAAAGAGGAGAAGGGAGGGCGCTTATTTTGCTGGACACGCCAAGGAACGGGCAAGAGCGGCTCCACTTCACGAGGTAAGCTGGGCGGCCCGGCAGGTGCGGGGTACGCCAAGGGAGGAAAAAGAACATTTAGAGGAAACGAGTTCTAAAAATCCATATTGCGCGGAGTCCGAAAGCCCAGGGATTCAGTTCCTCTGCGGAGGCGTCGACCCCCGTCGGATTAAACCAGCCTTTCAAGCCAGGCAGGGACAAAAGCAAGCCACGGGTTAGTGTGGAATCGGAAAAAATGAGAGGGAAGGAACAGCTGTGGTCTGACTCCGAAGCACGCCGATCGGGGTAGAGTGCAATGGGAAACCGAAAAACAGCCGGCCGAGCTACTTGAGAGTAGCTGAAAATGACGATTGATATGGCAGACCGGCCGAGATCAAAAAAGCGTAAAGACAATTCACGTCTAACGGGGGTCGGACCGGGAGCGGGCCGGCCCGGAAGGGGTTTTCGACATCTAACCGGGGGGCGTGGCGGGAGCGGTCCTGCAGAAAACAGGGCCCTGCTCGATCCCTAAAAGCACCTCGCCGAGTAAGGGGGGGTTGGGGGTCAGTGATCAAAACGGTCTCTCGCGGAAAAAAAACGCGAGCTCCTAAGAAGGGGATGAGAATGCGGTAAGATCTAAAAGGAAAGCTAAATCTTCTAATAATACCACTGGAGCGTCTCAGGGAGAGGGGCTCCTGTCTCGAGAGGCCAAAAGCAAGGAAAGCCTCAGGGCCCCACGCAAATCTGGCCACTATCGGGCTGAAACGGTCGGCGTATACCGGGAGAAGGCGCGAAAGAAATTTCACTTCCAAAGAGCGGCGCAAACTGAGGCCAGCCTGGCGTGCTGGTCCGCGTAGCGTCGGGTTCAAGCCGGGGGAGTGCCGACTCACGATGTTATGCTGTAACAAGGGCTCACGGGGCGAAGGTGGAGCCGACCTTCCGGGCGGCTGGGGAGCACTGGCCTTTGAAGAAGGTGATAAACACGGGCGCGCGCCGAGCAAGGACCTGAGGGGTAGGGAGGGAGGACGGTACCGATGAGCAGGTCAGATCGACTATCCGTTTTAGTCCAAACAGCGCGGGCGACTTGGGGAAAAAGGGATGGGAGGCTGAAGGGAAAGGGTGACTGGAGGGATAAGACGCTGTTAAGGAAGCCCGGTAGACAGAAATGGCGCTGACGAAAAAGTAAATATCCGACGGGGTCCGCAAAAACCAAAGACCCCGTCGAAATCCAAGGTCCTTGAAAGGCGGGACGGGTATTGAGGAAGGGAAAGGAACGGAATGGAAAGGACGCTGGAGAAGCTCGTTCCATAGGAGGTAAAAACTGGAAAGGGGTAGTGAGATCGCTTTCCGTATTTCGGGGGGACACTTAAACAAATTAAAAGGCTCCGTTCGAGTAGAGTTCCTTTCTCGTCTACGCTTGGGGGGGAATACCACATCGAAAAAGAGACGCTTCTAACCTGCCCTCTCCGAGTCCGCCCTCCCGGGCTGAAAAAGAAAGAAAAACGACGATTTCACGCGCCAAGAAAGGGGGGTCATTGAAAAAATGCCGGCTACTGGGCTCGCGAACTATCGCGCGCTCCTACACGTCCCTGTGCACAGGGAAAAACAAAAGTGGATCATAAGAGAAAGACTAAGGGGAAGTTTCAAGAAACAGCTACAGAGATCCTGTCCGGGGTATAAGCTCAGGGGGAAGGGGGGAAGCGACACAACTAGGTGACCGAAAGGGGGTGGCGACAGGACTTACGGACTAATCCACCTTTCGGGGCTTTGAAGTAAGGGCTTCGTTCGAGGACCGCGCATCGCAGGGGACACAGCGACTCGGCGCGGTGAAGGGGGGGGAAGACACGGAAGGGGTAGAAACATAACGAACTGGAGGGAGCCAGTTCAACCATCCTGGCCTCGGGGAAGGGAAACATCCTGGACGGCAGGGTACAGGGGGGAAAGAAAACGCTTTCCCCCCACGAATCAAAGGGGATCACGCAAAGGGAAAAAGGGGAACTGACACCCGGGCGGGGAAAGCAAGCATCTGAGCACGGGAGGGGAAGGGGGGAAAAAATTTCTTGTCTGGGGTAACAGAGGCTCTGGTCAGAGGGGACCTCTCTAGATTAGGGCCCTCTTGACCACGAGGGGGGGAACAGAGATCCCGTAAAGGGCGGGAAGGAACCGATTCTATCAGTGCGGCGGTTCGCGGGTCCAAAAACTTGCGACCGATATCGGCGAGAGAACCAATCTCGTCTACGGATCGTGAATAGGGTTTAATAAAGGGTGGGTAAACACGGTGGTGCAGTCTGTTCACTATACGGAACCAAAAGACGCGAGTGTAAGACGGAAAACGCTTCAAAACAACTGTTGGGTCCAAAAGAACCATGCAAGGGAAAATCACGGAAAAAAACACAAGATGATGGCTGTCTTGGGAGGACCCGGAAACCGGTCGCCGGGTCTGGGTACTGGGACCGAGGGGTGGAACGAACAAAAGGCGTTAAGCACGGATACCGTTCCGTTGGATCATGAGCCCCTACGTGGCTTAACAGGAAGAGGGCTGACGAGCTACCAGCCTCAAAGAAAGAAAGGGGAGAAGATCACATAGAGGGCAAAATTGAAAGCCAGGATCCGCTTGGAACCCTCCCAGAAAGGCGGGGTAGAAACGCCGAGACGTTCGGTTACAGGGTCGTGGAAGAAGCAGGAGGGTAAGCGGGGCATAGCTTAGGGTGAGTTCCTTGAAGAAGGAAAGGTCCTTGCCCAGCTCAGTAACCAAGTCAAAAGCGGCGCCAAAAGACAGACGCGGACAGAGATCGGAGTCTGCGGGGGTCCTCCGTGCGGCAGGAAAGCAGGAGCGGGAAGAAAAACAGTCCTAACAACGAGGAAGCCCGCAGAAGTGGAAAACGTCGCTGTGCTCACAGGGGCGATGAAAAGGGGGATAGTCCAACGGGCCGAGCAGGCGTAAGCGGATATAAAGGGGGGAAAGGGGACACTGTACAACCGTCTACATGAGGGGCCTGGGGGTAGTTTTAGTAACCCCTGTTAGAAAGGGCCCCTAAACAAAAGGGCTCGGCGAGAACCGCCTTTAGGGGGAGCCCGGAACGAATCACGGGGAGCAACCTGACCTTTTTGAAGGGCCTGACGCGTGTAGTTGTCCGCGTCAGTCTGGTCCTGGTCCTTCCCCGCGTAAAAATTACAGGTGACGAAATCCTGTTCGGTGAAGGAGAGAACTGAGAGGATCTCTGTCTTCTTATCCTGACCCAAGGGGGCGTACTCTCTTTACTGAATAAAGGGGATGAAACTTAACTTTGCAAAGGGACCTGGTAATCACAAACACCGAGCAAGAGGGCGCCTGATCAGCTCCTGGAGAGATAAGACTCAAATCCTAGCAATAGGATCACCCTAAAAGGAAGGGGAAGGAGGAGGATTGGGGTGTTTAAAAAAAATCATCCCGCTGGGGCGGCTGTGCCGAACTACCTGTTCTGCGGGGAGGCAAGGAAACGAGTGGCCAGGGGGGGGAGCGAACTCTTAGTGGAATGGAAGTCTGAGCAGGGAAATTTGGTCCAACAGTTTTCCTGCGTTAGGCCCTGGGGATCAAGACGCAAAGGGAAAGCAAAAAAAAAAAACAGAAAAAAATCCTGGAAAAAAAAAAAAAAAAAAAAAAGGAGGCCGAAGACGCAGGCCCAAACGCTACACCTAGAGATGGGGACAAAACAAGGCGCAAACGATCAAGCTCTGGGGGAACATACTACGGGGGAACGACGTTTACCGAGGAAGGGGAATATTCCCTCTAGTCAGAAGGGGAAATCCTTGCCTTTCAATAGGGGGGGGAAGGGAATCGTTTCGGGACATTATCGCGGGGGGAAATCTGGCTAAAATAAGGCCAGGCTATGAAAAAAAAAAAAAAAAAAAACTCAAGCAACGACCTAAAGCTTCGTAGAAAGCCTCGGGGGAAAAGATTGCGCCTAAAAACAAAAAAAATGGGCCGCCCCGATGGAGCAGGACATTTCCGCCTACCCGGCCGTGAAAAAGAATGTCTGGGGGGAAAGCAAGGGGAAGAAACGAGGATCAATCAAGAGCAAGGAGGACAAGAAAGAAGCCGAACTGTGGAAGATCCGCCGGGTAAGAATACGGCAGGCAGTGCGGGGGAAAAGCTCTTATGGGGCAGAAAGAAGATGAAATAGCGCAGGGTGAAGATGAGCACATGGGCAAAGCAACAGCTGTGGCCGGAACGTGAAGGAAAAAAGACCCTCTGAAACGACAAAAATTACCTAAAGCAGGGGGAAACCTCCGTTGTGCCTTTATCGGGGAACAATCAAAAGTGACAACCGCAAAACATAGCTCTAAACCACCCCAAAGGGGATGTTAGGTAAGAGAAGGGGGGAAAGGAAGGGTGGCGTTTGGCGAGGAGGGGGCGTCTGTTCGTGAGCAAAAACTCACCAACACGGAGGAAAAACGGTCCCGTGGCTGAAGTCAAAAAGGGGGGGGGGGAATCTACGTCCGTCAAGAGAGTGGGACTCCTCTTCATGCGTACAGCGTAACCATCGGCAGAGGGAAGAGGAGGGATGGGGTCCCTCCTCTCTGTTAAAAAAAAACCGCCTATAAGTTCCCGGGGCTGAGAGGCCACGTTAATGCAACGTTCTTCCGAGCCCGGGAACGGTCAGAGGGTGGGGACGCGCACAAGACACAGAGGAGGGGAAAATCCAAGTTGTTCATGGCAAAGGGAAGAGGGCGTTATACTAGGGGTTCTTGCATGGGTGTGGAGTCCAAATTGGGAGGGAGGCTTGAAATAAGACAGCCTAACAAAACGGGCAGGGGGCGGGGACCCGCCCTGGCCGGCGGTGGATAAGGTCTCACCTGACAACGTGCTCCAAAGAAAAAAGCTAGGGAAGCACGTACCGTCTGAATAGAAAAGACGAGCGGCTATGAAATGGGGGAAAGGGCAACAAAAACCCGCGTGGGCAAAAAAAGGCCGGGGACCTGGTGATCGTGGGGACTCAAAGGGAATAGGGGACGAAGCTCCTTCAACGTAAAAAGGCTGTCTGGCCTGGCTTCTTCGGCGCCCTCTGGAAGAATCAAAGGAGAAGCGTCTCTCCTCAGAAAAGACACAAAGGAAACCCCGTCCCCGGAGACTAAAGATCCACTCGTCATCCGCAAGGGAGAGCCAAAGCAATGCCCAAAAAAGCTTCAGCCTCGGAAGAACGTACTGACCAGAGTGGTAAGAAGAAAAGGAAACACCTAAGAAAGCTGGGAAAGGGGTATTCTGTTGAAAAACAAAAAAAACAGCAAGACGGACATAAAGTAGATTTTGGAGCGGAGGTTCGGCTCAATACTCGGAGGAGGATCTGCTCAGCGCCAAGAGCTGGGGGTCAGGGAAAAAAAAAAAGTGGGGAATGCCCATCCGCATAACCGTAATTCGCACAGAGGGGAAATACCGAATAGTGGGGTCCGAGGACGACCTCAGAGCAGAAATAGGCGAGTTCGCAGGGAAAGGCAGGTCGTGGCGCCCCGAAGGTACTCGGGCCGGAAATACGAAGCCTATTCAGAAACTCACAAGGGGCATGAACTGGCAACGAAGTTAGGGGGAAGAACGGTCTTCGTCTTCTTAAAGGCCAGGGCTTCGAATAAGAAAGGTGCTCAGAGAATCCACAGAAAAAACGGTGACCCAGTCTATCGCGGTCAAGTGGCCCTGGGATGCCGGAGCTAAGAAGGAAGAAAAACCATATTAGGGAGGTGGCCAGGGGGGCCCCTTGTAATCGACGGTGAGAGGAGACGCCCAAAGATAATCGTACGAATCTTGGGGCTTGCCTTGAGGAGAGAAGCCTCTCAGGAGCTAAGGCCGGACCACAGCAATCTCGATCATAGGAATATACTCTTTGAAAGTGGGCACCTAGGGGTGTGGAAAGTCTTAGCAGTATTCGTTCAGCAACTCAGATCTAAAGAGAACGACAGCCGACTGCTCGTGCAAAAGGAAAAAGCCCTAAGGATGAAGCTCACCTGTACCATTTTAACCAGAAACGTGATCTCTTGATAAACGCTAGTGAGGCCTTGATTAAAAAAAAATAGAAATCCTTGCAGCTCCAAGAAGAGGAAGGGGTGGGCGAGAACTTATTTAGTCCGGGAGGCTGTTCTCATCCATTAGTGGAAGGGGAGTCACGTAAGTGGGCTAAGGATCACCCTGACCGGGTAGACAAACGACTTACCCCTCATCAAGAAACTTGCCAGCCCAAACTCTAGCCGTTCTCGGTCAGGGAAAAAACTCAAAGCCTTCCATCAGTGTGGCAACAGGGCAAGTTCCTTTGGTCTGTTCCCAAACGTTGGGTGAAGAGTGTTGAAGAAAACAACGACGAGGGATGACGGAAGGTAAAACAGGGAAAAAAAGTTTCACCACGGAAAGACCCATCTGCCCGGAGGAAAACGCTACGTCGCCGAGATAGCCGCGAGAGGGGAGATGGGACGTAGAAAGGGGCTCAAATCACTTTCGGATGAGTCGGGGGAATCGCACTGGTGAAGGGGTCGCAAGGTCTCGAAGGGAGGGGGAAGGACTGTCCAAGAGAGGAAAAAAACACCGGCACCAGGGGGGAGTAGAATGAAGAGCGCGGCCCGCTGAACGCAGAATCGGCCATGCTTGTACGCCATACAGGTAAAAAGGGGCCCCGACCCCTGCTGGAAAACGAGATGCATGCGCAAGAGGCTTGTTGTCAGGCGAGACCTAGGCACCTAAGACGAAAAAAAGAAACCCTCAAAGAGTGGAAGGGGGAAAGAAGGGCAAGCGAGGGGAACGAAACTTCCCGGAAAGGAGTGGGAGTACCAGACGGCAGGAACAAAAAGGAAGACTGTCGGAACGCCGCGCAATGGCACAACGTGGGCCGACGTGGCATGTAGACAGGACGCTCCGAGAACAGAGGGCGATGCCTAAACGGGGAAGAGACAGGAGGGAGCAGCAGCCAGCACGAAGGTGGCTTCCGCGGACGAAATATCGCCGAACCGGCGCAACAACAAACCGCGTCCCTCAAAGAGGAGAAGGGGCAAAAAAGACCTCCAGGGAAGGATTGGACCTCCACAGGCTGGGAACAGGGAAGGAGCTGCACCTCCTGCGGGGGTCTGGGCCTGAAGGCGGTCGATCTGAGAAACAGAGGAGTTGGACGGCAGTGGGCGGAATCAAAGTGGGGCACGAATGCGCCGGCAGGGGACCCGCCTGAAAGAAGCTGGGGAAAGAGGAACGGATTCCAAAACTACAAACATCTCAATCTCAAAAATCAAGACCAGAGGACACGTGCCGCTAAACGGCTCGGCGGAGAGGAGGGAGAAAACATCGCAACGAGGGGATCATAGCCGTGCCAAAGGGCGCGACAGGGGAACCAGGGTCCGGGGAGATGAAAGGGAAACAGCGTTCAGCCCCTGCGTCGGAACGACTTAGGAATGATAGGAGGGAGAAGGGGACGCCGTGTTGGCGAAGGGGGTTCGCCCCAGGGAGGCAGATCAACGTCCTCTTCTCCTACATCGGGGCTGCGCAAGTCTGGAGTCTGTGAAGGGGGAAAAATGAACACACTCCAAGCAGACCGATAAGACTGCCGTCGACCCCTCGGAACAAAGCACCAAGGAAAACGCGGAGTGTAGACCAAGAAAGGGAAATTTCCCAAATAAGGAGACCGCAATCAGGGGCAGAATATGCTGAAGAGAAAAGGGGTTTTCAGGGGTGGACAGGAAACCGTATGGTCATCTCGTGACCGGATCCGGCCAGAATGGCTCTAACTCAAGGACGGCAGGAAAAAGAGGCAAAACTTCCTTCTCACAAAGTGAAGGAAAAACGCGAAAGGCAGCACGCGCCAGTCCGTGAAAACAGGGGGGGCCCTAGAAATTACTAACCGGGGGATCGTCAGGGAGAAACCAAGCAATCTGGGGACACTCACGCATATAAAAGATTACCTCCGGCCTGCTGAGGGGGGGGGTAGCGTCCGGGAAAAGAACTTCGGCAAGGCCGGTCTCCCTTCACAGAATTTCGGCGACGGGATACCAAAGGAGCCGGGGGGGACGCAAGGAAAACATTGAAGGGGGGAGTGAGGGAAATCTAGGGGGGAGGGGAACCGCGAGATAAGCTACCATCAGGAAATAGATCGCAGAAAAGAGGTAGGGGGGAAAAGGGTCCTTTACTTTTCATGATCAAGGCTTCATCGGATCACTAAGAACTCAGTCACTCAGTTCAGGGATCGGGGTGGCCCAGCCCTGAAGAAGGCTGGCCAGCGACAAACTAGTTCCTCCTGGGAATGCAAGTATGATGGGGCATCCAAAGGTAATTAAGGAATAGTATGGAGCGGCCCGGTGGAAAAGAGGGACAGCATGCTCATTCCGGCTCGATTAGCTTTTCGCCTAGGACGTGTTGATAAAAGAAAAACATCCAAGAAGAGTTACGAAGGGAGAGAGAGAGCATGAGCAAGGGGGGGACCAGTGTGGACCGTGGTTGCCAGACGCAACTCCACGTCGATTTAGGACCACCACATCAAAGGGGAGGCCCCCAGGGCTTAAAAAAAACTTACCTCTGTTCTAGGTATGTGGAGGGATTGGGAATCGCCATTGGGTCCTAACCAGACTTACACGCTCCTACTAGGAGGAAAAAAAAACAATTCATACTCTAGAACGGAGCTCTTACCGGGCTGTAGGGGGTGGCCACCTTGCGCATACCGAGCATTCTTTCTTTTCCGTACTAAAACCCGGCTGAGGACCTAGCAGCCGGGAGGAAAGGGTTGAGAACAAAGAAAGGGAAAAGGAGGAAGGGGGAACAACGGAACGAGGATGAATGCTTACCGTTTTACACTCTCCGTCATGCGGCGACGACACCGAAACGGCGTCCGTAATAGGGAAGGGAAAGAAAGATCTACCTCGACCATAAAAGGTGGGACAACGATTTTCATAGCAGGTTCTGCGCCTTTAACAAAGGGAACCCGAAACCAAAAAACAGCCAGACATAAAAGGCAGGTCACATTCCGGGAGTGGAGCAGGCTAAAAAGGGGAAAAAGCAGAATCCTATGTTCGGGACCGCCCACATATCATAAAACGCCTACATCTCGCAGAAAAAGACAACAACGAGGATTATGGGGAGGATATGGTCTTGTTCTCTGGAGGGTTAGGGGGTCACTGACACGGTCTTGAAGATCTGGATCAAGCAAGCCTGGGTGTCCTCTGGGGGTATGGCCAGAGGAAGTGGGGGCAAAAAGGGCTCCCAGTGAAATATCAGAACAGGTTCAAAAGAACAAGAGGTCGTCACCTGCTATTGAAGAAAGTCTGCATGGACCCTGGACGATGACCTGGAAGAGGGGGTGGTGGGGGGGGGGGAGAGGGGGTGTTTTTGTTTTGGGGGTTGGGGGGTTGTGATGGGTTTGTATGAGGGAGGGCGGAGGGGGGGCTGGGAGTTTTGGGTGGGGTTTTGTTTTTTGGTGTGGGTGTTTGTTTTGTTGAGGGAAGATTGGTGTTTTGTTTGGGGGGTTTGTTTTGTGGGTTCGCTTCTTACGAGCCCACTGTGCGATCTCCCCCCTCCTTCCATCCCGTATGTACAGCGCATCCCTCGGCGTCGCTCCTCCCGGTCATTAGCTCGACGCGTTTGTCGGAAACCGGGGGCCAGCCAGGATGCTCACGGCAAAAAGGAACCGAAAGAGAAGGGGGTCCAGTAGAAAGGGGTCATCTGAGAAGGGACCGGTCAGCCCGCAGAGAAAACGCGCAGAAAGGAAAAGAGGGGAGCAGTGGGGGGCAAGGGGACCGGGCAGCGGGAACTGCAAAAAAAGGAGCGGGTGGGGCGAACGAGGCGGGGGGAGTTCGCAACACGGACAAACTGGCCCTGGGAAGCGAGCACGAAGGCCCAGCGATAGTAGGGGGGGGGGGGAATTGGATAAACAAGGGAACGAGAACGCACGAGAAAGGACCGACGCTCCGTTACGGCGCATTAGGGGTCCGAGCTCAAAGTGCTGCAGAGGTGAGGGAAAAATCAGGCCCTTACTGACCGTCTCACTGGGGGGGGGGGGGACTGGAGGGAAAGAGCTTCCAAAAAAAAGAAAAAAAAAAGGTCGCGGGAAGGGACATCCATACAGAGGAGGCGGGGAAACCCAGAGACGGACAGGAAGTTCTTCTGGCCGTTAGACTTCGGAAACGCGGATCAGCAATTGACAGGGACAGACGAACGCGCTCGAAAAGAAGGCCGGGGGACGTAAAATGGTACGATCGCGAAGGGGCCCGCCGAATGTCAAAGACGAAGAATTGTAGGGGGCGAAACTCGAATCGCAGGACGTCGCAGAGCTTTCAATGGCTGAAAGGAAGCAAGGGCCGCGGGGGAGCAACGGTGAGCCCAAGGGCCTGCCGGATAGGGATCTTCTTAGGTATAAAAAAAAAAAGAGGGGTCAGAGCGAAGACCGGGGGAAGTCGTGTGGGGGAGAACGGTGACGAGAAAAGGGGAGGACTGGCCGGTTACGTTCGTGAGCGGGCTGGAAGCAGCTTTCACCTGGCAGACAGGGGAGCTCAGATTGAAGGGTAATATCCGCGGGAGAATAGGGGACAAGAAGGGAGGGGGGGGGATAACCAACCTCTACGCCAACTTGAAGGCGGACGCCGAGCATATGAATGAAGGCTGCAGTCAAAGACGTCGGGGAACGGACGTGGCAAAGGTACTCTAGGGGAAGGGAAAGCTTTCAATCTGTGGGGGTGGGAGGGGGCGTGAAGGAAGAGGTGGATAGTCCTATGCTTCTCATCGGGAAAAGGAAAGTGCACGGGTTCCGCCAACAAAAAAAAACGGGAACGAATGACGGCTCGTGTAACGAGAGAGAGGACTTAGCTTGCAGCTAACGGGGGGGACTTCGACCACCGAGGGACACCGCGGCGTCGAGAAAAGGAAATCAAGGAGAAAGGAAAGGGGGAATCTGGCGTGAACTCTAGGACCTATCGGGGCAAGCCACAAAACAACACACCAACAAACCAAAAAAAACAAAAAAAAACAAAAAAAAAAACAAAAACAAAACGTTGAGGGGGAATGGCCACCGGGGGGGGCGGAGACGGTTTCTCGCGAGAGATCTCCACGGTACCACCCCAAGGTTCACCAACCAGAAGAAAACAGCGGAATGCAGAAAGGTGACTGGCCGGACCCGAGAACGATTTCCCTAACGGAAAATCTAGGGGAAGGCTCTACTTTAAGATTGGGGGGGGGGGGGGTGTGGGGGGGGGGGGGTTTTTTGTGGGTTGGGGTGTGTGGGGGGGGGGGGGTGTTGGGGGGGGGGGTGGGGTCCTCAGGGGTTGGAGCCCGGTTCGGGGGGTGGAAGGACTAACAAAAAACTTACCGACGGTGGGGTTGCGATGATTGAAGGAAGTGACGCTCATCGCGACCAATAGGGTCTTCTGCGTTCAAAAGGTTAAAACACTGGAACTTAGGAAAGACCGACTTGCGAGGCTGCCGCCATGAGCCCTTGCAGAACGAGACGGGAACGAAAGACGTAAGTAATGGAGGCATACAAGCCCGAAAGGTCCCCACCACGAAAGATTATGGGACTAACAGCCATGTGCAAGAAAAAGCGGGGAGGAGTCCGCCATACTGTCAGCCAGGGGAGGGTTTGACAAAATTGGTCAGGAGGGGGAGTAACCATACAGAGATTTCTCGGGACAAACGGGGCATCGCAAGGGACGGGGCGAGTTGGAAAACCGAAAAGTCGGAGAAACGAGAGACAAAAACGAACGTTCGCTTACCGATTCGGGACAGGTTCTTTCGGCTGAGGAGCCACTGATCAGAGCGAGTTAAATGCGAGCTGTCTCAGGCTACGTACCGAGGAAAAGCTTGGCGACTAGTGTTCAACTGTGGGCAGGATTGGCACGAAAGCAAAAGCAGAACAAGAAGTCGTGTCCGCCGGAAACGCTCCACAAACGGTTGTGCCAGAACCAAGAAAGGAACCTCGCGGGGGGGACGCACAAGAAGGAATTGCGTTGGAGCTCGAACCGGAAGAAAACCGGTATCTGTACGTGGCCCGAAGGTGGACGCGGCCGGAGGTAAGTCCGAAGAACGGCCGGTGGGATCATGATCCACAAGTACCGGACCGGTCAAGTAATTGCTGCAGAACCAGCCAAAACATTACGCTACGGCATCACAGGCTGCGTTCAGGCCAGTAGCACGACTTTGACCAGCCGAAGAAAAGGAAAAGGTATAACGCGGGCAAGGGACGTGAACGGGGGGAGTGAACCTCCTCCGGCTGGGAAGCTTTCAAGGCTGGGTTTGCTGTGCTTGGGCGGTCGGGGACGTCAGCTCGGCGGAAAGGGGGGGGGGCTTGTGGTCGAAAAAATCCACATCGGGCTGAAACGACGCGTAGAGCCAGAGGGGGGCTCTGTAAGCGGATGGGGGGTCGGAACAGTCAAGCAGTAAACTATCATTCGGCTTAGAGCCAAGGGAATACTCAACGAGTAGAAATCGTCGAGGGGGGGGATCTGCTCACATTATCTTATACGGGGAAAGTCCAAATATACTACTCGGACTGGGGAGAAGTAACTTCTCGGAGAGGGACCGGAAATCGCTCCAAAGGGTCAACTTTGTTACTGTACCCTTTGACGGAAGGTCCGAGACAACTGAGCAAGAGCGCAGACAGGGGGGGAGAGGTCCTCAAATATCAAGGGGCTTCAACACCGAACTGGGGATCTTCCTGCAAAAAAGAGTGAGGTTCGTCCATAAAAAGTTACGGACCTGTCCTGAACACGAGGCAAGGTCATGGGAAGACCCGGCCGCGGGTAGGAACGACCGGGGGTATTCGGGGCGGATCTTCGTTAGAAAGGGGAACACTAGAAAGGGGAGTGAGGAGCTGGACGGGACCGAGTTGCCTTACCCGGAAGAAGACCGCGCAGATCGTCGGTAGAAAAACTCCCTACAGAGTCGAGAGAAGCAAATAGCCCTCTCGCACAAGAACCTGAGAGGGGGTGAGCTGGGTTTTGGGGGTGGGGTAGAACTAAAAAATTAAGCCTATGTCAGGGCTTGGGGGGGAGTCTGCGCAGCTTTTAAGTCTTCGGGTATGGCTGCTGCCTAGTGGGCCGCGGGGAGGCGGGGGGTACTTAAGGCCTGGGCTAATGAAGCGCTGTAAGACGGGAAGGTTGCC
>Ga0179593_1333887_pt1 | contig 20328 bp, 20 predicted proteins | sample CZODoug2_1_08_16_FD_185931 | JGI IMG/M metagenome (GOLD analysis project Ga0179593, IMG submission 185931) | Vadose zone soil fungal communities from Angelo Coast Range Reserve, California, USA - CZODoug2_1_08_16fungal (PacBio error correction) | ecosystem: Environmental > Terrestrial > Soil >...
TAGCGCAAATTCCACTGGTGCGGAAAAAAAAAAAGGAGGAAAACCAGCAGGTTACCCCAGGCCGTCAACAGGGAGCGAGTCCGTCAGGCTGGTAGAAAATCTTAGTGTGCTGCAGCCCAGCTCATGAGGGGCGTCGGAACGGCCATGAGTTACAAGCGCCGCAAAACACCACGGTAAAAAGGTGCCCAGTCAAATCGTTGTAGGGGGGGGGAACAGACAATGAGTTGGACGTGTGCAAAAAGCCGTCCGACAAAGCACTGGGCAAAAACAATATCTGAGCAAATCAAAGCAAGATGTCGGAGGAGTACAACCGGAAAAACGCCTAATGTAGTGGGAGGTTTTTTCAGAGAGAGGCGGAAAATTTGCAGCAAGAGGCAACAAAACCGCTTAGCCCAAGAGCATTTTGAGGGGACATGATCGACCTTTGGAGGCAGAATGGATCGGGGGTTCAACTCGGAGATGTAAGCAAGGCATGGGGCCTATTCTGCACCGGCGCCAGAATTTTGGCAATGTGGCCCTGAATTACGGAGGACCGACGAACCCCGATGGTCCGCAGGCGCGACACGGCTCGCATGCGCCGACCGATTTGTTGAGGACAAAAAAGAGTCCGCCGGGGCGATGTCGCTCACTCAACGACTTTGTGCCTCGCCCCAGCCTCGGGGACTAGATTAGACCAATGAAACCCAGTAACCGAGCCAAGAGACCATGTTGGAGAAAAGAACTACCTGCAAAAAAAAACTCGCTCGCGCAAGACTAACCGGGCGGGCCTCCAGAACAAATATAGGACCCTCCTACAATAATCGGTTGAAAAAGGCGGGGGGGGTGATGAGCGGTGGTGTTGCAGAGCGCGTGATGCAGCGGACAAGTTAGGAGCAGGACAGCAGCACCGGAAAGCATGGTGCCCCGTCAACAGCCACGTAGGACCCGCACGAAACAGCCGAGAGAAAGACCGGCCCTGGCCGGGCAGCAAGGGATAAGAAATTCGTCTGGGGAAAAGCTTGACAAGCCACAATAACCGCCATCACGCGAAAAATCGATCTGGACAGAAAAAAGAGCAAGCGTGCGATGGACAAAAAAAAGCACTTGTGTGGAAGATGAAACGTCAAAGGACTGAATTCGAAGAGACTTAACGACTGCGAATCCGAACCGATCAGCGTCATAAGGTGGGGGTGAAAAGATGGATCCTTTCAAAGGATTTCGCAAGCAGCAACGGTAACGGCATCACCAGATGTATGGCGACATGCCAAGGACAATATAGATCAAGCGAGTGTGAAAAAAGAGGGGGAACCAATCTGCCCATCGCCGAATACTCTAAGCAACCGAGAAACAGCGGCCACACCTGAAGTCGGGCTGCTGACGGTAACCGCTGGGGTGATCGGTGACGGGAACTATCAAAATAGCCAGGGGCTTTTTGGTGACGATATGCCCACAGGGCGAACAAAATGAAAGGCAGCATGGCTTCGGCGTTTGACCACAAGCGCTTCTACAAAGGAAAGCAAAGAAAACGCTAGCGTAACAGCAGGCAAATCGGTGGGTTCGTGGTCAATGAAAAAACACTCGTTAGACCGGCACAGCGCCTTCATACCTAAAAGCCAGTAGGAGATCATGCACAAACTTTCCACCGCAGCATCGGCAAGTGAACAATCCTGCATCAGGGAAGGGACAAGAAGGCGGCTGCGGGAAATTATCGAAAAAAATTAAATCCGATCTTAAATTCCGAAACGACCCATGCAAACCGGAGAAAGGGCACGAGAACGCGCCTGGCAGGTGACCGTAAGCAAGGGAAATGGCGGCAGCACAAACCGCCTGAAAAAGGAATAAGTAACAAGGGGAGCCACAGCGTGGGAAAAAGCAAACGGGAGGAAGCGGAAATGGACAAAGAATGGAACTTTTGCAGTCTAGTCCCTGGAAACGGGCGGGATCAAAAGAAGGGACATCAACAAAAATTCTAGACGGATGCGGACAGCAGATGGAAAGGTCAAGGCAAAAAACACACACCCTACATGCAGATGAAGCAGTAGCGGAGCAAGTCTAGAAGCATGGGCAGCAAGCAGAACAATATCGAATCGCATAAAAAAGAGGGCCAGGAACGGTTGACAACGGTCCTTCAGAGCCAACGCGAAAAGGAAGCATTGAGAATTGATCCGGGGAGTATTCCAAAGGCGCACATGACCGAAGGGAGCTCTCCGCAGTCGGCAAGCGCAGTGGTACGGCAAGTGGGCGCTTGGTCACAACGTTGGAGAGGGGAGTTCTCAACGTCGCTCCGCATCGTCCCCGTCGGACGCGACGTGAAATGAAAGGGAACGTCCTAAAGCAGGTTTGATATTGATCAGTAATCGCAAGAAGGCGTCATCGCGGCAGCGATGAGGCGCTCACAGAGTCACAACAGTATAGGCGCAGATCGCGGCAAAGGAAAAATACACGCGGGAGAATTGAACTCGAAAACGTCAAAAGGCGGGATTGCGCTGATAAAGCGAGGTGTGAAAGAAAAGACGATAGGGATGTTCCGTCGCCATGAAACGGCCGGACAAATTGGAAGCGAAAGATGCGCGAAGAGAGGAAATCCCATTGTCACGCATAAAAGCAGGGAAGGTCGCGGGATTGAAGACGGCGAGCCAGGGAACCAACGGGAAGGAATGGCAACGGCGTCCGAACGTTGGTTGGGAAAAACAGCGGCGAGCGGACGAGGCGTGATCTCTTAGAGAAAAACGAGGAAGATAAGGAAGCGCTACATCACCTATGCGACGAACCGACGGAGACGACGGAATGGGCCAAAAAATAACGGAAGACAGAGATTGCGAAGAAAGCACAAGCCGCTTCGTCGAGCAGAGCGCGCCAGTAAACCGCAGCAGGCAGCTAGCCTCGATGAGGAGAGAGCTGCCATGAGGAGACGCCAAATCTGCGGGCTGATCTGACGAAGCGCAGGTTGACACAATACTCTGCGATCGTTGGGGGGGGACAAATCCAAAAAAAAAAGAACGTCTAATCCGCGGAGTAGCGGCCCGCCGCAGGCAAAGCAGGCCGCCATTGCTGTGTCAGAGGGACGTCGGCAGCTTGTTGTCGAAGCAACAACGCGGCAAACGCCGGGCCATTAAAATACGTTCAGGCTAGGAGGAGGCGGTCAGAACCCGGCGGCACCAGCAAAAGCCCTATGCAGTAAACATACCGGATGCTGCGCCAGCGCGCAAATTCGCGGAAACAATGAAAGTATCAACAAATGTAGGACAGGGCACGTACGAGTCCGACGAACTAGGCATCAACCGCGCGACGGGTATTTCGGATGTCACGGAAAAGCCGACAACTCACCAAAAATTCATCGCGTGTGCAGGCCGAGAGAGACATCATGAACTGCCGGATCAGCGGGAAGCGTAATCGGCCAAGAACATATCTCTTTTTTAAGCGATTCAAAAAAATCCATCAAAAAAGAGAGTAGCGGGAGGTGCCTGAGTGGACGGCCAAACGAAAAAGAGCTGAGTTTTGACACAAGGGCCGACCCGTAACAGCCAAAAACGACTCCAAGAAAATGACCCTAACCACCGGGACGCGACGTCATCTGGCATAAGCAAAAACGCGGATACCCGAAGGAATCAAGCGCTCAATGAATGGATCCTACGGCGGCCCTAATGAAGAAGAACCGGCCCTCGCCAAATGAGAGAAATCGGTGTAAAGCGAAATAGTGAACGCCGCGGCAAAGCGCTCCGAAAGGGTTGCCGGCCAGAACAGACCGAATCAACCGCTAAGTGTACGAATGGCTGCAATACAGATTTGGGGGTGGAAAAAGGTACTAGGCGTAATAATTAGAGGCAAAATGGGGCGAGCTGTCAACATAAGCTTTGTGACCCGACGAAGAGCGATGCTTAACACTGTGGAGGAGGGGAAAAGGAAGGTTAAAGGCGACAGCAAATCCACTTAAATAACGTCAGGGGAGGCGAGTTCGCCATAGCCTTGGGACGAGAAAACGGAATTAACAGAAAGGACTAACTTCCACCGAGAAAAACGAAAGAACCGACCTGTATAGGAAAAGGAGTGTTAACCGGCGAGGAAACAGCATGAGTGGGCAGAGCATCTGAAAAGACTGCTTCCGGATCGCCAGATGGCAAACCACTAACCTGAAAAAGATAGGCTGGGGACGGGAACGGAGAGGAGACCGGTCAAGGAACCGAAAAGGCAAATTTGCAGGTGTCAGAAACAACAGGCAGCCTCATCAGCGGAAAAACCAAGGCCGGGGAGAGGGTAAATGGAAAAAAACCAATAAAAGCTCAGTTTGTGCCTGCGTCTGGGGGGGGCCCGAAAAAAACCCAGCGTACCGAGTAACGTGGGCAAATTTTGGGTGTCAAAAAAAAGTGAAGTCGAAAATGCCCAAGGGCTCTTAGGGCAAACTCTCAGAAAAAAAAGAACCCTGACCGCGTCATATAGGTCGCGGAATACATTGTGCTTGAGGCGCCAGGGAATCAGAATCTCCGCGGAAGTAGCCTTAAAAAGCCGACGCAACTGATCGGGGCGTTTCGGATGGGAAGGAAGGCGGCGATCTAAGCCGAAGAAATCCTGTCCAACAATGTCGTGGCCTGACGGAGCAAAGCGCTTGGAACTCCGGGTGTTCCAAACATAGCGAGGGGGGCTGGGAGGAAAAAGGCAAAACGCAGAACAGAAAAAAAACAAAAAACCGGGAACCTAGGAAAAAAAGACCTGCTACTTACCCGGAAAAACCTCTGTGGATCGGAAAGGGAGCGGCTGTTTGCCTAGCACTCGAACGTACCGCGTATTAGGCAAAAACCTCACTGAACGGAGCCGGAAGAAAACTCAGCAACAAACTACCAACCCCAGTGAACGATTAGCAGGGTGGCGGGGGCGTATCCGATCGGGTGCGCGGTGGAAATGGTCCGGGAAAAAACTGTTACCAAAAAGCGTACTGGCTCAGAGCAAGGAATAACAATGATCGTGGGGCAGGCAACATATGAGAAAAAAGGGACCGAAGCACTGCGAGGGACTCAGTAACCGAACAAGAGGGGCAGCATAAAGGAAGCGGGGCGCACAAAAAATAAAAAGGCAGACAAAAAGGCAGTATGATCCAGAAGTCCCAAGAAACGGCGATGCTCACGGGCTCCATGCCTGCGCCGGCGAGGCAAAGATCACAATACGAAAGGCCCCTCCACCGGATCGATATAAAAATCCGAGGAAGACAAAACGCCGTTGAATCGCTGAACAATGTTCAAAAACAGAACAAGACTTCCGAAAAAGTCGCAAAAAGGAGCACAAGGCGAATCGACATTCAAACTGTGTTAGGGGAAAACGACACAGAATGGAAGCCAGTAGTGCCAGGGACAGTTGATTGCGACAGGCCAAAGGCCTTGCGAAAAAGCCCAGCCGAATTGAGCAGCTAAACCTAGTCGCGTCCAGCGCACACAAGTAGAAGGCCACTGAGCGCTGAAGACCGACTAGTCATCTCTAAAGAACACACGACACGATCCCTGGAAACCGACGAGACCTTCGGGCATTGAAGACCAAGAGCAGGCAGAGCAAACTCTCTCAAAAAAAAATAGTATAAAGAAAAATAGGAGAGGCACCGGCAACCGGACTCACACGGTCCAAGTTTTCAAAAAAGCAAAAGAAAGTAGGGGTCTGTGGGTAGAGAGATCCGCAAAAGATCGTAGATTTTTAAAGATGACTTCGAAGGCAGAATGAGTACGCAGAAAAGCAAATGCGGAGGATCAGGCGCCGCGTGGAGTATTTCGACCAAAATCTTGAGCCCTAAGCAACAGGCCCAGCCCTAAGAGAAGCCCAGCATCTGGTCGGCGTGGTAACAGCAGGGCGATCGCAGGATGACTTAAAAGGTTTTTAGGAGAACGGGGAATGGCCGAAACTTGTTCCAGCAGCCCGAGACCAAGATGAAAAAAAAAGACCGCAAAAGAAGATTTGGGGGAGAAATGGACGGAATACGAAAACTGTGGGGCACGGATGGGGTCGTTTCGGACGAATCGAGGGCAAGGGATGTTGCACGATTCGAACGAAAGCACACAAGGAAGTGTTGGGATGGGAAAAAAGAAAGGCAGCCGCCGAAGGTGCAAGAATCGACGGCACAACCAAGCCGCGGAAAAAAAAAACAAGTGGGTAGCAAGCTAGTGAAAGAAAGAAAGCACGGGCTCAGAAACAGCTGGGGGACTTACACGCACGGTACTCGACAGCTCAAGACGCCAGTGAACGCGAAAGCATAAGATCGCATCACCGTAACCAGCCCAGGGCACAGAGCGCAAGCAAAAACACAAAACCTCCTACCCGACAGAAACCCTCTGAAGGGTTGCAACTGGACGTGGGATGCTGGGTCAGGCGTGAATGAGCCAATGGATCGGCGGCCACAAAGCCCGCTCGCGGTGCCATCGGAAAAAAAAAGCGTCCGGGACGCCGACAACCGGAGCCGCGTCTCACACAGGCCGAAAATATGCCGCACAAACAGTTCGTTCCCTGTAGCAAAAAAAATACGCGCCATCCCAACCTCCTCTTGCGATGAACACTACAAGGGACAGCGCGGCGATGCGAGGAGAAAACACAGTTCAGAGCGCAGGACTAAAATATCGCCCAGACTCTCGAATCCCAAAATAAAGCCCGAGCAGAGATAGAGGTAAGGAAACTGGCAAACGCTGCCAGAGATCGATGCAATAATCAAAGCAAAATCAGAAAAAACCAATGCGATATGACGCGGATCAATGGAAGCGAGTGTTGACAAGGGACACCTGACACAAGAGCCCATCGACGAGATTAAAACGACAACAAAAAGGGTAGGAAAGCGCCCCGGTCAGAAATCGAGAAAAAACGGGGGAGTCGGGTGCAAGTACGAAACCTAGGAAGATTTGGTAAACCGGTACAGCGAACAATAAACAGCAGGGCACGCCCCGGACCTGAAGGCGCACTCAACGAACAAAATTCAAAAAAAAGAAATTCGGCCGAACGAAGCAGTAAGAGATCACGCTATGGCGGAACGCTGCATCACGGTCAGGGTTCGGTTTGCAAAAAGGAAAAACCCGGCGATCCGGCAGCCGAAAAATCCGTTATAGCGCGTCCCACACCTTTTCAGAGAGAACAGAAGTGAACAAATCAATGAGAGGCATCAGAAACGAGGAAAGTGGGGAATGTATGGTGGAAGAGATGTTGCGGAAGTGACCAGCAATTTCGGCAAAAAAACTCAAAAAACGACCAGAAACAACTCAGATGCACTCGAAAAAACGCCACCAAGTCCATGGTGCCGAGGCAGGGAAAGGAGGCGCCCGCCCGTCAAGCGTGTGAAGATCCACGTCAAAGAATACGTAATTGAAGCGTGGACAAAAGCGATGACACGACTTGTGAGACTTCTAACTCAATGGACGGCAGCCTAGTACAAAAAAGGAGGTTTGACACCCGCATCCTAAGACAGGGCACCTTGAAAAGCGGGAAAAATTCCTCCGGTGAGGCTAGCAGGTCACACAACACCACATGCAGCGGAGCGACTCGGCAATGAGGAACAAGCGACACGGGGAATCGATCTTCACTATTCAGAGGCGCTGGGAATATCCTGAATAGATGAGGCAACTTCGAGGAGAGAGAGCATGGGGACATATGCCGTGGGGCTAAAAAAAAGGCGCGCAGGGGAACTTCAGGCCATGCAGTCTCTTGCGAAAAGGACGTTCGGAAGTGGATGCAGGGGCGGCGAGTCACATACAGCACTGCAGTGTTTCCGCGTCGGCGCCTGGAAAAGAAACGAAAATTGGCACGTCCGTTGGGGGATATTGATCAGGGAGTCGCAGGTGAATCGCAACTAAAAAACACGATTAGGATCCACATCTGGCGGGCAGGCAGTGGAAGCGAAGGTAGGGGGAGGCCGGGGACGAGAATGAAGGGGGCGACTACTGCATCCGTCCGGAACGAAAAGGCGGATAGGCAGGCGGTTATGAACTCGAAAAGGGGAAAGAAGTCATCGACAAAAAACGCCGGAAACACGATGGGGAGACCCCTAACGGGCCGCGGTCAAATCAAACCCACCCCAAAACAAGCTCTGCCACGCGAAACAGCCGGAACATGTTTAAAAACCAGAGGCCGGTGGATGAGAGGCACGAGAGGAGTGATTGGAAAGAACGCAGCAAAGATCCGTCAAGTTCCAGCCGTTCGCGGCGTGTGGAGGGGGGTAAAAACAAGCCGAAGCGCCAGAGGACAAAAATGGCGGCGAGTGAAGTTGATGCGAGCCGCTCAGCAAAGCGAAGAATGCACCTAATCGCAATCGGGGAATTCCCCAAAAACATCGACAAATTCGACAAGCCACCGCCGAGTTCAGTAAAAGCCGGAAACGCAAGATTGCGACAAAACCGCATGTCGAACTCAAAACACAAAAAAGAGAGAAAAGGAGCGGTTCGACGGTCGCGCAATCAAACTCCGGCTCGGGAGGCGAGTTTGATCCCATCAAGGGGGTCGATCGGTTTTTGGAAGGACAGATCCGGCGACGAATCCGTCAAACGAGTTGCCTACCGAACGGATGAGCGGCCGAGACTGGAATTCGCGCGAGGCTTAAAGGACTTCGGCGATGGTAATACACACCAGCGACGGGGAAAAAATGGACAAAAAAAAAGCGTGTGGCCGCGATAGGCAAAGCACAGCGGGATAGTACCACCGCCGTAAACGACGCGAAACAATTGTGATGGAAAAAAAGTGGCAAGTAGAAGCGGACGACAAGTAAAAGACAGCCGTCACCGACAAGTAATCGTGATGACCGAAGCAGACACCCGCCGGGACTCAAAAAAGAAGTCAAGCAGTGTGGACTCCGGACGAGAAGGACGAAGAAAGCACGCGGAATCAAGGTGTATCAAGCACGAAGTAACCGGCTAGAATGCCGAAGCAAGCTATTAGGGTCCCCCCAATCGCAGGAAGAGATAATATAAGAAGCGAACGCCGATAATATCACGCTCGACGAAAGTGCTGAATGAGAGTCCAAAAGAGGATACATCCGAAAAATCGTCCAAACCCACGAAGAAGAAAGGAAGACTACAAAGATAAGAGCAGCGGGCCTGTCCACGCCGGAGGCGCGACGGCAGACAAGAAAGAATTGGGAAAAACCTTCAACACGTACGGCAAATAATGGAAAAGTGTCCACCAGCCCAAAGAAAACGTAGGACAAAAATTGGGCGGATTGGGGCGCCAGGGAGGTAGAAAGCGACGTCGCTCAAAACAGGGGGTGAACCTTCCTGAGTGCGAAGTGCCGCATAGGATGGGCATGGAAGATTTGTGGGCTAGGGTACTAAAAAGTTCAGTTTACAGGATTAGAGGGCGAAGAGTCGGCTACCGCTTGTGACGCAGGAACGCAATGGCTGACCTGGGGATCGGGTAAAAACGAATTTTACGGAGGGATGCGGCCGCACTTGAAAACCTAAAATTGAGGGAAAAGGGACGGGGCGGAACATCTTAGGATGCAAAATATAGGGTCTGTAGGGAGAAAAAATTGCATGGGAGCGCAGTAAAGAGGCACCAGCAGAAAAACCTTCCATCGAGAAATCTCTGCAGAGAAAGCAGGCCGCACGTGGAAAAAGACGGGGGAAAGCAGGAACGCTTAATCGAACGAAGACTTGCCGGAGAAACGAGTGAGAAAAAAAACAACAAAAGGAAAAAAAGATACAAATCTGTAAAAGTTAAAAGCGCTTGGAAGAGCCACAAATTTGAAGGTTGAAGACACGAGCCAAAGGCAGCCATCAGGCAGAGAGAAAGGGCAAGGGGTAAGCAGCGTCCCGCCGGGAACAAGCAAGGAGTTTGCAATAAAAAGACTGATCATGCCCATCAAAGAAGCACACCCACGGAGCGGTAAACCGTCGAAGCGCGTCTGACGACCGGGCGGGGGGGGGGTAGACAATCACGGTAATCGAGTAATAATCGGGCCGGGGAGAGCTGGGGGGGCTGAAAAATGGTGCTGGAAACAACGCAAAAAAGCGCTTCCAACGCGTCAGAAGAACAAAGGGCCTGACTGTCCCCACCTTGGCTGCTCGTTGACCGGGGCGGAGACGGCGAGAATGCCCTGAATCGAAAGCGAAGCAAAGCGCAGTTCTCGGTTGAATTCGAGGTAGGAAAAGACGACGGGATGCACGGCGCTCATAAGTTCCCAACATGTGTTTTTGCGTAAGGGAAAGTGCGTTCGACGCTGAGAAGGGTCAGCCAAGAGCTGTCGGGCGGCCGGGAGGATGGCTTGCAAAAGAAGAGGGGAAGCATAAATCAAAAAAAGATTCCGGCGAAACGGCCCGCAAGAGATCGCTTAATAGGGGGGGGCTGGAAGGAGACGCGTGGTGCACCGAACCTCGAGCGATGGAAAAACGGAGGGGTTAAACCTCACTAGGCCGGCCGACCAGCACGCGCGAAAAAACCAAATAACATCAAAAAGGCAAAAAATGTCAGAAAATGGGGGTTCTGCGTGTGACCGACCGGAGTTGGCGAAGCAGGGGCAGGAAGGGAAGGTCGAACTGGTCCCGAGCTGTTCGACGAGTCAAAAAGGAAGCCTAACATAAAAAGCGGGGAAGCCAATAGAGAAGATCGCAAAGGCGACGCGGACCGAAACCGGGTGAAAGAAAAAAAGAAAAGCGGGCGCTCCAAGCGTCCTGCCCAACAACAAAACGTCAGGGAAGAACCAGGGAAAACCACCCGGCCCTGGAAGTCGTGTCGAAAGAAAGCCCTGGTGCGGAGAAACACGGTCAAAATACGAAAAGCTCGTGCCTCAACACCCCAGGAATGCCAGTCAAATCAATCGGATCCAGGCCGGAAAAAGCCTGGAAAAACAAAAAACACCCCCAAACACAAAACAAACAACCCACGGCTGCAACATTAAGAAAAAGACACGATAGCTAAACCTCGCGCAAGTCAATTCACAAGACCTCGGGGTGGCAAAGGTAGACAACGAATCTATGATGGGCGGCGCCAGACCTTTCGGGGTCCAGGCTGCGAACAAAGACAATCGTGGGGCGACAAACTCCAATGCCAAAAGGAAGACGGACACCAACAGGGCGCTTAAAAAAACGCTAACAGAGGTGGCCGTTCGAGAGCTACGCGCTTGATAAAAAAGAGAATCGACTACAGCCACTACACTGAACTTCGCCAGGAAACCTTGCGGAAGGGAACACCGTAACGGCAGGCAGACACTTCTATCTCACAACACAAAACAATAGAGAGACCAAAGCCGATCAGGTCTCCCAGAAACATTTCCTAGACAAGGTCAAGATCGTAATCTGCGTGCTGCGATATCGGGGAGGGGCTAGCCAAAATCCAAAAGGATTCGAGACAATGGAAACACCGCACCCGCCCGCTTGGTAACGTCGCTACATTCGGCAGGGAGTATTTGGTCGAACCCAAAAGATGTACTTGGGGAACTGTCCCAAGCACAAGGCCAGCAAACGGGGACGCCCAGACCGCAATGGGCGGTGTCGAAAAACAGGAGAGGTCGCTTGTGAATGCACTTTGCGCGGGACGAGATCATGAAAAAGGAGAAAGGGGTTTGCACCAGCCAAGAAAACAGGCCCTGATGAAAGAAACGACGAATTCAAGATAACCTGTGGGAGGCACAAGTATGGGACGGGGGGTAGAATCGTGCAACTAAGGCAGAAGAATGACTATTCAGCACCGCTCGCACAGCCGGGGTGGGCCAGGGGGAAGTCCGAGACGCGGCATGAAGGTTGAAAAAAAAACAGACGCTCCGAGGTCATGAAAACCGATTGTTTCGCAGCGGAAAAAAGGAAGGAAGCAAAAGGCCAGTCAGAAACGCCTACTCAAGTGAGCGAAACAAAGAAACAAATACGCGAAGTCAAGGCAAAAAGACTCAGTGTTTCGACAGAAAAAGAACAAAAGGAAATCGCCGCGCAAGCGAAGCTGACGGCACCCAAAAAAACGCTAAAACGAGCCACCAACAATGAAGGGGACGGGGTATGATGAGTGAAAGCAGGAGGGGAATACGGGAAGGCTACCAGGACCGAACTGAAGCAGGGAGGAAAACAGGGAGGCGAGGGCCCATGATCAAAAACGCACCAAGAGAGCCGCCGAGCAAACTGAAAAACGCGAATCTCCAGAACGTTCGCCGCGCAGGGAGAAACGGAACAGGTTGATAAGATCGTGAACAAAGGCAAGTCGTGCAAAAAAAACAATAAACTGAAAAAAAACCAAGACCGAGGATCTTGCAAAATAAACGACGAGAAATAGAAGATGACACAAAATGCCGAAAAAGTGGAGGACCACTGCCATCGATACGAGGACGAACCAAAAGCGAAATCAGAAAAAAAGCACGGAAAGCGCAGAATCGATGGGAAAAAAGAAGGCTAATGGCCGCTGCAGAGGAACGAAACTCCAGAGAAAAGGGTTAAACAAACAAGCGTGCGACAAACATTCGAAACGGAGATCATGGAGCAATGGTGAGAGTGACAACCTCAGGATGAATAGCCATCGAGAAGTTAACTTCAAAAGAAAACCCGTGGAGACAAAAGAACGCCAGAAAATAATAATGACGGGGACCGCTGGAGTTTGGGAAAGAGGTACAATTGGGACGGATCAAAAGCAAAAATAGCCTTTGCTTGGGGAAAAATCGTGCCGTAAACTGAACTTAGCCATCATTTACAGTGTCTCTCCCGCATGATGGCAGCAGCAGTCCACACACCAGGCGTGGAACGGAAAAAGCACTTTGCGTTAACAGAATAAAGGAATAACTACAATTCGCTGACGATCGCGGGCACAGGGGGTCGAGGGTTGACAGAACACTTCGAGACGAAAGAGAATGCTAAAAAAAAATACTAAGTTAAGAATGAAAAGGGGCGCTCGACCACCTTGTAAACGCAAAAATAAAAAACGAAACAAGCAGCTATCAGGTAGGGAGAGAAGACGGTATTGAAGAGGGGCAGAAGCCAAAAGTCTCGACTCTAAGAAAAAACATACAAACGTTCAGTCATCGGAAGAAGGCGCACCCACGAAGGCGGGGTTGCAGAAAAGGTGCGGGTCAGGCGGAGCAACAGGAGGTCGGTAGAAATCAAAAGGAATCCGCGCTAGAAGGCCGGGGACACAAAGGGACACTCAATTGGAAGGGGGCGCTCACCAAGCACCTGACGGCAAGCCATTGCAAAACATCTGTTGGGGGCAGCCCATCCAGAAGACGCAACACTTGAGCGAACTCAGGATGGAGGTGAAGAGAGACGACACAACAACCTCATGAAGAGAAGCGAAAAAAGAGAACGGAAAGCATGGACGAATCACAAAATGACTCTCACGTCGTAAATGAGGGGCCGGGGAAAATCTACACGTTAAAAAGAAGGGCACGGATCGAGGATAAATCAATCAAAAGAAATATAATCGAAACCGAGGGCGCGCAGTAAGAAAAAAAAGAAATGAAATCAGGAGGCGCATCGCAAGATTTGTGGAGGGCGCAGGGGAGGCGGGGGGCTGGTGTGGGGGGGACTAAAAAGCAAACGATCATATAGCATTCTAAAATAAATGACAGAGGACGGGCAAACGAAAAGCATGCCCTGAAGAAGCCGAGAGTTTGATATTTGGGGGATGGTTCGAATCGCCTTCGAATCAATCTACAACGATGAAGTCAAAAGCTTAAAGGATGAGGAAAGGGTGAATGAGAAGGGAGACGCTATGAGGCCGCTGGGATGGAGCAGGTCGAGAAGGAAACTAAAAAGAGAAGCGGCGGGTTGAAACTCGTTCGGAGACACAACTCACACGAAACGATGAGGCCAACTGGTCCACGAGCATCACGGTAGGTCCGACGGAGGGAATAATGTGGCCAAAGAAGCCGTCAAGGGTTACCTTGGGCCTCCGCAGCTCCGTGAGAGCGGGGAAGGATGAGTCCAGCAACAATCGGCAGGAAGCCAGAAACGGAGAGGGATGTGAAAACGGCAGAGCGGGGTGAAAAAACAATCAAAGCCGCGAAGCATGCAAGATCATGATGAAGAAAGAAACGCAAAAGACGAAAAGCCGAACGGACACGGCGAACGGTTCGTAACTGGAAAAGAAAGAAGAGAAAAAAAGGATTGGCTAATCAAAGAGGCGCTGTCGTACCGGAACAAAAGGGCGCGCCAGGTAGAAACAGAAGACTATCAAGAACCCAACACAGGATAAATGAGAGAGAAAAATGCATGCGAACGGCTAAAATCTGCGGTAGAGCATGACGAAAGGGAGGACATGTGGGATCGCCATCATCGTGTTACGATGTTATTTTTTCCTTCAAAAGGAGACGCTGTGAGCTGCATGATGGCAGGGAAGCGTCAGAAAAGGCCTCGCCTAAGGGAAGGAAAATCAAAAGCGAGCCATTGTGTCCGCTGAAAGAAGAAAAGGGGTACCATGACCACAGCGCCAAAACGGGAACTAGAGGCGATCGTGGAGATCGTTGGCAGCAACCGAAAAGGGAGGAAAAAAACAACGGGGGAAGTAAAGAAAAGAAAAAACTCCCCTGACATGAAAAACATTGACGGATGCTTGTCGCAGTGAAGCGCGCAAATCACCAAGAAATGGGACGAGAGCGAGACAGTCAAAAAGAAGAAAAAGAGGGCATCAGTGCTGTCAGTATGACACAACAACACCGCGCCGGTCATCAACACCGCAATTCAAAGCAGGAGTGGATTTTTTCGGAGGAATAAGGAAAGAAAGGGACGACAAGCCGCCCTTCATCGCGAAGGGTGTATAAAGCAAGAGACCCCAAATGAAAAGAAGAAGCTTAGGCTCCGAAGGCGGAAAGGCTGCGAAACCGAGATGAGCAAGATTCGAAAAAGCCGATCAATAAAATACTAATGAACGTAAATGTATGGTGATTTGACAATGACGGTCAGACTGAGAAATTTGATTAAAACAGAACCGACAAGAGGAGCCACAAAACGAAGCCCGAAGCAACAGGCCCCTAACCAAAGCACTGGTCGCAAACAACCAAAATAGAATGGCCGAAGGACCAGGACGAAGCGAATCCATCGCGTAACGGCAAGAAGCAAATGAGATGGGAAGAAGGTTCGGACGGAAGGGACCCAAAAGACAAAAGGTCCGCGCCCCCGGCAATTCCGAATATATTGGAGTCGTTGCTAAGCCGCCCGAAATCAGAAAACTCAGCATTATTTGTGGTGACACACAAGCTAGAACCACGAGCCTGAAGGGCCGCGCAGGCGATCAAAAGGGGGCTTCAACGGTTGGGTTGGATCCGGGAGACCTGGAGCAAAATTTCCAGAATGTGAGGGAAAAAGAAAATGGGAACCTGAAAAATGCAAAAGCAGCTTTGTGAAACGGCGAGAAGAGCGATTACGTGCCTCCCATTGGGATCGATACACGGAAGGTTAGATTCGTACGGGAAATGATGTCTGGCCCAACCTTTCCCCAGTGACGGACAGGGCAAAAGGGGCGCGGAGCTTAAAGGGCCTAAAAGACCTGTCAGGGAGCGGAGAAGCGAAGGCAGGACGAAATATCAACAAACACGGCCCTGAGAGAAAAAACAGAGGGACAGGATTTGAAAAAAAGGACGAAAGGCAAGAGAAGGAAAAAAACAGGTTGGCCAGAGCGCACATACAGGCATAAGGTCCGCAGGAGGAACGAAACATGTACTGGGCAAAACAAACAAAGAAGGCCCACCTGAAAGCGAGTCAAGCGGTACGACGAAAATGCGGCCTTTCGTCACGGGAAAGCTAAGTTGGAGGGAAAAAAAACGTGAGCAAGGCATCATCAGTCAGCTGCGGAACGGAAAAACCTGAAAATGGATAAGTTCAACTGTGAAATGTCAACCTGACAGCAAGGAATGTGTGCACTGCGGAGGGCAGGTCAACCCGGCACAGATCCAAACACACAGCCAAAAAAACAGCAGGAAAAGGTAAAAGCCGCTAACCGAAAGGGGACGGGCGGTTGTAACTCCCGTTTTAAGTCGATGGAAAGCGCCGGCGATGAGAATGCGAATGTGAGGGTGGACACGAGCAAAAACCGGAAAGATCCACGGGAAATCATTCTCATTGATTGAAGAGCTCACGAGTGTGCTGGGCGCCCGTGAAAAGTTGAGGCGGAGGACATAGAGACCGGCCGAGCAAGATCAGAAGAAATCTGTACCATCGATCAATCGCTGCGCGCTGGAAAAAAAAGTGGAAGGAATGTTCAGATGACGTAAAAAGAGCCCAGTCCGGCGCTCAGAAAAAAGGTCAAAACCAGGGGTCCATGGACTGGAAGAGAAGAAAAAGCAGAAGACCGCTTCTCAGTAGGGTTAAGAGAAAAGAGATCGAGGGGATGGGCTTGGAAGACGCAGCGGGAAATCTTTCGTCACCGGGACCTCATCAAGAACTCGGCTCGACAAAAATAGCGACCGGGTGGCGCTTCGGACGTGGGTGCTGGGTGGGGAGAAGAGCACTCTCGAAAGATGGAAAAGCTCTGACCCGTACAATCCTCAAAGTCGGGCCCGAACATAAATCGAGGAAAAAAAACAAACACCCACGTCAAAAGTGGCAAAACCTAGTCGCAGCATAGTGCGTTCGGCGGTTGAGATGAGGTGACGACTTGGCAAGCTGTGAAGGATGGTGAAGGGGGAAGTAGAAATGGTCCCAGGATCTTCGCGTACGGACTTCAAGAGCCGTCGACGTCACCTTGACTGGTCTAGAACAATCGGACAAACCGACGCAAGGAGATTTCGCAAAAAGGAAACGAAAAAGGGCAAGGGACCACGCAGAAGGGGAACGCCACGTCGACGACTCATCGGCCGCTCGGAGACGCAAAAGGGTTCAAGGACCCCGGATGATGCGCGGCGTGCTAGCCAGCCAACTCGAAAGCGCAAAAAAGGAAAAAAGACATATCAAAACGAGATCCATGCAAAGTTACACAAAAAGGGGGCGAAAAAATGGAGTTGGCAGACGGGGGAATCGGCTAAAAAGTAAACGCAAAAAAGCTCAACCGAGCGCAAAAAGTGACATTGAAACGTAGCCCCACATCGCCTTCTGTGTCGAAACGGAAGCAATGATGAGAAAGATGGGAGGGGAGAAGAAGAAAATAGGGACTTTTGCACATGCAAACCATAAGGTGCGGACCAAGAATCCATCCCGAGAAAACGACTACCACCAAAGCGGTCGCAGGAGAGCGATACAGCATGTCTGGCCAAGAAGAAAAATGACGGATGAAGACGATCGATCTAGCCACAGAACACGCTAACGCAACTGTGACTCAAATAGAGAGGAAAATTGCGGGAGTGGATAAAACAATGATAAAAACGAGCAAGGTGCAGATATCTCATAAATAACAACAACAAGGATCCACGATAAAGAGTAGCGGAACCTGAAAGCCGGATCAGGTCGAACAAGTTCCAGGCAAAGGGGGACTCGAATCACGGATCGGAGTCTTTTGCTGGGAGCGAAGATATAGGATTCAGACGCTAAAATGGCTGGAGGAAACTGGCAACATGAGTGGCGCCGCGAAGAGGAAACTGATTGGGGACAGTCGGTCCCGGATCAGAGGCTGTAAAATTTGTCGACCAAAAGGCTTGCGAATGGGGAGAAAACACCTGGACCAAGTCGACGAAGCAGCAAAGGAAGAAAAAAAGGCTCGGGGGGGAAAGAAAATGAAAACGAAGTCGAAACGAAGTGTGAATGCCGTGAAGTTGAGGAATAGAGGGAGAAATTGTTGAGCACAACAAACGGCTTGAAACAAAAGACTGAAGCAGAAGTGCCGAATGGTAAAGGATCTACTGTGGGAGAGCCGTATCAGGTGAGATTCCAGGAGACCCCCGAGGCAGCAAGGAGGAAGTTAGCACCGCGCCAAGCATCCGTTGGCAGAAACATATTCGAGAAAAAAAAAGGGTTTCTCAGACGACTGAAAACGCAGAAGGTAAAGTGCGAAGCAACCGATGTTAAGGCGAAAGAGCCAAATCGAATGGGAGTGTCCGCATGTAAAAGAATATCCTCGCCCGACTCACGGGAAGTCGGGAAACGGCTACTTCGCCAGAACGAATACATAAAGAGAACAGGTTTCGAACATCACAGTAAAGCCAAACTAGAACTCATCCGAGAGACCGGCCGAAGGCACGCAGCAGCAACACACAGGGAAAGGGGAAGAAAAGTTTGACACGGTATGTATAGATGCAGTGGGGGTTGCCGAGCGCTTGGGCTGGAAAAAAGCGACGGCGGCAAGCATCCATCGGCTCGATGCAATAAGGAAAAACAGCAACACCGCGTCGCCTGCGGCACCGGAATCCTCGAGCTCAAAAAATGCTCAGTCTTTTGCGGGAAACGCCGGTGAATGAAGAGCTGCCTCTGCAGTCTTAAAGCCAGCCCAGAAAGTCCCATCAAATCACATCGCTCTTGGGGCGTATGACTACCACCAGCGCGGAAAATTGAACTAAGGAAGGGAAAACCACGACAACGGGTTGACATGCGACGGGGAAGACGATCAGACTTCCACCTCGCGAAAGCACGAACGCAATGTCACGCGCAAGACGATTTTAAACAAACAACTGCTGGATTACTCCGAGCACCGCGCTTCGAATGCGAGCCGATCAACTACGGGGAAGAAGCACAAACGTGAGACGCGACAAGGCAATATCACTGAAGGACGCGGAGCAAGAGCGTGTTGAGGTTAAACCAAGCAGGAAAGGAAACCATCTGGCCGGCCGAGTATAGACGACAAACCGGAGAGAAAAAAAAAATAGCGGGAACCGGCATAAAGAGAATGAAGAACCGAGGATCGTTGTGAGGGGGGCCTTCAAACAGGTTGGCAAAAACAACTTGATGTAAGTGCCAAGGGTTACAGCTGACAACAGAGAAACTAAGACGCGCCAAAGAACACCGGAATGCGCTTCAGGGCGTACTGCGGTTCGAAAAACCTTAAAAAAACAGCGGATGACAACCCGAACCACGGACGCCAGACGCGACATTGTAGGACAATCTGAGCTGCGGCGCAGTTGTTTCGTGTGGGCCAGCAAAACGTCTGATAAAGCAACGAGACTGCTCATGGAACGACCGTTAATGTAAAAGAGCGCCACCAGCCCGTGTACAAGAGCCCAACGGGGAAACAACATCCTGCAAAAACAGTTCCGGGGGCTCGATGGGGGAAGGGTGATGAGTGGAAAGAGGGAGATGCGTCAAAAACACCATTAGTAGAAAGCCAGGGCGATAAAACAGAGGAAAGCATAACAGAGCAGATGAGGAAAGCAATCACCACGATTGACAAGGGAGGTAGGGCAGGTGAGCAATACGCCGGAAAAAGGGAGGGTTCGAGCAAACAGTGGAAAGAGGCTCAGTATAGGGCAATTGTCACCAGGGATTATGGACATGGGGGACCGTTGTAAATATACATTAACTGGAAACGGCACGCACAGGCAACCGGAACATGGAAGAAAAAAATTCGGGGAAGCCATCACTTCAACGGCCACTGAAAAAAGAAGAACTCATCAGGATTATTTTAATTGTAAAAAAAAAGAGGCGTATAGACGAAGAGCGCTCGAAGAGAAAATCTACATCAAGAGGAGAGAAGTCATAACTAGGTGCGCGGGGGCGAGAAACGTCATTTCATGGGCCACGACGTCGAAAAGGAGTAACTATTGGGCTTTCAGTGTCCGCGCGATTGTTGTCCTCGCGCGAAAAGTGCAATGACAGAAATGCTCTCCTCAACTCGTGCGCAACAGGGGTGAGGCTGAAGGAGGGTGGTGTGAGTCTGACGAGTCGGGAAAAAAACCGAGGGATCGCATTCGGCCGCGTTAGGAAATCATAATGCAAAACTGAAAACCCTCAATTTAGGAAACCAGGGGGAGTAAGCGGCAGTCGACCAGCTGCACTGAGAGGCAAAAAACACTCGGGAGCGGAAAGAAAGGGGAAAATATGCATGACGGAATTTAATTCAATTATCGCGGCCGAAAACCAGTAAAGAGAAGGAATTCGGAGGAGTGAAATCCTTCAACTGTAACTAAAAAAATCATCGGAGGCAATTTGATGAAAAAAATGGGGTTCGGAAATAATCAGCAATGGATGTCAGAAAATTCGAAAACGAAGCGTATGAAAAGATGCCAAACGGAGAACAGAGAGCCGGGCAAGGGTTTCACGAAAGCTGCCCGGGTAGGAAGGCGGTGAAAAAATGATTGCCAATCATCGCGAACCCCGTGAGGTCATGGAACGAGCACGCACGGGAGGAAAAACAAAGCCGAAGGAAGCAAGGCAAAATGGCTAAACTGATCATTGGAAGAGGCGATGCAGCTCAAAAGCTAAGAATCGACAAATGCAGACGGACATACGCGCAAGAGTCGGAAATGGGCAAAAAAATAAAGGAGAAAGAACAGAGAATGGCGAGCAAAGAGAACAGCGACGGGACTTCAAACTTAAAAGATGGTCGGCCAGTCGTAAACGCAGTGAC
>Ga0179593_1607132_pt1 | contig 20327 bp, 13 predicted proteins | sample CZODoug2_1_08_16_FD_185931 | JGI IMG/M metagenome (GOLD analysis project Ga0179593, IMG submission 185931) | Vadose zone soil fungal communities from Angelo Coast Range Reserve, California, USA - CZODoug2_1_08_16fungal (PacBio error correction) | ecosystem: Environmental > Terrestrial > Soil >...
CCCCCTCCATCCGCCCCTAAGCCCAGCGCGACAATCCGCTCTGTCGCCCCCCATCGCAACTTCGGGGCGAGCCATCCCCCCGTTACGCACAACATCTCACGTGCGCACCAGCGCAGCCACATTGACCTCGACTCCCCCCCACAACTCCGCAGGGCCGCCCCAAACGCCCCCGCGTGCGTTCCTCCCCCCCAACCTCACCCCGCGGACGCCTCCCACCCGCCACCACCTCTGCCCCCACACAACCCCTCAGACATTCCTCTCTCCTCCCCCCCCCCCCTTCCCCCCCCCCCCCCCCCCCCCCGCGCGCCCGCCCCCTACCATGTCTCGACCTCTCCGACCGCCCCCCCCCGCGAAACCCCTTACCACCATCCGCCGCTCCTGTCCCCCGTGCCCCCTCCCCTATCCACTCGTCAATGACCCTAACCGCACGAAATGCCCCTATTCCCAACGCCCTACGGACCACCACACCCCGCGCGGCCCCACCCACGCCCGCTCTACCAACCCCCCCCAGTACCAGTCCCCATGCTCCGGGCTAACCGTCCGCCACACCCCCCGCCGCCCGCGTCCTCCGTCGACAAGCCCACCCCGCCCCCACTACTGAACCCCCTACCCACAGCCCCACCCCCGCCCCCACGCCCACCCTGCTCCCACCGCGCCTCCTGACCCATACCCCCCCACACCCCACCCCCTCCTGCACAGACCCCCCCCCCACCCCGCCCCCAGCGCGCCCCGGCAACACCCCCTCCGGCCGTCGCCGTCACTCGACCCCTCGGCCCTCCGCCCTCTCCTCCCCCTCCCAACCAGCCTCCTCCCCCCCCCTGCCACCCCCCCTCCCCACCGCCCCACCCCGCCCCCTTCTGCCCCTCCCCACACCCCCCTTTCGAACCCCACCACCTGCCCCCGCCGCCCCCGCTCCCCACCCCCAACCCGACTCACCCCCCTCCACACCCCGGCCCCACCACGTTCCCCTCCCACACCCCTCGTGCCTTCCCCCCGTCCCAATCGCCTCGTGGCATCACCCTCTCTTTACACCCCCATGCCTCCCATCCGCAGCACACTGGCGTGATCCGCCCCCCGCCCCCCTGTCCCCTCACCCCCCAGACACTGGCATTTGCACACCCCCGCCCCGGAGTCGACACCCAGCGCCACCGCGCATGCCCACAGCTCCCAATCCCACCATAACCGAACCCCATCCCCCCATACCACACAACCCCGCGAACATCCACCAGGCCACAACAATCCGCAGATCGAGACACAACTCTGTTCACCAGGGTCGTTTCCCGGACCCCTTCCGCTCACCAGCCCCCCACCCCCCCAGACACTCCTTGTCACCGACTTCCCCCCAGCTTGAGCCCTACCAGGCCCGCCCCAGCTCGTTTTCCTTTACCCCTATACCTCCGGCGCCCCGCGCAGCGCCCCGCCCTCTTGATCCAAGCAGCCGAACGACTCCGCCCCCCCCACCCACGCACCCACCCCTCGCCCTGCATCCCCCTCCTCGGCCCCGACCCATACCCCCCTGACCCGACTCCCCCTACATCCACCCGGAGACGCTCGTCGGCTAACCTGGCATCGGCCCCTGCAAACAACACCCGCGACCTCGACTAGGCGACACCCCCCGCCTCCCTCCTCCCCCGCGCGACTGACCACCCCGACATCCCCCGCTAAACGACCCCCGCCCCCAGCAAAAATCAAGCCCACCCAATCCCTCGCCTCCACCCCCGACACAACACGTCCCCGCCTCCTTTTGCGCACCCATCGCCATTCGACACCGCCTCCATCCTCCCCAGTGCAGCCCCCCCACCCACGCAACTTACCCCCCCGCTGCACCACCCACCCCTAGCGCAGACACCCACCCCGCACCCGCTGGCGCTCCCCCCCGGACAAACCCCCACCCGCACCTGCCATCCAGCGCATCGCCCTCGCGATCCACCTAACTTCCACTTCCACCCACCCACCACCCACTCCCTTGACCCGCCGCCCCTCCACACGCGCACCCGCTGGGAAGCACCGCACCGCGCTCCTCCCCCAACCCCCCCAACACCACCACGCACGCCCCACCACACCCCCGGTCAAAGTGCACCGCTGCCCAACACCTAACGCCCCGACCCACCCACGAGCCATACACCACAGCGAATGACCGCCCCACCCCTCTCCCGCCCCCCTTAGGCCCCCAACCCTCGAACACGTCCCTTCCAGACCGGCAACCCACCACCACCCGCGGCCCCGGCTCCCCACAGTTGACCCTCCCTCATTCGTTGCCCTGCCTCCCTCACACCCCCCCCCCCGCCCCGCCTCACCCTTCCTGACTTTCCCAGGTTCTCCCGCCCCGGCAACCTCTGCTCATCCTTCACTTAGCGCGCAACAGCCCCCTACCGGTGTGCACCTAACGCCTACCAACCTCTCGTGCAACCCCCCACTCCCACTACTCCACCACCTCCACCCCACCCCCCCCCAAACCCGCACTCACCCCATTCTTCACTGAGCGCCGCGCCCCCTACCCTGCCTCCCCCCAACACGTAAAACAACTGCTCAACAGCTACCCACCTGGCGTGCACCACCCCACCCCACAACAACCCACACCACCCACCCCACCTCCCCCCCCATGAACCCACCCCATCCCCCACCACACCCCCACCAGCCCGTCGCTCAATCCGCTACCCCACCCCCACACACTCCTCTTCCCCTCACCGAAGTTGGCCCCTCCCCCAACCGCCCGACAACCCCCCCACCACCCCCCGCTCTTCCCCACCCCACCCCCCAGCACCCAACTACCCCCCTCCCTATACCGCCACCGCCTCAATCCCCCCCTCCCCCGCCCAACGAGGCCCGATCCTCCCCCCCCCCACCACGTCCGCCAACACACCAACACCCTTTGCTCTGGCCCCCCGCCCCCACCCCAAACTGCGAGAGCTCGCTCCACCCGACCCACAGCGCCCCACCCGCTCCCCTCGACCTCTCCTCCTACACAGCCGCACTAACAATGGCACCCCACCCTCCCCGACCCCCATCGCACAGGCCCACCGAACGAACCCCGGCCCCCCCGCAACTCCAAAGCAACCAACCATGCCCCCCCCATCAGCCTACCCCCTTGCCCCACCCCTCCCGCCCCGCTGGCGCTTCACAGGTGCGTCGGACCCCCTCTCTCCACCATACTTTACCCTGTGTCCACACCCTCCGTCCGCACTGCGCATCGCCCCCTCCCCCAACCCGAACCCGACATTACACCCCCCCCTACCGCCCGAAACCACCCCCCACTCCGTAGCTTTCACGAAAAATACTACGCCCCGCCCAGCGCACGCGTCCCGCCCCCACCTGCGCGTCGCTCCCCCCCCGTCCTCCCCACAACTCACGCTACCACCCCCATCCCAACACCCACACCAACCCCGAATCCCGCCCCGACCGCCCGCGCCACATTGGTGGCCGCGCCTGCTCCCCTCCCCTCAACGCGAGTATGCCAACTGCCCGACCACCCCCACCCTTCCCTCCGGCCCGCACCATCAAAGCCTTCTGCCCTCTCCTACCCCTCAACACCACCAGGCGCCCTGCAACCCCCCCCCCACCAGCCCCACCCACACCCCCCACCCCTACCCGCCGCCCCCCCCCTGCGCTCCCCTTCCGCCGGGGCCTTCCCCCAAGCCCACTCCCCCTCCCCCCTCCCATCACCCCCCCCCTCTGCCGGCTAGCATGGCCACCACACAATTCCGACCCACTCCCCCTCCCGGGCAACATACATAACCACCATCCCCATTCCTCATCCTCCCTATGACACAACCACACACCCAACCCCCCCCACACCTGCCGCCCCCCCCAACCCCTCGTCGTGCGACTTCTCGTTGATCCCACTTGCCCCCCAACCTCGCCCGGCCTCCCGCCCCCCTCTCCCCCGCGCCCTACAGCCACCCCCACCCCTCTCCGCACCCCCCCCCCGCGCGCCAGCTCACAAAACACCATGTCTCCACTGGCGTTCAACTCTTGATCCGTCGCAACACCAGCAACCCTCGTCCACTCATCCCGCCTACTTTCCTTTCACCCTCAACTCACACTCCTGACAACAGCCCTTCAGGCCCACGTGCTGGGTCGCTCACCCCCCCCCCCCTCATCGCCCCCCACCCACCCTCCCCATCGGGGCGCGCGCCGCGCGCCCGTATTCACCGCCAACCCCCCCTCTCACCATCAACCCCAACCCCAACCAACCCCGGATGAGACGGAAAAACCCCCGACTCACGACGCATTTGGCGTCTCCCTAATCGCAGACCCCCCACACCCCCCCGACCGACCCCCCCCACCGCCCCCCCCCCCATGTCCCCCTGCCCCCCCCCCCTGCTGAGCTGCCCTCCCCCGAACGCTATCCCCCACCCATCGCTCGCCCACGTTTCACGCCCTCCCCTCATGAAAACCCACACCAAACGACACCCCTGCATTCGCACCGCGCCCCTTTCTGCCCCCCGTCCCCCCCTGGCGCCCCCTGCCGCACCCTCCAAGAAGTTCCACCACCCCGACCCCAACCCTTCCCCCACAACAACACCCCCTCGCGTCCCTTCCTGTCCCCTGCCAGTCTCGCCCGCGTCGTCCCCTCCCTCCTGCGTCCCCCCATGACCGGTGCAACTCATCCACCGAACCCCAACCCCACCTCCCACCCAGCAGGCCCCCTCGTCCCCTAGATTTCCACACCGAACAACTGTGTCGTAATCCTGCCCCCCACCATATCGCGCCAAATCGGGCGTCGACGCATCTGTCCCCCACCCCCCCACGTGACCCCTGTAGCACACCCTCGGGCTCCCCTCGCAAGTCCCCGCCCCCCCACTCCCCCCGCGCCCCAGACCCCCCTCCGCCGCGTCCCACGCCCTCTCCCGTAAACTACTCCAAACCTCCACTGCCCATCGCCACCGGACGGACACATCCGCCCCAGCCACCCTACCGCCCCTCCACCCAACCCCCTCGCCCCCCACCCCGTGTGCGAACCGGCCCCCCCCCCGGACCTGCGCCGCCCCCCTCCCCCCCCACCCCTATCCCTTCCACCAACTCGCACAATGCGCGACCCCCCACCCCCCCCGCCCCTCCCCCACCCCCACCGACCCCCACCCACCACCCCCACCCCCCCCCACCCCCGCCACCCCCCCCTCCCCCCCGACCCCCCCACCCCGCCCCTCCCAAACCCCCCCACAACCCCCACCCCCCCGACACCCCCCCCCCCCCCCCCCCCCCCCCACCCCCCCCCCCCCCCTCTGCTCCCACACTCTCTCTACACCCTCAATCTCGCAGCACCCCGGCTACTCCGCGCGTGCGACCATCCCACCCGCACACCCTAACCAGGTACAGCCCACCACTGAACACTCACCCCCCCCCCCCGCCCCCACTCAACACACCGCCCCGCCAACCCGGCTCCCCGTCCAACGTGAAGACCCAGAACGCCCTCTCCATCCCTTCCCTCCCCCCCACCCACTGCCCGCAATTCCCGCCGCGCGGCCACGTCTTCCGTCCCCCCTCCGCCTCCGCCTTCCTCGATGACACCAATTTCTCCCCTACTCCCTTCCCATCATACTCCCTCCACCCGCTCCCAAGCCCCCCCCCTCACGACGCCTCCTCCACTCTCCCCCTCGTCGCGATCCCGCCACCCCCACGTTCGCCCCCTCGCCCAGCCTCCGCCGGGCCAGGTGGCAGCATCACTCTCCCGACGATCTCGAAACCTCCCACAACCCGGACCCTACTCTCGCCCCCTGGGGCAACCCCGCGCGTATCCCCCGTTCCCCTCGCACCCTCTCCGGCCTGCACCAACCCCCCCGCCTCCCGCCCCCCGCACCTCACGCCTTGTTCCCACCTTTCTTCCCCGCGTGCACCTCCCTTCCTGCACCTACCCCGTTCGCACACCTGCCCCCTGCCGCCAGCCCCCCATCAAGAAAACCCCCTCCGAGCCTACTGGATCTACTACAGTGCCCTCCCTTACCGATCTCTCGCACACCACGGCCATCCACTCCGCCCCAAGTACAACTCACCCCTCAGAAACACACCCACTCGCCCCCCGAGCCACCACAACACCACCCTGGACACTCTCCGACCGCTCAACGCAAGAAGCACGCGCCCCCCCTCGACCCCCACGCGTGCCCCCCACCTCTCCCCCCTCTGCACACACCCTGTCCTCACACCACACCCCTCTCAGCAGATCACCACCTCGACTCTTCCCCCACTCAACCTCCTCGCATCCCCCCCTTAACTTCCACCCCAAAATCCACCTCTTCCTCCCCACCCCGACTCGTCCCGGCTCCCACATCCCCCATCCTTCCCCGTTCTACCCCGCCCCACCACGACCCGACGCCCCCTCCCACAAACACCCGTCCCCCTACGTGGCCCCCCCTCCCGGGGCCCCCCCAATGCCCACCTATCTCCTGCCTCCCCCCAGCCTCCGCACCCTCTCCCACACACCGGCCCGCGCGTCCTAGCGCACCAAACTGCTCCTGCCCCTCACTCCCCCCCCCCCCCCACCCCCCCCCTCCCCCCCCCCCCCACCCCCAACCCACCCACCCCCACACCCCCTGCCACCCCTGCCCAATTTCCCCCCCGACCCCCCCACCCCAAGACCCACCCCGCCCACCCCCCGCCCCCACCCGCCCCCCTCACCCCCCCCGCCCCCCCCCCCCCCCCCCCCCAACACCCCCCCCCCGCCCCCTCCCACCCCCTCCCCTCGCCCCCCCCCCGCGACACGGCAATCCTCGCCCTGACATTACTCTTCCCCCCCCCTGGTGTCCCGCCGAATCCTACTACACGCGACCTCCCCGCTGGTCATACCCCCCCCACACGCCCTGTCGTCGCCTACCTCCCACCCCCCCCCCACCCCCCCACAACCCCCAGCCCACCCTCGCCACCCGGTCACCTCCACCCCCCACCCCCCATCCGCCCGACCATCCTCGACCTCCCCCCCCTTGTCCCTACGCACCCATACCACACCCCTCCCCCACCCCCGAGGCCACCACGGACCCCCACCCCCCCCCCACCCTCCCCCTTCGCCCCCCCCCCCCCCCCTCGCCCCCCCCCCCCTTGCTCCGCCCCCCCCCCCCACATTGCCCATCCTCCCCCCTCCATCCCCCCCCTTCCCCCCCTCTGCACCCCACTCCCTCCCCATCCTCCCATCCCACTGCTTAACCCCTCCACACATCAACCCGCCACCAGCCCCTCCACGAGACACCCAAAACCCAGCCCAGGCGGCGCACCCCACCCCACCCCCCCCCTGACCCCCCCCCCCCCCCCCCCCTCCCGCACGCCTACCCATCCTCCCGGCTCCCGACCTCTCACCAAGACCTCCCCCTGCTGTGTCCTCCCTTGGCCCCGAAACCTCCCCCCCCACCCCCGTCCCCTTCCCCCACCTTCCCCTAATCCCCCCCCCCCCACCATCCCCCTCCCCCCCCCTCCCCACCTCGTCCCCCCCCCTCCTCTCTCCCCCCCTCCGCCCCCTCCTCCGCCACCTTGGCCCCACCCCCCCTGCAATTCCCTACCCTCCCCGGCCCCCTTTCTGGCCCCCCCCCCAACTAAGGAACCCCACCCCCACCCCACCACCCCATCGCCCTCCTCTCTCCCCCCCTCCTCCTCCCCTCCTACCACGATCCGCGCACACCTCCCCTCCACACCCCCCCCTGCGAGCCCCCCCACCCGACCCCTGCCCCCAGCTCACCCCCTACTCCCACCACCCCCCCCCCCATGTCACCATGCGCCCAACCCCTCCGCCCCACCCTCCCTCCCTTACCCCAGCTACCACCGAACCCCCCTCCCCCCCCCCCCCACTCACCCACCCCCCCCTCCCAAACCATGTCTCCCAACCGAAAGGTCCGCACTTCCCCTCCCCCCCCCCCCGCCCACCCCCCTCTAACACCCCTCCCCTCCCCCAGCCCCCACGCGAACAACCCGGCTCCCCTTCGGCTCGCGCCCTTCGGACCCCCTTCCCCCACACTTGTACCCCAGCCCGTCATCGCGGCCTCAGTACCATCCCCCTCCAGGCGCACCAGACACACACCCCCCCTCATCACACCCTCAACCCGCACACACCCCGCCTCCCCTTCCCCCCTCCCCGGCACTCCCCGAACCCCCCCCTCCGTGGCCCCTCTTCTCTCACCCCCCCCATCCGCTGCGCTATCCAGACCCCCGACCCCCCCCCCCCCTCCCCCGCCCCCCTTTATCTCCCCCCCAGTCCCCTCCTGGCATCCGCCCCTCCGAAGCCCGTCATCGGCCCTAAGCCCCCCACCCCATCCTCGTTCAAGCGCACGCGCCTCCCCCGCACTCTCCCCCTCCCCCCCCCGCGCCCGTCCATTCACCCCCCCCTCCCCCCCTCCCCCCCCCCTCCCCCACACCACCCTGCCCCATACACATCCCCTCTCCACACCCCTCCCACCCCCCTCCCCCCCTCCGCGCTAGCGCGCCCCCCCTCCCCCTCCTCCGCCCTCCCCGTCCCACCCTCATACACCACTACATGCCTGCCCGCCAAGCCGCCTCTCCCCTATAAGTCCCTCCAACTTCCGACCACCCCCACTCGCCCAGACTCCCATCGTACCGCCTCCACACCCGCCCCCAAAACACTATCCCAGCCCCCCTCGTCAAACTGCTCCCGCCTGACCCCCAACCCCCCGCGCGCTGTGCAAACCCCGCCCGTTCCCTCCCCTTCTTGCCCCCTCGCTTCTCGTGCCTTATCGCCCCCCCCGCCTCGATCCCGCGGCCCCCCTCGCATCCACAACTGTCTCGCACTGCCGCAACTTCTCCACAACCCACACCCCACCCGCTCACCCCCCACCCCCCACGACCACACCCCCCTCACCCCCACCACCCCCCTCCCCCGCCCACCCCCCCCCCCTCCCACCCCCCCCCAACCCCTCCCCCCCCACGCCCTGCCCGCACCCCCCACCCCCTTCAGACCCGACCCCACTCTTCCCCAACCCTCCCCCCCCGGCATCCTCGCTCCTGCCCGGACCTTCACTCCCCCTTCCCCATCCCCCCTCCACAACCACAACCACCCCCCCCAGCCCCCACCACACCCAACGCCGAGGACCCCCCCTCTGCACCCGCGCCAAACACAATAACGAGCCGACCATCACATACCCCCATCCCCCCCCCCCCCCCCGCCCGACCAGGACCCGCCGGGCTCGCCTCACAAACGCTCCGTCCCCCCGGAGTCCTAGCCCTGCTGTAACACCATCCCCACCCCTCGCGGCCTCCCCCAGCACATTGAGTCGCCGCCAATCTGCCAAGCCCCGGCCCAGCAAACCCGCACCGGCGCCGTTTCCCCTCTCCCCCCCCTCCCCCCCCCGCTGACACTCCCCACCCCGCAAAATTCCGACAACTGCTAATCCCTACTTGCCGCCGCGCTAAACCCACTCCCGCGATTCCCGCCAACGCGCCTAGCAACCCCCACTTAAACGCCCCCTCGCCTCCCCACCCACAATCCCCTCCACCCTCACACCTAATGGGGCGCGGGGGGGGCGGCCGGGGGCGCGACAGGGGCGCAGCCCCCCTGCGCCGCCCCGCGGCCGGGTGTGGCCCCCCCCCCGACCGCCAACACCGCAGCGCCCCAGCGGCCCCCAACGCGGGGGGGGTCCCCTGGCGCTGGGCGCCGCCACCAGTGCGCGCGTCGCGCGTGGCTGCGAGGTGCGGTCGGGGCGCGGGGGCGCGGCACCCGAACCGCGCAAGCTTCTTCCTGCTCTACGCATATACCATGCCCACAACCGCCCCGCCCCTGCCGCGCGCCATTCACACCACGAGCCTGTCCGCGCCGGCCCTACGACCTAACCCCCACACACTACCGCTCTCCGTACCCATCACAACATGACAAATACCCAGCCCGACCCTCGCGCCCGCCGCTCCTCGCACCGCCATACCATCCCCTCCCGCAACCGACCAACCCTCCCAGCCCCCCCTCTCGCCCTCGGAACCGCTCGTCGCAGGCTATCGCTGGATCTCCCTCCCGTTGCCCCAGCTCTCCTCCGACCCACCACGACTCGTTCCACACTTGAACCCGACAAGTCCGCTACCCAACCGCCCAACCCCCACCACCCGACCTTATCCCACATCACCCCCCGTGCCCTCCCGAATCTGACCCTGCCCCCACGCCCCGAACCCAACCTTCCCCTCTCCACTACACCATCGTCCCGCACGACTCGCGGGCCTGCCACGGTGCCTCGTCCCCCCCCCCCCCACATCCAAACCAACCACCCACCGAACCTCCCCCCTCCGCCCCCCCACTCTCTTCTCCCCACCCGTGGACACAGAACCATAGACCCCATGCCGGCACCCCTAAGCGCCCCCATCCCCAACCCCCCCACCTCCCATAACAACAGCGCCCCCCCAATCCCCCCCCCCCCACGCCCCCAAAACCCCCCCCCCCGACGACCACCCCCCCCGCCACGACCCGCCCCCCCCCCCAACACCCACTGTCCAGATCCCCCGTACACATCAACCACTAACCCCTACCCTTACCGCCTGAGACTCCCCTCCTTCCCCTCCTCCCGGACCGCCGCCCCACGCCCCACCTAAGACCTTGATATCCAAGATCTCCTCCCCCCCCCCCCCCCCCCCCACCGTCCCTCAGCCGCTCCAGCCCGCCGAACCCCAGCGATTCTTATCCCCCTACTCCGCGTCGGGCTCCCACCCTCACAGACCCGCCTCCTTCGCACCTCCCATAATCCCCACGCGAGATTTCCCCCCCCCACCCCCCCACGACCCACCCCCGCCCCCCCCCTGCTTGCCGGACGTCCGACCCGCATTCCACTCCCCCCCGGATAGCTTCTTCGCCTCCTACACCGTCATTTGCCCTGCACACAGCCACCCCGCAATCCCCGCACCCCCCACTACCCTAAACGCCACGACCACCACACATCCGCGGTATTATTACCCGTATCCCCCCGCCCTTCTAAGCCAAAAAGCTCCCCAACCCAGCCCCCGCCCCACCACGAAACAACAATCCAACGGAACTACTGCTCACGACCAAAAAGCCCCGGCTTCGCGTCCTCTGCACCCCTCTCTCCTTGCTACCCCCCGCCCCACGCCCCCACTGCCGCGCTGCGACATCACGCGCGACCGCGGCCGGCCCCCGTGAGCCACCCCCCCCCCCCTCCCGCCCCCCCCCCCCCCCCCCCCCCCACCCCACCTGCCGACCGCCGCAGATCTGAAGCACCAAAATTCCAATAGCCACCCACAACCCCTTTGAGCGCCCCCCTCTCCCTGCCACCCTGCGGGACCGACTCGACTCCCACAACCCCCGCACCTCCCGACAAGCCTCCCGGTGACAATAAGGACCCGAGATCCAACCCTGCCGACGACCCTCGCCCCTCTCCCTCTGCCCCCCCACCCCCTTCCACCACGCACTCGTGTTCCCTCGCAGACACCCCCGCGCCCAGTGCCGGTCCCCACCCCAAGCGGCCGCCCCGCCCCCCTCATGTCTTAGCCCCGCCGCTCACCCGGCCCCGCCGCTTCCACACTTCCATGTTCTTCCCCTCAACCCTCCCCCCCCGGCACTCCCCCCTGCTTAGTTTACCCTCCGGCCGAATGTGCCCCTCGGCTGTCGCCACCACCGACGCGAACTCAGCACGCCCCCCCCCCCCCCACCCCCCCCCCACCCCCCCCCCCCCCAACACAGCCCAACCTCACTAACCCCATCCACCCCCAACCACACCATCTTCCCTCCACCTGCGAGGCCTTGCCGCCACAGTAAACCTGTACCACACAGCTTGCACCACCCAGCCACCACACGTGACAGGCCCATCTCCCCCACGCCCCCCCCCGACACGCTGCTCTTCACCGTCCCCCCGCCGCACCCTCGCTGCACCTCCCCCACAACCACCGCCCCCACCCCACCCCGTCCTCCGCCCCCCCCCCCATCCCACCCTAAATCCCTTTCCCGAGCACCTCCACCACCTCTCCGGCTAAGTAGTGGCGCGGAGGCGACTCCCCCCCCCCCTCCCCCCACCCCCCACCCCACTCCGCGCACCCCAACCCCCCTCGTGCTTCCCCCACCCCACCCCACGCCCCCAAACGGACGCCAGCCCCCCCCCCTCACAACCTACCCCCCGACGCGCGCCGCTGCACCTGGAGCGCCCCCATAAAACCCCTCGCGACATCCCGACCCCCCAGCTGCCAGCGCCCCCGCTAACACCGCGCACATCCCCAAAGAAACATCCTCCCCTCTCCCTCCCCCCCCCCGACCCCGTCCTCGCCCTTCCACGGCCTCCTACATCCGCCCCCTCTGATCCACTCCTCACCCCCCCCTCCTCTAACCCACCCTGATAACTGCCGCGCCCAGCACCTGCCCGTCTCAACGCCCCCTGCACCCGCCAGCCCCGAATTCATCCCACCCGAACTACCCCCCACATCCCCCGCGAGCCTTGCAAACCTACCCTCCCAACCCCACCCCCCCGCCCCGCCAGTCGCTCCCCCAGCGGCCCCCCCCCGCGCGTCCCTCGCTCACACCCACCCCCCCCCCACACCCCAAGCTCCCTGCCCGACCTTCTCGCCACCCAACCACCACCCCCCACCACCCCCCCCCCCCCCCCTCCACCCCCCACCCCCGCCCCCTTGACCACAGCCCCACCCCCCCCCTCCCACCCGCGCCTAAGCCGCACTTCCCCTACCCGTCGCACAACCCCCCCACCACGACCTACTCGCCACCCTCCATTCCTCCCCCACTCCAACCACACCCCCCCCACCACTGGACTGGCGCCGGATCCCGGCGCGCCCCGCCCTTCCCCACCCGCACTCCCCCTCCCCCCCCACTCTCTCCAACCCCTGCCCCACGGGCAATGGCCCCCAACCCAACTTCTCCCGCCCCCTCCCCCCCTCCCCGAACGGGCAACCTTACACCCACCCTTCCTCCTCCCCTTCCCCTCTGTGACCACAACACCCCACTCACGGCCACCCCCCCGTCCGTGGACGACGGAAATTCCCGCATCTCGACCCTCCCATCCCTAGCCCCCCTCCACACGCAACCCCACACGCAACCGCCCCCCGGCCCCCCCGCGCACCCACCCACATGCCCATTGGTGATCCGCCCCCAGCGCCGTCTGCCACAACACCCCCATCCCCTTGATCAGCCACCTGCCAAACACGCCACAACCGCCCCCGCTCACAGCATCTTTGTTCACACTAAGCCTGCACACGTGACGCCCCCACGCGACATCCGGGGCCTCCAACTCCCCCCCCACCCCTCTGGACACAACTCACAGCGGCGGCATCCCCCCCCCGCGCCGCCCCCCGCGCGCACCCCTTCCACCCACCCCCAACGCCCCCTCCAACATCCCCTCCCCCCCCCTCCTCACCCAACAACACCGAGCACTCGATGCAGGTCCCACCAAAGAGCACATACCCTCTACCCCTTCCCCTCCCTCTTCTTACACCCCACCCCTCCCCCTCCCCCACACCCCCCCCCATCCCCCCCCACCCCCTCCCCCCCCCCTTCCCCCCCGCCCCCCCTACCCCCCCCCCACCCTTCCACCCCCCCCCCCCCCCCCTGTCCCCCTCGGACTTCGTGCCTCCCGAACCAGCCCAACAGCCACCCCCCCCCCCCCCCCCCCCCAAAACCCTTTCCGCCTCCACGCATCTCCACCCCCCCACCTCCTCAACAAATGACAACACGAATGCATGACCCCCCCCCGAGCTGTCCTCCCCCCCCCCCCCCCCCGCTCGTTCCCACCTCTCCGCCCCGCCGCGATCCAAGAAGCCTTCACGCCACTCCCCCAACATGGATCTTGTCCTGCGTCTCCCTGGGCCCGAGCCCGCTCCCTCCCTCTCGCTCTCCATCTACTCCCGGGCCACATCGCCACCCCATCCAACCCACCGAATCACCCCCCCCAACCGCCACGTCCCCCCCCACTGTCTGTTCCTCCCACCACACCTCGACAAACACCCCCCCCCCCGTGATGCCTCACACCCTTGCCCCGACCTAGCCCCACGAACTCCCCCTGGTCGCCCCCCCTTGCCCACCCCACGGTGAGAATCCGGGCCATCGCCTGGAACCACACACGGCCCCCGCCCCCCCCCCCACCCCTGCCCCACCCCCCAACCCGGCCCCCAGTCCCCCCCCGACAGCCGTTTAGAAATACAACCAACGCCCACCCTCCATAAGCTTCGTCCCTCAACGCCCCTCCCCCGCCTAGAGACAATACCCGCCAGCCCCCCACCCCCTCCCCGCCCCCGCCCACATCGCCCCCCCACCCCCCCCCCCACCCCAGTAGCCCCTGACCGCGCCCCCCCACCCCAATCCCGCACACCCACCCTGACCCGCACGCTACCCCAGCTACCCCCCCTTCACACCCCTCCAGACCTGCGGTTCTCCCGTCCTACCTGATCAACACTACACTCCCGGCCCCCCACCGTGACTTGGCCCGCCTCCGCAACAAGACACCGCGCCATCCCACGCCCAACCCTACCAAGGCCTCAACAAGTGCCATCCCCCCCCCCCACGCACCTCCCACCCGCCACACCCCCCAAGCCCTGACACGCCAGCCCCACACCACCCACCAACCGCGCGGCAGCCACCGCCCCACCCAGCCCGCCCCAGCCCTGCACTCTTCCCCCCCCTCCTCCGGACCTTCGCCCCGTCCTCTCCCCCCGCCCCCTTGCCCCTGCCCGCTCCCCCCGGCCACACTCACCCCAGCGCCCCCATCCACCTTCCTTCATCCCATCCCACGCCTCCCCCAATCCCCACCGCCTCACACACAAGAAAGCCCCCCCCCCTCACACACTCACCTTTCGGCCGGCCACCCCCCCCCCACCCCACCCCCCCACCCGCCAGTGCACCCCCATCTGAGCCCCCCCCCCCCCCCCGCGCTGGGGAGACTCCCCCCCATCCCCTTCCCGCAGCCATCTGACCACTACAACCGGCATGTCCGCCCTCCCCCCGCCGGCGGGCAACGCCGGCTTCCGCCTCCCATCCCCCCCCCCCAACACCTCCACCTCTCACCCCCCTCCCCCACCTCACGCCCGTGAACCCCCCCCCCCGTCGACCGCTCCGATCAGACCTAGCTTTCACTCTTTCTGTCCTCGCTCCGTGCCCCCCACCATCCCTCATCGCTACCCAAGTTCCCCTCCCCTCACCCTACCCCGCCTGCGCACGCACTCCCCAAAACACTGCGTCTAACTGTTCGTCATACACGACAGTCCGCCTCATTACGCCTCTCTGCCCACCACCCAGTGCCATTCCCCGCCCACCCACGCCCCAATAACCCTCACCCCCACGTAACATCCGCCCCGCGACCAGTGTCACACACACCCCACCCCGCCCCGACCCACTCTCTTGTGCACCACGTACACCCCCCACACCCCATCAACCACCAGCCGAACAACGATCCCCTCGCCCCCCCTTCTCTCCAAACCCCCCCCCCCCCCCCTCTCTCCCCCCCCCCCCCCCCCCCCACCCGGCGCACCCCTGCCGCGCCACACACCCCCGTCCGCCCCCCCCCCCCCATCCCCCTCCGCTCTGCCCACCATAACACCATGTCTCCCAACCCCGCCCCCCCCCGGCAGCGTGACGACGCCACCCGATCCTCCCCCCCCTCCCCTCTCCTCCATCCCCCTCTTATCCAACCCCCCACCCCCCGTCCTTATTACACCACCCACGCCCCTCCCACCCCGCCCCCCCCACACCCCCCCCCTCCCCCCCCCCCCCCCCCCACCACCCCCCTTGCCCCACCCACCCCCCCACCCCCCTCTTCCCCCCGCCAGCCCCCTCGACCCTCGCGCCTCCTCCGCCACCCCCCCACCCCTCTGATCCCACTCGCCCATCCCAATCCCCCCCCCCCCGGCGCCTCGCGCCCCCCCCCACCCCACCCCCCCCGCCAGTACCCCCCCCCACCTCAAAGTTGTCGTCCGAGACACCTGACGCTTGCCCACACTCCATCCCCACCCACGCCGTGCCCCTTCCCCCCGAGCCGGACATCCCCTCCCGGCACACCCACGGTTCTGCCCTATACCCACCCCCCCACCCCCCACCCCCCCACACCCCCACCCAGCATGCCCCCCGCGCCCCCCCCTCACAATCCCACCTCCCAGCCTCCACAACACCCCCCGCACCCACAACCCACCCCCCCCTACTAATGATCCTGCACAGCCGACCAACAACCTTATCCACCCCCTCCCCCCCCCACCGACGACACTTCCCTCTTTCCTGCGCGACAGCACCACCCACCCCCGCCCCGTCCTCTCCTCCTCCTACCCCCACCCGCGCCCCCTCACCTCCGCCTCTCCACACTCTTCATCCCCCCCTCCTGTTCCCCAACCCCCCCCACCCCCCTCCCCCCCCCCCCCGCCACCGTCGGCCGTCGACACGCCCCCTATCATCCTCTGAGTTGCCCCCCAAACCAACACCCCACCCCAGCTCTCAGACCCGACTCCCCTCCACCCCCCACCCCCCCCCCCACCCTGGAACCCACCCCTCCACCTCCCCCCCAACCCCCACCCCCCCCCCACCCACCCCCCCCACCCCACACACCCCCATCCCCCCCCCCCCCCCCCCTCCCACCCCCCCCCCCCCACCCCCCCACCCCCCCCCCCCCCACCGACCCCACCCACGAACCCCCCCCCCCCCCCTCCCAACCCCCCCCACCGCACATCCTCCCCCACCCCCACCCGCCCCTCCCAACACCCCCCACAGCACCCCCCCCCCCCCCCACCACCCAACCGGACTCCCCCCACCCCCCCCCCTCCTCCGCCCCCCCCACCCCACCGATTCCACCACACTCCCCCTACCCCCACCTCCATCCCCCCCCCCCCACACCCGCCACTCCCGTCTCCTCCATCCCCTCCTTAGCCTCCCTTTTCCCGTCTCCCACTCCACCCCCCCCCTACACCCCCCCCACCCTCCCATCCTCCCCTCCCACCCCCCCCCCACCCCCCCCCCCCCTCCCTCCCACTTCCCCCATCCCCTCGCCGCCCCCTCATAATACATCCCACACACCACGACCACACCCGCCCAGCCCCCACCGCCCCTAACAAACCCCCCTCTGCGTGGGCTCCCCCCTGTGAGCCCCTCACCTCGCCCGCGCCGGTGCGCGAAATCCCTACCCACCCCAGATGCCCTCCGGGCTCTGCCCCGAAACCCCCCCGCCCCCCCCCTTGTTCCCAACTCTCCCCCCCCCCCCCCCCGCCCCCCCCCGCCCCCCAACCCACACCCCCCACCCTCCCTCCCCCTCCCCCGCCTCTGCCATAACCCGCGCCCCGCCAACCCTGACCCAATCTCCCTCCGCACCCGCGTTTTGCGGCACTCGGTCACTACCCGGGACACTCTTCCTCCCCCCCTTCCGCCCGACTCTCCGGCTAGCCCCCACCTCCACCCTCACAGCCCCCCCTCGCGTCTCACACCCTCCCATCCCTCCCCACAATGCAATGCTCCTGCGTGAACCCACCCCCGCCCCTCCCCCCCACCACCAAAACCCCCCCCAACCTTCCAACCCACCCCCCCCCCCCCCCCCCCCCCCCCCATCCCCCACCCCCCACCCCCCCTCAACAGCATCCCACCCCCACCGTTCTAAACGAAGCTCGCGCCTACCCCCCCCACCGCGCCCCCTCCTCCCCAGCACACAACGCCCTCCATCACTGAACCGACCCTGCCCTCGGGCGCCCTCCGGCCCCTCCTGGACCCCTCTCCCCCAACACTTCGTGAACACCGCCGCTCTCCGCCGTCCCCCGGGCCCGAGACCACCCTCCCCCCGCGGCCCCACCCCGAACACCGAACCACTCATACCACCCCCACCCCCCTCAACCCCCACGCACACGCACCCCCGCCCCACCCCATCTCCCCCCCACGCCGCTCTCCAGACCGCCACCCCCCACACGCCCCCCCCCTACCCCCCCCCCCCGCCCCCCCACCCGCCCCCGCCCCAGCCACTCCCGCGTCTTCCCCTCCCCCTCCCGCTGGTCTCAGCCCACCACCGCACCCCAAACATCGGCGAAGCACCTCGCCCTGGTATCTTACCACCCCTCCCCCTTCTATGCCTCACGAACACAGCCCGCCCACGCCTTTGCCCCCCCTACACCCTCCCACCTCCCCTCGTTCTAGCGCACCAACCCTCCCCCCCCCCCCCACGCGCCACGTCCTCTCCCCCTCCACGCTCCCGCCCCCACTCCACCCCTCGCGTCCCCCTCCTCGTCCCACTTCCCTACATCCACTAGCCGGGCCCGAGCCGGTCGAGCCTTACAGTTCGCCTCCAACCCCCTCCTGACCCCTCCCCATTCTCCTCCCTCCCCACCAAAAATTCATACCAGCTCGTCAACTAGCCTCCGCTGTAGCCCTCCCCCGCCCCCCGCCGCGCCTGAACACCCCCCCCCCCCGCGTTCTCAGTGTGCCCCCGCCTCCGACCTCGCAAGCTCTCCTGACTCCCAACCTGTCCTGCCCCATCCCGCCCCGCCCACATTTCCCACCAACCCCCCACCCCTCCCACGCGCCCCCTCCCCCCCACTCCCGTCCCCCTCACCCCACCCACACCCTGCCTCCCCACCCGCGCCAGCCTCTCCCCACTGCACCCACGACACCCGCTCCCCGTCGCCCGGACACTGACTCCCCTCCCTCATCCACAACACACACCAACAACTGCGCACGGCAGGTGCACACCAGCGAACGACCACCTGCATACGCCCCATCCACCCCCATACCAGCGACCCACCGTCGGAAGCCGTGTCACGCCTCCAAAAGCGGCCGCGAGAATTTGGTTGCACAACGCACCCCCTCTTGCGCGCGGCATCGCTCAGGAACTTCCAATCCCGCAGCCCACCTCGAGCGGCACGCAAACGCCCGCTCCCTTTCCATCCCAACACCGCCGCGCACCTCCCACGACTTTGACAACCCTCGACACACCCTCCCTTACTTGCTCCTCTAACACAACCCACTGCTAGCCCCTCCCAACCGAGGCGAACTAAGCAACCCTCGACCTCGCCCCCCCCCCCTGCCAATCCATAGAACATGGACCCACGCTACACCCGCTGCCGTCCACAGTTGCCCGTACCCGCCCCCTACGCTCTCCAAACCGCCGCTCCGCCGGCGCTTCACCACACGCTACCGTCGGCGCCATAACCCACGGCCCCCAACCCGCCCCGCCCATTCCCGCACACAGCCATCCACGCCAGACATCCGCCCACACACCCCCCTCCACCCCACCCGCCCCCTACTGTCCCGGTCCCCTCGCCCACGCCCCTAAGAACACCCCCCACCCCGCAGCCAATACCCCCACTGCCACTCACGCCGCCCGCGCCACCCCCGTGCACCGGCCATGCGTCCCATTGCACCCATCGCCCGCTTCCCTCACCGTCCACCCGCCCCCAACGTTCCCCTCACTCCCCTCCGCCGCCCCCCCCACCACCCAGCCTCGTCCCACCCACTCCTGCCCCCACCGAACCCCCTCCCGCACCCCCATCCCCCCCCCCAACCCCCACCCCCCCCCCACCACCACCCCCCGCCAACCCCCCCCCCCCCCACCCCACCCCCCCTCTCCCTCCACCACCCCTCCCACCCCCCCCGCCCCCCCTCCTCTCACCACCTCGACGCACTAGGGAACCCCCCCCCCCTCACCCCCTCTCCCATCCTACCGCCCCACTACACCCACCCCCAACACCCTGCCTCCTCCCCGCCCCACTCATCCGGTGGCTCACCTCCTCGCTGAGCCGCCTCCCGATTACACCCCAGCACCACTATGCACCTCTCCCTGCCCACGGCCCCGATAGACCCCACCACCCGCGCCTGATCACCCCGCGCCCCCCCCGCCCCCGGCCCGCCCCCCCCACTACCCCCCCACGCACAACGCCCACCCCACGCCCACCCCCCCAAAACCCGACGAACTCAACTGCCAAACCCTACGCCCAGACACCCGAGAAACACAAGTCTCCAAAGCCCGACGGCCTGTTCCCCCCCCCCCTCCTGCCCCGCCTGCCCCCCCCTCCCACCCCACGCCACCCTCTTCGTCACACCGACCCTCCACTCCCTTCCCCCCACAGTGACCCGCGCTCACGGCGCCCCCAGCCGTTCAACACATCTCCCCTCCTCTCTCGGCGCGCGCCCTGCCGTCCACTTCCCGATACAAGCCCAAAGCACAATGCACCCCTCCCGCACCAGTCCCCCCCACCCCCACGCACGCACCACCCCCCCCCCCCTGACCCCCCTCCTCCCGCGGTCACCCTCTGCCTCAGCTCGCCTCCCTCCTCGCGCGATCCTTTCCCGGTAACCCTGCCACTGTCCTCCCCTCACCGTCGATTGACTCCACGCCGCCGACCCCAAGCCCCTTCCCCGCCCCGTCCGGACACCTTGCCCACACCCCGGAACCCCCACCCGTGCTCCTAACACCCCCCCAGCACTCCCCCGTGCACCCCACCCC
>Ga0179593_1368190_pt1 | contig 20323 bp, 15 predicted proteins | sample CZODoug2_1_08_16_FD_185931 | JGI IMG/M metagenome (GOLD analysis project Ga0179593, IMG submission 185931) | Vadose zone soil fungal communities from Angelo Coast Range Reserve, California, USA - CZODoug2_1_08_16fungal (PacBio error correction) | ecosystem: Environmental > Terrestrial > Soil >...
AAAGACCAAGTAAGGAACTAAGGAAAGGCTCATCGGGAGAATAGGGGAGGTCGGAACAGATATGACGGATGACCCACGTCGGGGATTTGGTTTAATAAATCGAAGTTGGCATTAGACGGAGGTGCCAGTACGTATGAACCAGTCGGCGGCAGGAAAGGGGGTGCGCAAAATCGGAACTGAGCATAGTTGTGAAGCATCAATCACAAGATCGGGGCAAGGAGGCAGTAATCGAAAGCGGGGGGGCGACATGCTGGAATTATCGACGGCAGCAAACCTAGACGAGTTCGGAACACAGAAGGGGGGAGAGAAACTCGGAAAGGTCAGAGACAGCATGGGACGGTAATGAAAAGTCATAAGAACTTCAAGGAAAGAAACATGGTTACGACAGCACAAAGTCCATGCCCATAGGGATCGATGGCTACCGGCACCGAATCGCCGAACCATGAAAGGGTCTTTCAAGAAGACCCTTAGCGAAAATAGGACAGAGATCAGGTTCGAGGGGCGCTAAGCAAAGGGGCGGGCAAGGGGGGGGGGAAGTAATCGGAGAACAGCCTCCGCAAGTATTGAGAGGGGGAAAGGTCGAAAACGGAGGGGGGGGGACTCAGAAAAGCACGGTACGCGAGAGACCGGCGAAAAATGCGAGCGGAGAGAACAGTAACAGAATACCCGAGCCACTGGCGGGGGTGGTCAGGAGTCCTTTTCTGGGACACTATGGGGGGGACTCTCTTTTGCCAGATTAGATCTTCGACATGAAAAAATGGAGGGAGGGGGATCGCAGCATCGGGGGAGAGTCGTTGTCAAAAAAGCGAGACGAGGGAAGAAGGAAAGGGCGAGAAGCGAGGGAAGCAGCGCACAGCAGGAGAGAAGGGGGGAGGAGGCAGCGCCAAGGATCCTTGGCCGACCATCGAGAAACATGAGCAGGGAAGGAGGGGGGGCGTGGACTCGCAAGGAACACGCGACCGAGATGCGGCGGGCAAAAGGGAGCATGGCGGAGACCGCCGAGTGGACAACAGTCTACACAACTTCGATCCGAGGAGATCGAAAAAAGTCGTTCATACAGGAAGGGAGCGACCGAGGAGTCTGTCCTCGTCTTCACCGGAAACGACTGAGAATAGAATACCGGACGATTGCTTTAACTATCGACAAACGCACCAAGCCACGGAACGGGACGGAAAGGCGGCAAGCCGGCGACGTGGTGAATTTTATAGAAGAAACAGAATCTCAAGTCTCTCGCAACAACCCGAGGGAAGATAGGGAAGGGAGGGGGTGGGAGTGGCGATTTAAATCACACTCCCGATGCACCAAGAGGGAAACCGGTGGAAGATTGGGTGCGGAGTAACGGTGACAAGGCGGTTTGGGGCGACTCGACCTGAAAGTTTAACCGAAGAGCTCAGACTTTACGATCGGCGAAAGAGAACGTTACCGCAGTGGGACGAAGAGAAAGAGAAGTGGGGCTGACTGGTCGTGGAAGGAGAGCGGGTCGTAAAGTGAATTACGGGAAAAAAGCGGAAAAAAAGGGGGGGTCTAGCGAGAAGGAAAGCCACTTCGGCGAAAGGAGATGGCGAGGGCTCTGTAGCGGAATGGGAGGAGACATTCTCGACTGCTCAAAGCGCCGGGTAGCGGGAGTTATGGGGATACTTCGGAGCAGGCGCGATGGGAAGACATGTCGCCAGACCAATCGAAAGGGTGAGAAAGGGACGCTCCAGAGAGGGTCATGAGGGAGAGGGCGGCAGAGGAAACGAGCTATCAAGAAGGGAGAAGAAAGCGAGAGACAAGGAGCTGCGTACTTATGTGACGATCAGGGGAGAAGCTCGAAGAGATCTCGAAGAAGTGCTATAAAAAATGGCGTTGTAGGGAACCGTAAAAAAAGGTGAGGGAAAAAAAACACGTGTGGGTGAGAAGGGGTGCGCTGCAACTGAAACATGCTGTTGTGTCGGGGTCTAAAGAGATTGGAGGGGTCAGGGTGGACGATTAGAACTGGCGCTAGCGGGGGATGGGGTTCTGCCTTGTAGAAAAAAACGAATCGGGCTAACTCGAAAGAGGGGAATTGTCTCTGTCACTCTGAAATCTAGAGATGGCCTCATGAAATATTGCAAGTGAGCAGAACCAGCAGATAGGGGGGGTCTGCAGTACAGGTCTGGGGGTTACTGTGGGGTTCATGGTCTTCGCCGGGAGATGATGAAAAGGGTGAAAAGTGGTAGAGGATGAAGCTGCGCAGGGGACGTCCTTCGAGGCTCAACAACTGGACGGGTTGGGTCAAGAAATCCGGCGTAGAGGAGTGTGGGACCTACTGTAAAATAATATGCTACAATAGGAGAACCGCTACGATAGGATAAAAAGGGATGCGAGAGGGGAAGGGTGACTTAAGAACGAGCATGGCCATGATCGTGAGGGACTGGAGACACCAAAGGGGAAGTAGAAGAGACCGGGGCGAGCTATAAATGGGCCGAAAGAGGGATATCGGAGGATGTAAATGATATAAATCTAAAGAAGCGACGCATCCACCAATAAAAAGAATCAGGAAGTGAAAAGGAAGGCAAGACAAGGCGAGGGATTACAATGAAGGGATGAGGGATGGTTTGAAACGGCCTCGGAGGAGTCATCAGACGCAGAAGGGAAGAGAAGTTCGTCGGACCTTGACCGAGCATGGGTACGTGAGGAGAAGTAAGTTGCGGTATATAGGGAAGGGGGTGGGGAAACTGGCCTCTATCTGGCGGTACTGTTAACAAACCGGCCAGGTCCCCTTCAGGTTGTTAGAGGAAAAATCGGGCCAGTGTCCGGAAAACGGTTGCCCATGGCAATCGACGTTTGTTACGAGATACATATCTTGAAAAGAGAACTCGAACTCGGCCGGCAAGCAGGAAAGATCGTGAGGCGGCTCATCAACCTCCCATGATTACGAAGACGCCGAGAACACGGCAGCTTGAAAGGTGAGCCGATGAACGAAAGAGAGGGCGAACAAATCCGCGCCAAACTGGGATATGGAAAGGTACTGAGAAAACAAGTCGCTGATGGAAGGAAGCGCGACAGGCTCTACATTGGACTGAGTGGGACAGTGTGATGATTCGAAGAAAGGACTGAGAGAACAGCCGTTTGACGGCACGTGAGGAAATGGAAAGATTAGATAGGTTATTCTAGTACCGGGATGTGATGAATAAAAGCGACCACCCTACCCCAAGGAGGAAAGGGGGACTCGGCCTCTGTGTGCCAAATGCGAGCGGACAGGGAGGGAACTACTGGTCAATGAACAGGGGGAGGGACCAAATTAACGGCTACAGAGGCCAACCTAAGAAGAAAACGTAGATACCGCAAGGAGTGCCTCTAAAAAGAACTGAAAGAATGTGGCATGGTGTGCCCCAACCTGGAAAGGGGCGGTAAACGGCAGCCCGTCGAAAAGACGAAGCCAGAGATGGGGTCTAGATAGCACGGAGGAGCGGACAACCAATGTCAGAACAACCTAAGACGAGGATGTTCAAACAAAGCGCAAGCTCTCAGGGGGGTCGGAAGATCATAAAAAGCAATCGGCAGGCGGAACCCTACTATTCCTCCGGGTTGAAAAAGAGAAAGGATGGAAACGATACTGTAAATAGACAATCACAACAACAAATGAAAAAGAAGGAGTGACCGGCCAACGGAGCGAGGGTGACAAGGAAACCGGCAAAAGTTCCTGGAAAGGGAATCGAGAACAATCTGAGAGATTGAGAGGGAACAGCTGAAAAAGGCAGTGGGGCTGCCTGAGGCCCTTGGGGGAGAAGAAGAAGGGATCGGGTGCTTTAGAGAACGGCAGTCTTCTTTATGCGGATTCCGGTAAAAAAGAAAAGATGAAGCAGCGCGGTGGGCAACGTCCAGGAGATCGTGTCAAGAAGGGAGAGAACTGCGCAAAGAGTATGTGGAGACGGGGAAGGCGCGTCTTTCGTGGGCCGCGGATCTGGAGGTACTGCCTAACGACAAAGTGCCGACAAGCCGCAGCAAAGGGAAGATAAGCAACATGGCCAGGAACAATGCGAGGGGTCGCCGTAGTACAAAAAAAGCCATCGGTATCAGCAGGACAAAGAGGGGTAAAAATGAACGATCACGGAGAGCCGGAGAGGAAAGGACTAAGAGTAGTTGCAATCATCACGAACGGCCAATACAGGGAGGGGAGGGAGAAACCATAGGCTGCATGAAGAGGAAACCCACAGGAAAAATACTAGCTCCAGAGTAACTTTAATCAGACCAACATAGGGGCGGGGAAAAGGGTGAGGACCTCGATGAAAGGGAACGCGAAAACAAAGTCACGCGGGGGAAGTGCTTCGCGGAGTCCGTCAACAGAAAACCGACCATCAAGCCTCGAAAAAATGACCGGTAAGAGGAAAGTGGGGCAGCGAGAGATATGGGAGAACGCAGGACAACCCGTCGTAGTATGCCGCGCGGAAAACTGTTATAATTACCTACGGGCCTTACCAACGAACTCACCGAAGTAAATGGGATGAAAAGGTGGAAGGTGGGGTTCAAGAACTCGAAGAGGAGGCGGCCCCGCGGAATGCACAGAAAGAGTCAGAATTCCGAAATCTCAGGGGGGAAAACGCGCTTTCCTGACAGTAGGAAATTGACGCCAGGGTAAAAGGGCACAAGTAAAGGACCTCAGTCACCACATGCAAACAGAATCCTTCAAGTAGAGGGGCCTGCGGAATATCAGAGCGTATTCAAACGGAAATGGGCGGCACTAAGGAGGGGGAGATTTTAAATCATTTCAAGTCGTTGGGACTGGCCAGAGGGTCGGTACACCACACAAGACCTTAGCGTCTCGTAAAAGGAGGGGAACCTTGTGTGCTCGAAAAGAGGACTGGACATGCTCGTCTTGGTAAAGCCGCACCATATAGGCACGACCTATCGTCAGCGACTGGTTGGCGACAGCATTGTCAAATTTCTAAGTATCAGCGAACAACTGGCAGCGGGGAAGTTTGAGGTCGTGTGTCTGGCAAAGCAGAGGGGGGAGAGGGAACATCAAGGGAAAGGAACAGAACATTAAAACACAACAATAGAGAGCAGCCGAAGAACGTTCTCCGAGGGAAAAACAAAAAGGCGAAGCATGAATGGGTACGATAACAAAAAGCAGAACCGGCTGAAGCAAACCCTCATAGGCTGGGCGGACCAAGAAGGCATCGCTCCGCTGAGCGACGATGTGAGAGAATGGTCGAAAGAGAACAAGAAGCTAGCGTCTTCAGAAGTCTCGGAAAAGCAAAAAGAGTGGAAGGGGGAGGGAATTGACTGGTCCGTCAAAACGAAGCGCCAAGGCCGAAAGATTGGACGATCGGGGAGGCGGTTGAGACATAAGAAGAGCATCACCCCTCGCTAAATATAAAAACCGGGAATCGCGAAAAGGTCTAAGATAGAATCAAATAAAAAGCCATCCTCGTAGAAAAAACGCATTGCTGGGGGGGGGGGGGTAGGGAACTGACTTTCTGAAAACGGCTGGAGAATATTCAAAAAAAGAAAACAGCTTACCTCCGATGAGACCAGCTACAGGGAAAGAAAATCAAAATCTTCAAGGGGAGACGAAAAAGGGCAGAGAAGGCTCGAAGTATTAAAAAGAAAGCGCGACCGCGCAGTGGAAACAGGGAAACTCACACAAAGTCAGGACAAGAGAGAAGACATCTCCGCCTTGAAAAAGGGATTCAACTCGAGAGAAAAGGATCACGAAGTCTGAAATCTTACTACTGAACGGGAGGATACAGAAGGAGAAATCGTCAGGAGACGAATGCCGTCCGGGCCGAGATGCCCAGTAAGAGTTATAAAGAGGATGGGAGAATAAAATTTCATAGTAGCAAAGATCGCCACACGCAAATACGTCGCTTCTAGGCGTGAGGAAGAAGCCGCACCAATGGGGAACGGGGGACCTAAAAGAAGATGTCAGAAAGACGGCGCGTGGTAACTTGAATAAGTATCCATCCTACAATCTATGGAAAGGAGCTCAACAAAAAAAAATGTAGGAAGGAAAGGGGAAGAGAGTGGTCGAAGCTGAATGACGAAGAAAATTCAAATGCTGGCCAGCAGAAAAAAATAAATGGCAGGTACGCCTCCCTGGCATGTGGAGAAGGAGGGGAAAGTTAAGGCCGAGAGCGTGACAGACAGCACGAGCGCTACTGTCTCACAGAAAGAAGGGAATCCCAAGGAAACAGCTACAGGGGCTGACGCTCGCCAATCTGTCAAGAAGGAGAGGCTGTTCTACGGGAAGACCACGTGTAAAAATCTCGCCCAGGAAAAATAGAACGGAGGAGCGGTAAAAAAAAGTTTAGACTACGTCACGCCTTGGAATTTAGCAGGATTCAGAGAATATTCGCTGGTAGAGTCGCTGCGAGGCGAGAAACAGGTCGTACCTAGGGGAGAGACGCTAGGTCGCCAAGCTAGAATACATATGCTGGGAGGACTCAAGAAGAGGGTAATGGACGTGGCGAAGAGGTAGTCACAGCCGATCATAGGGGAGACGAAAACAATTGACGGAGCGACGAGATGCTGACGGTAAGGGGGGACATAGCGTAGCGTCATAACCGCGGGAGCGAGCACAGAAAGGGGGAGGGTTAAAGGGGGACGGGTCTACCTGCAGAGTAGCAAATAAGAGCAAAAGGTGGCGGGCTTCGCCGAAGGGGTAAAAGGGAAAGGCAGCTCGCTCCGGGGAGGGACAGCGCAAAGAGAAATCGAAGTGAAGGGGGCGTGCGCGTATCGATAGGGCGCTGAGAGGGTCCAGGACGGTGATCAGGAGAAAGTACGAAAAGCAGGCGGGCAGGGCTGATCTTGAGGATTGACCATGTTCAGACGCAGTACAATACCATCTTAATCACTGGGAAAAAAAAGTAGGCGGAGACGCTGACTCCTCTGGAAGAAAAAAAACTTAGGGAGACTGCACACCCTCTTGGGGGTTGGGGACCACGACGAAATCTTCCAGGATTCAGAAATGTGCAAGAAAAAAAGTACGCCTACTAATCGATGCTGTGAAACCTCTGGGGCGACGCGCCTGGATCGCGAGCTGGGGGGGGGGGGGAATAGGATCTTGAGGGTTATCAGACCAGGGCATAAACAGTTAAGGATAAGGAGGAGAAACACAAGAACTGGAAGATACTCTGGTGAAAAGGGGGGCAAAAAACTGCTATAGGAAAAAGTGACGGAAATGATTAAAAAAATAAAAGGACGCGAACTGGACGGGCAACAAGAAATACGACTGTGAGAGGATGACAGAGGAGTCAGGAGGATGAATGTAAGAATGTGAAGAGTAGTCTGGTCAACTGCTGAAGGAAGGGGCGAAAAAAAGAAGGACAAAGTGTCTTAAGAAGCAACTAATTGGGGAAAAGAGGGAGAAATCTCGCCGTGAGGGACACCGTCCAGGAGAACTCGAGGACTTGGCAGAGAGCCATTTGCCAGAAAAACGTTGTCACGTAGCGACGAAGAGAGGGTGACTCTAAGACAGATACGAAATTCCTAGCGTGAAGGGGATGGACGAAGATCGGCGGGGTAGCAGTAGAGGGCACCCTGCTGACGAAGACTATACAAGATCCTAGTAGGGGAGGGGAAGGCACTCGAGGTCTAACCCCGAAACTAAAGCATATGCATCGCTTAGGATGGAATTGTTACTGGGGAGGGAGAGGGGTGCGCAAAGCTAAAAAAGCAGAACGCTACAGACCATTGTGAACGTGAGGAAAAGATGAACGACTAAGGATAGAAGTCGGGGTCCCTTAAAATAGGAAGGTACGGTACAGTGGTAAGGCTTCAAGCGATGGAAAAATTGAGGTGATCCGTCACACGCCCCAATGAGAAAGGCCCTCAGAAACCTCTTAGTGCAGGCGAACAGTCAGGAGGAGGGTATAGATCAGTCTTCCATGCACGGAATTCGAAGTCATAAATCGGATAAAAAAAAAGACTACCAGAAGAGAAAAGGGCGACGCGGGGACTGACAAGCATACGAGGTCTTAAGTTGGTTCAAAAACCGTCGCTGGGCCGGACGCTAACTGCCTTCATAAAGACGCGTTTGCTGTAGATAGTAGAAAAAAAAGGTCTCGCAGCCCTGAATATAGAGAGGAATTGGACGTTTAAAGAGAAAAAGAATCTCCGCTTGGCTGGAAGAAAATAAGGAGGCCCGAGGAAAGAAGCTGATGCGAACAGTGGCATCCGTTTGAATACTATGAGGTCAACTCAGGAAAAGGACGGAGCGATCACTAAACAACACGATGGAAGAGAGCGAGTAAGGCCAGGGGAATCAATCGTCTGCGGGAAACGGATGCATAGGGTCTCCTAGTAGACTAGCCGTAGCTTCAAGAAAAGCGAGCTGAAAAGCTTTCATAGCACATTCTTATATAAGGTCGAACATTTTTCGAAGCCAACTCGATTTCAAAGAGGAAAGGAAGGAGGTAGGAAAGGGGAGGTAAGCCGCTTCGGTGCACCGCCAGCGACGGTACAACATAAATGAGGATCCTTTCCGTAGTCACAAAAATGAGGGATCGGGCGGAGAAGGGGAGGTGGTGTCCGGGAGAAAAGGGATCGAAAAACGCTAGATAATGGAGGAGGAACTAGGGGAACAGCCTCCGGTTCCAACCTCATGCTAACATAAGCCAGTGGGAAAGAAGGAACACTCTGTGAGGTTAACGCCCGGTCCTCGGATACGTTGGGGTCATGTGCTTTTCTGCCCGTCTTTTCAGCGCGTGCAAAGCTCTACACCGTCTGGTGAAGACTGAGAACTCCTAGATCAAATTCACCATCGAGACGACATTCAGGGGGAAATTAGATGGGTTACAGTCGAGGCGGACAGCATCATCAAATAAAGTACAAAAGGGGAAATTTGAGTAACAAAAAGCACTCAAAAAGGCAAATTGGAATGCAAAGCAGGAGCAGCACCCGAAGAAAGGGAAAATATAAAGAGAATTTGCTGTCGTGGGTGCGACGAGAGGGCACATGGGCAAAGAAATCGGATACCTGTCGCACGAAAGCTTGGCCGGGCTATCTTCAAAAAAGGGGAGGGGGCAGGCATTCAGAATACTGCTAACAAAGGCCGAGAGGGGGCGACGCTAGGCAGAAGAAAAGAAGAATCAAAAAGAGAATCTGCTTCACAAAAGACGTTGCTCCTATGGGAAGCGTGACTTCAACAGGCACTCCTCCTCCTCATAGATGGAATGAACAGTGTTCAGACGCATCGAGTCGAATCCACCCTCACCATCACAAGGAAAGGCAAAAGACACTCACAACAAACGAACAATGCGCGATCACCGGTCAAGATAGGAAAAAAACACGCGAAGAGAATCTAGCTCCATGTAATCAGAAAGCACACGAAGCCAGAAAAAGAAGAGACGCCCATATCGAAAGGCTCTCGAAGAGAGTCTCAAAGGGGAAAGGGAGGATTATGGCTCGTCAAGTGGTGTAGAGGACCAGAGGGGTCTGGGGACCGCATATAGGATCTGCGAGGGCGGACAGTGGGGATCATAAGGAGGACGGGGAGAAAATGAAGGATCGTAACTTTATAACATCAATATCAAACTAAGATCTGATCCCGAATCGTCAAATAGGGGTGAGGAAAGGGAGGTGAGGAAGAAGAAGAACAGTCTCTTCAACCCTGGAGATCGGTGTAAGGTGACCGACAAGCGGTTGTGAGCTCCCCAAAGGGAGGCGCTCTTGCGAGGCATCAACTAATCCGTTAGGAGGTAATAGGCTGGATGTCTTACAAATAAAGAAATGGGGCAGGGGGTCACATACCTCGACGCTGCGAAGAGACCGAGCACCAGCGAAAAAAAAGGGAGGAGTTCTTTCGCAAGCCATAGAAAACAAAAAAGGCTGAGGAGAAGCTTCAGCAGGGAAGCAAGTGGAGGCAAAAGATTTGAGAGGAAAACTGCTTCAGAAGCCTCCAGTTAAACAAGATTGCGAGGATCTTCGCACCTCAAAGTTCAACGAACGTCGATTATACCGAGAGGAGATACGAGGGACGACTATCTCCTCCAAAACGCAGCGAAGACGACGAAAAGGCTGTGTGGGGTGTAGATGTATGAGCTAATTCTTGAGAAAAGGGTAAAACAGGGTCCCCGCTTCGGGATACTGCCCTATATTTAGAGTCTACCAGGAGATTAAGAGGAAGTCGTTGGAGAAGCTAGAAAGGGTCGGAATCAGGGTCGTCTAGAGAATTTACAAGTCAGAACTCAATCTCTGAACTAAAAACAGATCACGGAAGCGCGAACAATAGCTAATAAAAAGAAAGAAATAGCAATATCTGAGACTTAGATTGTCGGTTTCACTAGCTCGAAAAGGGTTGTGATAAGAGAAAAGAGACGAATACGCAGAGCTGTAGGGACCGCAACGAGGGCTATCCGCGGGGAGAAAAGCATTAGCGGAAGAGGATTCCGAGGTAAATTACACTCGTAGGGAGAGAGGCCAGGGGGGGGGGGTATTACTGTTAAAACTAGACACTAAGTCAGACATTCCAGGATAAGGGAGAGGAAACGAGGAGATGGCTCAGGTCAAACGAAAGGCCCGAATCGGCGCGAAAGAAGAACAGCAACAAATCCGACCTGGGAAAAGAGATCTAAAAACCGTAGGTATGTGAAAGATAGAGTATCAAAGATGGTCAAGATTTCGAGGGTCACCACTTCGAAATCGGAGCCAGCCTCGCAAGTTGTTGTTCTGCATTGTTGCGGCTCTAGTTGACACTCCAAGAGGAGAAAGAGGGGGTAGAGTAGGGTACCTCGTCCTAGCAATGGAGGGGAGAGGACGCAAGGAATAAGACAGAGAATTTCTGAAAACACAGTGGAAACGGCCCAGCCAAACTGAAAGCGAACTGGGTCGAAGAAGGGGACTCCTACTGCGTAATTGAGGCGGGCTAGGTCGTCAAGATCGGGGGAAGTGAAATCGATGAAGGGTTGAAAAAACAACAAGCAAAGAAATTGTGGGGGGAAGGGGGTAAGAGTATCCGGCACTTCGCAGATATAGTAAGCTAGTTCGGCCGAAAATGTCTCTATTGGCAAAAACAGGGTGAGTGCCTCTAGGGGCGGGTCGAAGGAGGCTCTGCATGTTTAAGATCTGAGACGCAATTCGCCACCATTCAGAGGAGAACAACAGATAAGCAAGAGCCCTTGGAGAGCCGAAAATCAAGCGGTCCTGTAGAAAAGAGGGAGGGCAAGAGGGAAGAGGCAATAGGTCATACGAGCGACGACACCAAAACAACCAATGGGAAACGAGGTAAGGAGGGGGTTGGTGCGTCTAAAATCTTCAAAGAGTATACAGAGAGGTTTCTGACGTCGGTTGGAGAGGGGGAAAGGTGCCGACGCTCGAAGAAGATTGAAAAGGCTGAGGGCCTCGCACAGCTAACGAAAAGAATGTCGCCAATCATCTCGGAAAGAGGATGACCTGGAGGTCTCCAGTATAGCTTCGCTACACCTCTATTGGAGCGAATAGGCCAGGGCGGGAGAGTCAAAAAGGAGAGGGGTCTGCATGGGGGAATGAACATCGGTGATCTTTCCATGGACGCTTAAAGATGCTGAAAACAAAAGGATATCATGCTTATAGGCGACCGAAGAAGGGAAGCAAGCAAAAACCAGCGAGGCAAAAAAGAGGGGAATGGGGTCAAGAAGAAAGGCTCATTCAAAGGGGAGATGTACGAATAAATCCCTTTCAGACAAGGATGAGAAGGGAAAGAAAAGGCGTGAAGCGGAGGCGGTGAGAAGGAGGAACGAGAGAAAAATATCCAGAGAACGGCTGAAAAAAAAGGGGGAAATGTAAGAAAAAGGAAACGACTGAGATGATGCGGGCGTAACCTTAATATACGGACAACTGGAAATAAATGATCTAAGAAAAAAGACGAAACTCAGCAGGGGAGAACGGTCGGGGAAATGAAGAGTAACGTCCACAGAATCCTGAGAGCGAAAGGAAGAAAATGAGTAGGGGGGCCGTGATTTAAGGAAAGGGGGGGGGCTTGAATGTAATAACTCGAAGAGTCAGCTCGACGAAGAGGGCAAAAAGGCGGAGACAACAAACCCAGGGGAAGGTACCTCCTACATTGGTTGATTGAAAAAGAAAAAGCTCGAAAGTGGTCGGAGATGAGCGGACTAAAGAATCGATCGTCGTAAAAATTTAAACGCAAAGTGAAAGGTACCCAGGCGATTCAGGGCGGCCTTTGAATCGCAAGTAGCGGATAAACCTTGGGAATCTCAGGAAAATAGAAAGCTGGCATAGAGAGGGAGAGAACGACATGAGATACGCAAAGAAAAGAGAAGCATTTGCGTGGCGAAAGATCCCTGCGCGTTCTCACCCCCTTCGTACGACGAAAAAGCAACTTGCAGAGGGAAGAAGATATGGCGGCGCTAAAAAGGAAAGAAAAATTCAATCGAGTTCGCAAAACCCCTTAAGCATCGGCTCAGAGGGGATTAGGGAAAATGGGACTGGAGCTGGGGACTAGCGGACATCTCATGGCAGAAGGAGCCTTCTAAGAGGGGAACTGAAGATGCAGTGATTTATGTAATAGCCATAGTACTTATGAGAATTACCTTAAAGACGGCAAGTGAATCTGTGACGGGGGAAGAGAGAGGGGCCGTCCGTACAGGGGAAGTAGTCCTTCAAAGCGAAACCAAAGGAGGAAAGGGAATACTCAACCCTCGTAGGTCAGGGAAGAAAGGGAGAGGCATGGAAGAGCTGACGGCACCATGAGGGGCGGTCTAGCCTCAATCACACGACCGCGACCGAAACTGGAAGACCCAAGGAAGAAGGGTCGAATAAATGCATACGAATGAAAGGAATGTTTGGCCTCCAAGGGAGGGGGATTTACAGCAACTCAGGAATGGAAAAAAATAAGAACGATCCGGTAGAGGAAGCTTCAGTATTTGAACTGTAGCAGGCTAAAACAGGGCGGACATCCAAGGGAGAGAAGTTAGGATGAAACAAACGACTCCGTGGCGCCGAATAAATAGGAATTCAAAGGACTATGCCTCTAGAGTACAAGGAGAAGGATTATCCTGGGCACGAAGTACAAGCTTCGATAAACCGGGCCGGTATAGCCTAAAAAAAAAAACACAGGGAGGAGTAGAGATAAAGAAGGCAAGGTTGTTCAGCTGAAGTCGCAAAACAAACATTCATCGATACCGCCTGGAAGCCTCAGTAATGAAGAATCTATGATCTCTGCAGCTCAGGATAGAGTTCAAGGACTAGAAAAAGGAAGCGTAGATCGGGAGTGACACTTGGTTCTAAAGCTACTAGGTTAATAGAAGATATAGAGGAGTGTCTGGTAGGGCGGGAATGCAGGAGCTTCCAACACTACCGGAACCGAGTTGTTATGCCCGGATTCGTCTGGTTACGTCGCTCAGAGGAAGATAAGTCATCGTTTCGGGATGCGGAGTGGACGCTGGAGGGAGCTTTCTGGCTAGAAGAAGATCACAGAACCGTAACGTAAAAGGGAAATTTACTGGCCCACGACCTGGGCGACGACAAGCACTGGGGGGACAGAGGGGGAGAAGTGCAGAGAAGTTGGTCGATTTTCGAAAAGGAGTCAAGAACTGCCAGAGTTATCTATAGGAACCACGTCTCTTCAAATGATCAAAAAAGTCTGGAGGCCTGGAGAGTTCGTAAAAGTCCGGAGTGAGGTGCGAAGAAATCAATGACGGCAAAGAACAGTTCAATGTCGGCCAGGATAGATTATAGTATAGTATTCGGAGCGAACTCCAATAGTCAATCTCAAATCTAGAAGATGCTGGCGTTGAGGGAAGAGAGGGCAATTTATTAAAAGACGATAAAAAGATGAAGCTGGACAGGGCTCCGTAAGAGACACGCCGGGCAGATCGACCAACAATCCGAGAGTGAAAAAGGCCGTTAGAGTAATGGCAATAGAGCGAGTCTCATACTACCCTGAGAACCAAGCGTATGGATGGAAGCGGGAAACTGTCTGAAGATCATTCAGGGGGGAAACAAACCGCCTCAGGCAAAACTGAAGGGCCGTTGGTTCAAGAATAGGCGAGAGGAAAACTCGAAGAGACCGCCAATTCTTCTGAGAAGCATGAAGAAAGAAAGGGCGCGTCCGTTGAGGTTTTGACGCCGACGCAGCTTGGGATATAAAGGTTAGAAAGGGAGCAGGGTAAAGCACAAGTAAAGGAAATCACCCTATATAGGAGAAAGAAGGATAGCAGAATGTCGTCATCGCAGGTCGACACGGTCGTCAGTAGGGTATAGTTATAAACTCAGGTACTCGAAAGTTGAGTTGTAGCGGAAATTAAAAAGATTAAAAGTCTCTTAATAGTTACGTCAGTATGGGGAGAACGAATCATGTATACAGAGTGAAGGGGGGAAAGAAAAGAAAGATACGAAAAAGAGATCAGATCCCGTGTTCATCCTCGCACTTGGGAAAAGCATGGCTTTCGAAGGAAATCTCGGAAACTGAAGAGACGTTTCAGTCGTGAAAAAAGAGCGGTGATCCGAATAGAAGGGATTCGCTCATAAAAAGGCGGGAGAGATACGAAAAGTTACTCTAAAAATTATAAGATACGGGAGGAAAATGTACACGGAGATTACACCTCTTACATGAAGCCAAGATGAGCTTTAGGAATACCTGGCATAGACCTTAGAAAGTCACTATTTCAGGCGAACAGTCAGGAGAAACTGGACGGCAATTCAGCGCAGAGGTAAGTCGACTGTCTGGCCTGAGCAACAGCCTAGGCCTTGAAGGTTCAGTAGCTACTGCCAGGGGGGTTCCTCAAGAGAGCGGTCTCTACAAAAAACAACCTAATAGAGATAAGGAGGGGGGACTGACATGACGGCTCGCCGCAAACGGAACACAAGAACTCAAGGGAGCAAGTCTTGGAGGAAAGCAAATCATGAAGATCGAGGGGGTCTCTCTTGGAAAAAAGAATAGAAAATAGGAGACATGACCGAAGGATGAGCGTCATAGAATCGATAGGAAATGCGAGAGGGTGAAATCTAAGAAAGGGACGAGTCTTCTGAAGCTCGGAAAAAACGAAAACCCTGAGCAGGAGATGAGAAAATAGGATGCTCGACAAGGAAGCAGCAATAGGGAAGAGAAGAAAATACGATCATCATATGAAGGAATGCGAGGGGCGGGTGTAAGGACAATACACTGGGGGGGGGGTCTGGGACCTCTCTAGCGATACGACGATCTGCAGCAGGAGACATTCAGATTTCCTCAACGAGAACAAACAGGTGAGGCGTCGAGGACTGGAGGCCTATGTGAAGCAAAAAAGTCGCCGCTGCGAAAGTAAGCGGAAGTAGTCCACCTAGAACATTCACTCAATCAAGAGCCTGGCGATGGGGAAACTATGGGAGAAAGCACAAAAATGTTACACTGTACCGGGCGGATAAAGTGGGTGAAACATAGGAGAGAAAATCGCAACAGCCAGACAAGAGAAGTGAAAGAGATCGATCAACAACAACCAGAATATGAAATAGAAAAGAAAGATGTCCTGGCATGGCGCCGATCCATTGAAACCAGGAGAAGAGATCCGCGGCAAGTGAAAGGGGGGGGAGTGGGGCGGCTCGCAGGTTTACATCGAGCAGGCGATGTTTTTCATGCTTGACTTACGAAAAGAGGGGGGAAAGACGAGGAACAGATCCGGCTCGGACGGCATTCGTTGAACCATTAAACGCCTCATCGCGATAAAGGGCGACCTGAAAGGGGCTCGCGACAGCTTAGGTTACGACTCCAGCGCTATGGGGGGAAAGTAAAAAAAAGATAAAAGTAGTACGCAGAGGTTAACACGTAAAGAAGGTCATGAAGACCTTAAAGAGGAGAAGATAGAGAAGGAAAGAACTTGATCTCCTTCTCATCAATGCTTACGGAACTAGGAAAACCGTAAAAGAAAATTGGACTTTCTGGCTGGGAATATGAGTGAGGAGAGAGAAAGACTCGTACTGAGAATCATAGTCGCAAAAGATAGACGAGAAAGCGCCCAGGGCAGAGAGACGAAAATCTACATCCGGAGTCACAAAATGTAACTCCACTGGTCATAGAAATTCGAGAATCCAAAGGTCACATAAAAGGGATACAAAACAAGCAAGGCTGAAAGAGAAAAGATTGAGGACGTGTATGACTCATCGTAGAAAGATGGAAGACAGAGCAGTATACTAGCGAAGTGCTTTTTAGCAGTATGGATTCGGTCGACAATAAAGTTCAGGGGATCAGGGCTGAAGCGGGCTTCGAAAGACGGAAAAAGAGTCCTCTGCCGAATTTTGCTGAATCGGTGCAACGCGAGGAGGGTTCAGTGCGGGAGGTAAAAAAACTGACGTATTCTCTAAATACTCTAGAAGGGAGCGCTGATCGGATCGTCTGGAGGGACGGGCATCCGATGAGTGAGGTAAGGCGATGATCTTGATCTTGGGACCCCATTGAAGCAGAGGGGAAAAGCTTCAAAAACGAAGGGAGGACGAGGCATCAGGGATATTGGAAGACTAAAGAAGGCGATCTCCAAGGAGGTTGTGGTAACGAAGAAAGCAGGCCGGCGAGCGAAGGGTGAAGAGACTGTGATCGAATAGGCGACGTAGTAAAAACAAAATGACGAGATGAGTCGAGATTGTAGGAAATCTTTGATGGAAAAAAACGAAAGAAAGGGAGAGCAAAGGAGAATTCCCATAACCAAAAAATTTCCGAAGCCGACGAGAAGCGCCGGCTGCCGACTAAGGGAAGACGGCACTTTAAAAGAAAAGGTAATAAATCTAAACTCGACGGCAATGTAAAGGATACCGACGGCGATGACCATGCCGAGCTAGCAGGCATGATAAGATGGAGAAGCTGGTGGGTTAGGAAGGGACTCGTCATCGTAAAACATCAGAGGAGAGAGAGGAAGGGTCCAAAAACCTGGGACGCAAGTGTTGAAAAGAGAGAACGAGAAGCGGAAAAAAGAAGGGTACTGCGCGGAGGGAAAGAGAGGAAGTCACTTAAAAAAGGACAGGTAAGACTGCCGAGAAGGCGGAGTGGCAACAATTGCGAGGAAAAAAAGGGGTTTCCAAGGGACGGTAAAGAGGCACAGGGTTGATCTATAGGTAGAGGAAGAAAGCGCGAGAAATCAGAGGAAATTTGAGAGTCGGGTCTTCGCGGGAGAAGTCCTGGAGTGAACGAAACGAAGGAAGAAGGCCAGGGGAGAGGTCGATGAACGAAATGGCCACTCGTCAGAACACATTCCCGAAATAAACGCGGGAAAATGGTATGGGAGCTCGTATATTGGATAGCTGCCGAGCAGCAAGAAAAAGGCGAGAAGTTGATGTGTGATCGGGAAGGGAGGGTTCGGAAGGGGGAAGAAAGGATACTACCTACGGAAGGATATCCTTGAACGGCAGAGCTGTGAGGAGAGAGAGTGCCGTGATAGAGACCGATTGCAAGTCTGTACAGGCACCGAGAACAACTCTAACAAATGGATCGAAAGGGTATCAAGCCAGCTAGGGGGGAACAAGAGGCGGAGCGACAATCCAGGAAATGGCCTCAGGCCATTGAGGTCCAGGCGAGGAGCGTCGACTAGCAGAACGCGAAGAGAGGAAAGAAGCTACGGGCTACATAGAGAAAAGGCGAGCGTGAGGGTACAGCAGGGCAAAACGAGCGCAGGTGGTGTTCCCCACAAAAAAAGGGGTAGCTGGAGAAGACGTACTGTGCCACGAATAAATACGTCAGGCACGCGATGGATCTTCTAGGGATCTCCGGAAAACCCAAATTCGCAAAAAGGTGGCTAAAAGATAAGGCTTTTGTGCGGATGGCAAAGCGGCGAAAGATCTAAGATGGGCGGGGGTCAGCCGAGACTCGAGGCAAAGGACCGATGATGCTGAAAAAGGAATAAGGGGGCCGTAATGGTTGAAAGAAGAGATTCCGATAGAGAACCATGCCAGGGTTATCGGCATACTAAACAAAACAACAAGAAGGGATGAGAAAATGGGATACAGTCTAGAGACATAGTAAGGAAGTCAAACATGCAGGCATAGATACCGTGGACGCATCGAGCCAATTGTTAGGGAAGAGTAGATAGGAAGGCGTGATAGCTGTTAGAGGAAAATAGATCATTACCTCGCTGAGTTGAATACATTGGGGACGGCGGAGCCCTGTAAATATGAGAAAAAGGTGGGGGGGTTCTGTAGGTCGTATTTGAGGGAATGCCGGTAAGCTTTGAAGCTAGGTACCCAAATGAGACGGTGGGGGAAAAAGGACCTTCGTCTGCCGTGTCAGTCGAGGCAGCGGAGCAGTTGATCGTGTCAGGGGGGCAATGTCGCCTAGGGATGACAGGTCTGAGGTAACAATGAAACCCTGCCTCCCGGGCAAATAAAGAATGAGGACCTGTAGCTCCGCCTCAAACCTAGCGATAAAAGGCATAGTCAATTGGTAATTTGTGTCTTGAAGAAATGCCAACAGCGGTAGTAGGGAGAATTCCCCTCGAGATCTCAGGAACGATCAGGCCGAAGAAAAGAAATTGGTCTATCAGTAAGAGAGGCGGTTGCCGAAATCAAGCGGCCCACTAATTAAGGTCAAGGTTAGATCAGGGCGAGCTCTGATGAAAGTAGGAGAGAAAAAACAGCAATAGACCATTGACAACAAATCAAAGACATAGCTGGCGGGGGAAGGGTAAACAATCTAGGAATACGTTACGGATCGCGCCCAAGCGACACTTGGTATAGGAGTATTCAGGAAGGCGGAGAAGCAAGGGGAGATCAGCCAGATATGCGGCATGAAGCTGAAGGAAGGAAGAAGGAGCTAGGGTATCGAAAAAGCAGATACAACGTAGATCTTCATGGAGAGAAAAAAAGGGGGGTTTGAGTAATCTACATGGTGGACGATGACAACAGATACTGCATAGAAGGGCTGAGACGCGGTGTTAAAAAAGAGTCTAGTCTTGACGCAAAGAAATAGGAGAAAAATTCTCGCGGCGAGATTCAAAAGTCAGGTTCACTGGGGGTGGAGCAAGAAGTGAATGATGCAGTCAGAGATACGAGAAGAGTAAGAGAAAGAAAGGAATCCACAATCATAACGTCAGAGAAGTCCTCGGAGAGGTTCCTGCGTCTCGAGACGTTAGGGGAAAGGGGAGGGCAGGACTAGATTTGGGGTTTACATTTAATCATTTCTCGGATGGGGGGAAAGTATAGCCGTAAGTAAAGAACAAACAGTCCGGGCAGAGAGAAGTTAGAGTAACTAGGAGGGGGTGGGGTGGCAGAACAATGTGGCTACACGGAGGAGAAATGGGGGAAAATGCTCGGTCAGGGGGAGAAACTCCTAGAAACTAAAAGAGCAGCAATAAAAGGCGATAGGGAAGAGCAGGAGGGTTGAGACAGAATTGACCGTTAGTTGAACTAGGGAAAAGGCAGTAACGACGACAATTGATCGTGACCAAACAGGGAAGGGGAAAACTCGCAAGAAAGTTGGAGGAGAGCTGAACAGCGGCGGGCAAGTGGAGAAAAAGACATGCCAAGTCCAGAGAAGGGCGAGAGGGGATGAAATGGGGTACACAAGATAAGCAGCGTCTGTAACAGAAAAAGAAGAGCGACGGATCACAATCGGACATAAAGAGGAAAAGTAGAGTTCTTTCGCGAAGGAAAGGGAGGCACCGGCGCCCAGTAATCAGCTAGTCGGAGAGTGAAGGCTGCAGCAAGGAGGCACGAGTATCTTTGCAATTTCCGGCGCGCCGCCAGGTAAGCAAGAAGTCTCGGAGAGTGCTGACAGGCTCATCCTGGATCACACGCACTGTGTCTCTGAAAACGAGCAGACGCTGCTAGAAAGAAGTCCCTATACCCTAAAGAAGCAAGTCTCAAGAGCCCTTGGATGGGTTAAGTAGAATTTCTGAGCTATATGGTAAGTCTTTGTAAGATGCCCCACAGATAAAACCTCGAGAGGCCCGCCAAGGGAGATCTGTTATGAGAGAGATCGGGCAGGAGAGAAAGAAAGGGAGGCTCAAATGGGCTCTCTAGAGAAGTTCAGCAGAACGACAATGAGAAACTACAGAGGAGTCAGGGCTAATCATCTGAGGCCTCAAGGAGACGAAAGGCCAGGGAAATACAAAGATCACTCCTTCTAAGGGGCGGGAATCTCCTAACACTGGTGGTCTAAAGAGGAGAAAGGGATGCAAAGGGACCTCGAGAGCATTGAGGAGAACGCCGAGGAGGAAGCCGGACAAGTACGACAACTTGATCGGACGGGAGGCCGGGGGTCGAGGCCTCGTCCTTGCAAAGCTAGGAAGGGGTGCTAAAAAAACGAGGAGCTTTCTTCGTCGGGAACCGGATCAAAGGAAGTCACAAGAAAGAGAGAATCGGAGGAAAGATCGAGCCTCACCATGTCTACGGTGAACCGGACTGCCGAGGCGACGAAGAGATTGAGTGTGAAGTGGAGCACGCTAGGCCAGAAAAAAAG